>WNFT01003067.1_pt1 | contig 24950 bp, 37 predicted proteins | sample 5400191 | NCBI WGS metagenome assembly WNFT01 (sample SAMN13153359, study PRJNA577476) | soil metagenome | isolation source: 80 cm saprolite under Madrone tree | place: USA:California | collected 2016-06-14 | reverse complement strand
TTACGCCTCCCGCGTCGAGTCCCGCAAGGTTTACGCGAACGAGCTGGCCTGGTTGGAAGATTGCGTCCATAGGCAAATGTTCACGCTGAGCCAGGGTAAATGCAAGTGCGCAGCCAGCGACAACAACGCCGCGTCCGCCCTGCGCGACTGACGGCGGATTGTCTACTTCCGACGCGCCGCCCGGTTGCCGCCACCACCGAAGAAGCAGGCTAGGCCGAACAGGTAGCCGAAGTTGTACCAAGCACCGTTGTTGTGGACCTCGTAGATACTGAGTTTGCTTTTGAACAGCGAGGCCACAAAGACGAACGGCGCAATAAAGCCATGCCAGAGCCCGGGCCAGAAGCCTGCGACCACACCGTGTTCGCTCGCCGTTCCTACGGACTGGTTAGGTCCCGCAGCGCATCCAGCTAGAATGTTCATCAGCAGTAGGACAAGCACAAGCAAGACACAAGAGGATTTCATCGCAATTCCTCCTTTACATATGCCATACGAAGCATGGGCACGAAAAGTCTCAGAACCGATGAGCCCATGGTAGAATCCGCGCAATCTTCCGGGACGATTCGAATGAACGACTTCAAGGTCGGCGAACGTGTGCTCGGGAAATTGTCTGGCGGTCGCTTATTGGACGCGGAGATGAAACTGGTCATCGACACGACGGAACGAAAAGCGCCTGCAGGTATCGTTCGGGAATGAGACCGCCCGGATTTATTTGTGGCAGGTGATGGAGAAGTTGCGATAATTCCCGTATGAAAGCTTCTGTGCGATGGCTGCTGTTCGAATACAACGGGCTTGAACTCGTCATTTTGTCGAAACCGTTCAAGACCAAAAAGTTGGCGGAGAAGGCGCGTCAAAAATATCCCGACCGCACGCGTAGGAAGATTGGAGTTGGGCTGATTAAGACTTGATGAGCGTCAGCAACCAGTTCTCCAAATCCAAATGCACGTGCGGCGTCGTGTCCCACTCCTGAAGATCGTGTCTCTGGATACAAAGCTTTCGAAACTCCGCGTAGCAAAGCTGCAATTGATATTGGCCCAGGTCGTGCACTTTGTGGCCCCAATCGCAATCTGGCGTTCCGCAGCGAATGACGAATGTCTTCACAGCAACTACAGGGTCTACCCTGACCTTTCATGGACGAACTGGTAGAGTTCGCTTAGAAACTCATAGCTGTCACTCTTTATGTGGCTTTTTGGACCGAAGATTTCATCCCTTGATACCCGCGCCAATCCGGTTTCCCGACGCACGGGATATGTATAGTGGCCTGCGCCATCATGCACTGCGACCGGTTCGCACGCCTGCGCGATCACAATGCACAGACAGATTTTGTCCAGTCCGTCTTTCCCCTTTACGATGATCTGCCGGAATCGAAAGATGTCACGACCGTATTCCAGGTGTTTCGACAGGACTTCATTGGCGAACTTCAACCTGTTTTCAAGGTCACGGCCGTCGCCGATCCCGATGATCTCTCGCGTATCGGTAACGCCGACGACCAAGACACCCCCGCGAGCATTTGCAAAACTGGCTACATCCTCCGAAAAGACGACCTTCGCACGCTCTCTGTCCGGATTCGAATTGGCGTGCCAGATTGTCAGCGTTTCCTTAAAGTCCCACAGCAGAGGTTCCGCTCTCGGCGTTTGAGTGACTTTTTCAATGAAAGATCGCCAGAAGCCATCCTCATTTACCAAATCGCGCTGCTCGATGAATTTCTCGATGTCAAGAAGGATGTTCCTCAGTGAATCGCGGACGCACTGAAAATACTCGGCGAATTCGTCAAATGCCAGGTATGCCGCGCGGCGGACAATTTTGTCCATTGGAATCGTAATATTTGATGCGCTTTCCTCATCGTAAACGGCACTCTCCCAAATCTCCGAACCGATTTCATACTCAGCCGTGAACAGAATAGGCGTTCCAAGCGTGTTTACTAGCCCAAGAACAATCTCGGTCAAACGCATGACGGTCTGTGCTTTTGGTTTCGACTCGTCCCAATCAAATTTGAACGATCTGTCACCCATTCGTGTCGATCCCCACACTCTATACGTGAAGAGAATTTTCGGAGCCAACGGGTCACGAGAGTTTAGCCATTGCACGTATTGATGGAGAGTTTCAATTTCATGTTTATGTTGCTCTGAGAACTGCCGCAGCATCCCAAGCAACTCAGGGTACTTTACTGGCCTCTTGCCACTGCTCAGGACCTTTGACGCTTCCTTTAGTTTCTGAGCGGCTTCCAAAGCTTGCGTTGTTTGCTTCTTCAATTCGTCGATGTCGGATTCCTTCTTGAATACCCACCAGTTGATTTCGTCTCTGCCTACCGCTTTTCCAAAATCCGTATATTCCTGACGAATAGGGGTAAACTTCCCGTCGCCTACTTTTATTTCAACTATGGTCTTCTTGTACATCAAGGCGGAAGCGCGGAGAACGTACCAATGCATTTCGCCAAGCTTTAAAGTTGCCGGACAAAAGACTGCTTCGTTGTGGTTATCGGATGTCACGTTTGCTTGTTCCGTACGAATTATTCGCCATCGGTAGATAATACAATCGTGCTACGTAACGTCAATGTAAACCAACTTTCCCGAAGGCGAGTTACACATGGCCTTAAAGACAACTGAGCGGTTGACGCTTATGAAAGAAATTGCTGCTCGCTTGGCTGAAGAGGATTGGACGCTAGTGGACACGACACTCACCGCGTTCTCTCAGCCAACGACTGATGAGTGGAGCGGCGGCAGTAATAAGTACGCCTACATTTTAGCGATGATCGGCAAAGCGTCGGACGAGATACTGATTGAGTTGGCTGAGCATGTCGGCTTTCGCTTCGAAGTCAAAACGGCGATAAGAGTTGATCCTCCGTTCTGGCGCAAGCACATGTTGCGCGTTTTCATTGGCCACCTGGCAACGCACAGAGAATATGCTGCGCTATTGCAAGCTCTGCTTGAGCGCCACGGGATCAGCAGCTTCGTGGCTCATAACGATATCGAACCCACGCTGGAATGGCAGAATGAAATCGAGACGGCTCTTTCGACTTGTGAAGGTTTCGTAGCATTTCTCCATCCGGATTTTCATAAAAGCAATTGGACGGATCAGGAGATCGGATTTGCAATGGGCCGAGGCGTCCCGGTATTCGCTGTGCGCTTCGGACAAGACCCTTACGGATTCATCGGAAGGTTTCAAGCCTTCAACGGCAGCGGAAAACAACCATCAGAACTCGCTGATGAAATCTTCGACGCTTTTCGCAAGAACAAGCAAACACGTGATCGCATGGCGGACATCCTAATCACGATGTTTGCCGAGAGCTTCAACTATGCGCAATCCAAAACATTGATGACGTATCTGGAAGAGCTTCCAATCTGGGAACCGTCTTACCCGGCGCGACTCCGGTCGGCTATCGAACATAACGATCAGGTGCGAGATTCGTTTGGTGTTTCGGATCGCGTGGAGAAGCTCATTGCGAAGCGGCAGAAGTGACGTAACTCCACGCCGCGACAAACACTCGGCAGTAAGGCGAGCCGAGAAGTCACTGAAGTTAAAAAGCGCGTAATGTCCGCTTGCTGCGAGGGCGAAGATTGGAAAGGCAACGAAGGCGCGGTGGGCAAAATTTAGAAGGCAAGCTAAGAAGGCAGTAGGAAAGCCCTGAATAGCTCTCCAAACTTGCCACGTGAGAAACTTGGGTCGTTATTTCGAGTTGCCATTTTCAATGCGAATGTTTACGGGAATGACTCTCGTGTGTTACAAATCCTCGGAACTTGACGCCACAATCGTCGCACCAATATGGTCGAATCCCGAATACTGTCTTGAGCAACCAGTCGATTGCTCCTGTCCCGTGAGCCCTAGTAACGTTGTGGCTCCCGCATCCGGGACATACATGATGTTTCGAGATCCACTTCATCCAGAATCCCTATCCGCAAGAGCATGGTGTGCCACACCTCGATAGGGCGGGTCATCGGACGGGCAGCTTTGCCATTAAAATATTGTAGGTTCTAGCGTGCCAACGGTCGATCAGGTTTTCTTTGAGCGCTTCCGGGATAACGTTGCGACGATCTAAGCGAGGACACCAGCGAGTAGGGTGACGCGGCAGCTTCGATAAAAACGCTACGGGCAAAATTCAGAGCGCAGGCGAAGAAAGTTACGAAGGCTTAGCTATTCCTCGCCGCCTTCATCACCGGGCGGCAGCATGCAAGGATGCCACTCCTCGTCCTCAGCGTGAGCGTCGCAAAACCATCTGCCGCATGTCGCGCAGTGCACGGTCGCAGGATAATCGCAAGGCTCGTCGTTAGGCGACACTGCCTGACGACGGCGCTCCACGTCCCTCGGTCTTATCCTCGCCAAGTGAAATAGAACACAGAGCGAATTCTTCAGGAAAGATGTTATGCCAGGATGTGTACGCCAGCGTACTGGTCAACTGCATGTTACGTACCTCACATTTTACTTGACATCTCGTCAGTATAACGGATAGAACGTGCATCACTTTCTGCCGTTAAGAGCCTTCTGAAAAGGAGCTGCAATGACTCGATACGTCACGGCAGTTGCAGGCGTGCTTATGTTCGCATTTGCGGCATGGGCACAATCATCTCCACCACAGCATCAACACGTCACACCGAACCTGATTGATGGTGCTGTTCATCCTGAACTCATTCCAGATTCGATGGCGTATCGCTTGTACCTTGTCGCAGTTTCGACAGGCCAAAATCCTACCGAAGCTGAACAACAACGCCAGCGTGTACACGTTACTAGGACTCGCCTCTCGGATACGGATCAACAGATTTTCACCACCATACTTTCTGATTTCAGAACGAAATACGACGCACTCGTTGCCGAATACAACGACTCCGCTAAAGCGGCTAATGCACGCAATCAGAGTGCAGACGTGCACACCTTGCTTACAAAACTCGATGACCTCGTTCAATCCACGCGAGACACAATCAGCCTGCGGCTGTCATCCCACGGCGCGGCGAAGCTACACGCCTTCGTAGTATCGGAAAAGAAAAATATGAAGATGACGGAGGAAAACTAATGAACCGCGCTACTCTTTTTCTGTTGGGATCGTTGATGTTGCTGCTGAATTGTTCTGTGGCCAAAGGGCAAGGTTGCGGCACAATCTTGCAACCGCACTTTAGTGTGTACGGCAGCGTGTCACGCGATGGCAGAAACATATACACCTCCACTTCGATACAGGGCTACGCCAGTATAGGTGGTAGCGCCGGATGCAACATGAGTTCCGCCACGCATCACGTTGGAGCTGAGAATAAACTCAACAATGTTGACCATTGGACCTACTCGGCTAACGGCTGTCCAAGCTGCTATTTCTCCGCTACGAACAATGAACAGATCGTCGGCGTTCCGGGGGTAGTGTATCCGTGGACTTGGGACGGGGTGGCGATCTGTAGCATTGCCGGGTATTTTTTCGGAAACGGAGGCAGCCGCAACATTCCGGGTTGTGTCGCGCCCGCATCCGAGACAACCGCTGTGGCGGGCACATATAGTACAACAATTACAGAGTTCAATCAGGCCATCAGCGATAGCGCGGGTGACAGCTTCGATGGTTGGCCTGTACAGGAGAGCAATGCCGCTCCAGGACAGGACACATGTTGGTTTTCAGGGAGCCAAGTCCCTCGCGCAACCGGAGTCTCAGGGGGACTATGGACCGTGGCACAAGGAGATGTGGCGGGGCAACACAATCACTGGGGGTTCGATCTTGTGGGATTTGACTCAGCCTCAATCTCTTATTACCGAGTTCAAGATCCAGCGCATGGTATAGCACTTCCATGCGGAGCCACACTTTATCAAACAATGCAAATACTGTGTTCTTCTGGGGTGTGGGCGACTTATACGCCCTCGTTTGGAAACAAGCTCACAGTCCAAATCGAACAAACTGCTGTGGTCAACTGTCGCTACGACATGAACAACTCAGCTTGCCAAACCATCAACTATTGATAATCAGTAACGGAATAAAGGAGATTCCCAAAATGCGCTTCCTGATAATTGCTCTTGTCACAATACTCTCGAATTTTCCGGCTCAAGATGCTGTTCAAGCACGCCATAACAAATACATGGACCATGCCAAGGTCCACCATCTCAACAATTCAGCAACCGTCACGGCGAACTCTCCAAGACCGCTGTCACAAGCGGTGACAGCGTTGAGTGAGGAGTACGCATGGGTGATCGACTTCGAGGACCCTCCGTACTACAGCAAGTACGATCTCGTGGATGACACTGATGCAAAATGGCGAGTCGCGCACCCAACAGAAAAGGGCGTTACCGTCATTGCGGGCGATACATTTCAGAGCCAATTTCCTGTTACACCCAACGTGGGCGGTTCGCCAGCGGAGGTGGAACGCATTCTTGATGCAGTTGTCTCAGACTACAACTCAAGCACAAATCCTGGCAGGTTCAGCGTTCTAAACGAAGGTGACGGGCGGTTTGCCATCGTTGGCACGCATGTCAAAGATGAAAAGGGACAAGACCAAGCCATAACCCCGATCCTCGATACACCTATATCCGTCCCAACGGGCACACGCGACGGGTTGGCAACAATCCACATCATATTGGATGCGCTAACCGCCAAAAGCCAAATACAAGTAGTCCCCGGATTGCTGGCGCTTAACGCTCTGCACCAAACACAAGTTACTGTTGGGGGAGAAAATATTCCCGCGAGAACTCTATTGTTGCAGACGTTATCGGCTGCAAAGGTCAAACTTTATTGGGATTTATATTATGACCATGACGTGAACAGGTACGCTTTCAGTGTGCTCCCTTTGCTGAGGGCGAACTACGACGCATCCGGCAATCGGACGACCGATTTGGTTCGCTAGGCTAGTCGCTCGATTTATCGAACGTCGGCCTGCCAAGCAACGAAACTGCGTATTGCCAATCAAGAATTTCCGATTGATATGAAAATGTCCGAGACACCCGTCCAAAGGATGAAAGGATGATCCTGATCTGGTGCAGTTCTATAACTGTTCTCTAAACGAATCGTGGTTCTAACGGGTTTACCTTATTGACTAACGCGGACTTCTGGACAGATTCTACGTGTTACTCTCACTTCGAACCAATCAATAAGGCAGGGCGCGGAAGACGAGAAGCTTTTGTGCCCTGCTCCTTAGACCGCTCACCCACAAAATTCACGGGCAAAGAACGCGGCTCCGAATCCGGCATATTTAACTCTGGCAATTGCAATCCAGACCAGGAGAACTGTGCTGGCGGCTCAGGGTTTGAAGGCAATGACGCGGAAACGGTTACTGTACAACAGAGAAATGATTATGAAAAGAAACTAAGATGATTACCCGGGAAAAACGCGACCTCGCTCGATGCCTGATTGAGAAATTGCTTGCGTGCCAGATCACGAACGATGATTTTGTTAATGCCTACCCGTGCAGGGAGAAGAAAGATCGGGTGATCGTAGCGATTTACGACCGCTTGTGGGGCTTCTGGGATGATAATCAAACGCATACGCTCACTGGCAAACATGAGCTTAATCCTGAGGCGAGAGCGTTGATTGAGCGGTGCATTGCTTTTCTCAATTCCGATCTCGAATACGAATGGCCGCCCCTTGAGTGGCGGCGCCTTTCGCAAGCCGTTCTGAGGCTGATTGGCCTACGTAGGATAGCGGACAGCAGAGGTGACGACTGGACTCGACAAGTCAGAAAGATCGGCAAGTGGGAGGTATGGCCCTTCATCCGAGAAGAAGATTTAGCCAGATCGGCTGTCCGTTCCCATAAAGTCTCCTAGCCTGCCGCTTCGATGCCCATTCAAAACGCACATTGCAATCGGGAAGCGAGCGGTTCACGCGTAGAGCGCCCTGGGGGGTCCCTCAGTACGTAAATCGTATAATAGTGGGGTCTCGCGGCTTGCCAGTCCATTCAGGAAAGTGCTATGCCAAAACTTGTCAACAATAGCCATTTCGTTTCGCCACGTGCCCGGTTTTATCTGGTGATCGGCACGACGGCACTCGTGCTTCTTGCACTCGTTTACGCCGTAGTGTTTGAGCACGGTTCTGCTATGACCTTTCTCGAATCTTATCCCGCCTGGCTCATTCTGGTATTCGCGACTCTCGTTACGATTTTCTCCGGATGGCGGCGGGCAAAAGACCCGATATTTAAGGCTGGACTCTTGGCCAAGTCTATTGGTCAAGGCTTGATCTTAGTGGGAGCCGTAGCACTTTTGACTAATCTATCGTCGGCGCTCGTTTGGTTCTGTTTCCTTCTCGGCGTTGTTTCATATGCCATCGGCATTGCGCAGTTTTTCTCGGCCCGCCGCAAGCGCCGACTCGACCTCCAAATGAAAAGGAATGTGGAGCACCCCGCAAAGCCCTAATCGGGTTTTTCCGAGCACGGAATCATATGCACCTTGGCGAACCTTATGCTCAAACGCTCAAACGGGCGGCACCGACGTATCATTTACCGGGATGAACCAGGATATTGGGAATACAGTATGCAAAGAATGGATGTTAGCGTGAAATCTTTCACCCTTATGGCGGCGGTGGTGTGCGTTTCAATGTTGACGAGTTGCGGGATAGGTTCTGGATGTAAAGATACGGAGCTACAATCGAGCCGCTCACCCGATGGCCAGACCATTGCCACGGTCATGGCTGCAAACTGTGGGGCCGCCACAGATTTCTTTTCCTATGTAAGTATTCGGACAGATCAAGTTGCACTTCGAGACAAAGGGATGTTATTTGCCTACCAAGGAAAACCAGACATAACGACAGCATGGAAGGGGCCAAAAGAACTCCAGATCGAATGCAAAAAGTGCATAGAGTCAAAGATTTATCGTCAGGTGCTGAAGGAAGGGGAGTACAGGATCGAATATGTTGGATTCACTCCTTAGTCCGATTTCTCGGAAGCGTGACACACCCTTCGGCCTTAAGGCCGCAAATAACGGGCAGGAACCGCACACCAAATCCGACCGGTGCAAGCCAATACGCGGCGGCGATTGCACAAGTCGTAGCTTGAGCAACTGACCAGCCCCGCGACGCGGAATCACACGACACTCGAATCGCACGAAACGACCTCGAATGCGGCCATCTCCGCCGAGCAACGAAATTTCGTCTCGCCAGTCGCGAATTCTCGATTGATATGAAAGTGCCCGAAATACCACGCAGAAGGCTGATGCGCCTCGAACATTTCTTGCAGCGCCAGCGACGTTCTCGATTCCACAGGAGCAGGTCTAGCAGCAACTGATTGAGGGCATCGGAGCCAAATTCTAAGCCGTTTGTTGACGTTCCGATAATCGAGGAGGCGTTCACGAAAATCCGCCAGCATCCTGTGCCACGTCGTCTTCACAACGACGTCGGCTGGGTGCGCGAGAAAATTCGTCGCCGCAGCCCGAACCCGATGCCTGTATTTAATCTCGGGAGACACCTAGTATTCGACTGGGCGCAGGTCGTTGAGTGGGTTCGAACAACAGGGCGCGGCGTGGCACACATGAAACATCACCGCACCCGCAAGGTGAAGAAAGCCGCATAAGCCGTTCACTTGGCTTTGTTGTACGCGGCCTCGACCTTCTCCAATTCCTTCCGCACCGCTTCAACGTCGCGCTCGATGTAGTGACGGCCAGCAACCGACTTCGAAGACTTCCGCGAATGCCGCAGCGCGTGCTCAATCAAGAGTTCGGGCGTCTTCAAAGTGTTGTGCAAGTATGATGCGAGGCCACGGCGGAAGGCGTGCATCCCGTGAAATTTGATGCCAGCCTTGGCGCAGGCTGGGTGGACGTGATTAAGAATCAGTTGTTCGAAGATGATAGGGAATTGACTGCCGGAAATTTTGTGGAAGATGAAACCGTCCCCGGAGTTCCGCTTCAAGTGTGCCTCTAATTCTTTCGCCACAGTCTTGAGTACAGGTACCGCAGCCGCTGAGTCTTTCGTCTTGGTCCCTTCCACGATGTTGTGATGAACGACGGTGCGCCGGATATTCAGCACGCCCGCCTTCCTGTCGTAATCCTCCCACTTGAGTCCCTTGATCTCCTCCATACGCATACCCGTGAACATCGCGATCATAAATGCTGCGCGTATCGTGTGCCGCCACTCATCTTGCTCACCTTCCTTCGGTGGTGCGATCACTTTCATGAGTTGTTTGACTTCCGGCAAAGTGTACGCGTGAGTGTCGGCATCGTTGCCTTCCAAGACACGGGTATCGCGGACGGGATTGAATTCGACCAGCCCGTTGCCAACCGCTTCACGGAACGCGCCGGACAGGAAGTTGCGGACGTTGCGATACGCGGACGTTGCGCGGATGTCATCCCCGTCCGCTTTGATGAGTTCAGAGAAGATTCGATTGATGTCAGGAGTGCGGACGTTCCGCAGCGGCATCTCGGGAATCAAATGTTTGATGACGTTATAGTCGCGCTTGTACGAAACCAGCGTGGTCTTCCGAACTGGACGGCCATTAGCACCGATGCCAGCCGCGATATACGAATCAAGGTAGGATTTGAAAGAGTCAACGGAGAGACCTTGCTGCTTGCCAGCGTTAACTCGCGCAACGATCTCGTCGGCCATCGCCTGCACGGCAGATGGTGCAGCACCACCGGAGCCGGGGCGATATTGATCGATAGGGAGCAGTTTGTGGTAGGTGATAGCGCGTTTGGTCTGGCCGTTGTCGCTGACATTCTCGCGAATTTTCAGATCTGCAAACCTTTACGCGTGGGTTCGATTCCCACCCGCGCCTCCATAAAAATCCCTTACATTTTGATATGTTTTGAAAAATTGTACGAAAATTGTACGATGAATTCTTAAGGGTCCTGCTTTATGGCTCAACGGTTGTGACGCTACTGAGTTCCTTATCCAACGCGTCCTGCCTTGCTTTCACCCATGGCGAATAGTGCTTCTGAGTGATTTTTATCGATTGATGTCCCAACAATTGGCTAACAGTTTCGAGTGAAACGCCCTCGCTAAGAAGGTCCACGGCGTATGTGTCTCTGAACCTATGGCTATGGCCGTCCGCAATATTCGCGTCCTCGAATACCTTTGCCAGTCGTTTCCGCCATAGCGAGACCGCCGCAGCCAGTTTGGAATGACCGCTCCAAAAGAAATACTTCGGGTTCTTAGATTTGACCAAGCCAAGTGCGGCGACGACGAAGCCGGGAAGCTGAATTGAAACCGGTTCGTCGGTCTTAGCCATGTAAAGCTTCAATCTGTTTCCGACGAGGCTTTCCCTGGCGAGGATGGTCGTATCGGAGATTCGCAGTCCGGAGTACCGCATCGTTAAAATGAACACATAGATGGAATCTGCGGCGAAACGTTTAGATTGCTTCGCGGCGCCAAAAATTGCCTTCATCTCATCCTCAGAGAACGGCAATGTTGGACGATCCTTCACCCTCGGTGCTTTAAGCTTTCGAGCGAAGTTTTCCTCGGTCCATTTATGGTCAAGTGCGAAACGATAAATGCTTCGAAGCCTCTCCAACTTTTTTGATGATGATAGAGGACCGTCCTTCCAGGTCGCGCGGAATCCCGTTAGTTCTTTGACTCCGATCTCTTCTACAAAACGAATATGATTGTTTTCTGCAAAATCTTCGAGCTGGTTGAAAAGATGCCGATATTTTCGGATGGTCTCTTGATTGAGATTACGGCCGGACGGGGCTTCAGCGTCGGCTAAGAACGCTTCCTTCCATTCTGAAACTGTAGCTCTGTGTCTTTCTCTCGGCAGTTCCCCGTCAACGTCCCATTTTCTAACCAATTCCTGCGCTCTAGTCCAATCGCGAAGTTTTAGGGCCTCCCGTCGAAATCTACCTTCGCTGTCCGTTCCTGTAACCCAAATTGGACATTTGCATCGATAATCACTGCGCGATGCGTATTTGCACTTCGCCGGATTGTGCCTGCGATATTGGATAAGCATAACTTAGGACCGTGAAAACCGATTGTGAACTCGAACCAAAACGGCTTCTGGAATTCGCAACGTGACGTACTTTTTGCTCCCGGTACGTTCCAGGGCTAATACATCGGGCTGATTTCGGAAAAGATCGCGAGCCATATCCACGCTGATACCCCACAACGCCGCGACCTCTGACGGAGAATAATGTTTCTCAAATGGCCTCTTAGGGTCTACTAAATTTGTGTACGAATATCGGGGCAACTCGTGAGTCTTTCCCTTGTACTGATAGGACTTGACCGCACCATTGCTGCGCTTCTTATGAATCCCGTTTACGCTTTGCTCCGTTTGCGATTTGTTCGAGATTTATCGGGCTTGCCCCAAGAACCGTAGATCATCTTTTCTAGGGGTTGTGTAGTCTGGTGGATTCTACGGAAAGCGACATCGATGGCCTTCTCAAATGTCCTTAAATCTCTTCAGGAACTCCTGATGGCTTTTGGAGAACTCGGCCCACTCTTCGGGATAGCCATAAGAAGCTGAAAGTGGCTCGTCTAGATTTGATATTGGACCTTGCATTTTGTGCTCTTGGTTGTCTCGTCAGGAGATTCTACCGCATAGCCTCCGGAAACGTGCCACGCAGTACTCTTGCACCCGTTTGAATACCTATAAATTGTTTAACAAGGGAATGGAAGGAGCGTAAACTCTTTCAGGTCTTCAAGGAGAATACCATGCACATTTTCAAAGGAATGGCATTCGGCTTGTTGTTCTCGTTCCTCGGAACCATCGGTTATCTGCTTCTTGGCATTGTTATTAGCATTCTTCGCGGACCTGTCTCTACGGGTGGTGCTCATGCGATCGCCCTCAGCGCAGTCCTTGCTGGATTGCTGGAGGCCACAGTATTCAATCCGTTTTATTGGCTTGGAATCGTTTTGGCGTTCGGCCTGGCGTTCTGGATCACAGGAAAACACCGTACAGCGTAACGTCAGTAACTTTGCTTCCGTTTTTGCAACCTTCCGGCGAGGCGTTCCTTGCCCGGCTGAATATAGTTAACCGATTAAGATTCGACAAACGGTGTACAGCCCGTAGATGACCGCAAACGTGATAAGAGCGCCTTCGGCCAACTGCTTTAACTCTCTGAGGATCGTCCTTGTGTCTTGGATGAACTGGCAGACTTTGTCGCGCATCGCTCGCAATCCTCCATTGAGAATCGAAAGCGATAAATTCAGTGTGGGCCGATTTGCGCTGTAGTCAAGACGAAAATGCAAAATGGTGAACTGCAAACCACAAGATATGGGCTAATTCGTTGCGGTGAGTCTACAAAGAGTCAATTTCCGGTAGTACTCAGGCTCGTTTCGGCTTCGTTTCATCGACCAGCATACGCGCTGGAACGTTGTAAACCAGTTGGCCAGACGCAACTCGGACCATCGGAACAGACTTTTCTTCCCACATGTGTACGACACGGCCCTCGACAATTTCACCCGAGAGCGCGGAGGCGAACGGTTGCGCCTAGTTTTATTTCAGGTTTGTCTTTCTTAGTCATCTTTTAATTCCGGCTCGGGCTCCGGAATCCCACAATCACGGTCGCCAACATCCCGCGCAATCGCTTTCCGTGCGGCTTCGCCACCTCCCTGACTCGTTCGAGCAACGCTTCCAAGTGTTCCGGTGGAATCGCCGTATGCGTGATCTCCTCGACTCGTCCCTTGCGGCCCGAAGCTAATCGTGAACTTCACGGACTCGACTCCCCACGGTTTGCTGCAAAACTCTCCCAGCACCATGTCGCCAACGTCCCGAATCAAGTCTTTCATACGCCAATTGCCATCGTGAGCAGTTTGTCGCGTGCGCTGTCGCAGTGTGGGCAGACGCCCTGACGCCGGCCGAATTCTTTCGTCAGGAGAGAAAGGGTCAGGGTGATCGTGTTTAAGTGGTTGCACTTGATGCCTGTTTTCTTTTCCAAGCAATCATCGCAATACGGGGTGTTGGCGTTCTCCTTCAAGAAGTTATAGACCTTTCTCGGTTGATCTTCGGACTTCATGGGTTCCTTCCTGACAGTTTCATGTCGTGCATTTTATGCAATCGCAGTCGGGCGTTCCGCAGCGAATGACGAAGCTCATCGGGTAGATAATACAACCATGCTACGTAACGTCAATGTGAACCAACTCAAAGCTTCGTACTATTGACGTACGCATCTCTCCTGCGCCAATCTCTGCAATCGAGGTGTGTCCCTCGTGACAATCGACGAACTGAACCAGCAATCGCGTCTACTCAACGAGTTTTTCGCAGGAGTCCAGGAAGATCAACCGATCCCTGAAGTTGATCCGACCGAGTTAAGACGTTTTCATGAAAACATGAGCGAACAGTCTCGTGAGGCGGGTCCAGGCGCTGCAATCGCCCTCAGCGCCCTGAGGCTTAGAATTTCAGCGACAGACGCGGGTCCTCTCTGCGTCCGCAATTGGTTGCTCGGCATCATGTTGATGCAGGGCCTTTTGCCCGACTGGCAACAGGGCACAGAACTAGATGGCTCCGTCTTTCGAGTCGCCGCAACTATTCCTGTGAATTGGTATTCAATTCGATCCAGAAGCTTTCGTTACGCGCCTGAGAGCGGAGAGAGGCGCGTAAGTCCTACGCATCGTTCGCGTTGGGGCGAGGGCGAAGAAAGCTACGCCTCTTCTCCAGACGCCGGCAGGATGCACGGATGCCCCTTTTCGTCCTCGGCGTGAGCATCGCAGAACCATCCGCCGCATTTCGCACAATGCACTGTCGCAGGATAATCGCACGGCTCGTCGTTGGGCGACACTGCCTGACACAAGCGCTCCAAGTCCTCGCTCTCGTCTTTCTCTTCTCCCATCAAGACCTCGTGCCGTCATCCTACGCGTTTAAGTCTACTCACCGTAGCTGAAAGCGCTTGTGGTTAACGCGTTGACCGTGAAGGCTTATAGCATGTCAATGCCTAGCTGGTTGACTCTTTAATACGTGCAAGCTAAGCGCGGCGTCCCTGAGTGCAAGATGTTCATCGATATCCCAATCAGTAGTGGTTAGCTCTCTGGTACGCTGGGAAACTGCCGCTTCGGCAACGGCAACCTTCGCGCCAAGTTCCTCATGCTTCACTTCCATTAATGCCGCGAGATACGGTTTCTGCCATTGCGGATACTTCATGTATTTGTCCAGCATAAAAGCTCCCTCGCTGTCGGGAATCTTTCACGCTCGCACAGCGTATTTTCAATTTTGCTAAGGTTGGAAAGGTTGGGCTTGCCGTTTCGGACCTTGGCGTCGGGTCTTAATGCACAAGGTGCCGTGGCCGAATTGGGCGTGGCGGTAGGATGTGTATCGACTGTCACGACCTTACTCTCTAGCGTTGAGTAAATCCAGTCAATTCCGGGGCATGAACAGAATCCAACTTAAAAGTTCACGGCGATTTTCCAATCCACCAGAGCACTTTGGCGACGATTTTCCATTTTTGTTTGCCGCTCAGGACGATCGATTCGTAGTTGGTGTTCTCCGATTGCAGCACAACGGTGTGGTCAAACCGGTTCAGGCGGGAAACGGTCAGTCCCCTGTCCCGGTGCCAGGCAATCACTATTTTCCCGTTTAGTTCGTTGATTTCGGTTTGCGCGGAATCAACGGCCAGAATATAGCCATCGTGGATCAGCGGCGACATGGAGCTGCCGCGTACACGCACACAACTCGTTGTGGATGGATTCGGGCACCAATCCTTCGGCGCGGCAATCATGCTCTCGATCGGCGCGTCGTGCAGCAACTCGCTGCTTCCGCCTCCGCCTTTTTCGCCGTGCGCCACTGCCACCGATTTCAGCAACGGGATCGCCACCAGCCGCAGTTTCGTTTTTGTTCTTGGGCGCTTCGCACCACTACCGGCCGCCACGACCTCAAGTTGCGGCAATTGCGCTTTGCGCAAACGCGCTTGCAACTGCGGCACCACACGCAGCAAGTCTTCCCTGCTCAAGCCCGCTCTTCCCCAGAAATACCAGCACAAAGGGTCGCCGGCCAGATTGCCCATTTCGATGTAAATGTGCGAAGGCGGTTCGGAAACTCCCCGTTCCCATCTGGAGACAGCCATAGCCGAGCAGTGAAACGAATCGCCGAATTCGACTTGATTCAAAGCCAGTCCGGTGCGCAAACAGACCACGGACTTTGCCCACTCCGGCTGGGGAATCGATTTGCGTATCGATCTCGGCATAACATCTACTTCTTCGGCTGGGAAATGAAGTTGTCCTGCGGACTAATCATCAAACTACGCTCGCGCGGCCTGGTTGGCAAGCGGTCGGTGCAGTCCTATAACTGTTCTCTAAACTAATCGCGGTTCTAACGGGTTTACCTTATTGACTCACGCGGACTTCTGGACAGATTCTACGTGTTACTCTCACTTCGAACCAATCAATAGGCAGGGCGCAGAAGACGAGAAGGCTTTTGTGCCCTGCTCCTCCAACGACCCCCTGCGACAGTCTTAGCATCGATTTTTTCCAACATCCAAGACAATCTCTGGCAGGTCGCAGATAGCTAACTCTGCCAAGCAACGGAATCTCGTCTCGCCAATCACGAATTCCCGATTGATGTGAAAGTGCCCGAAATACCACATCGAAGGCCGATGCGCCTCGAACATTTCTTGCAGCGCTTTTGACGTTCTCGACTCCAAATCGATTTGCTTGCTCAAGAAATAGCTGCCGTTTAAGTCTTTGAGAATTTCTTTTGCGCCTTCGGATGGTGCGGTGTGGGAAATCACAAGCTTGGGGCGAGTCTCTTTGTAGAGCCCAATCGCCTCGTTCAAAGCCGAGTCCGACAGTTCTTCCTCTTTGTACCAATACTTGCTGTTGCCGAGAACTCGCCAGCTCGCCGTCTGAGCACCGCTTACGAAGAACAGATCGTCGTCCGGCAGATACCCGTAGTCGCCAAGATAATTCGGATGCATCCGACAGGGGGCCGGATCGTCGTGATTCGCTCTCAGGAATTTGTGTTCGGGCGGCAGTTCTGGGAGATGGACGCCAGGACGGCCTAAATACATGTCGCCGAGTGCGATTGAACGGACCCCGGGCGGAAGAGTCGCGAGTTGCCGAAGGTATTCTGGGATACGACCGTGGACATCGCCGATCAGAAGGAGACTCATTCAGTTTTCTTTTCCAAATCTGATCGAAATAACTCCAAGCCCAATTCCCGTGAAAATTATGCCGACTACAACCTGTCCTAAAATAGCCCCATAATAAAAGATAAAGTCCGCCGTACGCGTAGTACGTTCCTACTGCGGCCGCAAGGACTCGCAAAATTATTTTGGCGACACGATTCATGTCGCTGAGACGATCCCGAAATGCACTCTCGCTTGGTGCCACCCCGAGTGGGGTGTTGGTCACATAATCCGTGCCGCCCACTACGGGCCACAGAGTATGCCCATCTACGCGGCATTCTGGTGGTGGTTCGTGGGATCGCTGTTGGCCTTTCTGCTAGAGATCGCTTTCGGGATGGCAGATCGGGCGGCCCGCGCCGCTGGGTGGATTTACCGCTCTTAACTCCAAAACTCAATAGCACCAGTACGGTCTGCGCATTCGATTTCCACCTGGGCCTCCAGAATCTTACGAGCTCCGCACAGAGTCCTGCCCCGTTTACTTGCCAATTTCATTGTTTTTCATGAGCCGAAAACTTGGTTGCAGCATCCAATGGGAAACCGAGGAATGCTGTGCGAAAGTGCACGATCCAGGTTTCATCGGCGCCGCATGAAGCTTTGAGGGAGCACGTTCGCTCCTCGAAATAAACGAGGGCGATGAACGATGGAAGCAAGAGGGTTGGACCGCATACGGCGCGTACGCGTAAATTTGCTATTCATCCTGTTTTCGATAGCAGCGGGGGCTTTGGCGACCTCAATATCCGCCACAATATCGGTCGGTCAGGAACAGCAACCGATGCATCACGACCATGCCGGAAATCAAGGCATGGACATGTCGATGGATGAGCCGATGGACGAGGCGGCGCACGCAAAGTTGGAAGCAAAAATCCTGGCGGACAAAAAGGAAAGTGAGTTCAACCACCACCTGGCGGGATTCTTGGTTGCGTTGGCCGGTGTTTTCGTGCTGTTTCAACCGGATCTCGCCAAGCGATGGCCCGCGGTGAAGTATGTCTGGCCAGCCTGCTTTCTGGTGGCAGGAATCTTTGTATTCGTGTGGAGCGACACCGAATTGTGGCCATTTGGCCCTCGGCAGTGGCTCGAAGCGCTGCAAAATAATCGCGAAGTGCTGCAGCACAAGACGTTTGCAGTTTTGCTGTTGGTACTGGGAGCCGTTGAATGGCAACGAGCCAGGGGAGTGCTTCAGGCAGCCTGGAGCGGCTTGGTGTTCCCGCTGTTGGCGATTTGCGGTTCCATCATATTGATTTTTCATCACCACGAAGGCGGGATGGTTGGTGAACATCACATGGAAACGATGGCGCGGATTCAATCGCAGCATTTGAGCTACACGGCCTGTGGTTTTGGGATCGGATTGACAAAAGGCCTCAGCGAGCTAGGAACGCTTCGTGCCAGAGTCTTTGCAAGGCTGTGGCCCTCGCTTTTGCTTGTGTTGGGCGTGCTGTTGATGTTCTACAAGGAATAGTTGTTTCGTAGCGCCGGACGCGCGTTGCACTAGGGGCGCAAACCGAGTGGTCATTACCGAAAAACTGCAGCGGCTCGACGGCGAATTCGGAAAGCATGGAGCGGACGCGTAATAACGGCCGCTCTCTAGAATTCAAATCGAGCGAGAAGCAACAAGACCGCACAGCTGTGCCGAATTGAAGTGCTGAACTGGGTTCGTTTCAAAACGGCGTTACTGCCTACCATTTGAATTCTCTTATCTTGCTGTAAATCATTCCTTCTCATGCTGTTAGTACAAGAAAGCTGCCGCGGCATTGGAGACCTGCGTGCTGCATGTCTAAAGCGGGGACGTGTGTTCCTCGAGGCATGCGCTTGAAGCGAATCCGGCGAGTTGCTCTTTGTCTGGCAATGATGCTGGCAAAGATGGGCCTTCGCATAACGCTCGCTGTCAATGGGCAAGAAGCGGTGGTGCAGGTAGGGAATCGCGTTTTCGATGTGGTCCTGGTGGACATTCAAATGCCGGTCATGAGCGGCGTGCAAACCACACAACTAATTCGCAAAGCAGAGTTGGAAACAGAACGCAAAACGCCGATTGTGGCGATGACCGCGCATGCAATGAGCGGCGACCGGGAAAAATATCTCGCGTCTGGAATAGATGGTTATGTTTCGAAGCCGATTCGGACCGACCTTTTGCGCGAGGAGATCGTGCGAGTAGTGCAATTTGCCGGAATGTGCGCCCGTTCGAGAGAGGTTTCAGCCATGAAAAACGAAGGTTCGAAGAGTCTGGATCGTGAAGAATTTCTAAATCGCGTGGAACACGACGAAGAGCTGGCGCGTGAAATCCTGGATTTTTCAGGCAGATTCACAGACCAATCGCGAAGCGCTTGGCACCGATTTGGCAGCCGGCAACGCGGAGGAAGTGCGCAACGTGGCTCATGCGTTCAAGGGAATGCTGGCGAACCTCTCCGCGAACCCAGCGTCGGCGGCCACGGCTCATCTGGAAGAGTTAGCCAAAGAAGCCAGGACCGACGAACTCGCGGGCGCGTGGCAGGCCTTCGAAAAGGAACTGAGTGGCGTATTGCTGGAAGTGGGACACCTGCTTGCTGGAGCGCTGCAATGAGAAAAATACTATGACGACAAACTGTCACGGTATCTGCTGCAAAACACGCTCGAGAAATCGGGCTACGAAGTCGTTGCCTTGGAGGATGGCGTGGCCGCTGGACAACGATTAAGCAGCCAGACGCGCCACGACTGGTCTTGTTGGATTGGATGATGCGTCTGAATGGTGTGGATGTGGTGCGTGCGGTTCGTCCGCAAACCGCAATGCCGTACGTGCACATGATTCTGCTCACCTCACGGCAATCCAAAGAAGACATCATTGCGGGCCTGGACTCGGGTGCGGATGATTACCTGACCAAGCCATTCGATCCGGAAGAACTGCGGGCGCGCCTGCGCACTGGAGAGCGTATCCTTTCTCTGGAGGATAATCTGGTGCAGGCGCGCGAAGAAATGCTCTTTAAGGCCACGCACGACCCGCTCACGTGTTTGTGGAATCGCGGCATGATTATGGATATTTTGCAGCGCGAAGTTACGCGCGCGCCGCGATGGCGAAAAAGGCGAATTGACCATAGTTCTGGGCGACATCGATCACTTCAAGAAAGTGAATGACACATATGGCCACGCTGCCGGCGACGAAGTTCTGCGTGAAATAGCTTGCCGTCTTCGTGATTCGGTGCGCACCTATGACGCCGTCAGCCGCTATGGCGGAGAGGAATTCCTGATCATGCTGAACGGTTGCCGTACCCAGATGGGCGCCAATCGCGCAGAAAATATTCGCCACGCCATCGAAGAGCGTCCGGTGGAGACTGCAACTGGTCCGCTGGCTGTATCCATGAGCTTGGGAGTCGCCGGTACGGGGGATTGGCAGGATTCGAACGCCGAGCAGTTAATCAAGGAGGCCGATGTGGCGCTTTATCGTGCGAAGGAGTGGGGCCGGAACCGGGCGGTACTTGCGAAGTCTTCAGGATTGAGTGAAATTCGGGCGTCCAAGATGACGCAGCATCCCGTTTCCGCGGTCTGAGCAGCGAAACGGCCGCTTAAACTTTAGGCCGGGCCTGTTGCATCATCTGGCGCATGGCCACGCTTGAACCCGGAGCACGCTTTTCGCGCCAAGCCTCGAGGCGTTTGCAGGCTTCTTCCATATTCATAAAAACCATCGGATTCTTGAACGCCGCGCGCCAGGTTGGAACGATAGAGCGAATCCTGTCCCATACCACCCAGATCTCGCCGTTGCTCTCAAAGAAAAGCTCGTCGTTGATCAATCCGCGATTCACGATGCTGGCCACCATATCCCAGTAGCTGATTACCATGCGGATGTTGTTGTACTCGTCGGTTCCCGGCGCGTACTTCTCGGTCATCTCGTCCGGCGACATGGGGTGAAAATGATCGAGAAACCAGCTCCTGGCCTGCCGTAGCCGGGCTTCGCGGCGCATATCGTAAAGTCGCAGCATCAGGTTCACTTCGTCGTAGGTAATGGTGGACATGAGATCGTCTCCTGCGCGTGAGTCTATTGCGGGGTCTCGACTGGCACTTTCCCCGTTGCCAGCGACTGCGGGTTCGCCAATTCGAATCGCAACACGCTCGCTACCGGAATGCCTTGCTTTTGAAATTCGATCTGGATTCTGCGGCGCAGTTCGCGTGTCACTTCGTCTTGGCGCGTCGGCGCGGTTCGAACTTGCAGCCGCACCACCGTCGCATTTCTATCGTAGGATTGCACACCCAGCACTCGCGGCCCGTCAACCAGGGCTTGCGACCAGGACGCGTCGCCGCGCAGTTCAATTTCGGGAGCCAGAGCGACGTCCACGAACGATTGCGACCAGTCCCGGCTCAGGTTGGCGACGGTGCGGATATCGCCGTTGGCAATGGTGACCAGCGCGCCGCGCGCGTCCCGCAGCACGGTGCGTCGCAGTGTGAGATGTTCCACGCGCCCGATGGTTTCCGCGATCTGCACGGTGTCCCCGGTCACATACTGGTCTTCCAATACGATGTAAAGGCCCGTGATGACGTCACGCACCAGGTTTTGCGCGCCAAAGCCGATGGCTACTCCGGCCAGGCCGGCCAGCGTCAACGCGGGTGTTGGATTGATGCCGACTTTGTCCAGGGCCGTCAGAATTGCGATTACCCAGACCACCTTGCTGGCCGCTCCATAAACAACCCCTGCCAGCGTGCGGGTCTGCTGTTCGCGCAGTTGCTCGGAGCGGGACTGGCCCGCCGCGGGCTTAATCAACAAATTGGTCAGCACGCGCAAGAAACGGTTGAGCAGCAGTGCAAGGACCAAAATGCCGAAAAGATGCAGAACGATTGAGAGTGTGGTTGCGTTCAAGTACGGGACAGTGCTGGACATAGGCGATTCGTCGGGGGAGTATAACATTGAGTCGGGGGGCATGCTCGTTGCGATATGAGAAGTGTGACGCGCGAAGTGTCACATTCGAACTGTCGCGACGGGCTCTGCAACAGGAGCCAACTATGTACGAATCCAGACGATCGCTATTGCGCAGCATGGCCGGGGTTGTGGCCCTTTTTTCGATAACCGCTTCGGCTATCCGTGGACAGGATCCGTTCCCCAAGGCGCCGTCTGCGATGCACCCCGGAGAAGACGAACCGATTGCGAATCCGACTGCAAAGTCTCCCACGAAAATTCGGCTGGAAGAAAATCAGAAGGACATCAAGAAGAACATCGAGAAATTGTTTGATCTGGCGTCGCAGTTGAAGCAACAAATCGAGAAAACCGATGCGACGGCGGTACTTTCCCTCGCGATGGTCAAGAAGGCCGAAGAAATCGAGAGGCTGGCTCGGCAAATTAAGGAACGCGCGAAAGGCTGAGGTTTGGCCGTAAAGGTGCATGCTTGCGTGGCATCGCCTGAGCGCAGGGCACGCGCGAGTCGAGCATGGAATTTCTCGTAGGGGTACGGCATGTCGTGCCCGTCTTCGCTCGCACGTTAGACGCAAGTTGCTTTTTTCTCTCCACCGATTCTCAAAAGCAATCTGGCGAATTTCAAGCTAGAATGGAGTTATCAGGTTTACCGCCGTATTTACCTGAAGTTGTTTGCGCGCCCGTAGCTCAGCTGGATAGAGCGTGTGCCTCCGAAGCACTACGATCGGTTCCAACAACTCCGTTCTTTTTTCTTAATTACTAACCTTTCCAACAACTTGGGGAATCTGCTTTTCGCTCAAGAGCTAACCCCAATGGTTCAAAAGGATAGGGTTTTGGCACAGTTCTGACACAGCGGCTTGCGAAGCCCGGGGGTGAACCCCCGAGTGAGACAGTTTTATTGGCACACTGGCACACACCAGTGAATTCGCTCACGATCGGCCTCGGGCAAAGGTTAGTGTCGAGGCCGCCAAACTCGCCTCGGCGTGTCGCTGTCCTGATTCTTCTTCGAACTCTTCCGGTGGGCGGTAGCCTAGCGCTGAATGCAAACGGCATCGATTGTAATAGTGTTCGATGAATTCCTCGACGCTCTCGATCAGGTGTTCCAAATCGCGGTAGTCGTTGGCGTATATCTCCTCCCGTTTCAGTGTCTTCATAAAGCTCTCGCAACTGGCGTTGGTCTGAGCATTCAAATGCGCCGCATAGCAACGTTGAGAGTCAACGTTTCCGAGTAACCCATCCCTACCATCCGTTGTACCAGCAAGAATTCGAACTCGTCTCTTACCGTCAGAACTGGGGAGAGGACCGGGTCTGGTTCCAGGACAAGAAAGATGGCCACCTGCATTCCTTAAGTTGGACCGACATCGGTGCGGTCGATCCGTTCGTTGCTATAGCGGCGGGGCGATCGCAATTTCGAGTGGCGGACTTGATCGAACTGGCGAAGCAGATTGACGGATGGAAGTCAGAGCGAGCCCAGAGAACTGTAAAGGAAAATATGTCAACAACAGTCTGGCGCGGTTGCCCAGCTTGAAGGTAACTCCGCACAGTGTCGCTTTCCATTACAAAGGTAAGGCGATGGATGTGCAAAAGGTTGGCGATGAACTTGGCGTGCAAACCGTACTCACAGGCGACGTCAGGCAGCGAGGCGACGATTTAACTATCAATGTCGAACTCGACGACATTCGTAACGGCAAACAGCTGTGGGGCGAGCAATACAACCGGAAGGTGGCCGACCTGCTGGCGGTTCAGAATGACATCGCAAGGGAAGTTTCCCAGCGTCTGCGCTCACAACTTTCGGCGGAAGATCAACAGAAGCTGACCAAGGGCTCGACAGATAATCCTGAAGCCTACCGGCTTTATCTGAAGGGCAAATACTACACCAACAAACTCACCAAAGAGGGGTTTGACACGGGTATCGACTACTTTAATCAGGCTATCGCTGTCGATCCCAACTATGCCCTGGCTTACAGCGGCCTGGCTTTCAACTATGTGAACCAGGACGATTGGTTTATGTCGCCGAACGAAGCCGGGCCCAAGACCAAGGATGCCGCCAAGCGGGCGCTGGCCATCGACGAATCCGATGCGGGGGCTCACGTTTCCATGGCGATCGTCACGCACTGGTATGACTGGAATTGGACCGCAGCGGAAAAGGAATTCAAACGAGCCATTGAATTGAGTCCCAACAATTCGGACGCTCACACGTACTACAGTTGGTTCCTGGCGCCGATGGGGCGAAACGATCAGGCTATCGCGGAAGCCAAGCGGGCACAGCAAGCCGATCCACTCTCCGGATTCGCGGCCTTCAGCGTCGGAGGGGCTCTGGTGTTTGCACGACGCTGGGATCCGGCGATTGAGCAACTCCGTCGCGCCATTGAGATTGACTCGAACTTTTGGTTCGGTCATTGTTTCCTGGGTCGAGCTTATGAGCAGAAAGGAAGGCTGCCGGAGGCCATTGTCGAGTTTCAACGCGCGGTCGAACTGGAAAAGGACAATGCCGAGACCTGGTCAGGCCTGGGACATGCATACGCGTTGTCGGGGAACCGCGGCGAAGCGCAAAAGATCCTGGATCATTTAAAAGAGGTATCTGCGCATAGTTGGGTCGCGCCGTACAACATCGCGGTCATTCATGCAGGCTTGGGACACAAAGACCAGGCATTCGCCTTGCTCGATCAGGCCTACAAAGACCGGTCCTACTACCTGCCTACCTATCTGGCGACCGACGCTCGCATGGATAGCCTCCGCTCCGACCCGCGCTTTGGGGAACTCAATCGGCGCGTCGGACTACCTGAGTGACGCAACTCTTACCTTATCGCAATTATGGAAGGGTTGCCCGTCATCCGACCGCCGTCGTTAAGGTGTTATGACTTTCCATTGCCCCGATGTGACATCGTCATGAAATCGGATGGAAACGTTTATCTAGCGGAAATTTTCGACCACCATAAGGTCGCTACCGAGTCCGTCTACGCGGGTATAGAGCACCCACTGGCCGTCCGGAGAAACATCGAAACCCAAGCCAGTGTCCCCCGTCGGCGGACCGAGGTCCACTGTTCCAAACCGGGTCGTTTTCCCACGGCTCAGATCGAGAAGCTTTAGCTGCGCAGGTCTTGTCGACACGTTGTCATTCGCCAAAACTCCGGCCGACTAGCTTCGCTGCTGTAACATTGTT
>WNFT01000916.1_pt1 | contig 24955 bp, 21 predicted proteins | sample 5400191 | NCBI WGS metagenome assembly WNFT01 (sample SAMN13153359, study PRJNA577476) | soil metagenome | isolation source: 80 cm saprolite under Madrone tree | place: USA:California | collected 2016-06-14 | reverse complement strand
GCTTGGGCCCACGCACGATGTGGGGGGTGAGCGAGATCAGGATCTCGGTCTCGTCGCTGTTCCGGACACGGTTGGTGAACACCTTGTTCAACACGGGGACGCTCTGGAGGCCGAAGATGCCGGTGAGGGTGTCCGTCTCGTTCTGCTGAAGGAGGCCGCCGATGAGGCTGGTCTCCCCGTCGCGCAGGCGGACGGTCCCGGTGACGTTACGGGTCAGGAACGTGGGCAGCTTCCCGCTGCTCCCCACCTCGGCGGAGTCCCCCAGCAGGCTGAACTCTGCGGTCAACTCGAGCGTGATGTCCCCGGCCGCGCTCACCCTGGGTGTGATCTTCAGGGTCACTCCCACGTTTCGGTACTGGAACGAGGTGGCGGGGGCGAATGTGGACCCCCCGGTGTTCACGGTGCTGAAGGTGGTGACCGGCACCGGCACTTCCTGGCCGATCTTGAGCTCGGTCGGCTTGCCCTCGGCGGCGCGCAGCTTGGGGGCGGCCAGGATCCGCGTCGTGGCCTCGGACTGCAGGAACTTCGCGAAGATCGTCGAAGGGATGCTCACCAGGAAGTCGGCCAGGTTGATCGAGGAGAGCATGTGCGCCCGGACGGTCGTGATGTCCCCGGGATCGTTGGTCTGGGGCGCGAACCTCGCCGACGCCTCATAGTTCGACAGGCGCAGGCCGTACTGCCTGGCCTTCGTCCGGTTCACGTTCAGGATCTGGACCTCGATCATCACTTCGCCCCGGGCCTTGTCGTTGGCCTCGATGATCCGCTGGGCCCAGGCGAGCTGATCGGGGGTGCCCACCAGGGTGATCGCGCCCAGGTTCTTGTTGGGCATGGCCTTGGTGATCCCGGCGATGCTCTTGATGAGGTTCGCGGTCTCGTCCGCCTCCGCGTTCTGGAGGTAGAACGTCTGCAGCATCAGCTCGTCGTAGGAGTTCCGTTTCTGGCGCCCCTCGGTAACGATGATCAGGGTGTTCTGGTCGAGGACCTTGTAGAAGAGGCGGTTCACGAACGTGATCTGGTCGAGGGCCTCCTGAAAGGTGACTCCGGAGAGGTTCACCGAGTACTTCTTGTCCTTGTAGCCGTCGTCGAACAGGATGTTGACCCCCGCGAGCTTGCCCAGGCTCTCCAGGATCTTCTCCAGGCTGGCGTCCGTGTACCTGATGACGACGGGCACCGGGCTGCGGGGCGAGAGCACGGGCAGGGGTGGTTTCCTCTCCTGGGCGCGGGCCTTCATGGTCTCGAACTCGGCGCGGTGCGCCCGCTCCTCGTCCCGCTTGCGGATCCTGTCGCGGACGATCTGCAGGTCGTCGGAGGCGGAGCGGTTCGCGGGGTCGTACTTGACCGCGATCTCCAGGGCCTCCGCCGCCACCTCGAGGTCGTTGGCGGCGAGGTGCTTCTTGGCCTCCGCGTAGTGAAAGCGGCTGGCCCCCATCCGGGCATTCTCGAGGGCGAGCTTGTAGCGGATGTTGTTCCGGTCGCCCTCCAGGGCCTTCGTGAAGCGCGCCACCGCGACGTCCCAGTTGCCCTTCTCCGCCTCCGTGCGGCCCTGCCGGTAGGCGCTCGCGCACCCGAGGCCGAGGCCGAGCAGGAGCAGGACGGCCAGCAGACGGCGGGGGCACCTCACCATTCGCCGTAGGACGTCCCCGAGAGGGACGTCTCCGTGGAGGCGCTCTTGACGTCGTAGATGCCGGGCTCCTCCCCGGGCCGGTCGACCTCTTGCTCCGCGGGCACCGTCACCCAGTCTGCGGCGTGCGTGATCGGATCGTCGGGGAGCCGTCTCAGGTAGCCCTCCTCCACGAGCGCCTCGAGCGACGCCGGGTACTTCCCCTTGTCCACGTAGTACTGGTCGATGACGTCGCGCATTCGGAAGAGGTTCTCCTTGAGAACCGCCTCCCGCGACTGGATGATCGCCACCTTGTACTGGGGCAGCGCCATCGCGGCCAGGATGGCGATGATGGCCACCACCGTGATCAGCTCGATCAGGGTGAAGCCGGCGCCGCCCCTCCCGGGACCAGGGGCCTCACCAGGTGTCGTAGATCGTCCCATCCAGCGCCTTGCCCTTGCTCTTCGAGTAGACGTCGTAGACGTTGTCACCGCACCACGAGGTGTCGTCCGGCGCGTCCTGGTAGCATCTCATACCCCATTCCGTGCCGCCCGTCATGGGATCCCGGGGGATCCTCCGGAGGAACTTGAGCTTGCGGTCGAGGGCGCCCACGCGGTTCACCCCCTTCACGAGCGTCTCCAGCTCCGGGGGATAGCCCTCGCTGCCCAGCTTCACGTCCGTCCCCCCGATCTGCCCCTGCTCTACCGCGAGCTTGTAGCGGTCGATGCCGAGCCGCATCTCGCGGAGGGCCCGCCGCAGCTCCAGCTCCCGCTGGCGGACGACCGCCACCCGCCCGAGAGGCAGGATGGCCGAAGCCAGGATGATCAGGATGGTCGCGGTGGCGATCAGCTCGAGGTACGTCACGCCACGGCTCCCCCGGTCAGCCACGGCGCCCCTCCCGAGAGTCCTTGGCCGGCTGCTTGCCCCGGAGGTAGGTCGACAGCTCGACCCGCAGGCTGGGGGAGCTCGCGCCGGTCCCGCCCGTGAGGCCGATGCGGTCGATGGTCAGGAAGCGGGGCGAGCGCTCGACCCGGTCCAGGAACCCGACGAGCTGGGCGTAGGACCCCTCGACCGAGACCCCGATCCCGACCCGCGTGAGGTCCGCCCCCTTGACCTCCTTGTACTGGTAGGCGCGCGTGCTGGGCTTGAAGCCCGGCGCGGTCGCCATCTTGTCGACTTCCTCGAGCAGCGGAATGAGCTCGGCCCGGCTGCCCACCACGACCTCCTTGTAGAAACGCTCGGTGTCGGCCGCGTTCGCCCGGATGGTCTCCGCCTGGCGACGGAGGGCGGCGGTGGCCGCCCTCTCCCGATCGAGGTCCCTCCGCACGTCGGCGGCCCGAGCCTTGGCATTGCGCACCTGCAGGGCGCGGGGCACCGTGTAGGCCGCGAAGACGAGGCCGTTGAGAGCGAGCAGGACGAGGACCGGTGGCACGAGCCGCCGCCAGAGCGCCTTGGTCATGGCGCGACCCCCGCCGAGGGAGTGGCCGCCTCTTCCGCGGGCTCCGCGGCGGGCGACGGGTCGGCCGCGGGCTTCGGCGACGCCTCCGGCGACGGAGTGTATTTCATCGAGTAGCGGATCTCGCCGTCGCCGGTCGGCCCTTCCCCCACGCTCGAAGGGACCACCTCGTCGAACTCCCCGGCCTTCTGCAGCACCCTCAAGAGGTCGAAGCCCTCGGTGATGGTGCGCCCGACCGCGTTCACCTCGATCCAGGTCTCCCCGTCCTTCACCAGGGGAGCGATCGAGGAGAGCTTGACCCCGGGGGGAAGGATCTCCTCGAGCCGGGCGAGCAGCCGGGCCCAGGAGAAGGTCCGTCGGTCCACCAGGCCGCGGATCACCTGCCACTCGGCCTGCACCCGCGGGTCGGGCCGCGGGCGGGGAAGCGACCGCGCCTCGGACCGGAGCGCGAGAAGCTCCTGCTCCAGGCCCCGAACCTCGCCCTCCACGGCCGCCGTCCGGGCGGGGAGCAGCTCGCGCAGGACGAGCAGATGCTTGACGCTCACGGCCAGGAGCGCGGCCGTGGCCAGGCCGAGGAGGACCGCCGGCAGGCGCTCGTTGCGCAGGGGCCGGCTCGCGAGGTTCGGGGTGCGGATCACGCGGCCCTCCGCAGGAGACAGGCCAGGGCGCCCGCCATCGCCTGGGCGCCCACGCTGCGGTCGCCGCCGCCCAGGGGCGTCCAGGGGTCCACGACCTCGGGCTCGAGGCCCAGGGGCTCGCGCAGCAGGGTCACCGCCTCCTCGGGGGGCAGGAAGGCCGAGCGGAGGGCGGCCCCGGCGAGCCCCTGCCCGCCCAGCCGCTCCCGATAGTAGAGCACCGTGTTCGCGGCCTCGCGCAGCACCGCCTCGGGGCCGAGCGCGCCCACCAGGGTGCGGATCAGGATCGGCCAGCCGCGGCGCGTCAGGACCAGGGAGACATAACCCACGTCCCAGTTCACGAGCAGCCGGTCCCCGGGGGTTCCCGCGCGCTCGAGGGTCCCGACCAGGGCGAGGCTCGCGGGCTCCACGACGCCGGGGTCGAAGCCGAGGTCGCGGAGCGCGGCTTCGTAACCTTCGAGCACCGGCCGGAACACCGCCGCCACCAGCATCTGGCCCCCTTCCGGCCCGGCCCACGCCACCCGGGCCTCCTGCACGTCGAAGGGAACCGTCTTGTTGAGGCGGAACCGGATCATCTGCTCGACCTCGGCGCGCCGGCGGGCCTTCAGCTCCGACGCCGGCAGGAGGGCCACCCGGACCGCGGGATCGGGCAGGACGAGGGCCGCGGGCCCACCGGACAACGCGCCCGCCCGCTCGCAGGCGCCCTGCAGGGCCTGTCGGAAGGCGGCGCCGTCCAGGACGTTCGGGCGAGCGAGGGAGACCTCGAGCGCCCCTTCGGGCAGGTCCAGGGAGGCGGCGGCGCCGAGGCCGAGGCGATTGCCGCTTCCCACGAGTCGCACCACCGAGAGCCCCCGCGGCCGGACCTCCACCGCCACCGTGGGCCATTCCGGCTCCAGCAGCTGCTCCCGGAGCCAGAGCTCGCCGTGGCGGAGCGAAGCCCCGAGGCCGGCCAGCGCGTCCCTCACGTCACCTCCACGAAGGTGACCTTGTTGATCTCCTGGAGGGTCGTCTTGCCCCCCAGGGCCTTGTTCACCGCGGACTCCCGCAGGAAGACCATCCCCTCCTCGCGCGCCGCGCGCTTGATGTCGGCGCTCGAGCGCCGGGAGAGGATCAGCTCGCGGATGTTGTCGGTCAGGTCGAGCAGCTCGCAGATCGCGGTCCGGCCCTTGTAGCCCGTCCCCCCGCACTCCATGCAGCCCGCCCCCTCGTAGAACGCGGTCTCGGCGTAGCCCGCCACGTCCAGCCCCGACTCGAGGAGCAGCTCCTTCGAGGCTTTCACCTGCCGCTTGCAGTGGGCACAGATCGTCCGCACCAGGCGCTGGGCCTGCACGCAGTTCAGGGCGGAGACGAAGTTGTAAGGCTCGATCTTCATGTTGAGGAAGCGGCCCAGGACGTCGATCACGTTGTTGGCGTGAACGGTGGTGAACACGAGGTGGCCGGTGAGGGCGGACTGGATCGCGATGTCGGCGGTCTCCGCGTCGCGGATCTCCCCCACCATGATCTTGTCGGGGTCGTGGCGCAGGATCGAGCGCAGCCCGCGCGCGAAGGTCAGCCCCTTCTTCTCGTTGACCGGGATCTGGGTGATGCCCTTGAGCTGGTACTCCACCGGGTCCTCGATGGTGATGATCTTGTCCTCCTCGGTCTTGATCTCGGAGAGGGCGGCGTAGAGGGTGGTGGTCTTGCCGGAGCCGGTGGGCCCCGTCACCAGCACCATGCCGTAGGGCTCGCGGATGAAGCGCCGGAACCGCCGCAGCTCCTCCTCGTCGAAGCCCAGGACGTCCAGGCGCAGGGAGGTGAACTGCTTGGAGAGGCTCTCCTTGTCGAGGATGCGGATGACCACGTCCTCTCCGTGCACCGAGGGCATCACGGAGACGCGGAAGTCGATGGAGCGGCCGCGGATCTTCACCCGGAAGCGCCCGTCCTGGGGGACCCTCTTCTCCGCGATGTCCAGCTCGGCCATGACCTTGATGCGGCTGATGATGGTCGAGTGGTGCTCCTTGGCGATGGGCTTCATGGCCGGCTGGAGCACCCCGTCGATGCGGTACTTGATCACGACCTCGGAGTCGCGGGTCTCGATGTGGATGTCCGAGGCGCGGCGGTTGAGGGCATCGAAGACCGTCGAGTCCACGAGGCGGATGATCGGGGACTGGTCCGCCTGGATCTTGTCGATCGAGAGGACCTCGTCGCCGTTGTCGTCGTCGCGCAGGATCTGGATCTTGAAGGACTCCGAGGCCTGCTCGAGCACGCGGGTCGTCCCCTGGCCGCGCTTCAGCGCCTCCTGGATGGCCGAGGGCGTCCCCACCGCCGGCTGCACCGGGGTCTGCAGGAGGTGCGAGAGCTCGTCCACCACCGGGATGTCGGTGGGATCGGCCATGACCAGGATCAGGCGTCCTTCCTCGCGCCGGTAGGGGAGAAAGTTGTAGCGGAACATGAGGTCCACCGGCACCGACTTCAGGATCTCGGGGTCGGGGGCGAAGGACGCGACGTCCACGTACTCGAGCCGATAGCGCTCGGCCAAAGCCCGGGCCGCCTCCTCCTCGGACGAAGAGGCGAGCGCTCCCGTGGGGTCGTCGACGAGCGGAGGCGTGGTGTCAGTCATCGACCGCCCCTCCTATCCTCCCCACGTAGGGGGGAGGGAATGCAGTTCCTCGATCGGCCCCGCGCGTTTCTCATCGACCCCCCACCCTAGTGGATCCTCGATTGGATGGTCGAGATCGCCTCGAACATCGGCAGGTAGAAAGCCAGCAGCATCCCCGCCACCACGACCGCCATCATGACCAATAAGACGGGTTCGACGAGGGAAAGGACGGTCGCGATGCGGATGTCGAGATCCTCGTCGTAGAACTCGGCCACCGCGTTCAGCATGTCGGCCAGGGCGCCCGTCTGCTCCCCCACCTTCACCATCTCCAGGGGCAGGGCCTCCAGCATCCCGGTGGACTCCAGGGCGATGGTGAGGCTCGCTCCTTCCTTGATCCGGTGCGTGCAGCCGGAGACCGCCGTCCCCATCGCGCGGTTGCCGATCGAGGCGGCCGCGGTCTCGAGCGAGGTGAGGAGGGGCAGGCCGCCCGCCAGCAGGGTAGAGAGCGTCCGCATCAGCTGGCTGGTCGCGTACATCCGGATCAGCCCCCCGAAATAGGGGATGCGGAGCAGGCCGCGATGGATGATGAGCACCGAGGACGCCCGCTGGCGCCAGAGGAGGAAGGCCACCAGGAGGGCGGCGAGGAGGAGCACGATCCAGACGATGTTGCCGCGCACGGAGAGGGCGATGCCCATCAGGATCCGCGTGGGCAGGGGCAGCTCGGCGCCGAGGCCTTCGTAGAAGCTCTTGAACTGGGGGATCACGAAGACGAGGAGGACCGCGACCATGGCCAGCATGGTCGAGAGGAGGACGATCGGATAGACGGCGGCGGAGACGGCCTTCTTCTTGAGGGACTGGTTCAGGCGCAGGTGCTGGGCGAAGCGCCGGAGGACGCCCTCCAGGGCGCCGCTGCGCTCGCCGGCGGTCAGGCTGGCGGAGAAGATCGGCGGGTAGAGGGCGCCCTCGGCCTTGAAGGCTTCGGAGAGCGCCGTCCCTCCCTTCACCTTGTCGCGCACGTTCCCCAGGGAGCGCCGGAACACGGGGTCCCTCTGGCGCTCGAGCATGATGTCCAGGGACTGCAGGAGCGGCAGGCCGGCCTTCAGGAGGGCCGCCAGCTCCTGGGCGAAGATCAGCAGGAGGCCGGGGGCGACCCGGGTCCTCCGGAGGGTGAGGCCCCCGAGCCCCGCCGCCCGCTTGATGGTGAAGAGGTAATAGCCCTGCTGGGTCAGCTCCGCGCGCAGGACGGCCTCGTCCGGGGCGCTGAACGTGCGCTCCACGACCTCCCCCGCCGGCGTCCCGACCCTGCACAGATAGTCCATGAGCCCGTGCTCGAAAGGTCAATGTACCAGCCGCGCCCTTAAGGTTCAAGTCCTGAAGGACTTAAGCGGCGGGCGCCCGCGCCCCGGGGAGTGGCGAGCGCCGATGCCGACGGGCTCAGCGACTCAGCGCACTCGCGTCACAATCAGTGTGACGTCGTCCTCGGCGGGAAGGCCGCCGGAAAATCCCTGGACCTCCCCGAGCAGGGAGTAGAGGGCGATGCGGGCGGCGTCGGCCCGGGAACGGGCGGCGGCTTCCTTCAGCCGCTCCACCCCGAACATCTCGCCGATCGGGCTCGTCCGATCCGTGAGCCCGTCGCTGAAGAATACGATCATGTCCCCGCGGCCGAGAGGGGCCTGACCGCGGCGGTACCGGCTCTTCTCCATGAGGCCCAGCACCGTCCCGCCCTCGGCCAGGTCGAGGAGCGCCCCTCCGGTCCCCACCACGAACGGGTGCTCGTGGCCCGCGTTGACGTAGTCCATGACCCCCGCGTCATGGTCGAGTACGCCGAAGAACAGGCTGGCGAACAGGCCCTTGGGCGTGACCTCCCAGAAGAGCCGGTTGACGCGGGCGATCATCTCTTCGGGCGCGGTCTCCGAGGCTTGGACCTGCGCGCGCAGGCAGGCCTTGAGGTTGGCCGCCAGGAGCGCGGCGGGCACTCCCTTGCCCATCACGTCGCCGATGGCCACCGCCAGGCGCCCGCGGTCGAGGGGGATCAGGTCGTAGTAGTCGCCCCCGATCTCGCGCACGGGGATGAACTCGCCGGCCACGTCGAGGTGGGGGTGGTGCAGGGGGGGCGGGAGCAGGCTGCGCTGAACGTGGGAGGCCAAGCGCAGCTCCTCGGCCATGCGGCGGGCCATGTTGTCCACCCGCGCGTAGAGCCCTTCCAGCTCGTTGTTCTTGCGGGCCAGCTCGTCCAGGACCGCCCGCATGCGGAGCGCCACCCGCACCCGCGCCAGGAGCACCTCCTCCCCGAGGGAGCCGTTCACGAAGTCGTCCGCGTGGTCGACGAGGCGCGCTTCCACCTGGGTGCGGCGGCCGTTCTCCGTCACCACGATCACCGCGGGACGGCCCGCCTTGCCCGGCCGGCCCACCACCTCGAGGATCTGGGTGAGGGTGGCGGCGGGGAGCTGGCCGTCCAGGAAGAGCACGTCGGGAGCGCCATTGCCCAGGGCCTGAACGAGGTCCGCCGGACGGACCCGCTGCACCTCGAGGGCGCCCGCGAGGTCCTTGTCCCGGAAGCCCCCGGGCTCCCCCACCACGAACGCGCGCGCGCGCGCCTCGGGGGCGGGGCTCGCGGCGGGGACTGGGGCTTCGGGGGGAGCCGGCTCGACGCTCATGTCGGATCGACGAACTTGTAGCCGACCCCATGGATGGTGAGGATCCACCTCGGCTCGGAGCCGCTGTCCCCGATCTTGGCCCGCAGCTTGGCGATGTGGGTGTCGACGGTGCGGGTCGAGGGATAGCTCTCGTAGCCCCACACGTCCTCGAGGAGGCGGTCGCGGGTGACCGTCTCTCCCTTGCGCTCGATGAGGTAGCGCAGCAGCTCGAACTCCCGCGGCGAGAGGTCGAGGGGCTGGCCGCCCTTCGTGGCCCGGTAGGCCTCGAAGTCCAGCTCGAGGTCGGAGAACTGATAGCGGGCGAGCCGCTTCTTCTTTCCGTCGGTGCGGCGCAGGATGGCCCGCACCCGGGCCAGAAGCTCGCGGATCGAGAAGGGCTTGGTGACGTAGTCGTCGGCCCCCAGCTCGAGGCCGACCACCTTGTCGATCTCCTGGCCCCGGGCGGTGAGCATGATGATCGGGCCCTCGAAGCCCTCCCCCCGCAGGGTCTTGCACACCTCGAGGCCCGAGAGCTTCGGCAGCATGATGTCGAGCACCACCAGGTCCGGCTTCTGGCTGCGCGCCCGCTCGAGCCCCGCCTGCCCGTCCGAGGCGGTGAGCACTTCGTAGCCCTCGAACTCGAAGTTGTCCTTCAGGCCGAGCACCATGTCCGGTTCGTCTTCGACGATGAGGATCTTGCTCATGTCTTCTTCTTCGTCAGCGGCAGGACCAGGGTGAAGGTGCTGCCCACGCCGGGGGCGCTCAGGAGCTCCACCGATCCCCCGTGGGCCTCCATGATGTGCTGGACGAGGGCCAGGCCGAGGCCGCTTCCCTTGGTCGTGTGCACCAAGGTGTTCTCCGCCCGGTAGAACTTCTCGAAGATGCGCTTCTGGTCGGCCTTGGGCACCCCGATCCCCCTGTCGCGGACCGCGATCAGGATTCTCTCACCATCCCGGCGGACCTCGAGCCGGATGTATTTCTGGTCCGGGCTGTACTTGATCGCGTTGTTCACCAGGTTCAAGAGGGCCTGCTCGATGGCCTCGGGGTCGATCTCCACCTCGGGCAGGTCCTCGGCCACCTCGACCTCGAGGGTGAAGCCCTGCTGCTCGATGGGAAACCGGTAGGCCTCCACCACCTCGCGCACGATGCGGGCGAGGTCGGTGGGGATGAAGCGGTACTGCTTGCGCCCGGCCTCGATCCGCGAGAAGTCGAGGATGTTGTTGATGAGCTGGGTCAGGCGCTGGCTCTCCTTGTTGATGATCCGGTAGTACTGCCTGGCCTTCTCCTCCCCCGGCACCCGGCCCAGCTCGAGGGTCTCCGCGAAAAGGCGGATCAGGGCGAGCGGGGTCTTCAGCTCGTGGCTGACGTTGGCCACGAAGTCGCTCTTGAGGCGCGACAGGTGGATCTCGCGGCGGACGTTCGTATAGGCCAGGTAGAGCCCGGCCAGCAGCATCAGGTCGATGAATCCGATGAGCGCGGTCTTGGCCAGGGCCAGCCGCCGTACCTCCTCCTCGATCGAGCGGTCCCGGTAGCGGAGCTGGAGCTTCAGGCCCCGGAAGGAGGGCACGGCCATGATCCGCTCCCTCTCGAAGGTGTCGTTCGGGGTGGGCCGCGTCTCGTACAAGACCTCGCCCGTGGGCTCGTTCACCCGGATCACCCACTCGTGGTCCGGGTTCACGAACTCGTTCTCGAAGTAGTCCCTCAGCAGGGTGCCGTGCACGTAGCTGCAGGCAAACTGGAAGCGCAGGACGCCGAGCTCCTTGCCGTCCGCCGTGGTCAGGGGGACCGAGTCCTCCCCCTCGGGGCCGGGCGGCGCCTCGAAGACCCGGAGCGCGTCTCGCAGCACCTTGACGTCGTCCGGGTTCGGACCCGAGAGCGCGGCTCTCAGCCCCGTGACCGGCGACCACGCCTCCAGCCGGAGAGTGTCGAACCGCGTGTCGGCGAGCCCTGCCCGGTCGAGCGCGACCTTGATGACCTCAGCCCTGCCCTCGAGCAGGCGCTCGGGGCCGACCGCGCGGGCCGCCTCCAGGGCGCGGGTCCGGGCGGTCGTCTCCAAGTCCTTCTCCAGGTAATAGAGGACCTTCTCGGACCGCTTCAGGAGGACCATTCGGAGGTTCTCGGCGGACTTCGGGACCGAGTGGAACGAGAGGACGCTTAGGGCGACCGAGGGGAGGAGGACGGCGCCGACGAAGATGGAGATGAGGCGTCCGCGCGGGTCGGTCGGCGCGGCCAGCCGGCGCTCCAACTCGGACATTTCACCGGAATGTACCATCCTGGGCGCGAGGAGGTTGTCACAGCGCTGCAACCTCGCGTAAAAGGTTGTGTATGGGCAGAGAGTCGGCTCCCGGCGAGAAGGTGATCGCCACGAATCGCAAGGCGTTCTTCAACTACGAGGTCCTGGACCGCCTCGAGGCCGGTATCAGCCTCGTCGGGACCGAGGTCAAGTCCATCCGGGAAGGCGGCCTGAACTTTCGCGACTCGTTCGTGGACTTCCGCGGCGGCGAGCTGTTCCTCGTGGGCTGCCGGATCGGCCCCTACAGCCACGGCAACCTGCTCAACCACGCCGAGGACCGGGACCGGAAGCTCCTGTTGCACAAGCGGGAGGTGCTGAAGCTCGGGGGCAAGGTCACGGAGAAGGGCTACACGATCATTCCCCTCCGGGCCTACATGAAGAACGGCCGGGTCAAGGTCGAGATCGGCCTCGCCCGCGGCAAGCGCGCCCACGACAAGCGCGAGAGCCTCAAGCGGAAAGACCTGGAGCGCGAGACCCGCCAGGCCCTGCGCGCGCGCCGCGACTAGTAGAGCCTCAGTCCGCCGTCTACGCCCACCACCGCCCCATTGATGAAGGCCGCGAGGTCGGAGGCCAGGAAGAGGTAGACGCTGGCCACGTCCTCCCGGGTGCCGAGGCGGCGGGCGGGCAGCCGCGCCACGATGCGCTCGCGGTCCTCGCGGGCGAGCGGAGGGCCCAGCTCGGACTCGACGAAGCCCGGAGCCACCGCGTTGGCCGTGATCCCCAGGGGGCCGAGCTCCCGCGCCCAGGTGCGGGTCAGGCCGATGACTCCCGCCTTGGCGGCGGCGTAGGCCGTCTGGCGGGGCTGGCCCGAGCGCGCGGCCGCGGAAGCCGCGGACAAGATCCGTCCGAAGCCGCGGGCGCGCATGTGAGGCACCGCCGCCTGGGCGCAGACGAGGGACGAGCGCAGGTTCACGTCCAGGATCTCCGCCCACTCCTCGTCGGTCACGTCCTCGAGCGCGGCCTCCCGGCGCATCCCCGCGTTGTTGACCAGGATGTCCAGGCGGCCCCACTCGTCCACCAGCCCGTCCAGGGTCCGTTCCACCGCGAAGGCGTCGGTGATGTCGGTCGCGAAGGGCAGGGCCTCGCCCCCGTCCAGGCCGATGGCCTCGGCGGAGCGAGTGACGCCCGCCGCATCGCGATCGAGCAGCGCAACCTGGGCCCCGGCACGCGCGAACAGGCAAGCCACGGCCGCCCCGATCCCGCGACCGGCTCCGGTCACGACGGCCACCCGTCCGTGGAGGGAGAGGGGATTCAGAGGCTCGTCCATCGGCGGGGCAACGCTAGCCCAGGTCCCCGCCGCGGGGCAAGGGGGCCGTTTTTCGTGTAACGTTCTCCATCGGCAGCGCGCCCGGCGCGCCCCAGGGAGGCGAACAATGGCCCAGGTCCTCGGACTCCTGCTCAGCCTGACGCTCGGGGCGGGTTCCGCTCAGCCGTCCCCGGCGGCCGCCAAGGCCGAAGGCCTCAAGAAATCCTGCGAGAAGGGGAGCGCGGCCGACTGCGTCACCCTCGCCGAGATCTACGCCCGCGGGGAGGAGCTCCCAAAGGACCTCGACAAGGCCGGCAACTTCTACAAGAAGGCCTGCGACCTGAGCCTCGGCCCGGCCTGCTTCGAGCTCGCCACCCTGGCTCGGACCGCGCAGAAGAAGGACATGAACCGCGTGGTGGTGCTGCTCCAGAAGGCCTGCGACGGGGGGGTGGCGGACGGCTGCGCCCAGCTCGGCGGCCTCTACCAGGCCGGCAAGGAGATCGAGAAGCATCTCGGGCGAGCGGCGGAGTTCCACGAGCGCGCCTGCACCGCGGGAGTGGCCCCCTCGTGCGGCGCGCTGGGGGCGATGCTCCTGGAGGGCGTGCCCATGCCCAAGGATCCCGCCCGGGCGGGGGACCTTCTGCAGAAGGCCTGTGAGGGCGGCCATGGCGACAGCTGCGGCCCCCTGGCCGTGATGTTGCGGACCGGACAGGGCATGCCGAAGGACCCGGCCCGCGCCCTCCGCCTCTTCCAGAAGTCCTGCGAAGCCGGGGGGATGTCCGCCTGTTTCGAGTACGGTCTCTCGCTGCAAAAGGGAGAGGGCGTGGCCAAGGACACCCCCCGGGCCATCGCGCTCTTCACCAAGGGATGCGAGGCGGGCGAGGCGCGGAGCTGCCACAGCCTCGGCCTCGTCCACCGCGACGGGGCGGGAGTGGCCCGCGACCCCGCGGGGGCCGCTGAGCTGTTCAAGAAGGCCTGCACGGGCGGGGTCGGGGCGGGCTGCTTCGATCTCGCGACGGCATTCCTGACCGGCCGCGGCGTGAAGGCGGACCTCGTCCAGGCTACCTCGCTGCTGCGTGACGCCTGCACCCGGGCCGATCCGCGCGGCTGCGTCGAGCTGGGGCAGCTCTTCCTGAACGGGCGGGGCGTGATGAAAGATGTGCCGCGCAGCGCCACCCTCTTCGGTGAGGCCTGCGACAAGGGCTCCTTGGACGGCTGCAGCCGGCTGGCCACCATGCTGGAGACGGGCGATATGATCGGCCGCGACCTCCAGAAGGCGCGCGAGCTCTACAAGCGCGGCTGCGACGGGGGTATCGTCCAGGACTGCTACAGCCTCGCCCGGCAGTTCCAGCGCCCCGAGACCCGGGACGTGGCCCAGGCCTCCAAGTACAACAAGCAGGCTTGCGAAGCAGGGATCGGACCGGCCTGTTACGAGGTTGGCCTCCTGTACGAGTCCGGCACCACCGTCCCCCGGGATCCCGTCAAGGCCCTCGCCTTCTACCAGCAGGCCTGCGCGGCCAAGCACGAGCCCGCTTGCGAGAAGGCGAAGCGCCTGAAGCGCTAGGCTAGCTCACCGACGGACGAGGGGCGACACCCTCACCACGACGTCGTCGACGTACGTGACCTCCACGCGGCCCGCTCCCTGGCGGTAGCTGGCCACCCGCACCCGCAGGACCCCCTCCTGGCTCTCGTCCTCACGGAGGGGCCGGCCCCAGATCGACTCCACCTGCTCGCGGGTCATCCCCTTGCGGATCCCCTCGTCGTCCGCGGCCGGGGCCTCGGCGGCCGAGGGCTCGGCGCCCGGACGCTCCAGCCGGAGGTCTTCGGGCCGTTCCGGGGGACGCGGCCCGAGGCCCAGGAAGTCCACGTACCTGGAGAGCCCCCTCATGACCCCGTCGGCGGTCAGGTAGGCCGGAGGCACGTCTCGGTCGAAACGGAGGTTGAAGCGCGAGCCCATCTCCAGCGCGCGCCGCCGGTCGCGCTCCCGCCGCAGCTCGTTGGTGGCCTCCGCGATCGCCCGATTGCGCCGGTCCTCCTCCTCGCGGTCGCGCCGCAGCTCGTCGATCTCCCTCTGCAGCTCGCGCCGACGCCGTGAGTCCGTCTCCTCCTTGAGCCGGCGTTCGAGGTCCCTCTCTCGGCGCGACTTCGAGGTGTAGGGGACGGACGCCGTGCCCGAGCCGTCCTTGAAGCTGTTGAACCCGCCCCCCCCGAGCTGGAACTCGATCAGGTCGTCCTTGACCTTGACCAGGGTGACGGTGATGCGGTCGCCCTCGTGCAGGGCGGTGCCGCTGCTGCGCAAGCGGTCGGCGACCTTGCCGAGCTCCAGGGGGTCCTCCCGCTCCGGGTAGACGTCGATCCCGCTGGAGGTGGCGGGCATGTCGAGGCGCACCACCACGGGGCGGCCCTCGAAGAACCGCTTCAAGGCCGTCTCCGCCGCATCGTGGTCGGCGCCCAGAACGGGGGCGGCAACCAGGGTGACGACACCGACCACCGCGCGTCTCATGGAGACCCCCCTCTGGCCACCGGATAGCCGGGAATTATCCGGCAAAGCGCGGTCGATTGCATGCCCGAGTGGTAACATCGGGTCCGCCCATCCATGACCGAAGCCCTGACGGTCCTCCTGGTCGACGACGACGCCAGCACCCGGGAGTACGTCTCCCTGCTTCTGTCCGGCCGTGGCTACGAGACGGTTGGAGTGGGGTCGGGCGAGGAAGCCCTCGATCGGCTAGCGGCGGGCCTCTCCCCCGCGGTCATCCTCCTGGACCTGATGATGCCGGGCATGGACGGTCTCGAGTTCCTGGAGAAGGTGCGCCACTCCCACGCCTCGACCCCCGTGGTCGTCCTCTCGGCCGTGGACCGCATCCGAACCGTGGTCGACGCGATACACCGGGGGGCGACGGACTACCTGACCAAGCCCTTCGAGGAGCCGGAGCTGGACCTCGCGATCCAGAACGCGCTGGAGAAGCAGCGGTTGCGCGACGAAGTGAAGCTGCTCAAGGGCAGGCTGGCCCAGGAGTCGGGGGCCGACCTCCTCTGCTCCAGCCCCTCCATGCTACGGCTGAGGGAGATTGCCCGGCAGATCGCGGCCACCGACGCGCCCGTCCTGCTCCTCGGGGAGACCGGGGTGGGAAAAGAGGTCATGGCCCGGTACATCCACGAGGAGTCGGCGCGCCGGGACAAGCCCTTCGTCAAGGTCAACTGTGCGGCCCTGCCCCACGACCTCCTGGAGTCGGAGCTCTTCGGCTACGAGCGGGGGGCCTTCTCCGGTGCGCTCCAGGCCAAGCCCGGCCGGTTCGAGCTGGCGAGCCACGGGTCGATCCTGCTCGACGAGCTCACCGAGATGGGATCCGGCCTGCAGGCCAAGCTGTTGCACGTGCTCCAGGACGGCGAGTTCACCCGGCTCGGGGGCCGGCAGCCGGTCAAGGCCGACGCGCGGGTGTTCGCCGCCACCAACCGCGCCCTGGAGAAGGCGGTCGCGGAGGGGACGTTCCGGGAAGATGTCTATTTCCGCCTCAACGTGGTGCGGATCGAGGTCCCGCCCCTGCGCGAGCGAAGGGAGGACATCCCGCTCCTCGCCGAGGCCTTCCTGCGCCGCTACGCGGCGCGCTACCGGAGCTCGGTGCAGCAGATACCCGGGGAGCTCATGGACGTCTTCCTGCGCCACGATTGGCCGGGGAACGTACGAGAGCTGGAGAACGCCGTCAGGCGATACGTCATCCTCCCCGACGTCGAGATGTCGCGTTCGGAGCTGCGGGGGCCGTCGGTGCCGTCCGCGCCCGCCCCCAGGGCGATCTCGCCCGAAGTTTCGCTGAAGAAGGTCGGGGCCGCGGCCGCGGAGGCCGCGGAGCGGGAGCTCGTGCAACGGGTCCTGACCGAGACCCGCTGGAACCGCCGGGAGGCCGCGCGGCGGCTCAAGATCTCCTACAAGGCCCTCCTGAACAAGGTCAAGAAGTGGGCCGCCGAGGAGGTCGAAGAGGCGTCCGCTCCCACGCCCGAGCCCGGGCCCTCGAGAACCGGCTCCGCCCGCTGACCGGCCGCTCCCGGCTGCTCTATTCCGGCCCGTCCAGGACCGGCACCCGGATCAGTTTGCGCTGGATGGCGTACTTGACGAGCGCGGACCGGTCGTGGATACCGATCTTGCGCATCAGGTTCGCCTTGTGGACGTCCACGGTCTTTACGCTCAGCTCCAGCCGGACCGCGATCTCCTTGATGGACAAGCCGTCGGCCAGCAGCTTGAGAACCTCGCGCTCGCGGTCGGTCAGGAGCTCGTACCGGGTCTTGACCCGGCTGCCCTTCGCCCGGTAGTCCGCCACCCTGGTCAGGGCCCGCGGGCTCAGGTACTTGTTCCCCCTCCACACCGCTTCGATCGCGGTGACTAGCTCCGCCGAGGGCCCGTCCTTCAGGACGTAGCCCGCGGCGCCCATGTCCAGGCAACGCGCCACGATCTCCTCGTCGTCGTAGAGGGTGAGGATCAGGACGTGCGCTCCCACCCCGGCCTCGACGATCCGCCGGGTGGCGTCGAGCCCGTTGAGCTCCGGCATCTCGAGGTCCATCAGCACCACGTCCGGGCGCAGCCGCTTGGCCTTCTCGACGGCTTCGCGACCGTTGGTCGCCTCCCCCACGACCTCCAGGGAGGGATGGTTGCGGAAGATCGCGCGCAGCCCCTCCCGGAACAACGCGTGGTCTTCGCACATGAGAACCCTGATCTTGTCCGTCATGGCTCACCCGGGGCGACCGGCAGGTCGATCTCGATTCGCGTGCCCGTCTTGCCCCGGTGCGAGCGCCTGGCCCTGGACTCGATGTGGAGGCGCCCCCCCAGGGACTGGATCCGGTCACGCATCGCGGCGAGCCCGAAGGCGCCCCGCGAGGTCTGGCGCGCGACGTCGAAGCCCATGCCATCGTCCTCGATGACCATGATGATAACCGCATGCTTCACGCTTCCCAGGCTGACGGTCACATTCCGGGCCTTGGCGTGCTTGGCCACGTTGGACAGGGCCCCTTGCAGCACCCGGTAGAGGGTCGCCTGGTGGCTCGCGGGCACCTTCTCGGGAAGGTCGGCCTCCATCACCTGGACGGCGATGCCGGTGCGGGCCGCGAAGTGGCGGCCGTAGAGCTTGACCGCGGGCAGGATGCCGACCTGCTCCAGGATCGCGGGACCCAGGTCGAGGCTCAGGCGCCGCACCGACTCCAGGGCGTGGGAGATCAGGCTGAGGGCCTCGTCGAGCTTGGCCCGGGCGACCTCCACCTGGTCCTTGCGGAGCTCCAGGGCGATCATCTCTATGTAGAGCTTCAGCACCACCAGGTCCGCGCCGACCTCGTCGTGCAGGTCCCGGGAGAGCCTCTTCCGCTCCTGCTCGTCGACGCGGTGCCAGCCCGCGCTCCTCGACTTCGTGTAGCCCGAGAGCATGAAGCGCTGGATGGCCGAGGTCAGGCGCACGAGGGAGAGGGCCAGGGCCTTGTGCTCGACCTCCTTGTCGAGGAGGTGGGAGAGGCAGCCCTCGAGGTTGAAAGCCAGGGCGGCGACCACGTGTTCCTCGGGCACTCCCCGGCGGGCCAGGGCCTGTCCATCGCGCTCCAGGGCCTGGACGTAGGCGTCGTAGTCGGAGGCCCGGAGGTGGCGGAGGTGAGCCCGCACGTCCAGGTCCGCGAGCAGGTCGAACTCGGTGCGGCTGGGCGCGAGGCTGCGCAGGAGCCGCCGCCACTCCGACCGGATCCGCTCGGACTCGGGAGCCAGCCGCTCGAGGGCGCGGGCCAGCGGTCTCTGGATCCCGGAAAACAGCCTGTTCAGGGGGGCGCGCCTCATCACCTGTTGCGCCGGAGTCCGACGCCGCTCCTGGGACGCCGGCCGGCGCGAGCGGGTCTGGCCCGGGGTCATCCGGCCACGGGAGGCCTCGGGGGCACCTTGCGGGGGAGAGGCCTGGGCTGCCGGGTTGCCTTGATGGTCGCGATGTCGGCCCCCACGTCCGTCCCGTCCGTCGCGGATCCCTTGTAGGGGCTGCCCGGCCCCAGGAGGTAGTTCCCGACCGACGGGTCGACGAAGCCGACCGCGTCCACGGATGAGGGGAAGAAGTTGTCGGGCGGGTACTGGGAGGAATGGCCCCCGACGAGAACGTTGCGACGGACGACCGCGCCCGGGAAGAAGGCGGCGAGGGTGGCGTTTCCGGGGGAGACGCCGGTGCCGATGATCCCGTACGCGTTCTGGAACCCGATGTTGTCCCGGAACACGAAGCCGGAGTTGGGGCGCCCGTCGGCGGTGACCAGGTTGCCGGTGTTGACGCCGGTGTTGTGCTCGATGACGACGTCGGCGGTGCCGTTGAGGACCTGGAAGAGCCGTCCCGCCCCGCCCCAGGGCTCCGCCCCCACGTCGACGAAGAGATTGTTGCGGATGGTGATCCGCTGGGTCTGCCCGCTCGGGCGGAGGTCGTCGTGCCCCAGGACGGTGACCCCCGATGCGGTGCCGCGGACCACGTTGTTGGAGAAGGTCACGTCCTCCACCACCGCCCAGGGCGCGGCCCCATCCTGGTTGCGGACCGTGAAGAGGATGGCGAAACCGGCCTGCGCGTGCGGCCAGTTGTTCTCGAACACGTTTCCGTCCACCACCACCCGGCGGGCGTTCTTCAGCTCGAGGAGGTTCTTCACCGTCCACGGTTTTCCCGCGTAGACCGCGTCGCCGATCTTCCAGGAGAGAGGCTTGACGAAGTGGTTGCCCTTGATCTCGATGTCGGACGGGACGAGACCGGGGATGGAGGGATCCGAGCCTCCGAACAGGATGTTCTCCCCCGCCCCCTCCAGGTAGTTGTTCTCGATCTGGAAGGGGCCCGGTCCGTTCCAGCCCCCGATGGCCTGGGAGTCCGCGCCCACTTCCTTGAAGTCCGACAGGTAGGAGTCGAGGACGGCGCTCGCCGCCGAGTTGAGGGCTATCCCACGCCGGGAGCCGACCACCGGATCGCCGTGCAGGTAGCAACGCTCGAAGACGATGTGGTGCGGGACGTCGTTCAGCGAAGTCTCGGTCGAGCCGAGGCTCACGAGGTTGAAGAGGAACGCGCCGGGCCGGGGGCGGATTTCGATCCCGATGAAACGATAGTGATGTGCCCCCGGCGCGGCGGTTATGACCGAGGCCGATTCCGACTCGAGCTTCGGCATTGCCCCGGAGTAGATGGGCGCCGCCTGGGTTCCTGGCGGCGGTAGGCGGGAGTCAGGGGAGCTCGAGCGGATGGTGATCCAGTCGACCCCCGACTTGTTGGGGAGGGTGAAGGGCCCGGTGAAGACGGCCCCGGCGGGAAGGCTGATCACGTCGCCGGGGCGCGCCGCATCGAGAGCGCTCTGAAAATCGTCGCCGGGCTGCAGCACGGAGCTCGCGCCGCTCGAGGCGCGATCAGGGCCATCCCCGCCGGGCAGGTTCGCGCAGGCGAGGAGGGTGAGGCCGGCCACGGCGAGCCATGGCCGGGTCCCCGGTCGCCGGCCCTGGGCCGGCGCGGGTGTCTTCACGCCGCGGCTCCGGGCCGCGCGGCCGTGGGGAGGGCCCCCCGGGTGAGGTCGACCACGTGGTGGCGGGCGGTCGCGTGGGCCAGCACCCTCTCGGCATCCCGATCGGCGTTGCCGATGACCAGGACCTCGGCGTGGGCCAGGAGCTCGTCCGCCCCCTCGCGCATGAGGCACGCGATGTGGGGGATCTGCTCCTGGATGTAGCGCTGGTTGGCGCCAACCAGGCGTGAGATGGAGACGTTGCGGTCGAGGATGCGGACGTCGCATCCCTTTCCGATGAGCGCCTCCACGAGGGCAACCATCGGGCTCTCGCGGAGATCGTCGGTGTCGGGCTTGAAGGCGAGGCCGACCACGCCGATCCTGCGCTTCCCGGTGGAGAGCACGGCCTCGATGCCCCTCTGGATCTGCGCTTCGTTGGAGGGAAGGATCGCCGAGAGCAGGGGGGGAAGGACGTCGGCCACCCGGGCACGATAGAGCAGGGCCCGCACGTCCTTGGGCAGGCAGGAGCCGCCGAAGGCGAAGCCCGGCTTCAGGTAGGCATCGGAGATGCTCAGCTTGCGGTCCAGGGCGAAGACCCGCATCACTTCCCGCGCGTCCGCCCCCACCGCGGAGCACACGTCCGCGATCTCGTTCGCGAAGCACACCTTGAGGGCGTGAAAGGCGTTGGAGACGTACTTGACCATCTCGGCGGTGGCCACGGAGACTTGGACGAAGGGCGCTTCGACCTCGGCGTAGAGGGAATGGACGAGCGCGGCCGCCCCGGCATCCTCACAGCCCAGGAGGGTGAGCGGGGGCTTGAGGAAGTCCGCCAGGGACGACCCTTCCCGCATGAACTCGGGATTGACGGCCACCCGGACGCCCCGCGCCCCCCCCTCGAGCAGGGCGGGGATCACGACGCTCCCGGTGGTGCCCGGAAGGACGGTGCTCCGGACCACCACCACGAACGGCTTCGTGTGCCCGGCCAGGGCCCTGCCCAGCGAACGGCTCACCGCCTGGAGCGCCGTCACGTCCAGGGAGCCGTTGGCCCGGCCCGGCGTCCCCACGCAGACCAGGGCCACGTCCGAGTCGTCCACCGCTTCCTTCGCGGAAGTCGTGGCCCGCAGGCGGCCCGCCCGGACCACCTGCGCGACCAGGTCGCCGAGGCCCGGCTCCACCACCGGCGCGTGGCCTCCGTTGACCAGGGCCACCTTGTCCGGGTTCACGTCCACCCCCACGACCTCGTGGCCCGCCCGGGCCAGGCAGGCTCCGGTGACGCAACCCACGTACCCGAGGCCCATGACGCTCACGCGCATCAGACAACCTCCGCAAGACAGGTCTCGAACTCGTGGCTCACGCGAGCCCAGGAATAGCGCTCCACGACGAACCGGCGGGCCGCGCGCCCCATGGCGCGCCGGCGCTCGGGATCTCGGAGGAGCGACACCACTGCGCGGGCGAACTCCCGCGGATCGTCCGCCAGGACCACGTGCTCGCCGGGCTGGAGGGGAAGGCCCTCGGCCCCGATCGTGGTCGAGACCACGGCCTTGCCCATGGCCAGCGCCTCGAAGATCTTGAGGCGCGTGCCCCCGCCCACCCGCAAGGGCGCCACGTAGACGGCAGCCGCGTCGACGAACGGGCGGACGTCGTCCACCGTCCCCGTGACGCGCACTCCCGCGCGCGCCGCCGCAGTGTGGAGGCGCGGCGCCGGGTTCCGGCCCACGACGGTGAGGGTGGCGGAGGGCACTTCCGCGCGGACGCGGGGCAGGACGGTTTCGATGAAGTGCAGGATGGCGTCCTCGTTGGGGTACCAGTCCATGGAGCCCGTGAAAACGAGCTCGGCCGGAGCCTCCTTGGCCCCGTTGGGATGGAAGTAGTGGGCGTCCACCCCGGTGGGGATCGCGCGCACGGTGGCCTGGGGGGCGAGCGCGGACAGGGCGGCGCGATCGGCCTCGGAGATCGCGAGGGTGAGACGAGCGGCCGCGCAGGCCCGCGCCTCGAAACGGCGCATCTTGCGCCACTCGATCTCCAGCAGGACGCGCCGCCAGGGCCGCCACTCCACCCGGGCGAGCCGCCGCCAGATGACGTGCTCGACGTTGTGCTCGAAGAGGACGGCCGGCACGGACCCGGTGAGGGGAACCGCCGCTGCTCCCGTCAGGAAATCCGCCACGCACAGGTCCACCCGCCCGGAGGCCACCCGCCGCTCCACCTCCGCCCTCAGGGTTGGCACCCGCCAGCGCCACAGGTCGACGGGCAGCGTGGAGAGCCACGACCTCGCGAGCGCCGCGACGAAGCGGGGGTGGCCCTGCTTGGGGGCCGCGTGGGGCAGGGACAGCACCTCGCTTTCCGGCAGCTGGGCGGCGAGGCCCGCCGGGTCGTCTCCGGGGGCATGGGTGGTGAGCAGCGTCACCAGATGGCGTTGCGACAACTCCTGGAGGATGTGGAAGCTGCGCAGCCGACCCCCCGCGTTCAGGGGCCAGAGACCGCCGACCTTCACCCAGAGGATGCGCATCGGTCAGGGCACGACGCCGAAGACGGTGGCCATGGCGGGATTCCTCCTGGGGCGCGAAATCTGGTCGACCTGGCGTGCCCGCTTCCCATCCCAAAGCTATGAGGGGGGTGCAATACGGTCAATCGAGGGGGGGCTGAAACTGGACTCGGGGTTTCCCTGAAATGAAGTTGAGGTTTCGTCGCAAGCCGAGGGGAGGACGGCGAACGGCTAGGCGGCCTCCATGACCGCCCCCGCCTCCTCCCCGTCCACGAAGACCCGGTTCCAGATCTCGAGGTTGACGAGCAGCCAGAGCCGGTCGCCGTGGAAGACGCGCCCCGAGCGGTGCTCCTCGGCCAGCTCCTTGACGAAGGCCCCGTCCAACAGCCCCCGCCCGAGGGCGCGTGGCCCCAGCACGAACTCCTGCACCACCGGCCAGAAGGGCCCGCGGAGCCATCGGCCGACGGGGACCGGGAAGCCCATCTTGGGTCGGGTGAGGATGGGGCGAGGGACCAGGGGGCGAAAGGCGTCCCGGAGTACCGCCTTGGTGGTGAGACCACGGAGCTTGAGCCTTCCCGGGAGGGCCACCACGTGCTCCACGAGCTCGTGATCCAGGAAGGGGACTCGGCTCTCGATGGAGGCCGCCATGCTCATGCGGTCCTGCTTCATGAGCAGGCGGACCAGATAGGTCTGGAGGTCCGCCCGGCTCATCCGGTCGAGCACTCCCCCCCCGGATTCCTCGTAGCAGCGGAGGGTCTCGCGATACGGGTCGCGCGGGCCGGGGAAGGCCGGCTCCCCGAGCACCCGCTGGCGGTGGGAATCCGAGAACACCGCAAAGTTCTCGCAGAAGAGCGAGCGGGGGACGGGATCGAGCGCGAGGAAGCTCCGCTCGGCGTAGCGGCGCAAGCGAAGGGGCAGCGAGCGGGCGAGGCTCGCCACCCGCCGCCGCGCGCGGGAGGGAACGAGGCTCCAGTAGGGCCGTCCCAGCCACTGGTTCCAGGCGGTCACCCGGTAGCGGTTGTAGCCCAGGAACAGCTCGTCCGCCCCTTCCCCGGTGAGGACCACCTTCACGTGGTCCCGCGCGAGCCGCGAAACGAAATAGAGGGGCACGCTGGAGGGGAAGGCGATCGGCTCGTCCTCGTGCCAGACCAGCCGGGGCAGCTCTCGGAAGAAGTCGCCGGGCGACACCACCACCTCGCGGTGCACCGCCTTCGACGCGCGGGCCGCCAGGCGAGCGTAGGCCAGCTCGTCGGCCTCCCGCTCCGCGAAGCCCACCGCGAACGTGCGCACGGGCTCCCTCACCTGCGGGGCCATGAGGGCGAGCAGCCCGCTCGAATCGATGCCTCCGGAGAGGAAGATCCCGAGGGGGACGTCGCTCATGAGGTGGCTGCGAACCGACTCCTGGAGCCGGCCCCGGAGGTCCTCGGCCGGGTCCTCGGACGAGGCCACCCGGTCGAGGGCGCGCTCGGGGAGAGTCCAGTAGCGCCGCCCGCGCAACCCTTCCCCCGCCGACCAGGTCAGGGTTCTACCCGGCAGGAGCTGCCTCACCCCGCGGAAGAAGGTGCGCTCCCCCGCCACGAACCGGTTGGCGAGGTACTCGGGGACGACCGTCTCGTCCAGCTCGGCCCGGACCCCCGCGGCCAGGATCGCCTTGATCTCGGAGGCGAAGAGCAGCTCACGGCGGGTCAGCGCGTAGTAGAGCGGCTTGATCCCGAGCCGGTCCCGCGCGAGCAGGAGCCGGCGCTTCCCCCCGTCCCACACCGCGAACGCGAACATGCCGGACAGCCGCTCCACGCAGCGGTCCCCCTCCTCCTCGTACAGGTGCAGGATGGTCTCGGTGTCGCTCCGCGTGCGGTAGACGTGCCCCCGGGCCACGAGGCCCGGCCGGAGGGAAGCGTGGTTGTAGATCTCGCCGTTGAAGGTGATCCAGGCGGTGCCGTCCTCGTTCGCCATCGGCTGGTGGCCGCCTTCGACGTCCACGATCGCGAGCCGCCGGTGGCCCAGGCCGACCGGCCCGTCCAGGTGGAGCCCCTCCCCGTCCGGGCCGCGGTGGCGCAGGGCGTCCCGCATCCGGCGGAGACGCTCCGGGTCGACGTGCTCCCGGGGGTCGAGGGCGAGGATTCCGACGATGCCGCACATGGCGTGTCCCTTATGGAGTGATCAGGCTTCTCCCGCCTGCCCGAAGACCACTTCGTGATCCCGGAAGAGCACGGTCTCCCCGGGTGAGAACCGGAGCCCGGCCGACCCTCGCTCGGACCCGACGAGCTCCACCGCGGGGGGCGGCGCGTTCACGTCCTCCGTCGGCCAGAGCAGGGTGAGCGCGCGGAGCGGGAGCGCCCCCCGGGTGGAGAACATCACGAGGGGCGCGGGCTCCCGGCGGCCGTAGTCGGGAGACACCCAGCCCCGGATGGGGTCCGTCTCCCCTTCGTGAACCGACACCGCGAAGGGGATCTCGGCGAGGCAGCGCAAGAGGAGGCCCCGCCCCCCGGGGAGGCTCACCCGCACCCACCCGGTCGAATCCACGCGCACGGGAAGGGTAGCGAGTTGAAAGCGGAGGTCGACCCG
>WNFT01000913.1_pt1 | contig 24965 bp, 23 predicted proteins | sample 5400191 | NCBI WGS metagenome assembly WNFT01 (sample SAMN13153359, study PRJNA577476) | soil metagenome | isolation source: 80 cm saprolite under Madrone tree | place: USA:California | collected 2016-06-14 | reverse complement strand
TGCTTGCGCGCCGTGACATCCATCACCGCTCCGACGAACTCGACGCCGCTCAACTCGCTCGTCATGGGACGAGCCGCAACCTGGACATACTTGACCGCCCCATCGGGCATCAGTAAGCGATACTCGTGCTCGTAGTCTTTGCCGTCCTGTGCAGCGCGCTCGACCGTCTGTTCCACCAACGCCACGTCGTCCGGGTGCACCCGCTGCAGAGCAAGCTTCACGCTCGGCCTCGTCGTTCGGTCGTATCCGAAGATTCGAAAGGTCTCTTCTGACCAGACGAGCTCGTCCTTCGAGACCTTCCAGCCGAAACTGCCGGTCTGGCTCAATCGCTGCGCTCGAGCCAGAAGCGCTTCGCTCCGTCGCAATTCGGCGGTCTGCTCCAGCACCTTCTTTTCGAGTTCGTTACGGGCCGCCCGAAGCTCTCCTTCGGCCCGCTTCCGGAACGTGGTGCCCAAGCCTACAGCCAGTCCTGTGATCGCGAACGCCAGAAAGCGCGGCAGATCCAAAAAGCCCGCCGTCAAGGGATAGTTCATAGCGATCAGGTGAGGCAGGAGCAACGTGGCGAGCACCGCCGAAAGCAACCCCGACCCCGTGCCGCCGAACCAAGCGGCGGCAACGATGCTGATTTGAAACAGCCCCGTTGGGTGTATGAGAGGCGGTGACTGCGACCACTCTGGAACAGGTCCGCTGATCGACATTTGGACCAGCAGAGCCACGGCGATACAAACAGGGGCGAGCGCATACCGCAAGGCCGCGGATCGTGCCAGCGTCGCGCGGAAGCCATGGGTGTCTTTAGCCACGCCAGCAACCCCGGTAGAACATACGCCTTGAACGTCTCGCGCGGTAGGGCAAATCCGCGCAGCCGCGGTCACCGCCGAGGGAGGATCATCTGCTTCAGATAGTCATCGAACGACGGTAATAGCTCGACGATGCGTCGCAGGTGTTCGAGCTCGGCGACGAGCGCTCCCCGCGCGGCCGGAGGCCACTCGTCGAGCTCCGTGGCGCGCGCCGAGTCGATCGTTTGCTCGAGCGCGCTCAGAGCACCAGACAGGTCCGGCCGCGGCTCCGACGCTACCGCCGAGGCTACCGCGTGCGCCTGGCGATAGCCGCGTGAGCGCGGACGGGCCATGGTGTGCCGCGCCTCGAGCATGCTCAGCGCGAGCTCGAGCGAGGCACGGATAGCGATCTCGACGTTCGCCAGCGCTGTCTGCAGCGGTTCCGAGAGCGGCGGCCGACGGCTCGCCACGCGTCCCTCCCAGATGGCCGCGAGGCGCTCGCCGATACGGACACCGCGGCCGCCGGCGACGACGGCCGCGCCCGTATCGACTCCACCCGTGACCCGTTCGGCGCGCGCCTCGTCGGCGAGCCGCAGGATGTCAGGCAGGGTCGCGACGATCCGCTGACGGACGCCCATCGCCTCGGTGAGGGTGAGCGGGACCGAGCCGGGCCGCGGGACCAACCGCAAAATCTCACGCACGACGTCGATAAAGCGGGCGACGAGCTGGCGGCCCGCATAGTCTGGGCCGACGACGCGGAACGCGAAAAAGAGTGCCGCGGTGCCGAGGAGGGCCCCATAGGCTCGCCACAGCGGCGACTGGACGTCCGCGTGCGCCTGCTCGGCGAGTGCGACGATCGCGAAGGCGACGACGATCTGCAAACCGACGTACGAAAACCGTGGTCCGCCGAGCGCGACGTACGCGGATGGCACCGTGACCGCGAACAGCACGAGCGCGAGCGCGGGCAGCTCGAAGATGTTCGGCGTCACCGCGATCGTCGCGACGATCGCCACGAAACAACCGATCACGGTGCCGGCCAAGCGCGTACCGGCGCGATGGATGGTCGCGCCGTAGCTCGACACCGCGAGGAAGGCCGGGTGAAAGAGGACGTTGAAGAGGTCCGGGGTGTCCGCGACGATCCCGATGAGATAGCTGAACGTCGTGCCGAGTCCGACGTGCACGCCGTAGCGCGCGGCATAGGGGTCGAGACCCGGAAGCGCCACGCTCCTCGGTTCCGCGCCGCTCGGCGCCCGCTCGCGGAGTTCTGCGGGCGAGGTGTGCAGAGTTTCGGCCAGGTCGATCAGCGCCCGGACGAACGCGTCGGTGTTGGCTTCCTCCGCGATGTCCACATTCACCAGGGTGTCGGTCCGGCGGAGCGCGAGCTGCTGCGCTTCCACCGCGGCGGTGGCCGCGCGGAAGTCGGGCCACTGCGCGTGCACGTGCGTAGCGAAGGTCGCGGCGAGAGGGCGAATCTCGCGCGCCGCCTGCTCAAATCCGCGGAGCCCCGCGCCGAGGCGAGCGACGAGCACGCTCAGCTGCGGGGCGAGCAGGCGCCGATACGTCCGGCCGACGTCATGCCGGGCCAGTGCGTCCATCGTGTCCGTGAGCGTCAGCGCGTGGTCGACGACGACGATGGCGAGGGAGAGCATCGCGACGCCCTCGCGATGCCGGCCTTCCTGGCGGACGCGCTCCAGCAGTTGCATATCGCGGGCGAACTGCGGCGAAATCGGCGCCTCGCCCGAGATGGGCTCGAACCCTTCAGCGGCGAAGCGAGCCGTGACCTCGTCGAGGCGCACGCGCGCACGCGCGAACCCGGCGGCGAGCGCGCCGGCGAGCGTGGCCGCCGCGTCGTCCGCCGCGAACAGGCGCGAGAATGTAGTCGCCGTCACGATCCCGACGGCGTAGCCGACGCAGATCTCGGCGACCGCCATCGGCATGCCGTCCGGGTCGAACACACCCATGTAGAACGCGGTGCACAGCGGGTACAGCAGCGCGAGCAGCTCGAGAGGGCCGCTCGTGACGGGGCAGCAATACGCGGTGAGCGCCACCCCCGCGAAGAACACGGGCAGAAGCAGCCAGGGAAGCTGCACCAGCACTCCGGCGGCCGTGATGCTGAGAACCGCGCCGGCGGTCGTCAGCGCGAGCCGCAAAGGGAGCTTGCGCCAGGTACAGACGTTGCTCGGCAGCAGCCCGAACAAGGCGACGACCGGGGCCGCGAAACTCGGCATCTGGATGGTCCACGCCACCACGAGCGCGGTCATCGTGCCGAGGCCGATGAACACGGACCGCCGCCAGCGCCCCGGTGTCGGCGCCAACTCCGCCCACAGCGACTCGATCATCCGGGGCGGCGGATCGATCAGCCGCGCGGCCGCCGGGACGACGCTCACGAGCGCACCCCGCGTTCAGCGCGGCGCAGCAGCCGCAGACGCGGAACTCGGAAAACCGCGGATGGTGACGACGGCCGTTGTGCCCATCCGGAACGGACGTTCGTGATCCCGCTCCTCGAGGCGAACGCGAACCTGGAAGCGGTTGGCGAGGCGCACCCAGTTCAGTGTGCGCCGAACGTCGGGCAGCACGCCGACGGTCTCCCCGTCGGCCGGCCGGTTCGCCCAGCCGACTCCCTGCACGACGCCGCGAAATGGTCGGCCCGGGGCGCTGACGAGGTAAACGTCCGCCTCCATCCCCGGCTTGATCGACGGCATGTAGGTCTCGCTGAAGTTGGCCAGGACGTACCAGGCGCGGTTGTCCACGAGGGCGAAGACCTGCTGGCCCAGCCGCGCATACTCGCCGACGGCGATGTTCAGATTGGTCACGTAGGCGTCGAAGGGTGCGCGCACCTGGCAGTAGCCCACGTCGAGTTCGGCCGTGCGCATGGTCGCCTTGGCGGCTTCCACGCGTGCGTTGAAATCGCCGACCTGGGCCAGGAGGTCCTCGGCCCGCGAGCGCTCGTGGTGTGATTGGTCGACGGCAAGCGCCGCATCACGGCGAGTGGCCATGGCGTGCTCGACGGCGGCCGCCGCGGCCCGCGCGCGGCGCCGCGCTTCCTGCACCGCGGCCGCGCTGACGTCACGTCGGCTGCGGGCGTCGGCCACGCGATCTGCCGTCACGAACTGGCGCTTGAGGAGCGGCTCGACCCGGCCCAGGTAATCGTCCGCGTAGTCAGCCTCGGCCTGCAGCCTGGCCACGGCGGCTTCGGCGGCGGCACGCTCCTCCTCGGCGCGGGCGATCTGTGCGGTCGCCGACGCCAGGTTGGCCTCGCGGCGGCCGACCTCTGAGCCGGCCGAGGCGATCGCTCTGCGCTGCGCATCGACTTCCTTGAGGGCGAGCGCCAGGTCGGCGCGGGTGCGAGCCAGTCGCGCCTCGTAGGGACGGCAGTCGACGGCGAAAAGAAGATCTCCAGCGTTCACGTGCTGGTTGTCCACGACCCGCAGGTCAACGATGGGACCGCTGACCTGCGGCGCGATCCCGACGACGTTGGCGCGCACGGCGGCGTCGTCGGTGCGCGGCTGCACGAACTGCAACCGATAGGCGTAGAGGCCGGCCAGCATGGCTCCCGCGACGATCAGGACGCGCAGCGTGAGGCCGACGAGCCGGCGGGCCGAGGCGGCACGCGCGCCGTCGTCCATGCCTCAGGCCCTGTAGAGGACGAGCCAGGCGAGGACGGTCAGCAGCAGCCCGAGGCTCGTATATATAAGGATGGGCGGTCCCAGGTACGGCTCCAGCCTGCCGACGACGAACACATAGCGGGCGGCGACCGTGAGCGCGACGCCGACCACCATCGCGACCATCCAGGCCGGGAAAAACGAACCCGCAACGTTGAGCACGGGATCACAGGCCGCAGTGCACAGGATGAGGGCGGCACCGCTCGCCAGGCGGCTCGTCATGCCCTATAGATGTCCTTTCCCAGGTCGGAGTGACAGCCGCATGCGAGCGCCACCTCGGCCACCCCGGTACAATGCGGCTCCGATGGACGCTCCAGGACGCGGGTGCGCCCTCGCGCTTGTCGCCGTGTTCGGCACACTCGCTGGATGCGTGGAGCTGCCGGTGCCAACGCGGACGCCGTACGCCGCGGCCCCGCGCTCATCCTCGACGCCCTGGTCTCCTCCCCCGGCGGTCACGGCCCAGCGCCCTCGCACGCTCGCTGGTCGCGAGACGCGAATCGATCCCCAGGTTGTGTACGGCCTCGCCGATCTCATCGACTTCGCCCATCGCACCAACCCGGAGACGCAACGGGCCTGGGAAGAGGCGCGCGCCGCGGCCGCCCAGGCCGCGCGCGCCGAGGCGGCGTACTATCCCACGCTGTTCGCGATGGCTGCCGGCGGGACCTCGCGGGTCGCCGATCACGCTCCACCGCCCGTCGGCACGTTCACGGTCGAGGGCCCGGGCGTCAATCCCCGGCTGCAGCTCAACTGGATCCTGCTCGACTTCGGCCGCCGTAGGTCCGCTGTCGAGCGCGGCGGTCAAGAGCTGCTGCGTGCCAACTTCGCGTTCAACCGTAAGCTGCAGGAAGTCGCCTTCGCCGTGTCTCGCAGCTACTTCGGCCTCGACGCGAGTCGCGCCCGGGTCGCGGCGGCGCGCGCGACGCTCGAATCCGCAACGGCCGTGGAGGAAGCGGTCGCCGCCCGTCTGGAACGAGGCCTGGCCACCCGGCCCGATCTCCTCCTCGCGCGGCAGGAGCGGGCCCGCGCGGCATACGAGGTGCAAGACGCGCTGGGTGCCGTGAACGATGCGGAGGCCGCCCTCGCCGACAGCCTCGGCATTCCCCCGACTGTGCTCATGCGCGTTGCCGATCTCTCCGCCGTGCCGCTTCCCACCGAGCTCGCGGAATCCGTGGAGGCGATCATCGATCGTGCCCTCGCTCGCCGCCCCGATCTCGCCTCGCGGCTGGCGGCCCTGCGGGTCCGCGAGGCGGACGAGCGACGGACGCGCGCGGAGTTTTGGCCACGCCTCTCGCTCTCGGGCTCGGTCGGCCAGGCGGTGCAACGGTATCGCGTGGGGCCGCCCTTCGGGACCTTCACGATGAACGAGACGGAGTACGGGGCGTTTCTGAACTTCGAGTGGAAACTGTTCGACGGGTTCGAGCGCGAGAATGCGCTCCGCGAGGCGACGTCGCAGCGCGGCGCGGCCGAGGCCGATCTGGCCGCGCTCGAGCTGAGAGCGATTCGTGAGGTCTGGAAGACCTATGCGGACGTGAAGACGGCGCTTCGCAAGCATGAGTACGCGCTGGCCCTGCTCACCGCGTCCGAGGAAGCCTACGCGTCGACGTTCGAGTCGTATCGCACGGCGGGGTTGGCCACCGTGCTCGATATGCTCGCCGCGCAGCGTGATCTCGCGCGCGCTCGGACGACCGAGATCCAGAGCCGCGCCGAGCTGCTGACGACGTCCGCCGCGCTCACGTTCGCCGCGGGCGACTGACGACGTCAGAGGCTCCTCCGGGACGACGCGGACGCGACGTCACTCGTGCGGACCGTCGGGATCGTCAGGGTGCTTGAGGTCCCAGAGTGGTCGGCGGCTGGCGACGACGGGCACGGTCTCGAAGTTGTAGGGCGGCGGCGGCGATGCCGTCGTCCACTCCAGCGTCCATGCGTCCCACGGGTCGTTGCCGGCGCGCTCCCCGCGCCGCAGCGAGATCACGACGTTGACCAGGAAGATCAGGACGGCGGCGACCTGGAACGGGACGCCCAGGGTGGCGATCAGGTTCCACAGATCCCAGCCGCGGTCGGCAGGGTACGTGTAAATCCGCCGCGGCATGCCGAGCATTCCCGCCCAGTGCATGGGCAGGAACGTGAGGTTGAACCCGACGACGAAGAGCCAGAAGTGCCAGCGCCCCAGCCGCTCGCTCAGCCGGCGTCCGATGGCCTTCGGGAACCAGTAATAGATCGCGCCGAAGATCGTGAAGATCAGGCTGCCCACCAGGACGAAGTGGAAGTGAGCCACCACGAAGTACGAGTCGGTGAGCTGCCAGTTGAAGGGCACCACCGAGAGGATGATCCCGGTGAGACCGGCGCACAGGAACTGGAAGAGGAAGCCGCAGGCGAAGAGCATCGGCGTCGCGAACCGGATCCGGCCGCCATACATCGTCGCCACCCAGTTGAAGATCTTGATGCCGGTCGGGATGGCGATCAGCATCGTGGACGCGGCAAACGCGGAGTTCAGCGGCGCCCCCATCCCTACCGCGAACATGTGGTGGGCCCAGACGGTCATCGACAGGAAGCCGATGGCGAGCGACGCCGCTACAACCATGGGATAGCCGAAGATCACCTTCCGCGAGAAGACCGGTATGATCTCCGAGACCATGGCGAAGCCGGGCACCATCAGGATGTAAACCTCGGGATGGCCGAAGAACCAGAAGAAGTGCTGCCACATCACCGCGGAGCCGCCGGCCTGGGTGTCGAAGAAGTGGGCACCGAGGAAGCGATCGAGGAGCAGCATGATCTGCGCGGCCGACAGGGGCGGCAGGGCCATCACGGCCATGCCGGACACCACCAGCATCATCCAGACGTAGAGCGGCATGCGGCCGAGACTCATCCCGCGACACCGCATGGTCAGCGTGGTCGCGATGAGGTTGACGGAGGTCGCGACCGTCCCGAATCCCATCACGAGGATGGAGAGGTTCCAGTAATCCGTGCTGTTGCCCGGCGAGAAGGCCCGCCCGGTGAGTGGCGCATAGGCGAACCATCCGACGTCGGGCGCGGAGCCTGCCCCGTACAGCCCGTCGCCGCCCAGAAAACTGAAGTAAAGCAGCAGCCCGCCGAACAGAAAGGCCCAGAAGCCGAACGCGTTCAATCTCGGAAACGCGAGGTCGCGGGCGCCGATCATCAGCGGCACCAGGTAATTGGCGAAGCCGAACACGATCGGGATGCCGACCAGGAAGACCATCGTCGTCCCGTGTACCGTGAACAGCCGGTTGAAGACCTGCGGCGACACGAGGGTGTTGCCGGCCCCGGCGAGCTGCGCGCGGATCACGGCCGCCTCGAGGCCCGCGATCAGGAAGAACGCGAGGCCCGCGACCACGTACATGATCCCGAGACGCTTGTGGTCGACGGTGACGACCCATTCGTGGAGTCGCGTGAGCAGGCCGGCTGGCTCGCGCTCGGCGTCTCGGGCCGCCATCGGAGGGGCAACGACGCTCATGGTCGGCGGTCTCCTAGCGAAGAGTCGTGAGGTAGGCGACCAGCTGATCGAGCTGATCCCCGGAGAGGTTCATCGCCGGCATGAGGGCGCCGGGCTTCAGCACGGCGGGATCCTTCACCCAGGCTCGCAGAGTCTCGGGCGTATTGGGGGCCACTCCGGCCCCGATCGTCGCGCGGCTCATCAGATGGGTGAGATCCGGTCCAAAGACGCCGTTCGCCGGCGTACCCCTCACGGTGTGACAGCTGATGCACGCGACGGACGTGAACACGTCACGCCCCGTCCGGCTCTCGGGAGCCTCAGCCGCTGCGGCCCGCTGCGCCGCAACCCATCGATCGAACTCGTCCCTCGGGTGCACGGTGACCCTGAGCAGCATGCCCGCGTGCTGCACGCCGCAGAACTCGGCACACTGCCCGACGTACGTGCCCGGCGTACGCGGCTCGACCCAGGTCCGGTTGGTCTTGCCGGGGATGACGTCGGTCTTGCCGGCGAGCTGCGGGATCCAGAAGCTGTGAATCACGTCGGCGGACTCGAGCGTGATGAACGTGCGCGTCGGCCGGGCGGCGTCGCTGACCGGGACGTGCAGCTCGTTGGCCGTCACGATCCCCAACTGCGGATAGCGAATCTCCCACCACCACTGGTTCCCCACCACCGTGACCTCGACCGTGTCGCGGGTGGCCGCCGGCCGCTCGATCGCGAAGATGTACCGGGTGGTCGTCAGGAACAGGATGATCACGATGAGGAACGGCACGACCGTCCACGCCAGCTCGATCTGCGTGCTGCCGTACACCTGGGGCGGGTCGCGGTCGTCGTCCCCCGGGCGGCGCCGGTATCGCAAGATCGCGTAGACGGTCACCCCCGCGACGACGACGAAGATGAACGTCACGATGGCGAGCACGAGAAAGGACAGGTCGCGGATGGCGAACGCCGGCGTGGACACCGGCGCGAACATGCTCGGCGTCGAGACGGCCTCGGTCGCCGCGATCCGATGGATGATCATCGCCATTGAGACGCCGGCCGTGTCCGGAGCGTCACAAGGAGCGGAGAAACACGGCGGCATGGCCCCCAACGTCCTCGAGCTGACACTTCTGGTCTGGCTCGGCGCCCTCGGCGCCGGGGTCGTCGGAGCACTGACCGGGCTCGGGGGCGGGATCGTCATCGTGCCGATGCTCACGCTGCTGTTCAAGGTCGACATGCGGTACGCGATCGGGGCGGCGCTGGTGTCCGTCATCGCCACGTCGTCCGGCGCGGCCGCGGCCTACGTTCGCGAGGGCTACTCGAACATCCGGGTCGGCATGTTCCTAGAGGTGGCGACGACCACCGGCGCGCTCGCGGGCGCATTCCTGGCGGGACTGATCCCCACCTCCGCGCTGGCGGTCGTCTTCGGTCTGTTCTTGCTGTACTCGGCGATCGTCACGATGCGCGCCCGTCGCGAGGGAAGCTCGCTCCTCGCCCCCGACCCCACGGCCACGCGTCTCGGCATGAACTCGACCTATCCCGTCGCGCAAGGCCGGGCCGCGTACTACCCTCAGCGCGTCGGGCTTACCTGGGCGCTCATGGCCCTGGCAGGACTGCTCTCGGGCCTGCTTGGCATCGGCTCGGGCGCGCTCAAGGTCCTGGCGATGGATCGCATCATGCGGTTGCCCTTCAAGGTCTCCACGACCACCAGCAACTTCATGATCGGCGTGACCGCCGCCGCGAGTGCCGGCATTTATCTCGGTCGCGGCTACATCGATCCCGGGCTGGCAATGCCGGTCATGCTGGGCGTCCTGGCGGGCGCGTTCGTCGGCAGCCGTCTGCTCGTCGTCGCGCACACGGCGACACTCCGCGTGCTGCTCGCCGTGGTCATCGTGGCGCTCGCCGTGCAGATGACGCTGCACGGGCTGGCGGGCTGGATCTGAGCAGGCACCGACATGCCACGCGCCCCATGGACGGACGAGCAGGTGGAGCAGTTGCTCGGCTGGGTGCTGCAGATCGGCGTCATCCTGGCCGCAGCGGTCGCGCTGCTCGGCGGCGTCGTCTACCTGCTCGGCCACGGCCTGCAGGCGACCGATTATCGCGTCTTTCACGGCGAGCCCGTCGACCTCCGCACGCTGAGCGGCGTGGTCCGCGGCGCCCTACGCTTCGACGGCCGCGAGGTCGTCCAGCTCGGGGTGGTGCTGCTCCTGGCGACGCCGATCACGCGCGTCGCGCTGTCCGCGCTGGCGTTCGCGCGTCAGAGGGACCGCAGATACGTCGTCGTCACGTCCCTCGTGCTGGTCTTGCTTCTTACAGGTCTCTTGACTGGATAGCCTCGCCCGCGGCTCCGCTCTCCCGCTCGTCGCGCCGTCGCTCGCATATCGCGGCCGTCATGAGGCATTCGCCGCGGCGGTCGGCTCGAGGGTCGTCATGCAGTCGCCCAGTCGCTTCCGCAAGAGCAGCCGGGCGCGATGCACGCGCGTCCTGACGACGGGGACGGTGAGCCCGAGGGCCTCCGCGATCTCCTCGTGCGATCGCCCCTCGACATCGCGCAACACCAGCGCCGTCCGGGAGGCAGCTGGAAGCTCGTCGATCGCCGCGGTCAGCGCCATTCGCAGCTCGGTCTGCGTGGCTGGGTCGCTCGCTCGCGGCGTCCAGTCGATCTCGGGAGCGACATGGCGGCCGGACTCGTCGAAGAACGGCAGCACCTCGTCTAGCGACAGCTCCTGCCGACGGTTCTGGCGGCGCAGCTTCTGGTAGGCCGCGTTCGCCACGATGCGGTAGAACCAGGATCCGAACGCCGACTCACCGCGGAAGCTGTCGATCTTCCGGACCACGGCCCAGAAGGCATCTTGCACGACTTCTTCAGCATCCTGGCGGTGGCCAGTGATGCGGCTCGCGAGGCGATACGCACGCTCGCCATATCGCGTCACGAGACGCTCTGCCGCCATCGGCTCGTCCCGGCGGAGCGCTTCGACAAGATCGCCATCGCCATCTGCGCCCCGTGAATCGGCGACGCCATCGGTCTGTCGTTCGACCACCTGAAGGTTCATCTCGTGTCCTCGCCCTCGTCGGTTCGTGAATGTTCGAGTCGAACCTGGTCACGAGACTACGGTGCGAGGCGGGACGCTTCTACCCGACGTTGGTCGGGTCGGGACACACCTACTCGAGTCGGGTGTCGATACTTCCAGTGGACGGGCTCGCCGTCTGCGCGCCCGTGCGGATCGCCGTCGCGATCTCGGCACTCAGCGCGCCGAGCAGGCGGCTCTGCGTGGCGACGAGCGCGGCGTAGTCCTGGCCGGCCGCCTCGCTCAGCATCGAGTGGCCGTAGAGCGCCGACGTGGGTGCCGTCCGCGTCAGGACCTTCCAGCGCGCGTTCAGCGTGCACTGACCACCGAGCTCGCCGTCGAAGCGCGTGACTTCGACGATCACCTCGCGATCGAGCGCCGTGCCGGGCGTCCATGGGTACCGCTCGACGCGGTCGGCCGGCAGGAGGATCGTGAGGTTGTCGCCGATGACCTGCCTCACGCTGTCCCGCAGCGGCGCCGACCACCGGTCGAACTCGGCGAGATGCACGGTGTTCGTGCCCGTTCGCGTCACGATCTGCGGCCGATCGAGCTCCTCCGGCAGCTCGACCGCGCGAATCCCGATCGTCATGCCGCCGGACACCGGCGACACCCGCGAGCCTTGAACGCCGTCCACCGCGACGGGCGTGAGCACGTAGAACCGTGTCACAGGAGACGTCGCGCAGGCGGCGAGGCCGAGCAGCGCCAGACCGAGGATCGACACGAAGCCACCGTGCTGCGCGAGCCGAGATTTCATCGCCGGGGCTCCGGACGCTTGCCCACGAGCAGGGCTTCTGGATGCTGGTCCAGATAATCGGCGAGCGTCCGCAGCGCCCGCGCCGTCCGCGTGATCTCCTGGAGCGTCGTCGCCAGCTCGTAACGAACGGACGAATCGTCGCCGAGGACGCTCCGTGCGTCGTCCAGTGTCGCCTGGACGGAGGCCGCGAGGGACTCGATTTGTTTATCGGCGTGCGCGACGAGCGTGCGCGCTTCCCGCGCCAGGGCCTGATAGTCGGCGATGGCGGCGCCCGCCGCCGGCGTGAGTTGGGCGAGCGCCGCCCGGGCGTCCGTCATCGTGGCGCGCATGTCGGCCGCGGTCTCCTGCAGCGCGATCATGGCGGGGTCGAGGCGGCCGTTCACGGCCTGGACGAGGCCGTCGACGTCGCCGAGCACTCGATCGAGCTTCACGAGCGCCGACTTCACCTCCGGCGCGCTCGCCGCCGCCTCGATCGACCGCATCGTGCGGATCGCTTCCGCCACGAGCGTCTCGATGGGAAGGTTCGCCAGCGTCCGGGTCAGGGTCTCGAAGCTCGACGGGATCGTCGGCACCTCCGGATACCGCTTCGACACGCCGCTGAGCCGCGCGGGCGTGTTGGGGTGGAAGTTCAGCGCGACGACGAGCTGGCCGGTCACGAGACTCTGGAGCTCGAGCCGCGCGCGGAGCCCGTGAGCGATCAGGCGGTCGAGCTCCCCGGCATCCTGCTCGAACCGGATCGTGCCGCCCGCAACGCCGTGCAGGCGGCGGCCATCGATGTCGAAGAAGACGGGCGTGCGGATGGACGCCCCGTCGGCGTCGATGACGACCTTGACGTCCGTGACCGAGCCGATCCTCACCCCGTTGAACGTGACGGGCGCTCCGATGTCGAGCCCCTCGAGCGAGCCGTCGAAGTAGGCGACGTGCGTCTTCCGTGGAGCGAAGAAGAATCGGTCGCCGCTCAGCACGAAGACGCCCGCAACCGCGAGCAGCACGGCCCCGAGGACGAACGCGCCGATGATGGCCTGATTCGCCTTGCGCCCCATGGCCCTAGGCCGTCTCCTCGCCGCGCGTGAGAAAGCGCCGCACCTTCGCGTCGCGACACTCGTGCAGGAGTGTCGTCGGATGGCCCGCGGCGATGATGGTCCGCGACTCGTCGTCGAGAAACACCGAGTTCGTGCCGATGGCGAAGATGCTCGCCAGCTCGTGCGTGACCATCACCACCGTCGCGCCGAGGCTATCGCGCAACTCGAGGATCAGATCGTCGAGCCGCCGCGAGCTGATCGGATCCAGGCCGGACGAGGGCTCGTCGAAGAAGAGGATGTCGGGGTCGAGCGCCATCGCGCGCGCCAGGCCGGCCCGCTTACGCATCCCGCCGCTGATCTCGGACGGATAGAACGCCTCGAAGCCGGCGAGTCCGACCAGCGCGAGCTTGAGCGAGGCGATCTCTCGGATCGTGGCCGGAGGTAGATCGGTGAACTGCTCGATGGGCAGCGCGACGTTCTCGGCCAGCGTCATCGAGCTCCACAGGGCGCCCTCCTGATAGAGCACGCCGACGCGGCGCAGGATGCGCTGCTGGGCGCTCTCGGCCGCCGTCCAGAAGCTCGCGTCGTCGTAGTAGACGTCGCCCCGTGCCGGCGGCACGAGCCCGATCATCCCGCGGAGCAGCGTGCTCTTGCCCGACCCGCTCGGACCCATGATCACGAAGATGTCGCCGGGCTCGACGGCAAAGTTCAGGTCACGCTGGATGACGCGATCCCCGTAGATCATGTCGAGAGCGCGAACCTCGATGCGCGGCTGGTTCCCCATGACATCGCCTCACAGATGCAGAAGGTCGAAGAGAACCGTCATCACGGCATCCGAGACGATGATCAGCACGATGGCGGTGACGACCGCCGAGGTCGCGGCGCCGCCCACTGCGGCCGAGGTCCGCCCCGACTGCATGCCGCGCAGACAGCCCGCGACAGCGACGAGGACGCCGAACACCGAGGCCTTGATGAGGCCGGCCACGAAGTCGTTCAGCGTGATCGCATGCACGCTGTGCTGGTAGTACTCGAGGCCGCCGAGGTGCAACAGGGCCGTGCCCACGGCCGCGCCGCCGAGCATGCCGAGCAGATCGGCGTAGAGACAGAGCAGCGGCATCATCACGGCCAGCGCAACGATCCGCGGCACCACGAGGAATTCCATGGGCGAGATGCCCAGGGTCGTCAGCGCGTCGATTTCCTCGCTGACTCGCATCGTGCCCAGCTGCGCGGCGAACGCGGCGCCCGTGCGACCGGCCATGACGACGGCCGTCATCATCGCCCCCATTTCGCGCGTCGTGGCGACGCTGACGAGGTCGGCGACATAGATTTGCGCGCCGAACGCGCGCAGCTGTACGGCCCCGACGTACGCGAGGATGGTCCCGACGAGGAAGGCGATCAAGGAAACGATCGGCAGCGCGTGCGCGCCGACGTCCTGCATCACGACGAGCAGATCGGACCGCCGGACCCGTGCGCGGCCGGTGACGAGGCGAAGCACGGCGACGGACGCGTCGCCGATGAACGCGAGCACGTCGACCGCGGACTGTGCCGCGCCGATCGCTCTCGACCCGATACGGTCGAGCAGGCACGGTCCCTCGGCGCCGGGGCGTGACGCCGTCTGCTCAGGCCTCGTGCGCGCCAGGCTCAGCAGGCGTGTCGCGCCGTCCGGCAAACCCACGAGTTCGACGGGGATCTGCCGGCGCTGCGCGTCCGCGATCACCTCGCGGAGAAAGATGAGCAGACCGCTGTCCCACTGCAAACGCCGATCGCCCTCGACGGCCACCCGCCTGTCCGACGGTTCCCATGCTTGCGCGAGGACGTTCGCCGCGACGGGTGGTCGCGTGCCGAGCGTCCAGCGTCCGGACAAGCGCAGTCGAAGCGCGTCACCGTCGATGTGGTCGACGGAGACGAGGGCGCCCGCCCGGTCCCCTACCTCGTCGTCCACGTATGATCCACCGATCGAACGGTGACGCGCGGCGCGACACGGTGAAGGAAGACCGCCACCGCCAAGACGAGGACGCCGAAGACGAGAGCGTACACGCCGATCGCGTCCACCAGGCTGTCCGTGACCGCGTGGGGGAGGCTCACGATCAGGACCGCCAGGAAGATCGACCACACACCGGCGGCCGCGAGAGCCCAGTGACCGGTCACGCCCCGAGGTGGACGCACCGTCGCGAGGATTTCGAGTATTCCGGTGACGAGCCCCCAGGCGGCGATCATGTGAACGAACTGTGCTGTCTTGAAGGGAAACCCGAGCGCGGCGACGCCGAGCGCGACGCTGACGGCGCCCTCCAGTACCACCGGCCAGCCCTCGAGGAGCCACCGCGATGCCTGGATCCCCCACGCCACGGCGCAGATGCCGTCGAGGACGACGTATATTCCGAACAGTGCGACGACCTCGCCGAGTGCCACGTGCGGAGACAGGAGCACGACGGCACCCAGGAGGATGCCGAGGCCGCCTCGGACCACCAGCATCCACCAGGTGTGCACGCGCGTGTCCTCCCGACTACTTCGCGAGCGTCAGATGGAGACCCTCGGCGGCGAACTTGAGACTCGCCCCCTGGGTCGTGCTCTGCAGCTCGACGACGACGCCGTTCTGGTTCCGCATCACGGTCACGTCAGCTCCGCCGGCGACCGTCGCGCCTGCACCGACTGCGACGTAGTTGCCCGAAAAGTCGTCGAGCCTCGTGAGGTTCGACACGGTCCCCTTCGCGGTGGCGCGGGTCAGCCCGACCTCACCCACGGAAAGCCCCTGCACCTTCACGGGGTACGTCTTGCCCGCGTACGTCAATGTGCCCTTGCCCCAGCTGAAGCCGATGCCGGCGGCGATCGATCCGTCCGACAACGTCAGGGTTGCCTTCTCGGCTTGAGCGCCCGCGACTCCGGCGAGCGCAGCGACGAGCGTGCCGACCGACAGCACTGCGATCAAGAAACGACGCATGATCTGACTCCTTCTCCGGGTTTGTGTTGTGGACACTGGCTCCGCCCGGTCGAAGCCGACCTTCGCTGTCCACCGCTCTTTCGAGGCGGATGGCAGCACGGTTGGCGGCATCAGCTGAAAAACTTGGCAAGATCACGCAAGCGCCTGCGTCTTCACGTCAACGAGCGGGAACCGATGTCGCCGGGATTCATGGGTGGCCTGGAGCGTCTCCGCTGCCGCCCTGGATCGGAACGAGCGCATCAGCCGGCGCGGCCACCCTCTCGCGCTTCCGCCTGAATCGCTCGCTGACGTGTCGGCCAGCGATGCGGTTGTCTCGCTCGGGGTGCGCCACACCGTCGGGGCCTCGACTGCCGGCCAGGCGTCGTTCGGCCCGACGGTGCAGCCGGCGAGCGCGCCGCCGAGCAGGAGCGTGACCGCGGTTGACCGGTACATGAAGCCCTCGTGACAAATTGATGGAGTCGTCCCCTTCTTGCTTTCTGACGCGCTCATCAGAGGCGCAGGATTCATCACCCTACGTTGGTCGGGTGGGACCCGCCCGGTGTGTGGGATGCGTAACGTCGATGCCCCGCAGCCTATCTCAACGGCAGATTCGGTCGAAGCCGAGGAGCACGATGGACAGCAGTACGGAGAGACCGATCACCCGAGGGGAGGCCCGCCGATGAGTGTCTGCGTGCAGTGTGCGCAGCCGACGCTCGGCCCCGATGACCTCTGCTCCCACCACACGGTTGGCCATGGAGCGGACTGGGCGACGGGGAACCGCATCATGTGTGACTTCCTTCATCGCGGCGTCGTGCCAGCAGCCATGCCGGACGACGTCCCCGACCCGTCCATCGAGTTCCTTGTCGATACCCTCGAAGTCGCCCTGACGCCTTGAGGAGCGCGACCATGAAGACGTTGCAGATCGGCGTGCTCGAAGACGACCTTGGCGCGACCCGCTACGCGGTCGCGCAGGACTTCAGGCAAAGCGAGCGGCTGCTGGAGGCACTCCGCCAGGCGCGCGAAGAAATCGCGACGCTGAGGGAGGAGGTCGACAAGCTCTGCGCCGCCGTCGACCTACGGTGTGTACCTCTCGGCCGGTGAAGACGACACCGTCGACGTCCTCGCGCAGGGCCGCAAGGTCAAGGTCAGGCTACACCCGGCCATCAAGGCCGAGTCGTTGCGGCCGGGACAGGAATTGGTTCTGAACGAGGCGCTCAACGTCATCGCGGCGGCGGGGTACGAGATCCAGGGCGACGTGGTCGTGCTGAAGGAGCGCCTCGACGACGAGCGGGCCATCGTCACGCTGCGCGCCGACGGCGAGAAGATCGCCGTCATCGCCGATCCACTCCGCTCGATGCGCCTGAACCCCGGCGACCAGCTGTTGATGGACCCGAAGTCTGGCTACGTGCTCGAGCGACTACCGAAGAGCGAGGTACAGGATCTCGCGCTCGAAGAGGTGCCCGACGTCGGCTATGAGGACGTCGGAGGTCTGAGCGCCCAGATCCATGCCATCGAGGACGCCGTCGAGCTTCCGTACCTCTACGCCGACGACTACAAGGAGCACAAGCTCAGGCCCACGAAGGGCGTGCTGCTCTACGGTCCCCCGGGCTGCGGCAAGACGATGATCGCGAAGGCGGTGGCCAACAGCCTGGCGCAGAAAGTTTCGAAGAAGCGCGGGGAGACGATCAACGGGTACTTCCTGAACGTCAAGGGACCGGAGCTGCTCGACAAGTTCGTGGGCGAGACAGAGCGCAAAATCCGCGAGGTGTTCCGGAAGGCCAAGGAGAAGGCGGCCGACGACGTGCCGGTCGTGATCTTCTTCGACGAGATGGACGCGCTGTTCCGGACGCGCGGCAGCGGCATCTCGTCGGACGTCGAGCACACGATCGTCCCGCAGTTCCTGACGGAGGTCGACGGTGTCGAGGGCCTGCGCAACGTCGTCGTCATCGGCGCCTCGAACCGGCCGGATCTCATCGATCCGGCCATCCTGCGGCCGGGCCGCCTCGACGTGAAGATCAAGATCGACCGCCCGGATCGCGCCGCCGCCGGCGACATCTTCCACAAGTACCTCACGCCCGATCTCCCCGTGGCGGCCGACGAGATCCGGGAGCACGGCGACGTCCAGACGGCCATCGACGCGATGATCGGGGCTGCGCTGGACACGATGTACAGCCGCGAAGAGGAGAATCGGTTCCTCGAGGTCACCTACGCCAACGGCGAGAAGGACGTCCTTTACTTCAATGATTTCGCCTCGGGCGCCATGATCGAGTCCGTGGTGAGGCGGGCCAAGAAGCTCGCGCTCAAGCGCCTGATCGGCGGCGGCGCCAAAGGCCTCACCACCGACGACCTGCTCGCCGCCGTCCGCGAGGAGTTCAAGGAGAACGAGGATCTTCCGAACACGACCAACCCGGACGACTGGGCGAAGATCGCCGGCAAGAAGGGCGAGCGCATCGTGTACATCAAGTCCCTCGTCGGCCACGCCAGCAAACCGGCGCGGAGCGTCGAGAAGGTCGTCCCCACGGGTCAGTACCTGTAGGAGTAGCGCGCTACCCCGCTTTCGGAGGGTTCGAAGCGCCGCCGGCCGGCGTGATGCCGAGCCGCGACGCGAAGCGCACGAGCTCCGCCACCGAGCCCGCCTTCATCTTCGCCATCACGTGCCCTCGCTGCTCCTTCACCGTCGCCTCGCTCGTGCCCAGCTCGGCGGCGATCTGCTTGTTGAGCAGACCGGCCACGATCCACGCCAGGACGTCACGTTCGCGCGGGGTGAGCGACGCGTAGCGGCGGCTCAGCTCGGCCCGCTCCGCGCGGTCCGCGCGCATCGTCCGGTCGCGCTCGATCGCGCTGCGGATGGCGTCGAGGAGGTTCTGCTGGCGGAACGGCTTCGTCAGGAACTCCACGGCGCCGGCCTTCATGGCCTGGACCGACATAGGGATGTCGCCATGCCCGGTGAGAAAGACGATTGGCAATGCCGCGTCCGTCTCGGCCAGCTCGCGCTGCAGGTCCAGACCGCTCAGACCTGGCAGGCGCACGTCGAGCACGAGGCATCCCGGCGCATCGGGGCGCCGGGCCCCCAGGAACGCGCGCGCATTGGCGAACGTCTCGACCTTGAACCCCACCGACGAGATGAGCCGCCCCAGCGAGTCCCGGACGGACGCGTCGTCGTCGACCACGAAGACGACGGAAGCCGTCGCCGACGCGGCGGGGTCGGCGCGACGCGATACGTCACGTCGTCCAGGATGTTCCGTGTCACTCACAGCCAGCTGCCCGGAACGAGTGCTCGCTGCCATCTGCCACCTCGAGCCGGAAGTCTGTCGTGCTCTTCACGCCGCGCCGATCGCGCTACGTATAGCCTCGAGAAGAGCGGGCCCCCGGACTGGCTTCTCCAGGAACGCGATTGCACCCACCTGGAGCGTGCGCTGCCGCATGTCGTCGTCGCCGTGGGCTGTCACAATGATCACCGGGATCCGCGTGTCCGACTCGGCCAGATGCCTCATGAGGCCGAGACCACCCATGCCCGGCATCTGCAGATCGAGAACGAGACAGCTCGTCTTGTCGAGCGAGCCTGATTCCAGGAACACCTCCGCCGATTCGAAGGTCTCGACGCGGAGCCCCACTGACGTCAAGAGATTCCGCAGAGACCGGCGCAACGATGCATCGTCGTCGACGATCGAAACCATCCGTCCGTTCTGCTCAGTCATCCGATTCGCCAGTCGCGGTCGTCTTGAGACTCATTAGTTGCCATGGTATGGAGCCGGGCGGAGGCGAGTCTACCCTACCTTCGTCGGGTACGGTCCCTTCGCGACAGGAAGAGCGAAGTGGAAGACGGCGCCATGCGGGCGGTTGGGGGTGGTCCACAGCCGGCCCCCATGCGCCTCGATGATCGAGCGGCTGATCGATAACCCCATGCCCATCCCGCCGGGCTTGGTCGTGAAGAAGGCGCTGAACACGTGATCCAGGTGGTTCGCGGCGATGCCGATGCCGGTGTCCTGCACGGCCACACTGACGTGATCGTCGTCGTCCGGCTCGGATCGGATGATCAGCCTCCGCGGCCGGCCGGTCACCGTCCCCATCGCCTCGACCGCGTTCATCACGAGGTTGAGCAAAACCTGCTGCAGCTGGATCCGGTCGCCCAGCACCGGGGGCAGCTTCGAGGCGAGGTCCAGCATCAGCGAGATGTCCTGATGACGCAGCTCGGCCCGCACGAGCGGCACGACGTCGCGAACGACGTCGTTGAGGTCTACCGCATCCTTGCGTGGCGCACCCTTACTTGCCAGTTGGCGGATCCGCTGAATCACCTCCCCCGCCCGGTGGCCGTCTCGCACGATGGCGTCAAGCGCCCCCCTCACGCTCTCGAGGTCGGGAGGCGCGGCGGCGAGCCAGTTCAGGGAGGCGTTGGCATCGGCGACGATGGCCGCGAGCGGCTGGTTCACCTCGTGGGCCACCGAAGCCGCCAGCTCACCCAGTGTCGTCACCCGCGTGATGTGCGCAAGCTCGGCCTGGACCTTCTGCAACGCTTCGACGGCGAGCATGTGCTCGGTCAGGTCTCGGCTGATCACGAGCGCCGCGTTCACCTCGTTCGACGTGCTTCGCAGCGGAGTGTAGGTCCTCACGTGGTAGACGCGACCGACAGCAATCGTGAGCCACTCGCCGGACGTGACCTGCTCTCCCGCGAAGCAGCGGTCCAGATTGGCCTTGAGCGCCTGCTCGAACACCTCGCTGCCGCGCAGCTCCACCACGTGCATTCCGACGATCGTTTCGGCCGGCATGCCCCAAGAGCGCTCGTAGACCGGATTGACGCGTCGATACCGGTAATCTCTTCCGATGACGGCGACAGCGTCGGGTGATCCCTCGAACACCTGGCGGGTCAGGTATTCCGCCTGCTTGCGCTCGGTGATGTTCATAATCGTCACGAGCACGCTGTCGAACCGAGCAGAAGGCGTTGGGAACGTGATCGTGAAGAGCGCGGTCAGCTTTTCGCCCTTCAGGGTCTGGAGCACGGTCTCGGCCTCGAAGGACGTGCGGCCTTCGGCGATCGCCACGAGCTCCCCCGCGAACACCCGGTTCGTCTCGGCCACGAAGATCTTGTCCAACGAGCTGAGGAGCTGGTCCTTGTTCTCGGCCGCGAACAGCTTGAGCGACGCCGCGTTGATGTCGACGATCTTCACCATCGCAATCGCGTCCTGGACGAATTGTGGGTGGGCGGCGAAGTAGGCGCGGAAATCGCGCACTCCGCTGGCTCTGAGATCATCGATTGCCGCCTTGGCCTGCGAGAAGTCTTCCTCCCAGATCGACACTCCGGTCGACTCGAAGATATGGCGATAGCGTTTTTCACTCTCGCGGAGACGGCGAAAAATCGTCAGGCTCGTCAGCGCGTCGGTGAGCCGCCGGCCGATCTCCTGGAACAGGCGCTGCTCGCGCGCCGTCCATGCGCGCGGGTACGCGCACTGGCTGAGGCCGAACATGTACGGCTGATCACCTTTCGGGTAGACGGCCATCACCATCCTGGATTGGATGCCGAGGCTCTTGGCGAGGTCGGCCGGCAGCGGATGGTCGGATTGCGGTCCGAACTGGACCGGGCCGCTGGAGGAACGGACGGTGCGAAACACGGAGGCCGTATGGCGGTCCATCGGCACGTCTTCACCCACGGCATAGAGGCCGGGGAACTCCGGACGCGTCCGCTGCATCTTCACGCCGTGCGATTCGGCCTCGGGGTCGCACGGGTACACCAGCCACGCGCGATCGCAGTCGAAGATCGACAGCGTCGCCTCGAGCACGTCGCTCATCATCTGCTCGAGATCGTTCGTTCCCTGGATTGCGAGGTTCACGCGATCGAGGCTCTCGCCGCTCCACCGAGCGAGCTGGCGCTCTTCCTCCGCCCGCTTGCGCTCGGTGACATCGACCATGACGCCACGCAGGCGGGCCGCGCGGTCGCCCTCGACCACCAGGGTCACCAGGTCGCGAAACCACACGACGCGCCCGTCGGACGCGAACATCCGATATTCGAAATCGTAGCCACCTTTCTCAACCGTGGCCTGCTGACTCAACCGCACCGCCAACTCGCGGTCGTCAGGATGAATGTGGTCCCTCCAGAACGTCGGTTCGCGCAACCAACGTTCCGTCGGGTAGCCGAGGATGCGCTCGGCTTGCTCGCTCACGAACGAGAACGCGAACGTCTCGGCGTCCGCTTCCCACACGATGCCGCCGACCGAATTCACCAGGTCGCGGAACCGTTGCTGGGCGGCAAGCGCCTCGGTCGTGGTCCGGCTCAGCTCCACCGTCCGCTCGGCCACCCTTCGCTCGAGCTCGTCGCGCGCCCGGGACAGCGCTTCCTCGGCGCGACTGTGCGCCTCGATGAGGCGCGCGGTCTTAAACGCGCTCGCGGCGTGATTGCCGGCCACCGAGAGCAGGAGCTGGTCCGTCTCGTCGGGAAATTCGGCGCGATCACAGGCCGCAGCCACGAGCCCCCTCTCGCCGTTCACGCCGACCGGAATCACGACGCCGCGGAAGGATCGATCGCCATTGCCCACGAAGGGAACGATCTCGGGACGCGACAGCACCACCTCGCCGGTGAGGCGCCGCTGCAGCCACTCGGGAAATCCTTGCCACGCTTCGCCCCGCGTGGCCTCGACGGCCGGGCCGCCGTCAGGGTCGCACAGGCGCACGTATGCGAAATCGAGGTGGAACCCTCCTATCAGCACGTCGGCAAGCCCGGCGACGACGGCCGGCGGCTCTCGCCCGGCCCACGCCGCCGGGATCGTCGAGGCCGCCACCAGGTCTCTGAGCGCCCTTCGTAGCCGGCGAATCTCGAGCTGGGGATCCATGCCAACTCAGTGGAGCAGATGCGCCCCCTGGCGAGCCACGCCTCGCTCTCGAAGCTCGAGGAGGAACTGATCAGGAGGAACGAAGAACGGATTCTCCTGCAGGATCCCGCCGACGATCACGACCGGGTGCGTTCGCATGATGTCGACGGCCAGGCGCGCGCCGAATTTCGACAGATCGTACGAACAGATCACCGGGTCCTCGTACTTCGGAAGCAGGTAGTTCAGCCGTGTCTCGTACTCGAGCAGGTCCTCGACGCCCGGCTTGTCGAGCAGCGCCCATTCCATGTGCCCCAGCAGCCGCGTCCGTCGGTAACCCGCTGCTCCGCCGGCATTCAGCAGCTCCTCGACCAAGGCCAGCATGGCGTCCTGGTCGAAGCGATCTTCCCGAAGGTACGCGTCCGTCCACGCCAGCACGTCCAGCTGACCTCGTGCAACGGCCTGCTCCACGTCAATGCCGGCTTCACGCAGCCGCGCGACGTGGTCGTGCCGCTGCTCGGGGTCCACGACGTGGACCGCCTTGTCCCCTCGATCGAAGCCCTCGGTGATGAACGAGCGCAGCACCCGGTGCTCCTCATCGTGGCTGTTGAAGAGCGCGCAGATGTGACGCTCGCGGCCGAGCGTTCCCCCGGCAAACTGAACGGGACGTTCCTGTTGCATCGCTGCACCCCCACTCTGCTCCGGGCGCTAGATCACGGAGCCGCGTCTGAGACTCGAGCAACTTGAACCACGTCAGCCACGCCGGAGTCGATCGCGAGCGAGAACTGGAAGATAGCACCATGCGGGAGGTTCGCGGCCGCGGAGAGCCACCCGCCGTGCGCCTCGATGATCGAGCGGCTGATCGACAGCCCCATGCCCATGCCGCCCGGCTTGGTGGTGAAGAAGGCTGTGAACAACCGGTCGAGCATGCTCTCGCTCTCGTCGATGCCCACGCCGGTGTCCTGGACGGTCACCGTGACGTGATCCCGGTCGGGCCGCGCGGATCCAATCCGCAGCTCACGGGGCCGGTCCGTGACGCCCGCCATCGCCTCGATCGCGTTCATGACGAGGTTGAGAACCACCTGCTGGAGCTGCACCCGGTCACCGAGCACGAGCGGCAGATTCGCCGCGAGGTCCAGGACCAGCGCGACCTCGTGACCGTGCAGCTCGGCGCGCACGAGTGGGATCACGTCGCGGACGACGTCGTTGAGATCCAGCCGGACCTTGCGGGGCGCAGACCGCGTCGCGAGCTGGCGGATCCGCTGGATCACGTCGCCCGCCCGGTGGCCGTCCTTCACGATGGCGTCGAGCGCCTCCTGAATCATGTCGAGGCGCGGGTCCGGCGCGGCCAGCCAGTTCAGGCACGCCGTGGCGTCGGCCACGATGGCGCCCAGCGGCTGGTTCACCTCGTGGGCGATCGACGCCGCCAGCTCGCCGAGCGTCGTCACGCGGGTCACATGGGCGAGCTCGGCGTGGGCCTGCGCGGCCCGCTGCTCGGCGTGCTTGCGCTGGGTCACGTCGATCATGGTGATCAGCAACCGCTCGAACCCTTTCGCGGTCGGCGGGAAGGTGATGGTGAACAGGGCGGTCAGCTGGCGGCCCTCAAGATCTTGCAGGGTGATCTCCCCCTCGCGGGAGGTCCAGCCCTCGGCGATGTTGACCAGCAGGTCGACGAAGGTGGCCCGCGTTTCGGGAGTCCGGAGCTTGTCGAGCGAGGCCAACAGATCGGCCTTGCTCTTCGCGCGGAACATCTTCACCGTTTCCTCGTTGACGTCGAGGACGCGCACGAGGCGGTCAAGGCGGCGGACCACGTCCCAATGCGCGGCGAAGTACTGGCGGAAATCGCGCACGCCCTGAGCCTTCAGCTCGTCGATCACGGCTTTGGCCCCGGAGAAATCCTGCTCCCAGATCGAGACCCCGGTGGATTCGAAGATCGAGCGGTGGCGCTGCTCGCTCTCGCGCAGCCGGCGGAACATCGTCAGGCTCGTCAGGGCATCCGAAAGCCGCCGGCCGATCGCCTGGAAGAGGACCTCCTCGCGCCGCGTCCAGACGCGCGGGTACGAGCACTGGCTGAGTCCGAACATGTACGGGAGATCGCCCTTGGGGTACAGCGCCATGACGATCCGCGACTGGATGCCGAAGAGCTTCCCCTCCTCGGGCGACAGCGCATGCTCTGACTCCGGGTCGAAGCGGACGGGCCCGCTCGCCGCCCGCACGATCCGGTGCACGGTGACGCTGTCCGGGTGCAGCGGAAAATCCTCGCCCACGCCCAAGCGGCCGGGAAACTCGGGTCGCGCACGGTGCATCGTGTGCCTGACGGAGGAGGCCTCCGGATCGCACGGATACACCAGCCAGGCCCGATCGCACTGGAAGATCGAGAGCGTCGCGTCGAGCACATCGCTCATCATCTGCTCGAGGTCGCTCGTGCCCTGGATCGCCCGATTCACGCGGTCCATGCTCTCGATCATCCACCGACGCTCCTGACGCTCCTCCTCCGCCTCCCTGTGCTCGGTGATGTCTTCGGAGGCGACCAGGACGATGG
>WNFT01000909.1_pt1 | contig 25037 bp, 22 predicted proteins | sample 5400191 | NCBI WGS metagenome assembly WNFT01 (sample SAMN13153359, study PRJNA577476) | soil metagenome | isolation source: 80 cm saprolite under Madrone tree | place: USA:California | collected 2016-06-14 | reverse complement strand
CGGCAAGCTCCAGCGGGCCCATGGGGTGGTGGGCGCCGAGCTTCATGGCGGTGTCGATGGCGTCGACCGAGCCGACGCCCTCATAAAGCGTGTAGATCGCCTCGTTGATCATCGGCAGCAGGATGCGGTTGACGATGAAAGCCGGGAAATCCTCCGCGACCGCATATCGCTTGCCGAGCTTGGTGACGAAAGCCTTGATGGTCTCGTAGGTGGCATCGTCGGTGGCAATACCGCGGATCACCTCGACCAGCTCCATCACCGGCACCGGATTCATGAAATGAATGCCGATGAACTTTTCCGGCCGATCGGTCGAGGCCGCGAGCCTCGTGATCGAGATCGACGAGGTGTTGGTGGCGACGATGGTGCTGTCCTTCAGCATCGGGCATAACGCCGCCAGGATCTTGCGTTTGACGTCTTCCTTCTCGACCGCCGTTTCTATGATGAGATCGCAATCTGCCAGCGCTTCAAGCTTGTCGGCGGCCCCGATCCGCCCCAGCGCCGCCTGGCGGTCGTTCTCGCTGATGGCGTGCCGTGCCACCTGGCGCGCCATATTGCCGTTGATGGTTGCGATTCCCGACCTGACACGTTCCTCCGAGAGGTCGTTGAGCGCGACTTCGAAGCCGGCAAGGGCGCATACATGAGCGATGCCGCTCCCCATTTGACCGGCGCCGATTACGCCCACTCGGTGAATGTCAGCCATGTGAGTATCGATCATATTGTTTGTGGGCTTTTCGTCCAGGCCCCCTCCCTACCCTCCCCGCCGGTGGGGAGGGTAGGGAGGGGGCGCTTGTAGCCAACCGACGTTCTACCGACAACTTTTCCCAGTGACTACGGCCATGAGACCATTTTGTCGTTAACTTTACCGCCCGAGCTTACCCAGTTCGTCGGCAAGCTCCGGCAGCGCCTTGAACAGATCAGCGACGAGACCGTAATCCGCGATCTGGAAAATGGGCGCGTCCTCATCCTTGTTGATGGCCACGATGACCTTGGAATCCTTCATGCCGGCCAGATGCTGGATGGCCCCCGATATCCCGACGGCGACATAAAGTTCCGGCGCTACGACCTTACCGGTCTGACCGACCTGCCAGTCGTTCGGCGCATAACCGGCGTCGACGGCGGCACGCGACGCGCCGACCGCAGCCCCAAGCTTGTCGGCGACCGGCTCCAGATACTTGGCGAAATTCTCGCGCGATGCCATGGCGCGTCCGCCGGACACGACGACGCGTGCCGAGGTGAGTTCCGGCCGGTCGGTCTTGGAGATTTCTTCGCCGACGAAGGCCGAGATCCCCGGATCCGAGGGCGGCGACACCTCCTCGGACATGGCCGTGCCGTCCTCGCCTGCAGCCTGGAAGGCCGCAGTTCGCACCGTGATGACTTTCTTGCCGCCTTTGGAACGCACGGTTTGCACTGCATTGCCGGCGTAGATCAGCCGTTCGAAGGTATCAGGCGATAATACCTTGATGATGTCGGATATCTGCATGACATCGAGCAGCGCCGCGACACGCGGCATGATGTTCTTTGCATTCGCGGTTGCCGGAGCCAGAATGGTATCATAGCCGCCCGCGATCGCAACAATCAGGGCTGCCGTCGGCTCCGCCAACATATGCTCGAGTGGCGGCGCATCGGCAATCAACACCTTTTCAACGCCGCCAAGCTTCGCCGCCGCCTCCGCCGCGGGCGTGCAGTCCTTACCGGCAATGAGCACATGTACAGGAGCGCCGATCGCCCTCGCGGCCGTCATCGCTTTTGCGGTGGCATCTTTCAGGTGTTTATTGTCGTGCTCAGCCAGCAGAAGGGTCGGCATTAGAGGACTCCCGCCTCGTTTTTCAGTTTGCCGACCAGTTCGGCGACCGAGCCGACCTTGCCGCCGGCTTTGCGCATCGGCGGCTCGGTCGTTTTGACAATCTCAAGCCGCGGCGTGGTATCGACGCCGTAATCGCCCGGCGTGCTGTCGGCGATCGGCTTTTTCCTCGATTTCATGATGTTCGGTAGCGAGGCATAGCGCGGCTCGTTGAGCCGTAGATCGGTGGTGATGATGGCCGGCAGCTTCAGCCGCACGGTCTGCAGCCCGCCGTCGACCTCGCGGGTGACGTTGACGCTCTCGCCCTCAATCACGACCTTTGATGCAAACGTTCCCTGCGGCCAGTTCAGCAGTGCCGCCAGCATCTGGCCGGTCTGGTTGCAGTCGTCGTCGATTGCCTGCTTGCCGAGGATGATAAGCCCCGGCTGCTCGGCTTCCGCGATGCCCTTGAGGATTTTTGCGACCGCCAACGGCTCCACAATCGCGTCGACCTTGACCAGGATGCCGCGGTCGGCTCCCATGGCCAACGCCGTCCGGATGGTCTCGGCAGCCTGCTGCGGCCCGATCGAGACCGCCACGATCTCCGTTGCCTTGCCGGCTTCTTTGAGACGGATCGCCTCCTCGACGGCGATCTCATCGAACGGATTCATCGACATCTTGACGTTGGCGAGCTCGACGCCGGTCCCGTCGGCCTTGACCCGGATTTTGACGTTGTAGTCGACCACCCGCTTGACGGGCACAAGAACCTTCATCCTGGTTTCTCCCGGGAACGGCGCGCAAACTATGACCCGCACTTGAGCGTGTCAACGCGCCTGCCGCATTGCGGCATAGTCGAATTGTGAATTTCTGACACTGTGTCTTGCGCCCCACCCTACCCTCCCCCGCACGCGGTGGAGGGTAGGAGCCTGGTAGCCCGGATGGAGCCACCGGGTCCGGGCTCCGGCCGGCCCGATGATAAACTCAGCGTAATCCGGGATAGGCTGACCCCGGATTACGCTGCGCTCCATCCGGGCTACGGGCGGAGGGGACTCAGCGGTTCCGGCCCGGCACCCAAAGCACGTCACCTTGTCCCCCACCTTGTCCCCCACCTGGCCCCTTTTGATTGACATAGCGGCTCGCCACAAAAAGAAAATCCGACAGCCGGTTCACATATTTGAGCGCGACCGCGGAGACCTCCTCGCCCGGTTGATCGGCCAGCTCCGCCATCAGCCGCTCGGCGCGGCGACAGACGGTGCGGGCAACATGAAGGTACGCGGCCGCCGGCGCACCGCCCGGCAGCACAAACGAGCGCAACGGCTTAAGGTCGGCGTTGAGCCGGTCGATTTCGGCTTCGAGCCGTGTCACCTGGGCTGCCGTGACCGTTAACCTGGCGCCATCGGGCCCCTTTCCCTTATCGGAAGCGGGCGAACAGAGGTCGGCGCCAAGGTCGAATAGGTCGTTCTGAATGCGCCCCAGCATGGCGTCGATCTCGGCATCGTGAGACGTATGCAGGCGCACGACCCCTATGGCCGCGTTGGTCTCGTCGACCGTCCCGTAACAGGCGATGCGCCGATCGTATTTTTTGCGCCGCTCGCCGGTGCCGAGCGCCGTCGTGCCGTCGTCGCCGGTGCGGGTATAGATGCGGTTGAGAACCACCATGTTGGGACCTTCCGATCCTACCGCCCCATCGCCCAGACAGTTAACATGATTATAATAACGGCGATGAATTGCAGCGCGACGCGCCAGCGCATCAGTTTCTGCGACAGGTTGGGCGACCCGCCCCGTAACATGTTGTAAAGACCGAGCACCAGCACGAGGGCGACAGCGGCAATCGCCAGCGGAACGACATATGCGGAAAGAAAGTTCGTCATTCACGCTATCTAACACCTGCCCTGCGCGGCCGCCATGGTGGGCCGCGGCATGAAGGGCCGTGTCGTGGTGTTGGGCGGCGCCGGCCGGCTTGGCCGTGCGGCCGGGCAGGCATTCAAATCCGCGGGATGGCAGGTCGCCAGCCTGGTGCGCGGCAGCTCGGCCGGGAGCGCGGCGCCTGGGACTGAAATCATCGAGGTCGATGCGCGCGATGGTGAAGCCGTCATTGCGGCGGCAAGCGGCGCGGACGTGGTGCTCCACGCCCTCAACGTGCCCTATGCGGATTGGGAGCGGCTCGCGCCTGCGCTTGCCGACATCGCCATCGCGGCCGCCCGCGAAAGCCGCGCAACGTTGATCTTCCCCGGCAATCTCTACAATTACGGGGCCGGCATGCCGGCCCGGATCGATGAAACGACTGTGATGCATCCGACTTCGCGCAAAGGCGCCATACGGGTTGCCATTGAGACGCGCATGCGCGAGGCCGCCGGCGGCGGATTGCGCACGATCGTCCTGCGCGCGGGCGATTATTTGGGCGGCGAGAGCAGAGGCTCGTGGTTCGACCGGATTATCGTGAAGGGGATTGCTGCGGGTCGACTGACCTATCCGGGTCCGCTCGATACCATCCATGAATGGGCTTATCTGCCCGACGTCGCGCAAGCGATGGTCCAGCTCGCGGAACGGCGCGAGCGGCTCGCACCATTTGCGACGCTTGGATTTGCCGGCCACGCGGTGACGGGGCGCGAATTCGTTGCCGCGATTTCACGCGCCTGCCGGCGGGACTTCAAGATCGACTTTGTACCGTGGCGATTGTTGAAGATGATGGGCGTCGTCGTACCAGTTTTCCGCGAGCTCACCGATATTTCCTATCTGTGGTCGATGCCGCACGCCATCGACGGGGCCCGGCTCACGGAAATCATCGGCGATATTCCGCGTACGCCGCTGGATCAGGCGATCGCCGCTTCGCTAGCGGCATTCGGACTGAAGCGGCGCGGGTAACGCAGCTTGGCTGCGATCTCAGTCGCGAGTTGCCGAAGGTTTGTCCAGTGTTCCCAAGACACGAACTGGCTGGAGAAATACTCCTATAGGTAGAAAAGCAATGAAGGATAGTTAAGGTAAGGTTTCCTGGTATACTTTCAACCGACATGTCTGCATCGAGCCTCTGTTCTGAGCCGGATTGCAGCATATCGCAGACGTTCGATAGAAAAGTGCGGCGAATGAGTAGTGTTATTTTCTGGTGCTGCCGATCTCGGCCGCGCTCTCCAAAGCATCTCACGAACGCGAGCCGCCAAGACCATGCGTTATAGCCGTATTTCGAGGCTCAAGGCCACGACACACGGGGTGCTGGCCGCGCAACCCGGCACCGAGGCCACTCGTCCGTCCGGCACGGAGGCGAGTCATCCGCGTCACTGTCTTGAATGCGGAAAACCGATTGTTCACCGCAGAATTACGGCGCTCTATTGCTCGGGAAAATGCCGGGAAATCCACAACGCTCAAAAGCGACGGCAAGCCCGACACAACACAACAGACGCTCCGCCGACAACCTCTGAGTCGGACACAGATGCATAGTAGCTTTTAGGGAAGGAACGATCCCGTCGAGGTCGGATCGGAGATCACCCGCAGGAAGTTTTGGTCTGAGGCGATCTTGCTATCAAGGACGAGCATGACCTCGCCGTTGGAATCGGCCGCGGGAAGGGTGCGCTTGATGAGATCTCCTTCGGGGTTTTCGAGGAGCATCGTGCGCGGGGCGCCTGCCAGCCGATCGAACCGCAACACCACATACACTTGGCCCGGTATGCGGGACTGATGAATAGTCACAGTGCCGCCTTCGAACCGGCGCGTGCTAACATCGCCGGCACTGGCCGCCGCAAGCGCTGGTAGGTCTGCGATGGCGACCTGCGACTTAAGGCGCCGGAAGTCTGCCCGCAGTTGCGGATCGGTAAATAGCAATCGTTCTTCCTCAATCGACAGCGAGCGTCGCGGATCATTGAGAAACTGCATGAGCTCGGCAATGCCCATCCGGCGCGCCGAACGCGAACTGCCCTCCATCGCGGCACGTGCCGCATAGAGTTTGTCCGCCCGACGTGCGATGTCGTCGGTGTGATCGGCCGCTGTCATGCGTCACGCGGCCCCGACCGCCATTCGGCAGATGATGCGATCATTGAAAGTCGTTCCTCGAAACATGGTATCGCACCCCTTCAGGGACGGCAAGCTGCCCCGGCCTTCACCGAGTGCTTCCTATCCATCTGTTCATCACAAGGGCTTTAACGGCTTTTTGCCAATCAGTCGAATTGCAACATGTCAAACCCTTTTGCATGCCTGATTCACACCGGCTTTGCGGAACCGCGGGAAAAGGCGTCAAACTCCGTGTGATTTTGAAGGGTGAGGAGAGGTGAACGCCCCGCCAAGCTGAACCAACAACCTATACACACGGAGAAAACCATGTCACCCACATCCACTCTCAATGCAGTTCTCTCGCTCGCCGCTGTTGTCGTCACTACCGCTGCACTCTCGACGGCCGCTCAGGCAGGCCCCTTTCACGATGCACTTGTCCTCGGCCAGGCCAAGGCGCAACTCAACCGCGATCGGTTCGACCTCACGCTCAACCGGTTCCAGAAGCAACAGGACATAAATAACTTTGCGCGTGACGTCTCACGTCGCCGCCTGGGCTCCGCGCTCGGCGACCTGGCCGACATTCGCCGAGACGACAGTGCTATTCGCTCGACGCGAGGGCGAGTCCTGTTCGACAGGTTCGAGGTCGGCGCTGCCCGCGCCAAACTCAATAGCGACTTCTGAAATCTGACGGCGTTGGTCCTAACTCTCCACCCTCCGAGGGTTAGGACCTTCAGGATCGTGTATTCTCGGCCAGCAATTGGTTATCAATCGTACATGATCGCAGCCCGACCGCCACACGGCAGATGATGCGATCATTGAAAGTCGTTCATCGAAACATAGTATCGCGCCCCTTCATGAACGGGAAGCTGCCCCGGTTTTCGCCGACTGCTTCCTATCCATCCGTTCATCACACGGGCTTTAACGGCTTTTCGCCAATCAGTCGAATTCCAACATGGTCTTGCAATTGAGGATTTCCTCAATGCACGAATTGGACTTTAATGTGATCTGGTTGTGGCGCCGCCGCAGCCCAAGCGATATTGAGGAAGTCATGGCGGGTTCGCCAAGCGCCCAGGATGTTGCGGACGCGCTGGCTATCACGGTGGAGCGACAGGACGTTGCCGGCGCGCCATGGTGCCCGCCCGGCGATGGCGCAGCCCTGCGCCGATGGGTGACCGACCGCAGCGCGGCACTGGGAACGAGCATCCGTCGCGTTGTTCGCTTGGCGCGCCTCATGGCAATTGCGGATGGACGCGACTACGTGCGGTTCCTGTATGTACGGATACCGGCTCTGCGTACAAGGCTTTTTCGTTCGGTCTTGCAGGAGGCCGTTGCCGACGGCCGCCTCCAGAAAAGCGTCGCGGTACTTTTCGACCGCGGTGTGCATCTGCGAGAACCAGCGCTCGCTCCCGACGCGAGCGTCGGCGATGTGTTCGAAATCGACTTCGCGCAGATGCCCCGCCTCGCTGCGCTGCTTGATTTCTTGCACAACGCACTCGGCTTCGCGGTGGTGGCGGATTTGCTGGCCCCGCTTCTCAAGCAACCCGCCCCCGCCAATTCGGCGAGTGAAGTTGCTCGCGCTCTGCACGCGGCGCTGAACGCCTGGTTGAGCGCTCGCCTTGAGAGCACAAACCACATCCTGCAGGCGCAGCGGATGCGGTCATTTCTGGTAAGCCGGGGCCGCTTAGTCCCGGAGGCGATCGACGACGAAGGCATCCTGCTGTTCTGGACGAGCGTCGCGGAAGCGTCTGACGAAGAAAGGATTGATGGCTTCCGGCTCTATCGTTCTGCAGCCGGGGCCATGTTGCGTTACCGTCAGGCTTTGCGCGATGCCGCAACGGCCCGACATCTGGAAGAGTCGCTCGGGAAAGGCCTTGAGGCCGCAGACGCCGGGCCGGCGACAGATGCCGCCGAGCGAAGCATGGAGCCGTGGCGATCACCGCTTAGCAGATTGACCTTACCGCCAGCGAACCGCGTCAAGTGGCTGAACAGAAAAGAGCAGCATTCGCTGCTTAATTATCTTGGCGATCTGGCGGATGAAGAAGACACTGAGCCATCCGAAGATGCAAATGAGGCGGGCCCTTGGAAGGGAGGCCTTGCCGGCGATGAGCGTTTTGACGTGGTCTTCTGGCTGACGCTGCTGCGCGCCGATGTGTTCGGCGCAGCGCAGGCCTCGATCGTGGCCCGGCTGAGAAAACGCGTGCAAGGAAACGATGCGATCACGCAGGCGATGGCGCCGGTCAACGATGCAGCGTATACGTCGTCCCTCGCCGTTTATTCAGAGCTGCGAAATCAGTTGCATCTCGAATGCTTGGCCACCTTGGCGGTGCTGATGGAAGCCGGAGCCGCCGAGGCGGTCATTCTGCTGGAGCACCTCGGAGGCCGACAGGCGGTAAGGTCTATGATCGGCGCTACGGGAACCGACGAGGCGCCGCCTCCTGACGAAGACGAAGGCAGCGCGGACACCCTACGCAAGCTGATTGCCCCCAGGTTGAAGGCGGCATTTGCTGATCCGGGCTCCGTACCGGAGGGCGCGGGCCGCAAGGTCTTGCTCGAAGCCATTGCGGCGAGCCGCAAGGTAAGCCGTATCGGCTTCAGGCGCGAGGACCGGGCCGACACCGAAATGCTTGGCGCATTTCAGTCAGGCGCCGGAGCCATCATCGATGTCATCCGCGAACTTGACCGGCTGACCGCAGTCCTGTCGCAAAAAGCTCCGGTTGGCGATATCGCAGGCGATCAAGCCCGCTTTGTCGCCACGTTCCGGCGAATTTATATTCCGGCAACAAGCAATTGAGGCGTGATTGGTTTCGTTCGTGCATCCAATGGACGGCCGGAACGTCCGCGTCGTCGCCCTGTGGGGCGAGGACCCCGCTCTCTCCGGCGAGAAAGTCCCCGCTCCTCCTCCAGGCATCACCAATTCCATCCTCGATATTTGTTGTTCCGATGCAACAGCGGCTCATGAGATCGTTGAGCCCAGAACCTCGCAAATGTGTTCCGACGCAACAGCGGCTCACCAGATCGTTGAGCCCAGAACCTCGCAAATGGCTTGTTCATGGGCAATCGACTTTGCGTGGTCAATCGACTTCGCACGCGGGCATCGGTATACGGTTGGCCCGGCCCGTCACTGGTCGTCGCACAAAGCGGCTCCCCGTTCTTGTATCCCACGACCATGCACGCGCTTGCCGGCACGGCTTGAAACGCAACGAGCAATACAGGTGCGATAAGCCAAAGGCTTTTTTTCGCGACGACAAAGTTTCCTCGACGAAGGTCAACGATGCGCATGTTCATTCTCCTGGCACCTGGCGGGGAAAGGATTTTCCCATCGCCGTGAGTGGGGCTGTCCCTCTCACTCCTGATCCACATGGAGTTTGACGACCTTTTCACCGGCAGTTTGGTCAAACGTAATCCGCTCGCAGCCCAAGAGTACGATGAGGCAATCCGGCGTAGTTCCGGCGCGACAGGTTGAAACGTCATGGTCCCCGGAAATCCAGTCCGGGGACCATAACGAGCGGAGGGACGCCCCAATCAGTCGAAACTGTTGCGAATGTTCGTTGGCGTGCTATCGAACGTGCTAGCGAATATGCGCGATAGTGCGCTTGCCAAATTGATAGGCTTTGTTGCCGTAGTGGCCTGTCAGCGCGCCCTGAGCTGCCCCGGCCGCGGCGTAGGAGAGGCCGCCAGTCAGCACCCCTGCAGCCAATCCGACAGTCGCACCAATCCTTCCTGACTTGGTCCTCGCGGCCTTGGAAACGTCCTTGGCCAACGGCGCAACTGAGTTAAGCACTGGCACCCGCTCGGCCACGTGCGCCGCCGTCCCGTAAACCGTTGAAACGGTCTTGCCGACCGGCTTGGAGACCTTTTCGACGGTGCGGCCGACGTCCTTGGCGGCTTTGCCGACGGTGTGGCTGACACCCTTGGCGGCTTTGCCGATGGAGTCGAAGATGTTGGCGGAGGCAGGGGTGGTTGTCGCGACGGCCGCCGCGGCGAGAGCCGTCATTGCATAGAGTGCTACATTGCGGTACATGGGTTTCTCCTAGGTGTTTGGTTGCGATTTGAGCTCGGAAAGGTTTGGCTTACTTTCCTCACACCCGAGAACCACAAGGGGTTTGACGCGGATTTCTGGCCGACTCCCAGGATGCTGCTGGCGGCCACCCGACGCGCCTTGTTCCTCTATTGGGACGAGATAAAAACCAGCGGATTCGCTTCGCCTGGAGAATGCCGACGGCCGACTCCCGAGAAGCGTCGCGCTACGTTTTCGACCGCGGTGTGCATCTGCGAGAACCAAGCGCTCGCTCCCGACGCGAGCGTCGGCGATGTGTTCGAAATCGACTTCGCGCAGATGCCTCGCTGCGCTGCTTGATTTCTTGCGCAGCGCACTCGGCTTCACAGTGGTGGCGGATTTGCTGGCCCGCTTCTCAAGCGACCCGTCCCCGCCAATTCGGCGAGTGACGTTGCGCGCGCAACGAGCTGAAATCGAGATGGCCGGGACAAGCCCGGCCATGACGCCGAATAACCGGTTCCATATGACCGGAACGCGCTTTAACGGTTCGTGTCGGGGTTCTTGCGCGTAGGTCCGCGCCACAACGACCGATCATTTCACGTCGATATGAAGGGTCGGTGAGGCGTGGGCCGCATCAATCAAAAGTCCGGCCTGCAGGATCGGACGGAGCGCGAGTTCCGATCACCGAAGGCGTCCGTGGCGGTGCGTCTGATGGTGACGCAACGCTGCAAGCCGTCGTCCGAGAGCGTTCGGGTTCTTGTGACCCGATCACCGAAGTCGTCGGTCACGGTACGCGTCGTCTTGACGGTGAACGCCGATGCGGCATCGGCAAGCGTCAACGAAACCGCAAATGCGGCACCGAGCAGTGAGAGAGCCTTCATCTTGGATGCGCGTGACATGGTAATCTCCTGTGGATCTGGGTTGGTGGCCTCAGCTTGGAGAGGTCCGCCTCTCCTCACACCCGAGAATCACAGGGAGTTTGACGCCGTTTTTCCGCAATGCTGCCGCAGGCAAGCAAATGCGTGACGCCGGTCACGCGAATTCTTCTCACGGCGTCGATGGATCGGTCAAACGCTGCGGCAGCACCACCTGATTGCCGACCGCGTAGAGATGGCAGGGGCCGTCGAGTCCCTGACGTGTCGGATCGGCGTTGCAGTCCGCGAGGGCGCGAGTCTCAGCCGCCCGCTGGGTCTTGGCTGACGTCACCGTGAACACCCGGCCCCACGGATGATACGCCACCGCCTTCGGGTCCGGCGTACTCTGATATCCCACGATGTCGGGCCGCGTGCGCACGCTTGGAAGGACGCCGGGGATGTGTCCCGGATCGAATGTCCCGGAATAGCGGGCGCGGGCCATGTCTCTTGGTGATTTTCCGTCGGTCGGTGCCGCCTTGTCATCAATGAGCGCGGCCGCACAGGGGTATCCGTGGTAGATTTGGCAGCGTTCCAGCGCGCCTTCCTCGGCCTCTCCTGGCGTCGCCCATCCTGACGAACGAAACCACCGGTCCGTCCCGGGCACTATAGCCAACGCCTTGTGCTCGTTCAGGGCCAGGTAGCTTTGCGCAACCGTTGCGCGCGATTCTGCCGTACGCCGCGGCAGTGCCGATGTCAGCGTCGCAATCAACTCTCTCAGCTTTGCCTCATCCACTGCTTTGGACGCCGCCGGCGGCGGCCCGTCGACGAGGAAGGGACCGATCGCCACCACACGGCATGCGCGGTCGCGCGTACTACAATCCGCAACGGCGGCATCGACGGCGGCCTGCTCGGTGTCCGCACCGAGGTTCAAGCCGACATTGCCACCGGCACCGACCGCGACGGCGTTCCAACCGCTGGCCGCGTTGCCGATCCGGCGGGCAACATCGTCGCGCAACTCCAGCGCGATGGCGGTCGCAGCGCTGGCCTGAAATAGTCCAAGGGCCTTCATCGACCGGGGAATCGGCACGACAAACGCGTCGTCCAGCGCAACGATGAGGCATGCCGCACCGGAGTTGCTGCCGCAGCGCTCCAGGGCGCGGCGGACCGCCTCGTCGCCGCTGACCTGACCTGTGTAAGCATTGTAGAATCCCGTCGAGGACACTGCGATGGCCTTCGGTTTGCGCCCTTTGGCGTAGGCGGGGCCGGCGAGGATTTGCCGGGTAGCGTCGCTTACCAGGGGAACGTCCCCGGCGAGAAAAGGGGCCTCGATCTTGGGATTGCGAATGATCCAGGGCTGCGGCGGCTGCGGCGGGCGGCCACGGTCTGAGATCACACGCACACCGACCGCATAGAGTTCGCACCGGCTGTTCACGCGCTGCTCTTTCATCGCTCTTTCGCAGGCCGCCATCGCGGCGGCGCGGGCGGTTTCCTCGTCAGGCTGATCCGTCGCAAAGCCCATCGTGTGTGAGCTGAGCGCCAATGCCTTGAAATCGGGGGCGGGGAGATACGCGGTGCGGATATTGATCCTGTCGCGATCCGCGACAAATGGCACTGTTTCCGGCACCACCACCTCGGCTTCCTTTTGCACCGGCAGCGCGGGTTGCATCGGCGGGCTCGGCGGGTTGCTGGCATCCGCCGAAGGCGCCCGCGATTGCATCAGTGGATAGAGCGCGCCTACGCCCAGTGCGATGCCGGCAATCGTCGCCGCAACCACAGCCGCAGCCCAACCGCGCCGTTTTTTCGTGGCAAGACGGATCGCAGGATCCTCGCCCAGCGGGCGCACCGTCGTCGATGGAAATTCTGGCAGCTTTATCGCCAGGTGGTTCCATAGTGACTGCACGTCTGCGAGCGTCATTATCTCGATCCCGTGGCTTGCGAGATCGGCCCTGACAGCAGCCCCAAGTACCTCTGCGTTTTGCGCCGGGATCGCCGCCAGCACGGCCCGTCCAGCGCTCGCCTCCTGCTTGAGCCGGCCAAGCGAGTTCGCGAGCTTCTCTTGGAGATGGCTGACGCTACCGACGGTGAGATCGACCGGCCGCACGCTGCCGGTCGCCCAGATCACCCCGTCGGCAGCATCCTTTTCCTGTGCGAGGCGTCCGGTTGCGCAAAGTGCATGGGCGGCGAGAATGCCGAGCTGCCAGCTCGACCCGGCATCGATCCGGCCCGACACGTCCAGCCGGTAGCACGAGTGCCCGAAAAGGCGCTCGATGACGCCGGTGGGCCGTGCCACGAACGCATGATACGCCGTGGCGATGTCGGCGGTTTCCGTCGTGCCGCCGATACAGGCGACCGAACGGCCGATCGCGGCATCCTCCTCCGTCAGCAGCAGGACCTCAACGGCGCCGGAGGTGGTGGGGATCAAGACGCGGAGTTTTCTGGCGGCGATGGGCATGATTGATCATAGCAAGAAACAAGCCGAGCGCCGAGGTGAGCGGGGCCATGGCAAAGTCGCAAGGTGGTCCAGACCGGGTCTTTCTGCTCCGTCTCCCCGCTTGCGGGAAAGGGTCATCCTTACGTCGGCACGATCTCACACCACCTTGCCGGGGTTGAGGATGTTCTTGGGATCGAGGGTACGTTTGAGCATTCCCATCACGTCGAAGGCAACCGGGTCCTTGTGCAGCGGCAAGAGCTTGCGCTTCATGACGCCGACGCCATGCTCCGCCGAGATCGAGCCGCCGAATTTCGCCACCACCCGATGGACGGCCTCGTTCATTTCGTCCCACCGGGCGAGGAACGCTTGCGCGTCGGCGCCGATCGGCTGGCTGATGTTGTAGTGAATGTTGCCGTCGCCGAGATGGCCGAACGGCACCGGCCGGCTGCCCGGGATCAGCGCTTCGACGGCCTTGGCGGCGTCATGCAGGTAATCTGGCACCGCAGCGACCGGGACCGAGATGTCGTGCTTGATCGAGCCGCCTTCGCCCTTCTGCGCCTCGGGGAGAATCTCGCGCAGATGCCAGAAGGCACGGCGGTGCTCGACACTGTCGGCAACTGCCGCATCGTTCACCAGACCGCGCTCCATTGCGGTTTCCAGCGCCTCCTCGAGCGTCGTCCGCAAATCCGGCCGCGCTGCCGATGCAAGCTCCAACAGCACGTACCACGGATGCTCCTGGTCGAGGGGGTCGCGCACGCCGTGGCCGTGCCGGAGCGCGAAGTCGACAGCCAGGCGGCAGATGAGTTCGAAGCTGGTGGCGGCGCAATTGGTCCTCTCCTGTATCAGGCCGAGCAGCCTGATTGCAGCCTGGGGCGACGGGACGCCGACGAAGGCGGTCTCCACCGTCTTCGGCGCCGGGAACAGCTTGAGCACCCCGGCCGTGATGACCCCGAGCGTGCCCTCGGCGCCGACGAACAGGTTCTTCAGGTCGTAGCCGGTATTGTCCTTCTTGAGCTTGTTGAGCGCATTGAGGATGCGCCCGTCCGCAAGCACCACTTCGAGGCCGACGACGAGGTCGCGCGCGACCCCATAGGCGAACGCGCCGGTGCCGCCGGCATTGGTGGACAGATTGCCGCCGATCGTGCAACTGCCCTCGGCGCCAAGCGAAAGCGGAAACAGGCGGTCGGCCTCGGCAGCCGCAGCTTGCGCTTTCGCCAGCACCACGCCGGCTTCGCAGGTCATGGTATCGGACAGGACGTCGACCTCGCGGATGCGGTCGAGTCGCTTGAGCGACAATACGACCTCACCGTGATGGGGGATCTGACCGCCGACGAGACCGGTATTGCCGCCCTGCGGCACGATCGGGGTGACGGTTTCGTCGGCGAGCCTGAGGATCGCCGCAACCTCGCCGACCGAGCCGGGCCGCAGCACCAACGACGTGCTGCCGCGATAAAGCCCACGGCCTTCGATCAGATACGGCTCCTGCTCCACCGGATCCGTGATGGCATATCTTTCCCCCACGATCGCGGCGAAGCGGGCGATCAGCTCGGGGGAAAACGTGGCGAGCGGTCGCATGAACTGCGTGTTCATTGAGGTGATTCCCGCCCGCAACGTACCTAACTTGCCTGCTGCGGTCGAGTCGTTTGGACAGCGCGATGGCGCGGCGCCGCGGCATGCCGGAGCCGGTCGTTGATGGCTTCTCCGAGGCCCTCGCCCGGTATCGGCACCACCGCAATGGAATCGACGCCGGCGCCGTCCAATTCGCGCAGATAGTTGAACAGATTTGCGGCGGCTTCGACCAGTTCGCCGCCAGCAGACAGGTTGAGGGTCATCCGTGCGTTGCCGGCGTCCTGCGGCAACGCCGCTCCGAATGCCAGCAGCCCCTCTCCGGGGGCGACCGTGGTGGCGTTCATTCGCAGATGAGCCCGCGGCGCATAGTGGGAGACCAGCATGCCGGGGGCGACCGGAGGCCCGCCGCCGTCGGCCGCATCCCTCCAAACCGTCGCGATGGCGATATCGTGGCCGAGAAATCTCTCGATGATCTCGCGCGGGATGGCGCCGGGGCGCAGCAGCACCGTGCGGCCGCGACAGGCCAAGATGGTCGATTCGAGCCCGAGCGGCGAGGCGCCGCCATCGACGATGAGATCGATACGGCCGGCAAGGTCGGCTTGCACATGCTTTGCCGAGGTGGGCGACACCCGGCCGGACCGATTGGCGGAGGGCGCTACCACGGGCTTGCCGAACGCGGCCAGGATATCGCGGGCGACCGGATGGTTCGGCGCCCGCACCGCAATGGTGTCGAGCCCCGACGTGGCAAGTTGTCCGACCGCACAGCCGCCAAGCTTGGGAAGCACGAGCGTCAGCGGTCCCGGCCAAAAGGCCGCGGCCAGCTTGAGCGCCTCGGCGTCGAATCGGGCCAAACGGCGGGCCGCCGCGAGATCGGCCACATGGGCAATCAGTGGGTTGAAGGATGGCCGCTCCTTGGCGGCATAAAGCTTCGCCACCGCGCGGTCGTTGGCTGCATCCGCGCCGAGGCCATAAACCGTCTCGGTCGGAAAGGCCACGAGCCGGCCCGCCGACAGAGCGGACCTCGCCCGCTCGATCGTCGCCGGGCTCGCCCGCGCGACGAGTGTGGCAATCGCCGGCATCTTGGATATCTCCGTGTTTGACCACATATGCGGCCCGTGGAACGCAAGCGCAATGGTTGCGCCGCGGTGCGGCTGTGAAGCAACCGAAAAACCAGCGCGGCGAAGCCGGTGGTGCACGCCGCTGATTTCTGTGTTGGCCCTGTGCGACCCGCCTTTGCGCGGGCCGGGCTTCTGGCAATGGGCTTTTGGCAATGGGCTTCTGGCATGCTGTCGGCAATGCTTGCAGCCCAGCGGCGGCAGGTCTATAAGACCGCCTGCTAAAGACGTCGGAGTGTGGCTCAGCCTGGTAGAGCACCTCGTTCGGGACGAGGGGGTCGCAGGTTCAAATCCTGCCACTCCGACCAGTTTCCGGGTGCTTCGACGGGCCACCCCGAAAGATATCCCGAAAACTTCGCCTGCTCGTCTTTGATGCGAGGCGGCCCAACAGCGCCGGACAGACCACGGGCATTACCGCTCGCCCGCGCAAGCCCCACAAAAAGGCGAAGGCCCGACGCGTTGGCACCGCGCGGGCCTTCGAAACTCATCCCCACCGGGCTCACCGATGACGACGGCAGGATACTAAGTCCAGCTCTCGCCCTCGTCAACGCTGCTGCGCGCCGCCCATCGCCGTCGATACGCCACGCGGGGAGGCCGTCATGACGATCGCCGGCATCTTCCGGGCGATCCTCGCCGCGATCGGCTTTAGGCCCGCAGAGGCCAGGCCGATTGAGCAGACAGTCAACCCGAACACGAAGCGCGTGCACAGGCGTCGCGCCTCACTCGCACGACTTGGTCTGCCGGCGAACTACCGCGGCAGCTTAAAGGAGGCGGAAGATCGAGCGTGCAACAAAGGTGAAACGGGTGAAACGTTTCACCCCGTTTCACGTCCGGGACAAGAAAGAGTTTCCCCCACACCCCCTTCAGAAAGAATCCCTGCTGCTGCTGCTGGTGCTGCGCGCGCGCAAGTCGATGAAAATCTGAATGTGACGGAGTTCCCGCGGCCGCCTCCGGCCGAATTGACCAAAACTGCCGTGCTCCTCGCCGACGCCGTGAAGCAAACCGTCATCGAGCACGGCTCGCTTGTTCCCGGCTACTGGAACGACGCGGTCGCAGTCGTTGAAGCTGAGGCGCTGCTCAAGACCCACACATCGGCGGGCCTAACCCTCAAAGTCGCTTTCGATGTTGCGCTCAAGGCCGCGCGTCTCGTCGCAGCGCGCCCCGGAAGGCAATTCAAAGTGTTCCGAGCTTTCGTAGACGCGATGACCGATGCCCTGACGGACGCACTCAAGGCCGCAAAACGCACCCAAGCAGTGGCCGCGACCGCCGCAGCGAAATAATCCGAATTGTTTGGAGCAATCCCAGGGGACAAGAACAATGCCCGACATCGTCCGCTTACCCGCATCGAGGATTGGGAAGCCAGAAGCCTCGCTGCGGTCGAACAACGAGGCCGCGATAGCGGCAGCGACAGCGGCGCTGCCGACCCAGCAACAGGCAATCCGAGCAACAACGATGCTGATGGCGAATTGGGGAGAGAGAGCAAAAACAAATCGGATGATGAGTTCAATGCCTTCGTGGACACCTTAATTCGGTTCCCGCTGCCGATCGTCGAAGAGTGTGTGAATTCGGGGCTCGGCATCGCGCGTACCAAAACCTCGAAAGGCAAGGTGCGGGAATGGCCACCATCGGCTCCAGAGGTCGCGGCATGGTGCGAGAATCTCCTTGTTTACTGCCACGGAATGGCCACTCCGCCGGCGAGGCCTGTGCCGCCGTCATCGCCGCCGGCGAGCGCCGAGGAAAAAGCGGGTCCAGACTGCCTTGGATTGGTATCTAAAACCAGGCGTGACACAGCCTGCCGCTGAAATCCTGCCCGATCCAGGGCTGTGCACGAGCCTAACCGCTCTCGCCGACCCTGCGATGCGAGCAGCCGAACAATTCCTCGCGCGCTGTAGGCGGGAAGCGGACGCCTCGGCGCGACCGGCTGATGTGACGGTCGAGTTCGACCCGAACACTTTGGGTGCATAATCATGTCCAGCCCAGCCGCCATCGCTCACCTGGACACCCTGATGATCGAGAAAGCCGCGGCGGCGAAAGCTGCCGTGAAAGCTGAACACGCCGCCAAACGCGCTGCACCTGGGGCGCAACCGAAGCCAACGGTGAAACCGAGATTAGCGCCGGCGCCTGCGGCCGGTCCGAAACAGCCGAGCAGCTTGGCCGATTTGAGACGTGCGGCGGTGGAGAGGAAGCAGGCAGAGAGGCACGACCATGTCTGATCCGGCACCGATGATTGTCTACGACGGCCGCACGCCGATCGGGGCCGCACCAATCGAAACCTCGATCGAGTGTGAGGTACCTCACATCGTTGCTCGGGCGATCAACCTACAGTAGTTGCCCACCATTCGGTCTGCACTCGAGGAGAGCACGGACGAAGTAAAGACGCGGAGGGAGCGATGGAAACGCAGGGCGACTCCTTGACCTCGAGAACTGAGGCGGCGGCGACGCCCGCCATCGGGCGCCTGGTCCAAACGGCCGCGCTACTGCTTCCTGCCGGCCGCGCGGTGCGCATCAAGAAGACGCTCCGTACCGTCGCGCTGAAGTCGGCCGCTGTCGTCACGGCTTTTCTCGTGAGCGCTGCGATCTTCATAGCGGCAGGTGTCTGGAAGACGCTCCGTAGCATCGTGCGGAAGCCTGTCACCGCTATGACTTCTATTGTCGGTGCTGCGATTCTCGTACTGGTTGGCAAGCTCCTAGTGAACGTACTCACCTCGCGGGCGACCACCATCGCGCCGTTGGTCGTGCCACAGGCTATCGAACACAGCGGAACAACGCCTATTGTCGCTGCGCAGCGGCTGCGCGATGAGCTGCGCAAGTTCGCCGAGCACGCCAATACGCCCCTGCAAGGTTTGCAGCTGGCACTGTCCGAAGACCTACCCGACTTCGTGGTGCCCCGGCTCGGGCTGTCGGTCGACGATGACCTGCCGGATTTCGAGGTTCCGGCGGTTGGACTGTCCCTGGAGACGATCGCAGGCTCTCTCCGCACGTTTTTCCGGCTTCCTCACCGGCGCAACATTTCGGGCGAAATGACTCTTCTCGATAACAAGCTTTGGCTACGGCTGCGGCTGAACGGGCGAGTGTTCTACGACAGTCCGAGCGTCGACCCGAAAGACATGGACCAACTGTTTTCAATGGCCGTCAACAAAATATTCCAGATCACTGAGCCCTATTTGAGTGCGGCGGCGCTCGCCCACGATAGCCCGCTCCGCGCCATCGAGGCGGCGCGGCTGATCATCTCCGATTGCCCCACGTCGGAAACCCGCGTCGATTGTCCGGACCCGCAACGGCGTCAGGCCGCACGCTCCTACAATCTGATCGGCGCGATCTTGCACTCCAAGTACCACTTAGAGGAGGCGATGATCCAATACCGGAAGGCCACCGCGATCGACTCCAGCTTCGCGATTGCACACAGCAACCTCGCCGGGGCCTTCGTGAGGAGGGTCGGATCGACGACGCCGTCGCAGAATATCGTCAAGCGATCAACGCGGATCCTCACTTTGCGGCGGCCCATGCCAATCTGGAGAGCGCCCTGCTCGCCAAAGGCCGGAGGGACGATGCCGCGGTTGAATGGAGTACCGCGATGGAGGAATATCGCCGGGCGATCCGGTCCGATCCGCGCTCTGTGAGCGCCCACATCGACTTCGGCAACGCATTGCTCGCTGACGGCAGATACGCACAGGACGAGCGGATCACTCAGCGCAGGTACGAAGAGGCCATCGACCAATTTCGTCGGGCGGTCGACCTCGATCAACAATCTGCTGTGGCGCACGACGGTCTGGGCAGAGCGCTTTACCGTTTAGCCGAGATGCTACCGACCCACGAAAGGGATCGCAAAAACAATCTGAGGCAGGCGTCGGCCAAAGCGTTTGCCAAGGTGGTTGAGCTCGACCCGGACTATGAGGATGCCTACTTTAATCTGGGCAACGCGCTGCGCCGACAGGGTTACGTGGAAGATGCAAACGAGGCGTATCGGAACGCGGGCGAGCATTACAAGATGGCGGTCGATCGCGATCGCAGCAATGCGACGGCCTATAGGAAGTTGGGTCGGCAACTACTCAATGAAGGATCCAACGACCGCGCAATCGAGGTCTACAGCGAGGCCATCAAGATCGAACCGCTTTCACCGTCGCCTATGAATACCGCGGCTATGCCCGTTTCTACACCGGCGAATTCGACGCTGCAGCGGACGATCTCTCACTTGTGGCCGAACGGCGCCCGGAAGATGCCTATGCCGTGCTGTGGCTCTATCTGGCGCGCTCACACGGGTCGCGCAAGGCGACCGCCGGAAGCAATATCAATTTGCGTGTGCTGAAGAAGAGCTGGCCTTACCCCGTAGTCGAGTTGTTCCTTGACCAGAAGTTGCCAGATGAAGCCCGACGGGCGGCGGGCGAGAACGCCGACTATAAGTGCGAAGCAAATTTCTACATCGGCGAATGGCTCCTGCTGAAGCAGCGCCAAGATGAAGCCCTGAGCGAGTTCGCGGAGGCAAGCAAGAACTGCCGGAAAGAGTTCATCGAATATTTGGGCGCGGAAGCAGAACGCAAGCGGAATTGAAACGGCGCATGCACGCGGGGAGCGCGCAAGATCCTGGCCGTCCTCACTACAGGCTATATATAGGTAGGGGCGCCGCCATTACCGGCGGGCGTCCCTAATCGGCGCGGCGCGGTGACCCAACACTTCGGGCAATTTTGCCCGGAGTGTTTTTCGCAAATGACCCGAGCCTCCAGCGACAGTTGATGCGATCCTAGCCCGGAACGTCAGCCGGCGCCGCTCGCGCGCGCCAGGCAATGAGAGCGCCACTCCGATGCGTGCCAATGTTGTCGTGCTTGCCGAATACCGGGCAGCCTTACGGAAACGCCAGGCCGGCCGGCCGATGATCGCTTCCAGCGCAGTGGGGACGAGCTCGTCCTCGACGCACTGACCCTCCGCTCCAATTGCGCACGAGAGGCCTACGGCAACCGTAAGCTCTTTTCGGAGAATGAGGGCGCGCTCAACCCCCTTGTCATTCGCGATGACGCCGCACGGAAAGCCTTCGGCTACGGCGTCACGCCGCGAAAGGCGCCCTGATGAGCCGCTTCGAATTCGACCCCTACCCATCGATCGCCCCGACCGGCGCGCCGAAGGATGATTACGAAAAAATCGATGCGAAGCCGGAAATGTTCGGCAGCTTGATTGGGGCCGCCGAGCAGAAGCTCGGGCAGGGCATCGAGAGCGTAGGGCGAGGCCGGGCTTTCCTACCTCCAGGCCAGGCAGCATATCGACAATACGGTCCACGGCGCCGAGGTGCATTCCTGGCTGACCGACCAGGCCACCGACCTGCAGTCGAAATTCACCGAACTCAAGGGCAACGCCGCCATGCTGGCGCTGCCGAAATACAAGCAGGATCTTGAAGACCGCTATCAGGACGCGCTCAAGCTCTCTGGCAATCCGCAAACTCAGGCCATGGTGGCGGCCCAAGCGCGGCGCACGCTCGACAATTTCAAGGAGATCGGCACCCGCCACGCCGATACCCAGCGCGACCAGTGGGCGACCAGGACCGCGAAGGATGCGGCCGACCGCTACGGCAACGAGGCTGCGATCTACGCCACGCATGCCATGTGGGGCGAAATGGATCGCTCGCTGTTCAATTCCGGGCAGGAGGTGCGCAACCATTTCGAGCCGCAGGGCTATGACAAGGACACCATCAAGACGGAGGCACGAAGCGCTACGGAGCGAACATCAAGACCATCGTGGAGACCTTTGCGGCGCAGGGCAATTATCCGTACGCGGAAAAAATCTATGACAAATACAAAGGCGAGATGGATGCCGGTTCGCGCTTCCAGATCGAAGGTTATCTGCGCACAGGCCGCGCCCAAAGCGAAGGCCGTCAGGATGCGCGCGAGGAGACCGGGTTCGCGCCGCGCGGCGGCGCGCCGCCCGCGCCGGTCGCCGACATCCCGGCAAGCTATATCGGTGCCATCAAACGCGAGGAGGGTTTTGACGCCAGACCGCGCTGGGACGTGAAGCAATGGACGGTGGGCTACGGCACGCGGGCAAGCGGGCCTGACGAGCGTCCTGAACACGAGGAACTGGAGCGGCGGTTCCAGACCGAGGTCGGCAAGGCGGCGAAGATCGTCGACAGCGTCAATCCGAATCTTGATCCCGGCACGCGCGCGGCGCTCACCAGCCTGACGTTCAATACCGGGGACGCCTGGACCCATGCCGGCCTCGGGGAAAAGGTCCGCGCCGGCGATCTCGCGGGCACGAAGGAGTTGTTCCTGCAGTATGGCCACGTGGGCGGCCAGCCCAATGCCGCGGTCACCGAACGGCGCTGGCGCGAGGCGCAGTGGATTGGCGCGACGGATGCGCCGCCTGGTGGGCCGGCGCCCGACAAGGCTGCCGTTTACAACCGCCTCATCGAGCGGGCCGGGGATGACCAGCTCCGGCTGAGCGCTGCCACCGCGGAAATGCAGCGGATCTTCGCGGTCGAGCGCGACGAACGCGTACAAGGATCAGCCCTGTTCAACCGCCGCGTCCAGGATACGACGACGGAAGCCCTGGCGACCGGCGCGGTACAGCAGCCCGTCACGGAAAACGACTTTGTCCAGCATCGCAAGCCTGGCGAGGGCATCGACGATGCCCGCGACCGTTACCAAAGCTACCTTGCCGACATGCGGGCGATGGTGGAAGCCGTCCGGCCGGCGCCGGATTCGCCGGGCGGCATGACGCGGGCTGTCCAGCGCCAGGCCTTCCTGCAGAAATCGATGGAAGAGATCGAAAAGCAGCGCCGGGAAGACCCGGCCGGGGCGGTTCAGGAAATCGCCCGCCGTCACGCAAGCGATGCGCCAGTTCGATCAGAACAAGCCAGAGACTATCGTTCAGTCGCGAACGCGAGCCTCGCCGCACAGGCGGAATTGGGCATTCCTGCGGAATATCGCTCGCCGATTCCCAAATCCATGGCGCTCCAGATGGCAGCGCCGCTCTGGCACGCTTTGCCGGGGCAAGAGGCCGACACTGCGCAAGCCGTTGCGGAGCGTTTCGAGAAAATGTTCGGACAGGATTGGCCTGAAGCGATCACTTACGCGATGGCCACCCATAGCGAAAATCAGGCCATCAAACAGGACGTGGCCAACGTCATCAGGAGGGTTCTCAAAGGTCAGCCCATTAGTCGGACGGAGGCGCGCCAGGCAGACCAGCAGAGCGAGGTGGCGTCCGCGGAAGCGGCGGTCAATGCCGGCTTGCCGCCAAGGCCGCGGCCAGCATCGCAACCGTCACCGGAAGCTGGATACGTCGCGCACGCCGCAGGCGGCTCACGTCTCACCGAGGCTGACATCGCCAAGATCGAGCGCGAGGCCGACTTGAGGGAGCGCGAGGCCCGCGAAGGACAGGACGTGCCGGAAACGGAGGCGGGCCCAAGAACGGCCGCCTTGGCCGCCGCCAACGCGCGCTTCAAGGCGATTCCCGAGCCCGGCACGCCCGAGCGCGAGGCCGCCATGGAGCGCTCCCGGGCGCGGCAGGCGACCGAGCATTTCCAGGACGACATGAGTGAGCTTGCGCGGCAGGAGACGAGCATCAGGAGCCGCGCACTGGCGACGCCGGAGGCGAGGCGAGCAGCCGGGCAACGTCAATCGGCGACAAGCACCGAGCTAGCGCGCATTCAATCACGCCGTCAGGTTTTGCTTGCGCAAGAGCGTCAACGGCTAGGAATCAAGACCGCCGGTACGAGCCCATGGCCGGCCGACAAAGCATTCCCAGCCGCGGATGATGTCGTCGCATTGCTGCACAATCCGGCATTGGCCGAAAAATTTGATGGGCAGTACGGGCCGGGCGCAGCGAGAAGAATCCTTGGATACGGTAAGGATGTAGCCCATGGCGGATGATCTCACCGCTTCTGCTGAATCCAAGCCTCAGGCCGATTCGGGCTATGGCGACCTGTACGAGGCCGATTATTCGGAATTGCCCTCGTTGCGACGGCAGCGCGAGGCCGAAGCGAGCGGCGACGGCCTCGCCGAACGGGCCCGGCTCGATTTCGTGAATTCGTACTGCCGCGGCACAGTCTTCGGCGCGTCGCGTCTCGCTGCCATGGCCCGCGTGGTGACGAGCCCGGCAGATCAGCTCACCGACAGTGAAAAGGCTATCCGCAAGCCTTGGACCGAAGAATACCACGGTATCGTTGCCGACCTCGACCGCTACGACAAGCTGCGCCCATGGGGCACGACGTTTGAAGGCGCGGCGGCGCTCGGCGGAAGTCTCGCCGGCGGGATGCTGAGCCCCGAAAGCTACGCCGCGGCACCGGCACGCGGCGCCACTTGGCTCACCCGAACCATCAAGGCCGCCGTTCAGCAGGGCGGCATCCAGGCTGCTGTCGATCCGATCGTGCAATGGCTTGGCCACAAGGCCGGCACCGAACAGGGCGATTACGATTGGACCCGCACCGCAAAGGCCGCTGGCTTCGGCGCCATCGTCGGCGGCGGGCTCAGCGTGCCCAAGCCGCGAGCGCAGCCTACAAAATGTCAGCGCTCAACGTAGTGCGCAGCACCAGCGTGGTGCACATCGCGACCGACGGCCTAGTCGGACTAACGACGCCCGACGGATTCGTGCTCGAGCGCTGGCTCGCTCCGAAAGTCTATCTCGCTCCGCACATGCCAATGGCCGTAGCAACTCGCGGCCAATGGGAGTCAGCCCTTGCCCTTGGAATCTCGATGGTGAGGCTTTTTTCCGAGTTCGACGCGCTGATCGATCAACTAGAACGGATATTTCCGCAGCTGCATCTGGCCCAAAGGCAATCCACCGGTGCGCCCGACCTGCATTTGTTCCGTACGACAGAGGTTGTCATCGCCGGCTGGTCAACTGCGCGTAGCCAGGCTGAGGCATATTACATCTGGGGAGGAGACGAATCCGACTTTCCGGGTTGCTCGTGCCCGCCTTTTACGCTCATGTGGCTCGACGGGGCGTGCTGCGCCCCGGTGCCGTCGCAGCACATCGAGATCGAGCCCGCCGGCGAGCACGTCGAGCGCGATCTCCTGGCCATCATGGATGCCCAGCGCGCTGAGTTTCCGCAGAAGGTCGGGGGATTTTGCCAGCTCACGTCGCTGACGCAGCATGCTGTGACGCAGCGGATTTTGCGGCGGTGGACGGCGTGATGGACGCGAGGGCGTCGGCAGCACCAACGCTTGGCGTGGGGATGACTTCGGCAATTCGCGAGCGTCCAGAATTTGGCACGGGCTGCAGGATTTGAACCCGCTCTGCACGGTTTTGGAGACCGGCCGACTGCCGTTATCTTAAGCCCGTCATTGGTACCGAGTGGGCGAGTCGAACGCCCCTGACGCGGTCCACA
>WNFT01001986.1_pt1 | contig 25051 bp, 25 predicted proteins | sample 5400191 | NCBI WGS metagenome assembly WNFT01 (sample SAMN13153359, study PRJNA577476) | soil metagenome | isolation source: 80 cm saprolite under Madrone tree | place: USA:California | collected 2016-06-14 | reverse complement strand
TCGCCGACCACATCGCGCGTGAAATAGGTGGCGTAGACATAAATCGTGATGACCAGCACATAGGGGTTGCGCGCCCATTCGAAGAGGACCCACGAAACCCGCCCCAGCCAAGGCACTGCGGTTGAAGTCGATGAAAGTGCGGCGTCAGTACTCTTCGCCGTCATGGACGCCCCAAAGGCGCGCGCGTTCGATCCAGCCTTCCGCGGCGTCGAATTTCACTTCACAGGCGAGTTTGCCGCAGCCGATCAGGCGACCAATCGCGCCGCTCTTGGCCTCGGCGACGACGTCGGAATTGGCGTCCTCGCGGCGGTGGACGGCCACGTCGGAAGCACCCACGACAATAGCCGTGCGCTCGCGCGACAAAAGTGCGGTGTGAATCCAGCCGATCTCGCCGTCCATATCGCGTACCCGACGCCAGACTTCGAAACTGGCAATCACCTCGAGCGGCAAGCCTTTGCGCTGATAGACCCATTTGATGCGGTTGCTGTCGCTGGGGCCTTCTCGCATGAAGGCCTTGTCGGCCTTGAGGCTGACAAAATAAGGCTGAGGAGCCGAGTTCAGCGCCGCGGCGTGCGCGAGCCCCCCGACAAAAGCAAACGCCAAAACAAGGGCGGAAACCCAGAGACGTGGCGAACGCGCGAACGACCGAATCATGGACCCTCGTTGTAAGCGCAGAATAGGTCGCATGAAAAGCCGATCTCCCGTTTAAAATTTATGCCTTTTTCGGAGTTAACGCCGAGGCAAATTCATGCCATCATGCGATCCATGCAAACTCACGATCAGAAACCTCTCGTCATCGGCACGTTGGTATCGCTTATCGGCATGCTGACCATCTTTTCCACGGTCGTGCTCGAACAGGCCACCCTCGGCGTCTGGTATGTTCCAACCATCGTCGCCGGCTTGGTCATTTGGGCCCTGGGCCAGGCCAAGATCCACGGCGGCATCCGGCAGCGCAGCCACCAGGAGCACAGGGCCTAATACCTGTTTTCCATTCCGTGACCGCAGGTTGACTTAGGCCCCCGCACTTTGCCAAGGAGGCCCGTCGAAGTTTGGGCCGCTCCATGCCGGGACAAAAGCCGCTGGTTATCGTCACGCGCCGACTGCCGCAAGGGATCGAGGCGCGCATGCGCGATCTCTTCGACGTGCGTCTCAATCAGACCGACAACCCGATGAGTGCCGAGGCCATGAAGGCAGCGGTTGCGGCGGCCGAGGTGCTGGTGCCGACGGTGACCGACCGCGTCGGCGCCGAGATCATCGCGGCGGCGGGCCCGCGATTGAAACTGATCGCGAATTTCGGCGTCGGTTTCAATCATATCGACATCAGGGCCGCGCAGTTCCGTGGGATTACCGTGACCAACACGCCCGGCGTCCTGACCGACGCCACGGCGGACATCACCATGGCGCTGATGCTGGCGGTGACGAGGCGGGCGGTCGAAGGCGTGAAGGTTCTTGAATCGGGCGATTTCCACGGCTGGTGCCCAACCTGGATGATGGGCGTCGGCTTGCGCGGCCGCCCGCTCGGCATCGTCGGCATGGGCCGCATCGGCGAAGCCGTGGCGCGACGGTCGCGCGCCTTCGGGCTCAAAATTCACTACTACAACCGCAAGCGCGTGGCGGCCGAACTTGAGCGCGAGCTGGAAGCCGTCTATTGGGACGATCTCGATTCGATGCTCCCCGAAATGGACATCGTATCGGTGAACTGTCCCTACTCGCCGGAGACCTACCATCTCTTTTCGGCCGAGCGCCTGAAACGGATGAAGCCGACGGCTTATCTGATCAACTCGGCGCGGGGCGAGATTATCGACGAAGCGGCACTGGGAGCGGCCTTGGAGAAGGGCGAGCTCGCAGGCGTCGGCCTGGACGTCTTCGAGCGCGAACCGAAGGTTGAACCGAAATTGCTCGCGAACAAGAACGCCGTGCTTTTCCCGCACCTCGGTTCGAGCACCATAGAAGCCCGCACCGGAATGGGCGAGAAGGTCATTGTCAACATAAGCGCCTTCGTCGACGGCCGTGCGCCGCCGGACCGCGTCGTGATCTGAAAAGTTCCTAAGCGTGCGCCGCGCGGCGGCGCCCGATCGGCGGAAACTGCGGCGATGGCACAAGCGCGTAGGCACCGTCGCCCAAACCCGCCTGCAGGATGAGCCCTATCGACCACAAAATTGGAAGCTCAGCTCCCGCCGCGGTGAAAAAGAAACCCTTGCGCACAAGCCAATATTGGGCTGCGGCGACCATCAACGGCAGACAGTAGAGCGCAACCCAGCGCGTGAAAATTCCGGGGATGAGCAGAATGGCTCCGGCGAATTCCGCGCTCAGCACGTACCAGACGACCCAGTCCGGATAGCCGTTGGTGTTGAGATTGGCCCACCAGCCGGCAAGACCGTCTTCGCGCACGAAAAATTTCCAGTAGAGGTGCGCGATGGCGAGTGATCCGAGCGTTACCCTGAGAAAAAACGTGGCATAGGGTGCCAAACGAGCGTCGATCATTGGTTCCTCCCCAACCTGTCTGTCGCTCAAGGATTGCAATCCCTCGGTTAGCCGTCAACCGGGCTCGAGCCTTTCACAGGGCGAATGATCAAGTCTCAGTGCAGGGCGTCGTTGAAGAACCCTACGAGGTGGGCCCAAGCATGTTCTGCCTGCGCCTCGTGGTAGACGGTGTGATCCTTCACGCACCACCCATGGCGTGCACCGGCATAGACTTCGCCCTCGTATCGGACGCCTGCCGCGTCCAGCCCGGCTTTGAGCTTCTCCACCGCTTCGGGCGGCATGGTGCGGTCCTCTATGGCAAAACCGAAATACATCTGGGCTTTGATGCGAGGCGCCAGCGTATGCGGCGAATCGGGCTCGGCCGATGCGAGCTGACTTCCGTGAAAGGACGCACAGGCCGCGACCTTGTCGGCTGAGGCCGCGGCAGTACGCATCGCCAAGCCGCCGCCCATGCAGTAGCCGACCGTGCCGACAGCGGCCTTAACCTGTTTTTGCGCGAGCAGGAAATCGACGAGAGCGGGTGCATCTCGTTGAGCGCCCGCGGCCGTGACGTATTTCCTCACCTCCGCCATGCGTGCGGTCGTCTTCTCTTCGCCAAACTTGAAGGGATCGGGATAAACCGGCACCCGCGAAACGCGATAAAACGGGTTTGGCAGCAAAACGACGAAGCCTTCCGAGGCCAAGCGGCTCGCCATGTCGCGAAACACGGGACGTATGCCTCCGATGTCGGTGTACATAATGACACCAGGCCAGGCGCCCGATTCGGCGGGGTAAAACAACTCGCAGTCCGCGACTCCGTCGGGCGTTTTTACGTCGACCTTCTTCTCGATCATGATCTCACTCCCACTTTGACTTTATCGTCCTCGCGACGCGCCGCCGAACCTATGGCTTGAGAGCACGACGCGGCCTAGGGACACGCGCCGCCGAACCTATGGCTTGAGAGCACGACGCGGCCTAGGGACGAGTTCCCCATCGCAATTGGGACAACGCATCGTCTCGCTGCATACCACGCAAAAACGTGCATTCGTAGCTGCAGATGCGGGCTGCGCAGGAGTCGTGAGGCAGCGGTGCACTGCACGATTCACAGGCCTCGCGCATCTCCCGCGGTATAGCGCGAATTCGCTATTCCCGCGCCGCCGGATTTCGCGACGACCGCGACAGGCAGCGGTCGAGCCATGCCGAGACGTTGGGAACGTAGGAGATGTCGATATCGCCGTAACGCGCCATGGCGACGACGCTTCCGGCGTTCAAATCCGCGATGCTGAACGTCTTGCCGATCAGCCACTCGCGATCCTTAAGATGATCATCGAGCACTTTTAGGACCGGCTTGACCTTTTCAGCGCCCGCCTGAGCGGTTGCCGCATCCGAGCCGATACCGAACTTGACCATCACTGCGGGCAGGACGAGAGGCTCAACTTCCGTCGCGGCCCACAGCGTCCACTGCAGAGCGCGGGCTTCGTCCTCGATGTTGGTCGGATAAAGCTCGCCGGTGCCATATTTCTTGGCAATATAAAGATTGATAGCCAGAGACTCGAACAGCTTCAGCTCGCCGTCGCAGAAGCCCGGTACTTTGCCGTTGGGATTGACGGCGAGGAAGCTCGGGTCCTTCAGTTTGTCCCAAGGCACATCAATATGTTCGAAAGGTACACCAAGCTCTTTTGCGCACCACATCACGCGCGAAGCCCGCGACATCGGACTGCCGTAAATCTTCATAGCCATAGCGTTGCCTCCTCGTTCGTGTTCAACGCCCTCACGCAATCGGGACCGGCCTTTTTTGTCAAGCGCTTAGGCGGATCCTCATTCCAACTTGCGAGCCAAACGTTCACGGCGAGGAATCATTGCGCTCTCGAACGCCTCATGCTAAGTCCCGCTCAACTGGGGAAACCCATAGATTCGGGCAAACTTTTGCTGCAAAAACATAGACTTAGCCCGACGCGCGCGGGTCGGGCTTTTGTCCCTCAGCGACAGGATTGAACGTGGCTTCTAAAGACAGCCGAGTGGGCGGCTTGGCCTTGCGATACGCCACGGCCATTTTCGAGTTGGCAGCCGAAGAGCGCGCCATCGACAATCTTGCAGCGGACCTCGCGGCGCTCAAAGGATTGCTGGCCGCGAGCCCGGAATTGGCCCGCTTGGTACGCTCACCCCTGTTTTCGCGAGAAGACCAAGCCAACGGCATGGAAGCAGTCTTGAAGGCGGCAGGCGCCGGCGCGCTTGCGCGCAAGCTCGTGCTGCTGCTCGCCCAGAAGCGCCGGCTGTTCGCGCTCGCCGAGATCATCCGTGCCTTCGAGCAATTGCTCGCGCGTCATAGAGGCGAGATTGCAGCCGACGTCATTTCCGCGCGCGCCCTCAGCGCATCGGAAGCCGCGGAGCTTAAACGCGTGCTCAAGGACAAACTTGGTCGCGAGCCTCGTCTCAACCAGCAAGTCGACCCGACACTGTTGGGCGGCCTGAAGCTCAAACTGGGCTCGCGTATGATCGATTCATCCTTGCGCACCAAGCTTGACGGTTTGCGTGCGGCCATGAAAGGGACCTGAAGCATGGACATTCAACCGTCTGAAATTTCGGCAATTCTGAAGCGCGAAATACGCAATTTCGACGCTGAGGCCGAAGTCACCGAGGTAGGCCAAGTGCTCTCGGTCGGCGACGGCATCGCTCGCGTCTATGGCCTGGATAACGTCAAGGCCGGCGAGATGGTGGAGTTCCCCGGCCAGATCATGGGCATGGCACTGAACCTTGAAACCGACAATGTCGGCGTTGTGATTTTCGGCGAAGACCGTTCGATCAAAGAAGGCGACACGGTGAAGCGCACCGGCGCCATTGTCGACTTCCCCGTCGGAAAAGCGATGTTGGGTCGCGTGGTCGACCCGCTCGGCCAACCGCTTGACGGCAAGGGCGCCATCGCGGGCGCCGCCGAACGCCGCCGCGTCGACGTCAAGGCGCCCGGCATCATCCCGCGCAAGTCGGTGAGCGAACCGATGCAAACCGGTTTAAAGGCGATCGACAGTTTGATTCCGATCGGCCGCGGACAACGCGAGCTCATCATCGGCGACCGCCAGACCGGCAAGACGGCCGTCGCCATCGACACCATCCTCAATCAGCGTGAAATCAACAAATCAGGTGATGAGAAGATCAAGCTCTATTGCATCTATGTTGCGATCGGGCAGAAGCGCTCGACGGTCGCGCAGATCGCCAAGACGCTCGAGGATTCCGGCGCCATGGAATACACGACCATCGTCGCGGCGACCGCTTCGGACCCCGCTCCGCTGCAATATCTGGCGCCGTTCTCGGGTTGCACGCTTGGCGAATGGTTCCGCGACAACGGCATGCACGCCCTCATCATCTATGACGATCTGTCCAAGCAGGCCGTCGCATACCGCCAGATGTCGCTCTTGCTGCGCCGCCCGCCGGGACGCGAAGCCTATCCGGGCGATGTGTTCTATCTGCATTCACGGCTTCTGGAACGCGCGGCGAAGTTGAACGAGGCGAACGGGGGCGGTTCCCTCACGGCGCTGCCGATCATCGAGACGCAAGCGAACGATGTCTCCGCCTATATTCCGACCAACGTGATTTCGATCACGGACGGGCAGATCTTTCTCGAAACCGACCTGTTCTATCAGGGCATCCGTCCGGCGGTGAACGTGGGCATTTCGGTTTCGCGCGTAGGCTCGGCGGCGCAAATCAAGGCCATGAAGCAAGTGGCCGGTTCGATAAAGCTCGAGCTTGCGCAATATCGCGAGATGGCGGCCTTCGCCCAATTCGGCTCCGATCTCGATGCGGCAACGCAGCGGCTTCTAAACCGTGGAGCGCGGCTGACAGAACTGTTGAAGCAGCCCCAATACCAACCCATGCCGACCGAGGAAGAGGTGGTTGCCATCTATGCGGGCGTGAGAGGGTACCTCGACAAGCTGCCGGTGTCGGCCGTTCAGCGTTTCGAAGCTGAATTCCTGCGTCTGATGCGAAGCAAGCATAAGGATGTACTTGAAGCCGTCCGCACCGGCAAGCAGCTGACGCAGGAGATCGAAACGAAGCTCAAAGCCATCCTGGACGAGTTCTCCAAGAGCTTTGCCTGATGCCCAGTTTGAAAACCTTCCGTAACCGCATCGCGAGCGTCAAAGCGACGCGCAAGATCACGCGCGCCATGCAGATGGTTGCGGCCTCAAAACTGAAGCGGGCACAGGACGCCGCACAGGCAGCGCGGCCCTATGCCGAGAAGATGGCTGCCGTGATCGCTTCGCTTGCGGGTTCGATGGAAGGTAATCCCGGCGCGCCGAAACTTCTTACGGGCACAGGTTCGGATCAAGTCCAGCTCGTCATCGTCGCGACCGCCGACCGAGGCCTATGCGGCGGGTTCAACACCAACATCGTGCGGCGCGCGCGCGGATTGATCGACGGCTTACTGCGTGACGGAAAGGACGTGAAGATTCTTTGTGTCGGCAAGAAAGGCCGCGATCAACTGCGACGCCTTTACAGCCGATACATCATAGACACCATCGAGATGGGCCATGTGAAGCGCATCGGCTTCAGCGACGCCGCTTCAATCGGCCGGCGCGTGCTCGAGCTTTACGCGGAAGGCGCGTTCGACGCGGCGACGATCTGCTACGCCAAATTCAAATCCGTGATTTCGCAGGAGCCTATCGCGCAGCGGCTGATTCCCGCTGCCGTTGAAGCGGCGCCCGGCGCGGCAAAGCATGTAGCCGGAGCCGTTTACGAATATGAACCCGATGAAGCCGAAATCCTCGCCAATTTGCTGCCGCGCAACGTCTCGGTGCAAATCTTCCGCGCGCTCTTGGAAAACGCAGCCTCGGAACAAGGCGCGCGAATGAGTGCCATGGATTCGGCAACCCGCAACGCCGGTGATGTCCTCGACCGCCTGACTCTGCAATACAACCGCACCCGCCAAGCCATGATCACGAAGGAATTGATCGAGATCATCTCGGGCGCGGAAGCGCTTTGAATCGAAAGGTTGGATCATGAATGCTCCCGTGAAAGGTATCAGCAACAAAATCGGCCGCGTCACCCAAGTCATGGGTGCCGTCGTCGACGTGCAGTTCGAGGGGCCGCTGCCGGAAATCCTGAATGCGCTGGAAACCGACAACAATGGCAACCGGCTGGTTCTCGAGGTGGCGCAACATCTGGGCGAATCCACCGTGCGCACGGTGGCGATGGATTCGACCGAAGGCCTGGTGCGCGGCAATGAAGTCGTCGATACCGGCCAAGCCATCGCAGTTCCAATAGGCGACGGGACCTTAGGGCGCATCATGAATGTGATCGGCGAGCCCGTGGACGAGGCGGGGCCGATCAAAGCATCGGGGAGGCGCGCCATCCATCAGCCGGCGCCGTCTTTCGTCGAGCAATCGACGGAATCGCAAATCCTGGTGACGGGAATCAAGGTGATCGATCTGCTCGCGCCCTATGCCAAGGGCGGCAAGGTCGGGCTGTTCGGCGGCGCCGGCGTCGGCAAGACCGTGATCATCCAGGAGCTGATCAACAATATCGCGAAGAAGCACGGCGGCTACTCGGTATTCGCGGGCGTCGGTGAGCGCACGCGCGAAGGCAATGACCTCTATCACGAGATGATCGAGTCGGGCGTCAATAAGGACCCGAGAAAGGGTTCGACGGAGGGCTCCAAATGCGCGCTTGTCTTCGGCCAGATGAACGAGCCGCCCGGTGCACGCGCCCGCGTGGGACTCTCCGGCTTGACCGTCGCCGAGCATTTCCGCGATCAGGGTCAGGACGTGCTGTTCTTCGTCGACAACATCTTCCGTTTTACTCAAGCGGGATCGGAAGTGTCGGCGCTGTTGGGGCGTATTCCTTCTGCCGTGGGCTATCAGCCGACTCTTGCCACCGACATGGGCGCGCTTCAGGAGCGCATCACCTCGACGAACAAGGGTTCGATCACCAGCGTCCAGGCAATCTATGTGCCGGCCGACGATCTGACCGACCCGGCGCCCGCGACGTCGTTTGCCCATCTCGACGCCACCACCGTGCTGTCGCGGCAGATCGCGGAACAGGGAATTTATCCCGCGGTGGATCCGTTGGATTCCACGTCGAGAATTCTGGATGTGCGCATCGTCGGCGAGGAACACTACAAAGTCGCGCGCCACGTGCAGGCGACTCTGCAGCGCTACAAATCGCTTCAGGACATCATCGCCATTCTCGGCATGGACGAACTCTCCGAAGAAGACAAATTGATCGTGGCGCGAGCTCGTAAGATCCAGCGCTTTCTTTCGCAGCCTTTCCATGTCGCCGAAGTCTTCACGGGATTTCCTGGCCTGTTCGTGGACTTGGCCGACACGGTCAAAGGATTCGCCGCGGTTGTGAGAGGTGAGTACGACCATTTGCCGGAATCGGCGTTCTATATGGTGGGGACCATCGAGGACGCGGTGAAGAAGGCGCAAAAGATGGCGGCGGAAGCGGCGTAGTCATGGCGGACAAAATTCACTTCGATCTCGTCTCTCCTGAGCAGATGCTGCTCTCCGATGATGTCGACATGGTGACCCTTCCGGGCGCGGAAGGCTATTTCGGCGTGCTTTCCGGCCACGCACCGGTCCTCTCCGCGCTGAGACCAGGCGTCATCGAGGTCAAGGGCGGCGAGACGCCGGATGTGCGCATTTTCATACGCGGCGGTTTTGCCGAAGTCGAAGCCAAGAAAGTGGTCGTTTTGGCCGAGGAAGCCATTCCGCTCGAGGACTTCGACTTGGCAGCGCTCGACAGCCGCATCAAGGATGCGGAAGAGGACCTCGTCGCCGCCAAAACCGAGGCCGAGCGAGCCCGCGTCACGGAAGCTCTTGATGATTTGAGGCAATTGCGCGCCGTCGTTTAGATTGTTCCAGTACGGGTTCGCCGGAGAAACTCTAACGGTTTCAATGCGTTTTCATGCCGGCGTCTTTCATGGCCGCTCGACTTGGAGGACGCGGGGCGATTGGGGTAGAGTTTTGCGTCTGTTGCAAAGCATCGGCCAAGAGGTACGCGGATGACCGATGGGGCGATATATCGCGCGGGCTGGACGCTCGACGACGTCGAGTGGTCTCGCTTCGAACCGGCCAAAATCGACGGCGAATTGCTCGCTGCGGTAAAGGCGGCATCGCTTGTCGAATACAACGCGCCCGACTACGTCGCCTATTTGAAGCGCGTTTATCAGGGTGCTCCCGAAGAGACGATCCACAACATCGAACATTGGGGAGAAGAGGAAATCCAGCACGGCCTCGCGCTGGCCCGCTGGGCCGAAATGGCCGATCCTTCTTTCGATTTCAATCGCGCGTTTGCCCGTTTCCGAGCGCTTTATCGTCCGGCGCATTTCGACAGTGCCGACCGCTCGGTGCGCGGCTCCAAACGGGGTGAAATGATCGCGCGCTGTGTTGTGGAGTCCGGCACTTCGTCTTTTTACAGCGCCGTGCGCGACGCGACCAAAGAGCCGGTGCTCAAGGAAGTCGCAGGGCGCATCGCCGCGGACGAGTTCCGCCACTACCGGCTTTTCTATGACATCCTTCAAGCCGAGACCGAGCCCGAGCTTCCGATCTGGCGCAAATTGTGGGTCGCCGCCACTCGGCTCAAAGAGTCGGACGATGACGAACTGGCTTGCGCCTATTACTGCGCCAACGTGCTGCCCGACCGCGAAGCGGACCTGCCTTACCGGCGCGGTTTCTATGCGCGCGCCTATCAGGCGAAGGTCATCACGCTTTATCGGCGCCATCACATCGAAAAGCTGGTGAAAATGGTGGTGAAGCCGGCAGGATTGAACCCGTCCGGTCGGCTTACCAATTTGGCGAGCGCCGCGTTATGGCACTTGCTGACGATGCGGTCCGGAAGCGCCGGCGATTCCGACCTTGAAGCCGCCTGAAGCCGAAAGCCGGGATTTCTCGCATTTCCACGCAAGGGGACACAGGCCAAGCGCTTAAATTCGAGCAAAAAATCCGGACGGAATGCGCCGTCCGGCAAATCCGCCGAACAAAAAGGTTAGCGCGGTTTGTTGATTCCCGTTAAATCAAATCGCACCAAACTCCTACTTTGCCATGACCGATGTCTCCATCTCCGATCTATCGCTGCAAGACGCGCAAGATCTCTATCGAGCCGGACGGCTACCAGAGGCCGCGCGGCTCTACCATGAATTCTTGCGCACCAATCCGAGACATTTCGAAGCTCTCGACACGCTGGGAATGATCTATTTCCAAACCGGACAATTCGAGCAGGCTCAGTATCTTATCGGCGAAGCGGTAAGAATCGATCCCTTCAACATCAACTCCATGTGCTTTCGCGGGCTCGCTCTGATTCAATTGAAACGTTACGAAGCCGCCATCGAGTGTTTCGACCGCGCCCTCTCGATCAAACCCGACTTCGTCGAAGCGTTGGCCAATCGCGCCACGGCGCTGCTTGAATTGGACCGTGGCGACGAAGCGCTCTCGGGCTTCGAGCAGGTTTTGGCGATAGACCCCAACCACGCGATCAGCTGGAACAATCGCGGCAACGCTTTTCTCGCCGCCAATCGCTGCGAAGATGCCATCAAGAGCTACGACATGGCGCTTGCCATTCGGCCTGATTTTCACGAGGCGAGCGGCAATCGCAAGCAGGCTCTATTTCGCTTGCGCGGAAGCAATTCGGCATTCGCTGACAGTGCCTGCGCCAAGGGTGTGCTGTTGATGCGCGAGCGCCGCTTCGAAGAAGCGATCGCCGCTTTCGACGAGGCGCTGGAAGTGAAGCCCGTCTTCGTCGAAGCCATGTCAAACAGAGCGACCGCTCTCACAGGGCTGAAACGCTTCGATGACGCGATTGCGGCTTTCGAGCCTGTGCTGACGCTCGACCCCGCTCACGCAGTCAGTTGGAACAATCGAGGCAACGCCTTGGTGGCGCTCAAAAGGCTTGAAGAGGCCGTGGAGAGCTACACCCGGGCTCTGGCGCTTCGTCCCGATCTGACCGAGGCCAACGAAAACCGGATGAACGCGCTCTTCGAGCTGAAGCGCACATCGCGCTGTCCACCGGCTTACATGCGCATCCTGTTCGACGATTTTGCATCGCATTACGACGATACCATGCTCAAAAAGCTGGGCTATCGTGGGCACCTGCACTTGCGCGCGCTCGCGGACCGGGTGCTCGGCCCGATTCGTTCCGGACGCCGAATTCTGGATCTCGGATGCGGCACGGGGCTTGTAGGTGCGACTTTCAAAGACCTCGCCGACGCAGGACGGCTGGACGGTGTCGACATCTCGCCGCGCATGATCGAGGCGGCGAGGAGGCGGGGCATCTATGACGATCTTGTGCTCGGCGACCTCGAAACGATACTGAATGAACCAGGACCCGCCTACGAGCTCATCCTCGCCGCCGATACCATGATTTATCTGGGCGATCTGGCGCCAACTTTTGCCGGTGTTGCGAAGCGGCTGGAGCCCGGCGGCTTCTACATTTTCGCGGTGGAAAGCCGGCAGGACGATGGCTGGGAACAAACTTCGAAAAACCGTTTTCGCCACAGCGAAGTCTATTTGCGTGACGAAGCGCGGCGCGCCGGCCTCGCTTTCCTCGACATTATGGATTGTGCACTGCGCAACGAGGGCGACACACCCGTGGCAGGTTTTGCGGTCGCCCTTCAGAAGCCCGACACGGCATAAGGTGCGATGCCGGATCCGCTGCTGCAAAATGCGGTAACTCTGCACAAAGCGGGGAGGCTCGCGGAAGCAGCACATCTGTATCAGCAGATCCTGCGCGCCAATCCACGACATTTTGAGGCGCTCTATTCGTTGGCCATGATTCATTTCCAGAGTGGGAGGCTCGAGGAAGCGCAGAATCTCCTGAATGAGGTGCTCAGACTCAATCCGCGTTTTGCCGAGGGCTGGTGTTCGCGTGGAATTGCGCTTCTCCAATTGCGCCAGCGTGACGAGGCGCTTGCTTGTCTCGATCAAGCCATCGCCATCATGCCCGATTTCGTCGAAGCATGGTCGAGCCGCGCGACCGCGCTTCTCGAAATGAATCGGTTGGACGAGGCGCTCAAAGCTTTCGATCGCGTGCTTGCCATGGACCCGAATCACGCGATCAGCTGGAACAATCGCGGTAATACTTTCGTTGCGCTGCACCGACTGGAAGATGCGGTGGCGAGTTTCGATCGCGCACTGGCGCTCAGGCCCGATTTGGAAATCGCTCAGAACAATCGCATGCTGGCTCTCCTCGAGCTGAAGCGCGTCAATCGCATACCGGCTCACGCCGTGCGCGCTCTTTTCGACGATTACGCCTCCTATTACGACGCTGCGATGCTGGAAGCGCTTTCCTATCGCGCCCCCGTTCATTTGCGTGCACTCCTCGCAAGCGTGCATCCCGGCGCAATGGCACCTATGCGAATTCTCGATCTCGGCTGCGGCACGGGACTTGCCGGCGAGGCGTTCAAGGATTTGGCCGTCGGCGGCCGGCTCGACGGCATCGATCTGTCGACGAACATGATCGAGCAAGCGCGACGGCGCGGGATCTACAGCAATCTCGTCATGGACGATTTCGAATCGGCGCTCGCAGCGCCGGGCCCGTCTTACGACCTTGTGATCGGAGCGGACGCACTGATCTATTCCGGCGAGCTTGGACCGTCGCTCTCGGGCGTGGCAAAGCGTCTAGAACCGGGCGGCCTCTTCCTCTTCACGCTCGAGAAAATGATCGGCGCAGGCTACGAGCAGACGCTCGCCAATCGTTTCCGTCACAGTGAGGCCTATATCCTTGGTGCAGCGTCTCGCACGGGATTCGACATCGTTGCGATGGTCGAGTGCGCGCTCAGAAGCGAATCGAAGGAGCCCGTGATCGGCTTTGCCGTGGCGCTGAAGAAGCCCGCGCGTTAAAGCGTCCGCTTCACCATCAACTGCTTGATTTCCGCAATGGCCTCAGAAGGATTCAGCCCCTTGGGACAGGCATTGGTGCAGTTCATGATGGTATGACAGCGATAAAGCCGGAAGGGATCTTCGAGATGATCGAGCCTCTCGCCGGTTGCTTCGTCGCGCGAGTCGGCGATCCAGCGGTAAGCTTGCAACAACGCTGCCGGGCCCAGGAAGCGTTCCGGATTCCACCAATAGGAGGGGCAGGAGGTCGAGCAGCAGGCGCAAAGGATGCACTCGTAAAGACCGTCCAGTTTCGCGCGGTCTTCTATCGATTGGCGCCATTCTTTGTCAGGCGGAGCGGTCCTGGTCTTCAAATAGGGCTGAATGGAAGCGTACTGCGCATAGAATCCGGTCATGTCCGGCACAAGATCCTTGACCACCGGCATGTGCGGCAAGGGATAAATGTTGATCGATCCCGACACTTCCGACATCGCCTTTGTGCAGGCAAGCGTATTGGAGCCTGCAATGTTCATCGCGCAGGAACCGCAGACGCCTTCACGGCATGAGCGACGAAAGGTCAGCGTCGGATCGACTTCATTTTTGATCTTGATCAGAGCATCGAGCACCATGGGACCGCAGGCTTCGGTATCGATGATGTAGCTGTCCAGTCGCGGGTTTTCGGTCTTTTCCGGATCATAACGGTAGACTCGGATGCGTTTGGGTCTTTTGGCCGGTTTGCCGTCGGCCGACTTCGGCGCGGGCCAAGCCTTGCCGGGTTTGACCCGGCTTTCCTTCGGCAATCGCAACTGAACCATGAATTCCCCGTCCTTATCGATGTCCGAGCAATAGCAAGCGCGGATTACGCTGACAATGCGGGGCGCCGTGCGACGAACACCTTTTCGCCGCGCGCGAGCGCGTAAGTCAGCACATCCTCGCCTTCGGCTGTAAATTCATCGAGCTCGAAGCCGGCTTGCCGGATGCGATCGCGCACATCTGCGCCGTAGTAGCGCAAATGATCCGCTTGGCCGTAGTGCCGCTTGCGCTCTTCGGGCGTCACCACGTTGGCGTTTTCGTAAGTCTTCGCCCAGCCCTCGATAACGGGCAGCATGATCAGCGCAACCCCGCCGGGTTTGAGTACACGGTAAATCTCAGCGAGCGCCCTCTTATCGTCGACATGCTCGAGCACATGGGAGCAAACGACGCAGTCATAGCTGCGATCGGTTTCGGCGATGGCCTCGATATTCAGCACCAAGTCGGCACGGCCAGGCGTGATATCTGCCGAACGATACTCCCCGACCCGCGTCTTCAACATTTTTGCCAAGCCCTGCTCAGGAGCAAAATGGAGCACACGAGCGCTGCGTAAAAAGGCGCGTTGCCGATCCAGCCACAGCGCCAGCAGTCTATAGCGTTCCGCCGAACCGCATTGGGGACAGCGCGCGTCGATGCGGCGGGGCCGGCCCGCCGCCCGAAACCGGCCGCGATAGCCGCAGACATTGCAGGTTCGGACGAAGGACGCGCCCTTCGATCCGTGCAAACCCAACGAACGGCGCAAGAAGTCGGCGATCATTTTGAGCAACCTATGCCGATCCCACCTGCTCGAACACCCAAGCCGATTCCACGGGCTCGTTCTTGATGCTGCTGGAGACGACCAATTGCTCGGCCCGGCGTGCAGAATCACCGCCGAAATAAATGCTTTCTTCGATGGCGAGCGTTCCGCCGCCGCAGCGAAAACGCCAACCTTCTCCGTTCGGGAGCTTCAAGATGACGGAAGCGCCGCCCTGCGCCAGCGACAGCCGCACGTCGGGATGAATATGAAAACGGATCGCGAACGGAAGACCGCGATAATCTCCTTTGCCGGCATGCGTCGTGGTCCAGGCCTTCGATTGGATGGGGATAAGCCGATCGGCGCCGGTCAGCGAATGGCCGCCGCGCGCGAGCGTCATGCGGCGCTGATGCAGGAGGCCAAAGCGCGCCACATACGCATCATGATTGGCTTCGACGGATAGCCCATGCGCGCTCTCCAGCCGCCGGGTTTCCACTCGGGCCGGGCCGCCGACAAGACGCGCGCCAAGCAGCGATGCGAGTGCGCCTTCGCCGAGCACGGCCGCCTGCGAAGTGTCGTCCAGCGTCAAGGTCGAATGCGCTGGCGTGGACCTGAGCGCGGCAGCCCAACGCCGGTCGCGGCTGATGGAAGATCCGCAATTGACGATCAGACGATGCGCGCCCGCGCTCATTTCAAACGCGAGGGCTCCAGCGTGGGCGTCAGCCGAATAGGCGCTCGGAGGTGGAGCTCCGGCGTCGAAGAGAACGACCGTGCGGCCCATGGCGAGCCGGTGAAAGCCGGAATCGGCAGCGTGCGCCACGGGGCGCTCTTCGTTGTCATCGCGCGCCAAAAGCGCCGCTATGACTCGCGCATCCTCTTCGGCACCGCCATTGAAGACCGCCAGAGCACCGTCACCCAGCCGGAAGAAGCGCAGCATCGGAGCAATCCGCTCGAGCGACCACTCAAGGGGCCACTCAAGAGCCGGTTTGGTCTCACGGCCCGAATCATCGAGCGCCTGTTGCACCATCGAGAGCACGCGAAAGGCCTCAAGAAGGTGGCCGGGCGAGCGGGTTACGTGGCCACCATCGGGAAGAATTTGCCGTTCCAGCTCGCCAGCAAGCCGCTTTAACCCGATTGCCGCGCTTCGCGAGTCCTCAAGGCAAAGTCCGGCCAAAGCAAGCGCGGCAGCGCATTTGAGCCGCGGCAAGCCATCGGGCGATTCGGCGGCGGCCCGTGCCAGCATGCGGACCTGATCGCGCAGCGAGACGAAGAATTTCGCGCGCCAGGCCGGGTTCGCACCGCCAAGAAAGAATCGTCCGTGTGCGAACAAATTGAGAAAGCGCTCAGCCGTAATTTCCGGCCGCCAAGCGGGAAGCGCATAATGAAGATTGCGTTTCAGCCAATGCTGCGTCAGCTTCAGCGCGAACTCGCGCGAAATATCGCTACCGGCCGCTTCGAGATGACGAAGCCACTCGAAGCCATGAAGCGCGGCCGCGAATTCGGCGCTAGGAAGCCGCTGATCGAAGATCGAGCCCTGCCTGATTTCCATCGCTTGCCCCGCCAAGCGGAACAGGCCATGCATGAGCGCTTCCGCGTCCTCGAGCAGACGCAGGCGGGGATCTTCGGGGTGGAAAGCGATCCCGTTCGGCACCGCGCCATAGAGGCTCTGGCGATAAAGCCAGGAATGACGGAGCCAGACGGCCATCGAGTCGAACGCCGATTCGATGGCGATTCGTGCCGCTTCCGGCAGCAACGCGCGGCGCGAGAATCTGCGCGCGCGCGAAAGTCTCTGCGGCGGCAGCTCTTCCGGAACTCCGAAATCATCCGCGGAGGCGAGCGATATTGCCGGCATAATCGGCGCGGCCTTTACCGCGTGCGTCATGAAATACAGCCGTGCCCGCGACCAGAACATCGGCGCCGGCAGCAATCGCCTCGCGAGCGGTGTCGCGATTGATGCCTCCGTCCACTTCCAGCATGATCTCTCGGCGGCCCCTTTCGATGCGTTTGCGCACCGCTTCAATCTTCGGCAATTGGCTGGCGAGAAAAGCCTGGCCTCCGAAGCCGGGATTGACGGTCATGATGAGGACGAGATCAAGCAAATCGAAGACGGGGTCAAGGGCTTCGACCGGCGTCCCAGGATTGAGCACGTAACCCGCCTTCTTGCCGAGCGAGCGGATCAATTGCAGCGTACGGTGGGGATGCGGCCCGGCTTCTGGATGGATGCTTATGATGTCCGCCCCGGCTTCGGCAAAGGCCGCGATGAAAGGATCGGCCGGAGCGATCATCAGATGGCAGTCGAAGGGCTTTTTGCTGCGCCCACGCACTGCCTTCACCACCAACGGACCGATGGTGAGATTGGGTACGAAGTGCCCGTCCATAACGTCGATATGGATGAGGTCGGCGCCCGCTTCGCTCACGGCCTCGACCTCTTCGCCCAGTCGGGCAAAATCTGCCGAGAGGATGGAAGGCGCAATGCGGACCGTATTTGCCATACGCTTCGCCATGGAACGAGACTATGTGCGTGATTCGCGCCGGCCTAACAAGCATCTGGCGAGCGTATATTACGTCCCCTGTGACGAATCGTGGCGAAATTGCCCGCCGATGTTGACTTACCCCCTCCCCTCCCTACACTCCGGCCCGCACGAAACTTGAGACGTCTGAAGGCAATTCCATGGACGAAGCCCCTCACAGCCCAGGGCCGAGCGCTCGGCCGGTTGGGCGACTACAAACTCGTCCACTCTCTCCTCATCTGCAGATCTACAGCTGGTCCGTCACCATGGCGGCTTCGATCACGCACCGCGCAACCGGTACGGCGCTCTCTGCTGGGATGGTGCTTCTCGCCTGGTGGCTGATCGCCGCTGCCTCGGGACCGGAGGCCTACGCCCTGTTTGCGCGCGCTGCAGGCCATCCCGTCGGCCAAGTGGTGCTGTTCGGACTTTTATGGTCGCTTTCGTTTCATCTTCTGAACGGTATTCGCCACCTCGCTTGGGATTTGGGCTACGGCTTCAAAGTGCCGACTGCGCGACTCACCGGTGCCCTCGTCTACGTCTTTTCTCTGTTGATCGCCGCCGGCGCTTTTGCGGTCGGTATCATGGTCAGGCAGGGACTTGGCGTATGAGCAGGAGTTTTCGCAGTCCACTCGGCCGGATAGAGGGCCTCGGCACTGCCAAGGCGGGAACCTCCCACTTCTTGCACCAGCGCATTACCGCGGTGGCGCTGGTTCCTCTCTCGGTCTGGTTTGCCGCATCCGCGCTCGCCTATGTCGGGGCGGAGCGAGGCGCCGTCGGAGCCTTCTTCGCCGAACCGATCAACGCGATTCTGATGGCGTTGTTCATCCTCGCGGCCGTGTATCACATGTCGCTCGGCCTCCAGACGATCATCGAGGACTATTTTCATCAGGAAGGGCTCAAGCTTACGCTCGTCATTCTTGCCCGTTTCGCGTCTTGGGGCGTCGGAGCAGCCTCCCTCTTCGCGCTTGTGAAGCTTGCCCTCGGGACGCCGACATGACCGCCTATCCGATCACCGATCACTATTTTGATGTGGTCGTGCTCGGGGCAGGCGGCGCGGGCCTTCGTGCAACATTGGAAGCCGCCAAGCTTGGACTCAAGGTTGCCTGCATCACCAAGGTTTTCCCGACTCGGAGCCACACGGTGGCAGCCCAGGGCGGCATCTCGGCCGCACTCGGCAATATGAGCGAGGATGACTGGCGCTGGCACATGTACGACACCGTCAAGGGCTCGGACTGGCTCGGTGACCAGGACGCCATCGAATTCATGTGCCGCGGCGCGCCGGAAGCAGTCTATGAGCTCGAACATTTCGGCGTGCCCTTTTCGCGCATGGAAGACGGCAAGCTGTTTCAGCGCGCCTTCGGCGGAATGACTCTGCATTTCGGCGAGGAGCAAGCGATGCGCACCTGCTCGGCGGCGGACCGTACCGGACATGCGATGCTGCATACGCTTTACGGGCAATCTCTGCGTTACGACGTCAATTTCTTCATCGAATATTTCGCGCTCGACCTCATCATGGAGGATGGGGCTTGCCACGGGCTTATGGCGTGGAAGCTCGACGACGGCACGATTCATCGTTTTCGCGCTCATCGCACGATTCTCGCGACCGGCGGCTTTGGCCGAATGTATTTTTCCTGCACGAGCGCGCACACCTGCACCGGCGATGGCAACGCCATGGTGCTGCGCGCGGGGTTGCCCCTTCAGGATATGGAGTTCGTGCAGTTCCATCCCACCGGCGTTTACGGAGCCGGCGTGCTGATCACGGAAGGGGCGCGCGGCGAGGGAGGTTATCTTACCAATTCCGCGGGGGAGCGCTTCATGGAGCGCTACGCGCCCAATGCCAAAGATCTCGCATCGCGCGACGTCGTTTCGCGCGCCATGACTCTCGAGATTCGCGAAGGCCGCGGCGTCGGCCCGCTGAAGGATCACCTCTATTTGCACGTTTCCCATCTCGATCCCAAAGTGTTGCATGAGCGCCTTCCCGGCATTACCGAGTCGGCGCGCATTTTCGCGGGAGTCGATCTGACCAAACAGCCGATTCCGGTCCTTCCGACCGTGCACTACAACATGGGCGGAATCCCCACGACCTATCATGGCGAGGTGTTGACGCTGAAAGGCGGGGACCCGGATACCACCGTGCCGCAGCTCTTTGCCATAGGCGAGGCAGCATGCGTCTCGGTTCACGGCGCCAACCGGCTAGGCTCCAATTCTCTGCTCGACCTCGTCGTGTTCGGCAAGGCAGCGGGCGCGCGCGCGGCCGAAGGACTTAAGCCCGGCGAGAAACATATCGAGGTCGCGAAAAGTGCCGGCGACGAAGCGGTGGCGAGGCTGGACCATTTCCGCAATTCCAAGGGAAAGACGCCGACAGCCGAGCTGCGCCTCGCCATGCAGCGTGCCATGCAGGAGGACGCCGGCGTGTTCCGCACCGGCGAAGTCCTGGCCAGCGGACAAAGGCGGGTGCGCGAAGTCTACCGCGCGAAGTCCGATATGATGGTGTTCGACCGCGGCCTGATTTGGAACACGGATCTCGTGGAAACTCTCGAGTTCGACAATCTGGTCGCGCAGGCGGTCGTTACGATCGATGGAGCGGCGATTCGTACCGAGTCGCGCGGGGCTCATGCGCGGGAGGATTATCCCAAACGCGACGATAAGAATTGGATGAAGCACACGCTATGCTGGTTTAACGGCGAAACGGCCGAGACCAGGATCGATTTCCGGCCTGTGCACACCTATACCTTGTCCAATGACGTCCAATACATCGCACCGAAAGCGCGGACGTATTGATTTCCGTCCTATTTGCGGTTTCGTCACCGTTTGATGATCGAGGCAATGCGGACTAATATTGCGGCATGGGCGCGCTTCAAAGGGAGGCCACAATGCCTGCTCTGAAACTTCCATCGCGTCGCCTGCTTCTGAAGCACTCTCTCGCCGCGGGCGGACTTTACGTTGCAGCCAATTACGCGGGTTTGGTGCGAGCGCAGGGGCTGGCTCCGACGCCGGAATGCCGCGATGATGACGATCCCACGGAAGCCCAGATCGAAGGCCCGTTTTTCAAACCGCGTTCGCCTGAAAGGGCTGATCTTGTCGTTGCCGGAACACACGGTCGCATCTGTCAACTTGAGGGCCACGTGCTGACGCGGCGTTGTCGTCCGGTCGCGGGTGCGCTGCTGGATCTCTGGCACGCCGACGAAAACGGAGACTATGACGATTCCGGCTACCGTTACCGTGGCCACATTCATGCCGACGCCGCCGGCCGCTTTCGTTTTCGGACCATCTGTTGACGACACAGCTCTATTTCCCAGGCGAACCGCGAAATTCGCTCGACTTCTATTACTCGCCCGAGCTTTTGATGCGGATTTCGAACGGCCCTACCGAGTGGACGGCCCGCTTCGATTTTGTTCTCGATATCGCCTAGAGACGCCCCGCTTGGGGGAAGCTGCGGTTTCCCTTAAAGCCTTGGCGTTACAGAGAATTTACAGTTGCGACGGCGCCTTTTACGGAACTTTTGCCGTCATCTGGCCGTTTTACTTTCAGTTGGGTTCATCGCGCCCGAGCCAAAATTCCTTGGCCCGGGACAAAGGGGCTTGAGGAGCACAAGGCAAATCTCCGGCCCTCCGAGAAAGGAAACGACCATGTGGAAGAAAACAACTCTGGCGATCCTGACCGCCGCATTGACTGCGGGAAGCGCGATGCAACCCCTGGCGGCGCAGGGTTATAACGATCCGTACAATGATCGTTCCTACAACGGTCAGTACGGTGGCCAGTACAACGATCCTAACAACGACCGCGAGTACAGCAACCAGTACAACAACCAATACGATAACCGCTATCGGGAACCGTATGCACCTCCTGAGCCATACGGGTACCGTTACAGCGCGGACCAAGACCCCTATTATCGCGACTGTGTGCGCCAGCGGCAGAACAACACCGCCGGCGGACTGATCATCGGCGCGATTGCCGGCGGCGTCTTAGGCAACGCCGTGTCGCGCGGACCTCAGCGTGGCCCTGGCACCGCGCTCGGCGCCATCCTTGGCGGCGCCGTCGGCGCCGGAATCGGCGGCAACCTCAATTGCGAAGACCGCGGCTACGTCTATCGCACATATTACAGCGGCTTCGAGCGCGGAAGGCCGCACGCCCGCTACTCGTGGCGCAGCCCTCGCACCAATGTTTACGGCTACTTGGAGGTCGGCGATTACTATCGTGGCCCTGAAGGCTATCGTTGCGCGACCTACACGCAGCGGATCTTTGTGCAAGGCCGGCCTGAAGTCGCGGCTGGACATGCCTGCCGTCAGCCTGACGGCAATTGGGTACTGATCGACTAGGAAAATCGTCGCTTAGGACGTCATTAATCTTTGTTTGGCTGACAGCGCGCTCTCAGGTCCTTCCTGAGGGCGCGCCGCGCTTTTAAGCGGACGATCGGCGAAATCCGGTCTCTTCAGCAATCGGACGGTAACCATTTTCATACTAGCTTCTACCCCGGATTGAACCGGGAGACGTGAGCCTAATGATCGGCGCGTGGACCATCAATGTCAGCGGCCGTCTCTACGGTCCGTTCACGTCCGAGCGGATGCGCAGCCTCGCAAGCGAAAATAGGCTCGCACCCCATTCATTGGTTGCGCGCGAAGGTTCGACGGACTGGCATGAAGCGCGGGACGAGCCGGAATTCTCCGATCTCTTCGCCTCGCGCGCTGCACAGCCAACGAACGGCACGCAAGCGCCGCCTGCCAGTTCACCAATCCCGACGCCGGCGCCATCGAACCCTTCCGAAATTTCGGAAGGGACCCGCGCGCATTTCGCCGTCGTCGTCGATCAGAAATCGCATTCGAGCGGCAACCTAGAAGAGGCCCTTGCATCGCTCGGTCCCTTTTATCGGCTTCTTTCCAATGTCTGGATTATCTCAACCGATCAGACCGTGAACGCGGTGCGCAACCGTCTGGTGCAGGAGCTTGGCAAGGCGGACTCGCTTTTCGTGATCGATGCCTCGCGCGGCAAAGCCGCTTGGTTCAACTTTGGACCAGAAGCCGACGTTCGTATCCGCCGAGTCTGGCAAAAGGCATCTTAACGAAAGCCGTCGGCTTCAGATTTCGGAGAGGTCCTGCCGATAGCGCTGCCAGCGATCGAAATAGATTTGCGCGTTCAACGTCAGCATTCCAGTCTGTTGGTCCGCAATGCTGCGCACGACCTTCGCAGGCACTCCGACAAGAAGCGAATTGTCCGGATACTCCTTGCCTTCCGGAACGAGCGCATGGGCGCCGACGATGCTGTTCTTGCCGATTTTGGCGCGGTTAAGCAGCGTCGCACCCATTCCGATGATTGTGTTGTCGCCAACAATAGCGCCGTGCAGCACGACGCCGTGTCCAATTGAAACATTCGAACCCAGCACGACCGGCATTCCCGGATCGGCGTGGACGATACAAAGATCCTGGATGTTGCAGCGTTCCCCTACTGTGATCCAATCATTGTCTCCGCGCAAAACGCTGCCGAACCAAACACTGGCTCCTTTCAACAGCCGCACGCGGCCGATCAGTGTGGCATTGGGGGCAATCCAATACTGTCCCTCGGCAGGAAGCTCCGGACGCCAATCCTGAAGCGCATAAAGAGTCATCGAGTCACCCGGCGAAGTCTTCGCCTATAAGACATCCGAGGCGGGTTTTAGGACAAGTGCAAACCAAGGATTAAAATTTCTCGTATTCATCCGAGTAGACGCGACGGATTCCAAGAAAGCGGTTAGGCTATGATTCGGCAGTTGAGTCGCGGGGGCGGTTTATCGGTGGCTATGTCGCGTCTCTTGACCGATCAAACCGCGTCTGAATCGAGCAGTATGTTAATTCCGGCCACTGCCAATCCCTCTTTCCGTCACATCGTTCAATCGAGGGTATCTCTATGGCCAAGCGTGCGGCACGCAACAAAATCCGCGATCGTCATTACGAATCAACAGCCACCGTGCATGCGTTGTTTCCGCCTTCATCGGGTTGGACGCCCTTGGAGACGGATGTCCGTGACCGCAAATACGTAAAGAACGTGCGGGCGCTCAGCCCGTTGCAGCAGACGCTCATCGATGCCATCGAGGACCGTCCGGTGGTGCTGGCCCTTGGCCCGGCGGGAACCGGCAAGACCTATCTCGCCATCGCAAAGGCGGTGGATGCGCTGGAAGCAAGCCGCGTCAACCGTATCGTGTTGTCGCGGCCGGCCGTGGAAGCGGGCGAAAATCTGGGCTTCCTACCTGGCGATGTGGGGGAAAAGCTCGCCCCCTATTTGCGCCCCCTCTACGATGCGTTGACCGAACGCTTAGGCACAAAACGGTTGAAGACGCTGCTTGCCGAAGGCTCCATCGAGATTGCCCCGGTGGCCTACATGCGCGGGCGAACTCTGAACGACTGCTTCATCGTCATCGACGAAGCGCAGAATTGCACTTACGGACAGATCAAGATGCTCCTGACTCGACTCGGCTGGCGCTCCACGATGGTGCTGACCGGGGATCCCGACCAGACGGACCTGCTGTCCGGCCTGTCGGGCTTGCGCGACATCGGTGACAGACTTGAACGCGTGGAAGGAGTCGCGGTCATTCGGCTCACCGAGGCCGATATCGTGCGCCATCCTCTCGTCGCGGGAATGCTGAGCGTTCTTTAGCAGCCCGCCCCGGTCCGGTTCAATTTGTGCAATTCTAGCCGCCGGAACTGATAAATCTTGCAAGGCACGCGCGAGGTGCGGTGAGAGGTTTGGCAGCGTGAAGAAGGTCGTGGTTACCGGCTTGGGGTGCGTGTCCGGATTGGGTTCGGACGTCGCCTCCACGTGGCAGAGCCTGTTGGCGGGCGAGAGCGCGATACGTCCGATTCGGAGGCTTGCGGAAGGCCAAGCAAAGCTCGGCATCGACTGCGCAGCCGCGCCGGTGCGGAGCGACGCGCTCGCCCAACTCGGCCGACATTTCACGGAAAAGCAGATTACGGGCGTCGATCCCTTTGCCAGTTTCGCCGCAGCGGCGACCCTGGAAGCCTTGCGGGATTCAGGACTCTGGAAAGATCAATCGCGCCTTGAGGCGGCTGCCATTGTCTATGGCAGCGCCAGCGGTGGAAATACCTCGATCGAAATCGGATATCAGAGAATCCTAGACGCTAAGCTGCCGAACATCCACCCACTCACGATTCCGCGCTACATGAGCAGCGCGGCCGTGTCGTATCTGTCCATGCTCTTCGGCGTGCGCGGCCATTGTTTGGCGGTATCGAGCGCTTGCGCCTCATCGGCACACGCAATCGGTGAAGCGATGCATCTGATCCGCTGCGGACGCGCTTCGGTCGTTATTTCAGGCGGCAGCGATGCGAGTTTGACGTTCGGCTCGCTTCACGGCTGGAAAGCGCTGCAGGCCATGGCTCCCGATACTTGCCGGCCCTTCTCGACCGATCGCAAGGGAATGGCGGTGGGTGAGGGCGCGGCGACCCTCATTCTTGAAGAGGAGGATCACGCCCGCAAGCGCGGAGCCGCGATTTATGCCGAAGTCGCGGGCGCGGGCTCGACCGCAGACGCGCGCCACATCACGCAACCGGACGCGGAAAGCGCGGTCGCGGCGATCATAGGCGCACATAAGGACGCGGGAATCGGCGATGATGATCCGATTCTGATCAGTGCTCATGGTACCGGTACGCGATTGAACGACAAAACGGAGGCGTCCGCGCTGCGAACTGCTTATGCGGACACTCTCGAGCGGCACCTTGTCATTGCCACCAAGTCGGCACACGGGC
>WNFT01002343.1_pt1 | contig 25055 bp, 21 predicted proteins | sample 5400191 | NCBI WGS metagenome assembly WNFT01 (sample SAMN13153359, study PRJNA577476) | soil metagenome | isolation source: 80 cm saprolite under Madrone tree | place: USA:California | collected 2016-06-14 | reverse complement strand
TCGCAATATTCGTTGATCGATCACAAGAACGCGCTCAATAACATCTTCCCAGCGGTAAGACAAAAGAACGTCTCTTTGGTGATCGGGTCTTCGCTTAATGCCGGATTCATATCGGGCAGTCCGAGGTACAACTACGGAAGGGACTCCTACAAAATTCCCGCTGCCTACATTGAGAAACGCAAGAAACTGCGTGACATCGCGGCCAATCATGGGGTCGATCTGCGAACGGCCGCACTGCAGTTTTCTGCCGCGCCTGATGTTGCCGCAGCCCTGGTGGTCGGTGTCAGCAGAGAACGTCAGATCCTGGAAGACTACACCTCGATGCAGACTAAGATTCCGGCGGAGTTCTGGGCGGACTTAAAGAGTCAGAATTTGATCGAGCAAAACGCACCGACTCCAGTTTGAGTCAGATCCGGGTCGTATCGAGACATGGCGCGAAAGCTGCGACGGAGTTTGCATCAGGCGGCCCCTCCACGAAGCGATCAGCGCTTATGCGTCGCTTCTCTGGCTGCGCGAAAAACTCATCACTCATGCTGCAGAACTTCCTTTCTGTAGCGCGGGCGTGGTCGACGCGGATGGTTGCCGCAAAGTAATCCGTTCAGGACTAACGTTGGATTCGAAGCAGGTGCGTTGAAACCTCTCGCTCTTCAGCTTGTTGTGTTCGAAAACGCAATCGAAGCACATCAATAAATCGTCAGCGGTCCGGCAAAAGCAAAGCAGATGCTCAGCTTCTCGTAACTGGCAGCATTCGTATCTATTCGCTCGGCCATCTCCCGAAAGAGGGAGTCCGGATTAACTCTAATGTAGCAGCGAAAAATCTTCCAGACGCGTCGTAGCAGCTGGGTCGGCGCGACCGAAGGTTTAGTCATGCAGAGGGGAGTGTCGCAGCTAAACAGAAGGTCGATATCGAACACACGTCAGATTCGGTCGTATGCCGAATTGCAGGAACAATTGCATCGCGATCTACTGACTCAGCATCCGGAATGGATTGATTCTGATGGCAACTGTCCGAGATGCGACGAGTATGATCGCAGGCTTGCGAAGCTCATTTCAATGTTCCAATCTGGCGCGCAGCACGCATAACCAGGAAAAGAGTCGCAGACTTGCTTGTCGATACTCTCGTGGCAGCAGGAGTAGAGCGAATCTACGGACTCGCTGAATGGCGTCACAGATTCAATTCGTCCGCGCAATAACATCAAGTGGGTCCCTGTGCGGCATGAAGAAACCGCTGCCAAATAGGTGCTTGTTACAAGCACCTCTACAACTGAATCAGTCCGCGGCGTGTTGCGGTTGCGACAGCTTCCGTGCGGCTAACTACATCCAGTTTACTGAAAATACTTTTGACGTGTGTTTTCACCGTGCCTTCGCTGATGAACAGCTCGGCACCGATCTCTTTGTTACTCTTGCCTGCGGCAATTCGTTGCAGCACTTCGATCTCGCGCGCGCTCAAGGCTTCGCCGCTGACGCGCTCGGCCAGCTTGGCGGCGAGCATGGGCGGTATGCAGGTTTCCCCACTATGCACTTTCCGAATGCACTCCATCAATGCTTCGCGCGCGCTGTCCTTTAGTAGGTAGCCTTTCGCACCGGCTTTGATCGCCCGGTAAATGTCTTCATCGCCATCAAACGTCGTCAGCACTACGATACGCGCGTTCTCATCTAATTCGCGGATTTCTTTGATCGCACCGACTCCATCCAGTTCAGGCATGCGCAAGTCGAGCAGCGTGATATCAGGACGATGTTCCTTCCAAAGATCGACCGCTTCCCGGCCGTTGCTCCCCTCACCCACTACGGTCATGTCGACCTTACGTTTAACCAACGAGACGAGCCCTTCGCGCACGACGCTATGGTCATCGGCTATTAAGATTCGAATGCGCTCCTTCTTCTTTTTATCCATTGGTCTCTTCTTCATATCCTTTCTGGTTTTCACTTGAGCCTCACGTGTTCTGGTAAGGGGAAACAGCTAAAATTCTTGTTCCTGCACCGGGTTTGCTCGAAACGCTCAATGTGGCGCCAATCTGTTCGGCGCGTTCTTTCATTCCGATCAATCCGATACCGCCGCCGTTGGCAGTCTCGACTGCAAATCCATCGCCATTGTCGCGGAGCTCCAGGCGAACTGCGTCGGAATCGAACCGCACTCGCGTCTGAAATTTCGTCGCATGCGCGTGTTTCAGCGCATTGCTTAGAGCCTCCTGCCCTATGTGCAGGAGGTTTTCTTCAACCGTCGGGCTTAGCGGGCGCGGTTGCCCCTTTAGCTGAAACTCAGCGCGAAGCGCAGTGCCTGCGGTTGTGTTCTTGATGATCGCTTTCAGCGCGTCGGCGAATGCGGCCTTCTCGAGTGCCTGAGGTCGCAGCGCGTGGACGGAACGACGCGCTTCGCCCAGACTTTCGCGCGCCAATTCACGGGCGCGGCGCACATGCCCTGCCGCATGGTCCGCGTCTTCCTCCAGTAAGGCTTCTTCAGCAGCTTCCATCTGAACAATCACGCCCGTAAAACCTTGTGCGAGCGTGTCGTGAATATCCCGCGCCATTCTATTTCGTTCGTCGAGAACGGCCGCCCGTTGGCTTTGTTCGGCAAACTCATTGAGTTGAAGCGCAAGCATGACTTGATGGGCGAGTGCCTGAGTTAACTCGATTTCCTCCGGCCGGTAGGCCGCCCGGTTGTCATGACGAACGCCGATAAAACCCCGGACTTGTCCACCGAGCAGAATCGGAACAGCCAGAAATCTCTTCGTTTCCTTGCGTTTCAAATAATCGCGCCAGGCACCGGTAACACGCGGATCAGTTTCGATGTCTTCGCAAACGACCGGAGCTGCCGTGAAAAGCAGCTCTTGGACAGCGGGGTTCTGTTTCCAAAATAACGGGTCCTTCATGAAAGGATGCTCTGCGTCAGGCGCGTTCAGTTTCCCGCCTTTCGACATTAAACGCCAAACAAGCGAGTCAGTCGACCTATCGAATAACCACAAGGTCACACTTTGCGCGCCCAAAAACCGGCCTATCGTATTCAGCATCTGTCCAATAAACTTTTCCGGCTCCGGCGCGGTCGCCAAGACATCTAAACTCTGCGCCAGCGCCTCCACTTGTCCGCGCGCCACTTGCTCGGAAGCGCGCAGCGCCTCTTCGGAGCGTTTGCTCTCGGTAATGTCGATGACCGTGCCTAGGAACTCCACAAGATTACCGGCCTCATCGCAAACAGGATGGCCGACTGCGTGGATGTGCTTGATGGCGCCGCTCGGGTGAACAATCCGGTAGTCGATTTCGAAGTTCACTTTCTCGCGAACAGCGTTTTCCCACACTTCCCTGATTCTGACCTGGTCCTCCGGACAAAGTCGCTCAAAAAATGTTTCGGTTCGCGGCAACCCGGCGCCCGGATCGAAACCAAGCACGCGATAAGTTTCCTCTGAAAAGTACCTAATTTCGCCGGTAGCCGGCGCCCAGGCCCAACTCCCGGTATGGCTGAGCCGTTGTGCTTCCGCGAGATAGGCTTCACTCTCGCGCCGGGCCGTTTCCGCCAGCTTCCGCTGGATGGCGATGCCCGCGAGATAAGTAATGTGTTTGATCGTATCCTGCTCACGCGAACTCGGACTCCGCGGCTCGCGATAGTACATGGCAAACGTCCCGATCACTTTGCCATCGGAGGAAGAGATCGGCGTGGACCAACACGCGCGAAGCGAATGCGCCAAAGCCAGGTCGCGAAACTCGACCCACAATGGATCGGCCGCGATGTCGGATACAATCACCTGTTCGGCGCGGTAAGCGGCCGTGCCGCATGAGCCTACAGTAGGCCCAATGAAGGCTCCGTCGATCGCGTCGTTGTAAGCTTTCGGAAGATTCGGCGCCGCGCCGTGTCGCAATTGCTTGCCATTTGAATCCATTAATAAAATCGAGGCAAGGACACCGGAAGATTGCTCTTCCACCAGCCGACATAAATTATCGAGGATGTCAGCCAGTGAATCGCCTTTGGCGACCATCTCAAGCACTCGGTTCTCTCCAGCCAACAGCGCTTCGCGCCGCTTACGGTTACTGATGTCTCTGATGATCGCCTGGTAATATCGGCCGCGCAGCGCTGATAAAGAAACCTCCACCGGAATTATCTCGCCATTTTTTCGCAGGAATTTTCGCTCGAACCGAAAAGATCCTTCCGCTTTCAACTTGTCGATCCGGTCCCGAAACAGGTGGAGTTCTTCCGGAACGTACGTCTCGGTAACTGAAGAGCCGATCAGTTCCTCCTCCGGACGCCCGGCCAGCTCGACGCCTGCCGGGTTCACCAACACACATTTGCTATCCGCATCAAGAACGCAGATGGCGTCGGGCGAAGCGTTGATTAAATCTCGATACTTTTCCTCGCTTGTCCGGAGAGCCGCCTCTGCCCGATCGCGTTCAATCGCAACTCGTGCCAGGTCCGTCGCCTTCTCGATAAGCCCAAGATCGTGCGCGCTCGGGCTTCGCGTTTCGCGCTCATAAATACAAAAGGTTCCGAGGACTTTTCCTTCCGAGGACAATATCGGATTCGACCAAGAGGCTCGCAGCCCATGCTTCAACGCCGCAGCACGGTGCTCCGGCACTTCCCAAAGCGGATCAGTCGCAATATCGGAAACTATGACCGCCGATCCGCGATACGCGGCCGTTCCGCAAGAGCCGGCACAGGGTCCGATAGGCAGCTTTTCCATCTCCTGCCTCCATCCTTTGGGAAGACTCGGGCCCGCCACGGAATCCAGATGAAGACCATCGGAACGAAGCAGCAAAATCGAAGCAAGCGTATTCGGACGGTACTCCTCGATAATCAGACACAGGGCATTCAGGATCTCCTCCAACGGAACGCCGGTCGCGATCATCTCGAGAAGACGCTTTTCACCGGCGAATAACGCCTCTCCTCGCTTTCGCTCGCTGATGTCTACGGTCGTCCCGATATAATTATCGACTTCGCCAGATGCCCCGAAGGCGGGTCGGCCCACACCCTGCACATGCTTAATAGATCCGTCCGCAAGCGCGATTCGAAATTCCAGGTCAAATCCACTTTTCTCTTTAATTGCTTCATCGAGACTCCGCTCAATAAATGATCGATCCTCCGGGTGAACCGTTTCCATGAATAATTGGAAAGAGGGCTCAGTCTTCTCAGGATCGAAACCAAAGATCCGGTAATGCTCCTCTGACCACGTAACCTTTCCGCTGGCAACATTCCAGCTCCAGGTTCCGGTGTGGCTGATTCTCTGTCCCTCAGCTAAAAATCCTTCGCTGCGTCGGAGCGCCGTCTCCGCGCGAGCACGTTCTGCCTTTTCCCGAGCTTCACCTAGCGCGCGAGTGACCGCAGGTCCCAACCTGGCCAGTCGCGTTTTCAAGACGTAATCGGTGGCGCCGGTCTTGAGCGCTTCGATGGCGACGTCTTCGCCCAAAGTGCCGGAAACAAATATGAATGGCACGTCGGGCGAGTGCTGCTGCGCGATTCTCAGCGCGGATAATCCGTCAAATGACGGCAGTGTGTAATCTGCGAGAATGAGATCCAAGCTCTCCCGCTTGAGCGCAGCGAGAAAATCCTGCTCCGTCTCGACTCTCGTCAGCTCGCTCTGTATTCCTTCCCCTTCGAGAGTGGCTTGGACGAGTTCTGTGTCCCTGACGTCATCTTCAAGGTGCAGAACTCGGAGCGGAAAATTCATCTCTTACCTTTTTTTGACGCTGCCGGGCGGAGGCTCGTTGATCACCGCCCAAAACACGCCCAGTTCCTTCACGGCGTTGACAAATTGGTGGAAATCCACTGGCTTAACCACGTACGCGTTTACACCTAGCTTATAGCTTTGCACGAGGTCGCGCTCTTCATGTGAAGAGGTAAGGACCACGACCGGGATCATCTTCAGGTTTTCATCTGCGCGAACCTGCTGCAGGACTTCGAAACCGTTGACCTTGGGTAGTTTCAGGTCGAGCAGCATCACGGCTGGGTTACCATTGGCGCGGCTCTGATAATTGCCACGGCGATACAAGTAATCGAGCGCCTCTTCCCCATCGCGGGCGACTACTACTTCGTTAGCCAGGTTATACTCGGCCAATCCAGTCAGCGTCAGCTCAACATCTTTCGAATCATCTTCGACTAACAGGATGCGCTTTAGATCACTCATGCGTTGACGTTTCCAGGTTTCGGCAGTGCAACGAAAAAGGTCGCGCCTTTCTCGACTACGCTTTCCGCCCACACTCGACCGCCGTGCCGATGGACAATTCGCTGGACGGTGGCGAGCCCGATCCCAGTGCCTTCGAACGTCTCCTGTGAGTGCAGGCGTTGGAACACACCGAAGAGCTTGTCCTTGTACTTCATATCGAAACCGACTCCGTTGTCTCTAACAAACACGACCACCTCATTCGGTCTGTTGTTTAACGAATCGATTTCTATCTCGGCCTGCGGGCGCGTTCGAGTGAATTTCACCGCGTTCGAAACGAGATTACTGAACACCAGCCGTAGCAGGGAAGGATCGCCATAGCAAATGGGCAGACTTCCGATCCGCCAGTGAATGTTACGGCCGCGCGTGTCCGGCGCGATTTCGCCGATCACGTCTTTCACGAGCTGCTCGAGATTAATGATTGTCTTTTGCGTTTCTACCCGGCCGATCCGCGAGAAAGCTAGAAGGTCGTCCACCAAATTGTCCATCCGCTTGGCTGCGTCCAGAATCTTGGTGATTTGGTGCCGGCCTTTGTCATCGAGAACTGAATCCGATTGCTTCTGCAATAACTCGGCGAATCCGGCGATGTGTCGAAGTGGCGCGCGCAGGTCGTGAGAAACGGAATAGGCGAATGCCTCCAATTCTCTATTAACGGAGTGCAAGTCGTCATTTATTTTCCTTAACTCCGCAGTCCGCTCCTTCACTTTCATGTCCAACTCGTCCCGAGATCGGCGCAGAGCCTCCTCAGCTCTTTTGCGCTCGGTGAGCTGGTCTCGCAGCGCGCGCTCCACGTGCTCGCGTTCCCGGACGTTCGTCAACAGCCTCTCTACTTCGCGTTCGGCTTGGTTGGTGCCAAGAAATTCGTCAGCCGGCACATAGTACAGGTTTCGGCAGACGGTGCCGCGGTAAATCACCACCGGATGAGTGCGGATGACGTCAAGAATGAGTTCCGGTGGAAAACAGTGTCGATTGTACTGGCAAAGGGCAGAACAGTTGTTTTCCAACAGCGCGTGAGTCAACCTGCTTTCGTACTCCATCCAGCGCTCGAGGCCACGGCCCCCTCTCATTACCCATTCGGTCTCGCCGGTGACGCGAAGGGCAGGAAACCCTTCGCTCATCGCCGAATCCGTGGCTTCCTTCCAGAAGGTAAACATCCAGTCGGGGTCAAAAGATCCGCTTTTCAGATATGCCTGCTCTTTGGTTGCCAGAACAAGGGAGTTAGATTCAATCGCGCCCTCTACGTCAATTCCCTCCAACTGCATAGCCTCGCTCACGTGGCCGATGGTACCATCGTCAGCGATGTAAATGCATTTTTCACCGCGATCGAGACCCATCCGCATGAACGGAATAGCAACAGCGTAATGTTCTTCAGGGTTCTCGTAGATCGAGCAGAAGTGGTCGTGCGGGCCGAGTTGCTCGAGCGACTCGATAAGCGGAATTCTCTCTGATGTCACATTCATACAGCCTCCTCGTCTTGATAGACGTTTCGTGTAACGCTAGCGCCCTCACCTTCTCCCGGTTGTAACATCTCCTTCCCCAATTTGGGGAGCGCCACATAAAAAGTGGCGCCGTGATCGACGGAGCTCTCCGGCCACACTTTACCGCCGTGCCGATGCACAATCCGCTGCACTGTGGCGAGCCCGATCCCAGTGCCTTCGAAGGCCTCTTGTGAGTGCAGGCGTTGAAACACCCCAAACAATTTGTCCTTGTACTTCAAGTCGAAACCAACTCCGTTATCCTTAACAAAGATAACGATTTCATCAGGCTTGTGATTTAATGAACCAATTTCAATCTTGGCCTGATCGCGTGTTCGAGTGAACTTCAACGCATTGGAAATGAGATTTGCGAACACCAGCCGAAGCATCGCCGGATCGCAGTAGCACATTGGCAAATCGCCAACGTGCCACGTGATGTTGCGCCCCAGCGTATCCGGCGCGAGTTCGCCTACAATGCTTTTGACAATCTGCGCAAGATCGACGGTGGTCTTTTGCGTTTCGGCGCGCCCGATGCGCGAAAACGCGAGGAGATCATCGACCAGGCTGCCCATCCGGTTCGCCGAATCCAAAATCATCTCGATGTGGTGGTGGCTTTTGTCATCGAGAACTGGGCCAGAGTGTTTCTGCAAAAGCTCAGTGAACCCCGCGATATGTCGAACCGGCGCGCGTAGATCATGCGAGATGGAATAAGCAAACGCTTCCAGCTCCTTGTTGACGGCTTGGAGCTCTCTGGTGCGTTCGATCACCCGTTGTTCAAGCTCTTCGTTCATTTTGTGAATTTGTTCTTCCGCTTGCTTGCGGTCGGTCACGTCGCGGTTGATCTCCAAAATCGCTGCGGGAGCTCCGCGCTCGTCGCGTCGCAGCGATTGGCGGCTAGTCACGACAATCGCCCTCCCCTGACGTGTCAGATGCGTCAGCTCACCTTCCCATTCTCCATGCTCCTGCAGAGCGGCGTCAACGGCGTGCCGTGAAACCGGAAACCGAGTTTGTAAAAGTTCGTGGCTAAGCCTGCCGAAGGCTTCCGTCGCACTCCAGCCGTAGGTCTTTTTCGCCCCGGCGTTCCAAAATATGATCCTGCTTTCAGGATCGCGCACGATAATGGCGTCGTGCGCCAGGCTCAGCAACTCCGCTTGTTTTCTCAATTCTTCCTCAGCCTCTTTGCGATCGCTGATATCCCTGACGACAGCCTGATACTGATCTTCCCCAGCGGTCGACAAGGAAATCTCCACGGGAACGACTTCGTTGTTTTGGCGCAGGAACTGACGCTCAAACCGCAAGGCGCCTTGATTCCTAGCGTGGTCAAATCTTTCCTGGAGCAGATCGCGTTCTGCTGGGGCGTAGGTGTCGGCGAGCGACAACCCGGCCACTTCATCCTCCCTGCAACCGCGCAGCCTGGCGGCAGAGCCATTGGCTAAGACGCACTTGCCATGCGCGTCCCAAACAAAGATCGCGTCGGGCGCCGCCTCGATCAGCTTACGATACTTTTCCTCGCTTGTCCGCAGCGCATCCTCGGCTCCGCGTCGTACGGCACCGAACCAGCCGACAAGGGACCCGAACAGCAGGACCAGCAGGAAGTCCGGAATGTCCTCGTAGGGAACAGTCAGAGTGTAAAGCGGCTCGTTGTAGAAGTAATCGTAGACCAGAGTCGAAAATACAACAGCCACCATCCCAGGACCCACTCCGCCGTACCACGCAGTGATGGCGATGGCGAAAAGAAACATCGAGAACTGATGCCTGATTCCGTAGCGCCATGCCAATAGTCCGATACCTAGTGAGATCGCCACCGAAAGAGGAGCGAGGGAATAACGGACAATCGTTCGTTGCAGAAAACGCAAATGCGTAGCTGGCTTCTTTTTATCAGGCAAACTGCTGGCCGCGGAAAGCATGGATAATCCCCGCCAGGATTATCTCCCAGCTGGGTACCGTTGTCAGTTTCTTTTGCATCCCTCAAAAGAGGCGCCGCGATCTCCCTCTCGTGGCCTATGGGCAAATCTATCTACTGCTTCGTCGCCACCACTTCCCGCAGCTCGTAATTTCGGTGGTAACACAAACTTATGAAAACAACTAAATCCAAGCGCGCGAATCGCCGGCGCATTTTTTCGCGGCGGTCCACCACTGTGCGCGATCCGTGGCTCATCCTCAACCTGGAACTCTTCAATTTCGGGGGCGGCTGGAGTCAACTGCTCGCGCGAGAGCAAGCGGAACAGCTCGGCAGATGAAAACGGCGCGACATGAACTGCCTCGCATCCACCAGAAGCCGCCAAAGCCGGCGCCGATTTGGATCGATGTGAATGCCGACTGCCAGTCGATCGTCGTCAACGCGCCGGCCGCGGAAGTTTACCGTCGTTGCTTACGTTTCGAAGATTTTCCGCGGTTCATCACTTCAATCACTAAGATCGATAAGATCAGCCACACCGGCTTCTCGTGCACGTCCATGATCAATGGCCGAGAAATGAGAAGTGAGGTCAAGATCATGATGCGCGTTCCAGAGCGACGGATCGCCTGGCAGGCTGTGTCAGATCAGTTTCGCGCGGGTGTCGTCTTTCTCGACCCACTCAACGGCGGCGCGACAAAAGTGACGGTGAAAGTTCGTTCAATAACCGAACCCGTAATGCTCACCGGAGCGTTGCAGCACTATCTTCAGAATTTTAAACAGTACGTTGAAACCGACGTCGCCGGAGATTGAAACCGCTCAAGAAATCCTCCGCGACGGCATCGCGTCGACGCACCAAAGGCGGCGAGATATCCCCTCTCCTCTTTATCTCGAACGAGGGAGTACGCATAGCCTCACGAGAGGGACGCGAAAATCTGGCGAACGCGAAATAGCACCGCTGCGAGGGGCGCACCTATCTTTCAATCATGAACATAAACAAATCCCTCACACCATTCCCGCTCCGCACACTAATGGTTTGTTTCACGGCCTGGCTCATCGCGACTGAGGTCCTTGTCTTCGATCGGCTTGAATTTGACGCCAAGACCGCACTGCTCGAGCAAGCTGCGCGGGCGCTTCGCGCACCAGAGGTTGGTGTCCCCAGCGACCGGCCGTCTACTCGGCAAGGGGGCGTAAAAATGGAACAATTATGAAAGTAACCGAGCTATCGCTGTCGTCGCATGTGCTTCCTTCTAGTCTCGCCAAAACGCACACGGCCCGGCTGAATGCGCCATGCGTTGGTCGTGACGCTGCGAATATCTTTGCACGATTACAGAGTGGGCTCGTAACGTTATCCGGCTATAGCCAGCGGAAATTGCGTTTAGAGCTTGCTCCTTCGCAGTCACGGACAGTCGCTAATCTTATTACCTAAGTTCGACATCAGAAAATCGCGTACACACGCGACGGCCGCCATCAGACCGAACAATAGGCAGACTACATGAAATTAGATCTTCAAATGGCAAACTTGCGCTTTGATTTGCCAAGGCGGGATTCACTCCGTTTAAGTGAAGTGATTCCATTCTGGTTCGCTATCTCCAGTCCAATGATCGGAGTGCTTCTCGGATTTCTCGGCGCCTGGCTTGTCACATTGCTGACAGCTTAAGAGTCGCGCCCGACAAAATAGCCACGGCAAGAGGCTCGAGAAACCACCAACAACACAACGATTTTGCGTCTCGCCATAGCATTCGTCATTTGCTCATTCCTTCGGCATTCAACATTCGACATTCGTCATTGACACTGATGCGTCTTTCGAAAGGGAGAGTAGGCATCGCCTCTCGCGTAGCAGGTTAAAATCCTGCGGATGCGCAATGGTAGCGAAGCCCATCGGCTACGAACTTTCCGTCATGAAAAGAATTACGTTATTCAGTTTGATAGCCATCGCTGTTGTGAGCCTTAGTCAGCCGATATTGGCTCGCGACGGTGGAGGTGGTTTTAGCGGTGGCGGCCACTTCGGTGGAGGCGGTTTTGGCGGTGGCCATTCCGGTGGCGGTTTTGGGGGTGGACACTTTGGTGGCGGCCATTTCGGCGGTGTTAGGGGCGGTGGTTTTCGCGCAGCGCCTGGCTTCTACGGTCGCGGCGCATACTTTACGCCGCGCGCCTCCTACGGTGGCGCCCACACGTCCACGGTCAGGCCGCGCACCGTGACAATCGGCAGATCAGCAAGGCCGTATGCCGGTAGGGTCGCAGCAGTAAATCGCCAACCAAATCGCGTCGGCTCAATCGGGACTCGCAACCGTCTTTCCAATCCGAGGATTTCGACCGCACGAAATCGAGAGTCCTTCAACAACAATCACGTCTTCGCGCGTCACGATGGTAATTGGCATCGCGATTGGGACAAGCATCGCGGCCACTTTTGGAATGGCCACTGGTGGGCCTGGTATGGCGGGTCTTGGCTAGGCTTGGATGCTGGGTTCTATCCGTGGGACCTTTACGACTACGGTTACTATCCGTACGACTATTACGGTGGTAACCCGGATGATTACTCCGGCTATTATCCCGATGATTACAATGATCCCTCGTCCTATAAGGCGTCAGCCCAATCTCCAAACAATGACACCGTGAGTGGAGTCCAATCGCAACTTGCCAAACGGGGTTATTACAACGGCGCAATTGACGGAGTCCTCGGCGACGAAACCGAGGCGGCACTCGCGCGTTACCAGGAAGACCACAATCTAAGTGTCACCGGGACCGTTACCGCTGCCACGCTTCAGTCGCTTGGTACTAACAAAGGCAATTAGTCGAAGAGACCAGAGGTTTCGAAGAGCGAAAGCGAGCGGTGCGGCGATCGTAGGGCAGCAGGGCCGATCGTCGCACCGAAATTCATTAGCGTTCTCGGCCGCATAACTTCTTCAATTACTGAAGGGTAAGTTGCACCGTGCAGGAATCGAACCTGCAACCCAGTGATTAAGAGTCACTTGCTCTGCCAATTGAGCTAACGGTGCGAAAAAATTTTAGATTGCCGATTTTCGATTGCCGATCTTAGCAGAAGTTCGCGCAACAGAAAAATCGATCAAGCTTGGGTATGACGAACGTAATGTCTCTCGACGCCTTTGGGGAGCAGCCGTTTTCGGCCGCGTTGCCGCCGGCGTGCGAGTATCGCGCGACCGCCCTTAGTTCGCATTCGCGCACGAAATCCGTGCTGTCGTTTCCGTGTTCGCTTGGATGGTTGATAAGTGCGTTTCATAAAACCGAGAGGGAGGCCGGCACGATTTAAGAGCGGTTACAGTAGGGGCGAGCGTCGCATTGTCAACGCTGCTCAAGGTTCAGGATTTCGCCGCCAAACCGCGAAAGCGTTCGGAGAATAATTCACACGAAGAAAAGAACATTTAGCCCAAATGACCAGCCCCCGGCGGGCCAGGCTCGAATGGCGTTCGCGTCCATTCTAGTTAAATGCTGGTCTTAATTTACAAGATTGCCAGGAGGGCCGATTTTTGGAATAACCGGAGCGGGCCATGAGTGAGCAAGAAAACGTCGTGATCGAGCCAGCAACCGAGGCGGACCTGGATGAGTTGTCGCAGATGCTGGGCGAATTGTTTGCTCAGGAAAGCGATTTTCGACCGGACAAGACAAGACAGATTCGTGGTTTGCGGCTCATTTTCGAACAACCCAGCCGCGGGCGAGTTTTTGTCTTGCGTCGCAACGGTGCCATTGTGGGCATGATCAACTTGCTGTTCACCATCAGCACAGCCGAAGGCGGCTTTGTCATCCTCCTCGAGGACCTGGTTGTCCATAACGAATACCAAGGCAAGGGGTATGGATCAAAACTTCTCAACCACGCCATCGATTTTGCGAAGAAGAAAAATTTCCTTCGCATTACGCTGTTGACTGACAGGCCTGAAAACGTCGCGCAGGAATTTTTCCGACGTCACGGCTTCGTTGAGTCTTCCATGATTCCAATGCGGCTATGGATCACGCCGCAACACAATAGTGATCAGTGATGAGTGATCCGCCTCGGCCACGGCTGCGGCGCGACGACGAGTCAGTGATCAGTGCCGCTCCGCAATGTTTTTGTGATCGATCCAGTCGCTTAATTGAGAAGCGAGTCGTTTTTTGAATTCTGCGCGAAACTGAATTTCATCGACTACTTTGGCCACTTCAGGCGCGCTTGCCGGAGGCAAATTATTATTGGCGTAAGTTTTTAATTCATCGGCGCGCGACTTATCGGGGAAAAACGTGAACAGGCTGGGGGCGTAACGGTTTGCACCGGCCGCATCGGTCTTGCCAAGCAGTGTTTTCATATTTGCCTTCGCAAATTCCCAAGCGATGTCTGGATGACCACTGTCGCGCGCGGCTCTTGAAACCAGAAAGATTGCACGGCTCGTTGGCAGCTCGTCGGTGACGGCGATAGCAAGGGTTTTCTTCACGAGCTTGGGCTCGGTCGCGCAAGCAAGTGCATTGTAGTAATTTTGTTTTTCCTCGATGCTTGTCGTTTTCAGGCCGAGTTCGTGCAGCTTCGTCCAAGTCTTTTCGTCAGCGTAGTGGCCGACGACCGCAAAAACTGGCGCGCGCAGATCGGGCGGAAGCGATGCTGGGTTTGCGAGATATTTCTCGAAACGCTCGTGACAGCCTGCGATGATTTCGGGGTCATTTAAATCTCCAAGAGCGTTGATAAAACTCGCCCGCAAGTTCCCAGCAGTGGACCGCTCGCCCTCTTTGGGTTCCCAGCCCAGCCTCTCAAACGTTGGACGCAAAAGCGACCGAGCGTAGCGTTGAAATTTCTCACGCTCAGGATTCCCAGCGAGCAGCCCGTTGATGAAATCCAGCACATTGATGATCTGTTCGCGTTCGGCGATCTCAGTGGAAGCAGACATTTTCTCGACCAATTCAAAATAGAGCGAGATGGGCGCGCGATCGGCCTGCACAATGGCCCACGAATCGCTGAGAAGATTAACGCGATCTTCAACGCCCAGGTTCGGCAGAGCTTGTAGCAATAAGTTCCAGGATGGCTCATCGTATTCGACTCGATAATTTCCAGCGCCGTTTACATTCAACTTGAGCACGCGATCTGCAGGAATGTCCTCCAGAATATGTGTCTTGCTGGTCATCAACAAAGTCGCAGGCGCTTGTCCAATAACCGAATATGTCAGTGGGATCTTCCACTCCAGCGGCGGCGCGTTTTTGGAATTCACGGTGAAACGCTCCTGTGTGAGCCGAACCTTTCCATCCGCTTCTCGCTTAACTTTCACGACTGGAAATCCGGGCTGCTTCGTCCAGCAAGCCGCGATCTCGCCGACCGGTCTCTTCGAAGCTTCCGAGAGCGCGTTCCACAAATCCGCAGTGGTCGAGTTCGAATATTTATGCGCCGCGACGTACCGGCGAATTCCATCGCGGAAAACATCTTCGCCAAGAAAACTCTCCAACATTCGGAGGAAAGACTGGCCTTTTTTGTAGGTAATATCATCGAAAGCGCTGTTGGCTTCGGCCTCGGTTGCGATGCGCTGCTGAATCGGATGCGTGGTCGATCGTGCGTCGCCTTCCATCGCTTGCTCTTTGGTAATACCGACGCGCCGGGTGGGATCGCGCGGCAAATTGCGCCGGAGCCAGACTTCCCATTGCGGATTAAAATGCGCCGTGCATTTGGTGCCCATCCATGAGGCGAACCCTTCGTTGAGCCAGAGATTGTCCCACCAAGCCATGGTCACGAGATCGCCAAACCACATGTGCGCGACCTCGTGCGCGATCACTTCGTAGATATTTTGCTTCGTCTCTGCCGAGGAATTCTTCGGATCAAACAATAGCGCAGACTCGTAATAGGTGATCCCGCCCCAGTTTTCCATCGCGCCGCCAAAACCGCCCGGCAAAGCGATTTGATCCAGTTTCGGCAATGGATACGGCACACCAAAATAATCGTTGTAGTGTTGTAAAATCTGCGTCGTGGCTTCGAGCGCGTAGCGTCCTAGTTCTGCTTTACCTTTTGTCGCGATCACACGAATCTGCGTCGGGCCACTTCGCGATTCGATGAGATCGAGCTCGCCAGCAACGAAGACATTCAGATAACTCGACATCAATGGAGTCGCGGCAAATCGTACCTCTTTTCCGCCAGTGACTTTCTTCTCGCTCTCAATCGGCATGTTCGACACAGCCAGCCAGTTCTCCGGAACAACCACGGTCAATTGAAAACGGGAACGAAAAGCCGGTTCATCCCAACAAGGAAAAAATCGGCGAGCATCAGTCGCTTCAAACTGTGTTCCGAGCATGATTTTTTTCGTTCCGCTCCCCTGCTCTTGGTAACGCATGTAAAAAAGTCCCTGCCCTTGCTGATTGATTTTGCCAGAGAAACTGAGCGCGAGCGTGTGATCTCCAGGCGCAAGCTCTGAGGGCAATGCGAGGCTGAGCAGTTCCTTTTCCCTGTCGATTCTAATTGCAGACCTGGGCAACTCTTTGCCATCGAGAGACGCTGCTTCGATGTCTAGTTCGAGCGCATTCAACACCAACTGATGAACTCGACTGCGAACACTCAGCTTCACCGTTTCCGTTCCGGCGAACGTGAACCTACGTCTTTCGGCAGTTTTCCCGGTGTGTCATTCAAACTGAACGGTTTTTCCGCAGACATGACGGCGGGGAAGGTAACGGAAAACAGCGCGGCGAGAAACGTAAACAAAGCCCATACTTCGCGCGTCAGGCAACGCCCGGCGGACTTTGCATTTGCAAACCTCATTTCTGGAGTGGTCGGTCTAAGCCCGATGCTGATTGCAATTTCTCGAACCCAAGCGACACGCCTGTTTTTGCAGCGCGCAAATCCTACTGCACAACCAACACCAGCAGCAATTGTCCACTGCCGATTTGCGGACCTTTGATGACCAATGGGCTGCGCTTACTCAGCTTGGCATCTGTTTCAAGCAAGAGCTCTTTCTCTTTATAAAGTTTGAGATTCAAAACGTAGCCCGCCTCATTCTCCCCTCGCGCATCAACATGCAGCCCGAAAAATTTGCTGGTCGCAAGCCAATCTTCCTGACCGGTCTTGAGTGTCTTTTGTGACTGGCCGATCACCTGAAATTGATTGTAGCCGAAAAACTTTTTCAGTGATCCCTCGATCCGCGTTAATTCCGGCGGAATCGGCTGTGGTTGTGCAACATTTTCCGCGATGACAAGGCCACTCCAGACAGTCTGTGCGCCCTTTAGTCCGGGTGTCGCGCTGATGACAAAGGCGATGACAGGAATTAAGTATGCCGACAAGCGACCCATGAGCGGTTATTTGGCCGCGTAATCGGCTGGCAAACTTTGCAATCCCTCTGTCCAAAGCACCGTCACGCGGTCCTGTTTTACCTCGAAAATCGAGACCGTCGCGTTTGGGCTGACGACCGGATCAACGCGGGCGTTTAGAATTTGGGTAAGGTATTGTGAATCCTCAGTCGGACTTTTTTCGTGCATGACTAGAACCGTACAAATCCAAAAGACAGCAAGCGACACAGTGCCTGTCCACAACAGACGAGGAACCGTCCACCACACGGAGGTTTTGATCCGGCGGCCGCTGGAAGCCCGATCGGGCCGGCCACTTTGCTGCACGATTGCTTCGCGAAGCTGGTGGCTGAAGAACTCTTCGTTCGTCAGTGTCCGGCCGCCTAGCTCACGTTTCAAAAGCTCGCCAAGTTTTTTCGCGCCAGTTTTTTCAGCTTCAGCGGCAGCTTTGTCCGGTAAGGACACTTCGAATTCCGCTAGTTCTCGTCCGCTGAGCTGCCCGTCGAGCCATGCGGTCCATTTCTCCTCAAATGTTTTCATAAACGTCCCTCAGTAAATTCTGTAATTTCTTGCGTGCATAAAACAAACGCGACATGACCGTGCCGATGGAGCATCCCAGAGCTTCTGCAATCTCGTGGTATTGCATGCCTTCGAGCTCCTTCATCAAAATCACGGCGCGCTGTTCGGGCGAAAGCTGGCCGATTGCCTTCTCGATCCGGCCGCGAATCTCGTCTCGTTCCATCATCTCGTAGGGCAACGCTTCCGTTTTGGGAACGGTTTTGGATGCTGGATCAACTTCCCTTAACTGAGTCGCATCATCGAACTCGGTGCCCGCGCCTTTGACGTGCTTCTTGCGCAACCAATCGATCGTGACGTTCATAACGATCCGATAAATCCAGGTGTAGAACGACGAGCGCCCCCGAAAGCGCTTAATCGACTTCCATGCTTTAAGGAAGCTGTCCTGAGCCAGATCCCAGGCGTCCTGCTCACTATGAACCATGTTGTAAATCATGCCGAACACACGTGTGCGGTAGCGGGTTACGAGCTCGTCAAATGCCTCGGTGTCACCGGCCTGGCATCGTCTCACCAGGTCTAATTCCGATACATCGGCCTGAGCCGGAGTCGCTTCCGTTTGCATGATTGGACGGAACCCGCCCTTATTTCATTCAACTCCGAAAGCTTTCGGGACCGAACCGGCGACGCCACTCGGCGCGGTATTCGCCCATGAGCGCAATAATGCCGTCCCGCACTCGAAAGAGTCGCTGCAGCAGTACTGCATATTGCGAGCGGCTGATTCGCCCCGCGGGTTTCCGCAGTTGCGCCGCTGTCTCCATCGAGATGGTAATGGCCTTCAAGGCGCGCTTTAAGTACGCGATCGTCATCCCGATTTCGTCGAGGTTATCACCACTCAAGGCTGCTGCGAGCTTTGCACTGGCCAGCGCAGCGTGTGTAGCCAGTTTCACCGCTGCCGGTTCGTTCTGGAGTGAAGCATTTTGATCGAACAGTTGATCGATCCAAATGGTGAGCGCGAACGCAGCGCGATAGAGGTCATGCTCCTCGAACACCTCTGCCGAACTGCGTGTATTCTCGATGGCCACATCGTCCTCTTCGCTCGCACTTTCATCCAGCAACGCATCGAGTTCCGCGCTCCAATCGTTGGCATCCAACAGCTGCGTCCAACCCATTTCGCGCGCGATGATTTCGTCGCGCTCAGGATGATCAAGGTATGTCTCCAGCAATTGCATGTACTTTTCAGTCTTGCCGTCCTGTTGCTGAAGGAAACGCTCCCACTCGTACTCATCCCAGATGCGTTCGGGCTCACCCTCGTACTCAGCCATATCGAACTAAACGCGAGCTTCTGTTTCTGCGCAAAAGGTTTTGCATCGGGCAAACCCGTTTCGTCCGGCGGCCGCGATCCCTTTGACCGAATCGCAGATGCGCGCGCAAGCTGATCTGTGCCTACCCGGCACTCACGGAACTGATCGCATGATGCCCGGGTATTTTCGCGGCGGGCGATGTGCGCTCCGGCTCGGTGAAGCGTTGCGCCGCTGCTGTGGACGAAGGCGGCATGGCGATTGCGGGCGTTTACGACGCCCTCGGCACTTTTGCGTGACACCGGTTAGGTGGTCGTGACCTGTGTTCGCTCGTTCCGACTGGTTTGTAATCGCAGCTGCCCGCACGCGGCGTCGATGTCATGACCTTTTTCTCGGCGAAGTGTCGCCGCGATTTTGTACGCGCGTAAGATCGACAAGAACTTTTCCTGTCGATTGCGTGACGGTCGGGACCATTCAAGACCATCAACGGTGTTGTACGGAATCAAATTCACTTTTGCGAAAAGCCTTCTGGCGTGCTGCGCGAGAAGATGGGCCTGCTCGTCAGCGTCGTTTACACCGGCGATCAAAATATATTCGAAGGTGAGACGCTGGTTTTTGTGAGCGGTATAGTAATCGCAAGCTGAAAGTAACGTTTCGATGTTGTATTTGCGGTTGATCGGCATGATCTGATTGCGCACCTCGTCGGTCGCGCCGTGCAAAGAAACAGCGAGACGAATTTGCAACGGGTCGTCTGCTAGTTTCCTAATTTGCGGCGCCAGCCCGCTGGTCGAGACAGTGATGTGTCGCGCTCCGATACCGAGGGCCCATGGCGCATTAACGATCCGAATCGCCCGCATTGTGTTCTCGAAGTTCGCAAGCGGTTCGCCCATTCCCATGAAAACGATGTTGTCGATCTTCTCCCCGCTTGCGCGCTCGATCGCGATGATTTGATCGATAATTTCGTTCGCGCGCAGGTTGCGAGAAAATCCTTCCAAACCGCTTGCGCAAAATCTGCAACCGTAGGCGCAACCGACTTGCGTCGAGATGCAAATTGTCCGGCGATCCGATTTCTCGCCGTAAAGCGCGGGCGACGCCGGAATCAAAACGGATTCGATTAGATTTGCATCGCTCAACCGAAAGAGAAACTTTCGTGTGGTGTCGCGCGACCCAAGCACGCTTACAACGTCGATCTTACTGAAGGAAAATTTCGCCGCGAGACGCTCCCGCAACGACTGCGGCACGTCCGTCATTTTCTCGATCGAATCAACACGCTTTTTGTAAAGCCAGTCCGTGATTTGGCGGGCCCGATAAGAGGGCTCGCCCAGTTTATGGAGCTCTTCCTCGAGCTCGTTAAACAGAAGAGACTTGATGTCGATATTGCCGATGCTCGTCACGTTAAAGCCTACTGGCCAGCGCGGCTTGCATCAAACGTCGCAGTGTTTACGTTCGTCCCGATGATCAAACGCTTTGCGCGGTGTGCTCTTTTCTTTTTGGCAATCGTATTTCTGATCGCTGCCTGTGCTTCGCCCGACGAAGCAACCACGGAGCACTCGACCTCTCAGACCACCGGGACTGTTCCAGGAGAAAAAATGGGCGACGAGGGAGCGTATGCTCCTGGGCCGATTGGCTCCGCCGGAAGCGTCCACTGGTGATCTGATGGGGTGGCGAGCGCCGATATTGTAGGGTGTCTGTGTCAGTCCCGAAAGCATTCGGGATTCGCAGAATGGAGCCGCGGGGACGCGAGCGACATAGACGGGCAGCCCATCTGGGCGAGAAAGCGGGAGCGAACGAGTCAAACGCCCTACAATTTTTGTCCGTTTACAAAATGCAAGAGCGCTTCATGAACGCCAGCGCCGTGGTCTTTCTGCGCGACGTAACCGCCCGCGTTGCGCACGGCATCTTGCACTTCTTGAATTGCGTTGGCTGGACAGGACGGCATGGCGGCAACTTTTCCATCCAACATTGAGATGTCGTTGTGATGATCGCCCGACGCGAAAATGTTTTCGCGCGGAACTTTCAGCAGGCGCGCCAGCTCAGCCAGCGCTGCCCCTTTGTGATAATCAGCGTGACAAAACCGCAGATAAACTGTGTTGCGCTGATAATCCAAGTTCGGGTGCTCGGCCCGTGCTCGTTCGATAAATTCGACGATGCGCTGCATTTCTTCATCGTTCTCAGCCACAAGCCCCTCTAGGCGGTCAGCCTCGTAAATTAGGCGCGCCTTCGTTTTTTGGTTCACGAAATCCACGACTTCGGCCAGGACAGAGTTAGCCGAAGAAAATAATTCCGCGTGATCGCGCGCGCAGCGCTCGTTCCAGTCGCCAAACGGCTCCCATTTGTCTCCGTTTTGGCCTGGGCGAAAAACATCTCGCTCGGTCGTCAGGATGAAGTCTGGGCGGATGGGGAATGCGAAATCGGCGAGCCCGGATTCGAGTAGATCAACGGAACGGCCGGTGTTGATCGCCCACACCGCGCCAGCGCGCTGCAATTCGCGAATCAGTTCCATACACTGGGTGTCGAGAACCGGCTCGCTAACGCGCGACACGAGTGTGCCATCGAAATCAATGCTCAGTAGTTTGATGGGTGAATGCATTCAACAGCAATTTAAGAATTGATTTCCGACACGCAATGCGTCGATTGATTTGTCGTAGGCTGCGCCGGCGGAGAAAAGAGTACGAGTAAGAGCACGAGTAAGAATAAGACACAAAGATGAAATCGGCTTACGAACTGGCGATGGAACGGCTGGAGAGGGCGTCACCGTCGCTCGCGCTGACTGAAGAGCAGAAAAAAGAACTCGCGGAGATCGATACCAGTTATCGAGCAAAGATCGCCGAGAAGGAGCTGTTTCTCAAAGAGCAGATTCGAAAAGCGCAAGCCGCCGGCAAACTTGAAGAAGCTGAATCACTCGAGAAGCAGCTTGCATCAGAAATCCGCCGCCTGCAGGAGGACTCTGAAGCGAAGAAGGAAAAACTGCGCGCGAGCTTCGCTGGGTAGCGCACGCGTCTCCTTGGCTCGCCGTAGCCTTGGCGAAGGCGGCGCGTGTTGGTGTTTTCTGGGGAGCACAGGCTGCCAGCCTGTAGTTGCCGGCAGCCCTGCCGGCAACATCTTTGCATACGTTGTCGCTCGTAAGACCCAAATTGCCCATCTCGGCAAGCTGCCGAGACCTGCAGGCTGGCAGCCTGCGCTCCCCAGCACACGAAAAAGGAGATGCGCTACCCAGAAATCGATGGCTCCGCGCTTTCCATGTCGGCCCTGCGTTCGCCGCGTTTCGGCAAATCGGGATCGAGGAAACCGAGCATGTGCGCTCGCTTGATCGTGCGGACGCCTTCCTGCTTCTGTAAATCGGCAATGCTTTGGTGAAACTTTTCCATCTTCGTCCAGTGGACCTTGGGCCGGAAATGGTGCTCGGCGTGATAACCGTTGTAGAAGAAGAGCCAGTTATAGATTTTTCCGTAGCTGCTCACGCCCCATGCAATCGGTTTGTCGGGATTCGCGCCGTAGTGGCGGTAATAACCGTTCAAATAACTGAAGCAATGGCCGAGATACCAAAACGGCAGAAAATAAAAAATTACATATCGCCAGTTGAACAGGAACATCACGAACAACGTCGTAGCGAACGCTGCCAACTCGAGGTTTCCCCAGAACACCTCATTGTTGCCGCGTTTGCGCAGTTCCTTGCGGATGGCGCCGACATCATCTCGGAAAAAGCTGAGGAAAACATACCTCCACGGACTTTCCGGTTCGCCGTCGTGCCCATGCCGATAGATCGACAACCAGTCAACCGTGTCGCCATTTTCATTCTGCCGATCCGAATTCCCTTTGTGGTGCTGCATATGGACGGCGTCATACATCGTTTGTGAGAAACAGCACCCGATCGATTGCGTGACTCCAAACAGCCGATTCAGCAAATTCGAGCGGAAAAATGGGTTATGAATGAAATTGTGCCCCACCCCGTTGATGTTTGCGTTGACCATCAGCGCATAAATAAAGCCGAGAATCAGCATCACCCACAGCGGCGCATGTCGGTAGAGGAAGAAGAGGCCTATGAAATATGCGAGATGAAAAAGACCCGCCGCGGTCGGGACGGCGTCCCAGCGCGTGTGTGCAAAGAGCCGTGAGTTGGTACTCCGGCGTTCTATTCGGATCGCGTCGGTCTTCATCAGGGGAAATCCTCGAATTCAAACTATTCGTCAAGGAAATCGCGGCTGGCAAGTTTTGATGATTGCAAACGGCGTTTCCACCCGCCTAAGTTAGACACCCCAGATGTTTGCGCTTCAGCCAGAATTAAAAGTCTTCTCCGGCTCCGCCAATCGGGATTTGGCCGAGCGGATTTGCAAATACATCGGTGTCCCGCTTGGGCAGGCGACCATCAGTTCCTTTCCCGACGGCGAAACTTACGTGAGGATCGAGGAGAATATTCGCGGGCATGACGTTTTTATCATTCAACCGACCTGTCCACCGACCAATCAACATTTGATGGAGCTGCTCATCATGGTAGATGCAGCGCGGCGCGCCAGCGCGGATCGGATCACCGCCGTGATTCCGTTTTTCGGATACGCACGCCAGGACCGCAAAGATCAGCCGCGTGTGCCGATCACGGCCAAGCTCGTAGCCAATTTGCTGCACGCCGCGGGCGTGAGCCGCGTGCTCACAATGGATTTGCACGCGCAGCAGGTGCAGGGCTTTTTCGACATCCCGGTGGACCATCTCTATTCGCTGCCGGTGTTGATCAAATATCTGCGACAACAGCTTACCGGAAAAACCGTGGTGGTTTCGCCGGATTTGGGCGGGCTCAAAATGGCTTCGGCCTACGCGGAGGCGCTCGGCGCTAATCTCGCCATCGTGGCAAAGGAACGCCGCAGCGCTACCGAGACCGAGGCGTTGTACCTCATCGGCGAAGTGGAAGACCACGACGTGCTCCTGATCGACGATCTTACTGAGACGGCCGGCACGCTGACTTCCGCGGCTGAGCTTATGAAAAAGCGCGGCGCACAGAAAATTTACGCAGGCGTTTCGCATGCTGTGCTGGTCGATATCGCCATCACGCGGTTGCAAAAATCGAAAATCGCGGAATTAGTAACGACCAACAGCACGCCGGTGCGCCCGGTGGAAGGATTTAAGATTACGGTGCTCTGCGTCTCCGAGCTTCTTGGGGAAGGCATCAAACGTATACATAACGACGAGTCGGTGTCATCGCTGTTCAACATCGAGAACGAAAAAAATGGCAAAACAAGTTAAGCTCAAAGCAGAACCACGGACGAATGTGGGACGCTCTGCCGTGCGCAAACTCAGAGCGCGCGGATTGATTCCTGCGGTTATTTACGTAGTTGAACTGGAGATTGCCGGCGAAGGATCCAGTCGCACCGCGCTCGTGCAGGAGGTGCAACACTCCCCCGTCGGTGGTGAGATTCGTCATGTCGATTTTCACGCGATCTCCATGGACCAGATGATTCAAGCTGAAGTTCCTCTCGAACCAACGGGCACGGCAGTTGGCGTCAAAACCTTTGGGGGATTGCTTGAGCAAAGCTTGCGTGCGCTGGCGATTGAATGTCTGCCGGCCGATTTGCCGGATCGGATCACCGTGGATGTCTCTCAACTGAACATCGGCGATTCCATTCACGTTCGCGACATTCAACTTCCTTCCGGCGTCACCGCAAAAGTGCAGCCTGATCTCACAGCGTTTTCGGTCGTCGCGCCCGTAGTTGAAGAAGAACCAGTTGCGGCCGAAGCGGAAGCTGTGGCTGCTGGACCGGAAGTGATCACCGAGAAAAAGGAAGAGGGCGAAGCTGCCGCTCCCGCTCCGGCTGGAAAGGAAAAGGCTCCAAAAGAAAAGGAGCAGAAGAAGTAATCCATTTTCGATTTTCGATTTTGGATTTTCGGTTGCGCGACTGTGGAAGAAAAACCAATCCGGCTGGTCGCCGGCCTTGGAAATCCTGGCGCCGAATACGCGGCTACGCGCCACAATGTGGGGTTCATGGTGGTCGATCAGCTCGCCGCGCAATTTGGATCAACATGGGAAAAATCGTCAAAATGGGAAGCGCTGTCGGCAAAATGTGGGGCCGTTCTCTTACTCAAACCGATGAGCTTCATGAATCGGAGTGGCTATCCAATTTTTGCAGTGGCGCAGTTTTATAAAATGGCGGCCCAGGAAATGCTAGTCGTACTCGATGATCTTGCGTTACCGTTGGGTCGCCTCCGCCTGCGCACGCGGGGCGGATCGGGTGGCCACAACGGGCTTGAATCAATTATCATGCAGTTCGGAACCGAAGAGATCCCGCGCTTGCGCCTCGGGATCGGCGAGGCGTCGCGCGAAGGATCGGTTGATTACGTATTGAACCGATTCCTCGACGAGGAGAAACCTCTGGTTAGATCTGCGATCAGTCGCGCGGTAGAAGCGGTGAAATGCGCGATTGACAATGGCGTTATTTCCGCGATGAACACTTTCAATCCCGAAAGCTCGCGTGCCGAGGCGGTATCGCCGCGGCGACCGGAAGCT
>WNFT01001427.1_pt1 | contig 25056 bp, 25 predicted proteins | sample 5400191 | NCBI WGS metagenome assembly WNFT01 (sample SAMN13153359, study PRJNA577476) | soil metagenome | isolation source: 80 cm saprolite under Madrone tree | place: USA:California | collected 2016-06-14 | reverse complement strand
CGAGATCCTTTACATCGCTTTCCAATTTGGTGAGCTGCTGCGCTTCGCCGCCGTCGGCGGGGATCACGTAAACCTGCTTTTTGCCCTCCGGCGTTCCCGTGATTTGTCCCGGCCGGTCGGAGAGAAACGCGATCCATTTTCCGTCCGGCGACCACGCAGGATTGGTGCTCGATTTCTTTGCGGAAGTCAGCGCATGCGATTCGCCTGCGGCGATATCCGCGATCCACAAGTTGCGGTCGAAGGCGTTGTCTTCCCAATTGGTTTTTTGAAGCTCGTAAACCACGCGCTTGCCATCCGGCGAAATCTTCGGATTGAATGCGCTCTTCCATTCCAGCGACTGGTCGATGGTGGGTGTGGTGGAAGCCGCTGCTGGCGCGGCTTTCGTCGTCTCCTGGGCCATCGCAGAAATCGCCGGCAAACCGCACGACGCCAGTCCGATGGCGATCAGACGTATCTTTCGCATCGCTCACTACCCCCTATTGCAAGAGACGTGATCTCAAGAGTTGCGGTTCCAGAGGATGAAACCGATAAACAAAGCAATTCCCACGATGACAAATCCCAGATAGATGTGCCACCCATGCAGCCGCGTCGCAGACACAATCGCGCCCAAGGCGGAAAGTATCAGCAACAGGGCAGCCTTGCCCTTCGTTAGCCGCTTCTGTTCGACCACTCGCGTTTCACTTCTCGCCTTGGCGATGCCCACTCTGCATCACGCCGGCGCTGCTTCCCGCCCTTAAGTTCTACCATGGCGATGGTGCGGTCAAAAGCGCGCAACGCTTCCTCTTTCGGCGGCGGCTGCGGGTCCGTGAATTCGCGGTCCCGGTCGCGCACGTAGCCCGTCTCAGCCACGCGCGCTCCGATGTAATAGTTCAAGTTGCCCGTCAAGTGCAACACCAAGTGTCCCACGCTGTTTCCGTAAGGGTAGGGCTTGCGCCAGAATTGCTCGTTCGAGAGCGGGTCGACCCACTTGTGCAAATGCGAGGCGACATATTCGTAATACGCCGCCAGCCCTGCACCAACCGTTTCGTTCAATTCCGCCACGGAAAAAGTCCTCTTTGCGCGCAATCCCGAAGTTATCTGAGTGAACCCCCGCGCCGCCAGGTTTATTCCAATTCCCGGAACGCCGACAATAGCCTTCCTCGTGGAAAAGTCAAGGACTCGCTTACTCGCGCTAGACACCGCGGTTCCCATTTTCCACAGCTTTCCGTAGGGGGTCCTTCCGTACTATTGACCTTGTTACCATCGGATTCGGAAACTAAGTACAGGATGGCTCGGTACTCCGCTTTTCTCGGGCGTCGTGTGGAAGTGCAATATCGCGCTGGCGATATCCTACTGCCTGCCTCCGGCACCTTCGTCGCGGATTCCGGGCGTTCCATTTTCCTTGAGCAGAATTTCGAGCAGCGCGGCCAGCACAAGCACTTCCGCTGGGAAATCCCTTACCAGCCACCAAAGATTCTCCCCAGCCCCAGCCCTCCAAGTCCAGCGAGGAGCCCCGCAGCGCCGCTGCCGCCGCTTCTGCTGGCGGTGCGCCGGGTCTTCTGCCCCTGCCCCATCGCCCGAAGACTGCCTGACGCTTCGACCAAATTTCTATCCGCCACTTCCGCCTCGCAATTCGGCTACAATCATTTCCGCTTTTGAGCTGAATATGAATGCGGTACGCGTACGCCGCTTTGAGGAGGCACTCTTTGGAATCCGCTGGCGCTCCCAGAAAAATTGGATTCATTGGTCTCGGCCTGATGGGCCGCCCCATGGGCATGAATCTCATCAAGGCCGGCCATTCTCTCACCGTTTGGAATCGCACCGCGTCGCGTGCCGACGAACTCGTGGCCGCCGGCGCGACGCTTGCAAAATCCCCGCAAGATGTCGCCGTGGCCGCTGACTTCCTTCTCTCCATGGTTAGCGATCCGCCGGCGCTAGAAGAAGTTTTATGGGGACCCGGCGGCGCCATGCAGGCGCTCAAGCGCGGCAGCATTTACGTGGACTCCAGCACGATCTCACCGGCGCTTGCCCGCAAGATTGCCGCGGCCTGCGCCGAACGTGGCGTGCGTTTTCTGGACGCGCCCGTCACCGGCGGAGACTGGGGCGCCAAGAAGGGCGAGCTGGTGTTCATGATCGGCGGCGATGCCGCCACATTGAAAGACGCCGAACCGATCCTTGGCGTGATGGGCAAGAAACTGTTTCACCTCGGTCCGAACGGCGCCGGGCAGACCATCAAGCTGGCGATGAATCTGATCCTCGCCCTACAAGTGGAGGCGCTTGCGGAAGCTCTGGCGCTCACCATGCGCGCAGGCATTCAAGGCGAAAAACTTATCGAAGTCCTGCAATCCAGCATGGGGCGTTCCGGTCTCCTCGACGTCAAAGCTCCCAATCTCCTCAAAGGTGAGTACGTTCCGAGCTTTCCGCTGCGCTTGATGCACAAGGATCTTGGTTTGGCGCTCGACCTTGCCAATCAACTCGGCGTCGCGCTACCCGCCACTGCGGCGGCACGCGAAACCTACAACTACGTCAAAGGCGCAGCGAAAGAAGATCTTGATTACTCCGCGGTGATGAAATTCTGGAATCGGTGAGTCGCGTCCGACTGAGCCGCGGCCGACCACGCCTTCTTGGGCAAACTACTCGAAGCGGAACTTTACCGTCACGGCCAGGTGCAACGCAACGGGCCGCCCATTCAACCGGGCGGGTTCATATTTCCAATGTTTTACTGCATCCATGGCTGCTTGCCGTAGCATTGCCGGGCCCGATATCGCTTTTAATTCCGTGACGTTCCCGGTCGCATCTATCAGCGCGTCCAAAATAACGTTCCCGCTAACACGACTCGATTTGGCGAATGGCGGATAGACGGGAGGCACCGACTTCACGAGACGTGCCTTCTGAACCTGGCCGCCCACGGGGGCCGATTCTGAAATAGGACTTGGTATCGGAGGACTGCCGAGAATGTCTACGATCGGCGACTGCAATGGAGGCTGCAGTTCACCGCGAACCACCGGGGCCACAAGGGATGGAGAGTTCGTAGCGGAACTATTTACTTGAGGCCGGCTCGCCTGGGGAGCAACCAAAGTGAATTTGCGAGGCTCCGAAGGTTTTGGGGAGGCGGCGGTCTGCTTAAGGCGGCTGGCGCCTCTTAAGGAGGGAGTGGAAAAAGGCAGCGAAGATTTGTAAGCGGCTTGCGTGGGAACATTTTTGGAACTGCTGTCGTCAAACCACAAAAGCCACCGCCGGTTGTTCGCGTCCAAAACCTCCACGAGAAATGGTCGCTGGCTTCCGGCGGCCGAAGCATATTCGGCGCCTACAGATTCACCCTCGCCCAGAACCGGACTCGCCGCGCGTTCGACCGAAGGAACTCTGTAGGCCAGCCGCTGCAGAATCATTCCGAGGCCGCCAATCACGACCGCAGCCGCCATGCCAACTAATACGCCTGTCACCTGTGTTCGGCTCAGCCGCAAATAAGGGCCGGAGGCTTCGGCGTTCTTGTTTTCTTCCTCAGCCATTGCATGGGAGTAGTCTTGGAAGACTGGTGCTTCAGGGGTCTCCGCTACCAAGGGGGAAGTCAGGTCCTCGAGCGAGTCTGCGTACGGCTCCGAGCCAGGATCCATGCAAGCTACCTCAAGCGGCATGTCGTCCTCGTTTACTTCGGGGCGCGTTTCCGGAGGCGGCGCAGGTTCGAATGGTTCCGGCCGTGAAACTAGGGCTTCAGGTTCCGTCTCGTTGCTCGAGCGCCCGCTGTCGACGGAATGCCCAAAAGAGAGCCATTTCTGAATCTGCTCGCGGCTGCCTTCAGCCAGATTGGCGAACTGCACCCCGGCAGTCCTTTCAAAATTGGATGTCCATCGGATGTCACCCGTGGCCTGGAACGAATCAATGATGATGTCCCCGCCAAACGAGGATGGCAAACGGCCCATTGCTTCGAACCTAAAGTTGATCGGCCCAGGGTCTGAAGCGGGCTGAGCAAATTCAAAGCGCATGCCGCCTTTGCTCAAGTCAATCAGTTTGCCCCAATTGTTCTGACCGAAGTACACCAGGACCACCCATTCAAGCGTTTCCCTCGGCCAGAAGCGCCGCTCGCTGATCTGGGACTCATGGTTATGAATGGTCGGTGGGATGGACATATCCTATCCTAATTTCCCGCCATGGCAGTTTGCGCCCCTACATGCAATTCCTGCCACGCTCCAGGCAGTTTGACTTCATAGCGGCTGGCATGATCAAACAGAACAAACTCCGCGACATTGGCAAGTCTCTGTCTTACGAATTCCCTGAGCTTGTCGATATACGCGGGATCTCCTTCGAGGGGCCAGGCAAAACGTTCCGTCATTTCAATGGCCAGGCGCGCATGCTGCTTCGCCGGAAGAAAGACTGGGTAGCTCAGCTGTATCGGTTCTTGCTGGCTCAGGCTCCCGTCAGACTTCAGCCGGCTCTGGATGACAAGCTCGCGACCGTCGTCCAAGCGATAGTCCGAATCCGTGTTGTTCTCCAGATCGTAGGAAAGTATCAATGTGGAATGAGTCTTATCGGTTTCTTTGAGCTGGCTTGCCACGTACGTCGCCTTGATGGCTTGCGGATGCCATGATGCGGATGTCTCGCTTGGCCAGTTTTTGAAGGCCTTCGCAGTCGTCATAAAAATGATCAGGAGCACAAGCCCCGCTAAGCCAGTGATAACAAAGAAGTTTCTCTTGGACACGACGACCCCACTCCGCCTTCGAGAATTGAACTCGCGAAAATTCCTCGCGAGATACCCCGTTCCGAATGAATGCGTAACACCGCCGCACCTCTCCGGCAAGCAAGGAAAGGCCCTAACTTAGATGCAGGTGTGTACCCGAGGGTTCGCATCTGGCATGGTACTAATACTATGGGCTCCGTATCGCCCCGGGGCACATCGCCCCATGGCAAATCGTGATCGCAGGGTCGCCTGCGTTTCAAAGTATAATAGCAAACGGCAAAGTTTTTGGCAGGCTCCGTCCGTTTCGCTCCGGCATCCAACCAACTCTCTGATAGACTCTTCCGCCGTGGAGGCTATCCGTGAGCGTACCTGATGCCACAAAGATCCAGAAATTCCGCGACCACCTTCACCAGGAATGGACCGGCGACAGGACCGTCGCCGCCTGGCGCAGATGGCACGCCCAGATTGCCGCGTTCACGCGCGGTGCTACCGAAGCCATTCTCGAGGCCGCCCACCTTCGTCCCGGAATGCGCGTCCTGGACCTCGCCTGCGGGGTGGGCGATCCCGCGCTCTCTATTGCAACAGAAGTTGCTCCCTCTGGCCGCGTGACCGCCACCGATCTCGGACCGGGTATGATGTCACTTGCCGAAGAGCTCGCGCGGAAGAAGGGTCTAACCAACATCGAATTCCACGAAGCCAACGCCGAGGCGCTCCCCTTTGCGGACGAATCCTACGACGTGCTCACCTGCCGCTTCGGCATCATGTTTTTTCCGGACCTGCCCAAAGCGCTGCGCGAGTGTTTCCGCGTGCTCAAGCCTGGTGGCCGCGCCGCGTTCATCGCATGGGGCAAGAAGGAGCAACCCTTCTTCACGACAACCGCAGGAATCATTCTGAAGCATGTTCCCGTGCCGCCGCCTCCCCCGGATCCCGATGGGCCGAGCCTGTTCATGTTTGGCGAACGAGACCGGCTCCGCCGCGCGCTAGAAGCTGCCGGCTTCAACAATGTTCATGAAGAAGACCGCATCATCGCCGGGCGCTGGTCATCCTCTATCGAAGAATACTGGGAGCAGTTCAGCGAAGTAGCCGCGCCTTTCCGGCCACTCATCGAGCAGCTCACGCCCGAAAAGATGGCTCAAGCCAAATCCGAGATTTTCGCTGCCCTTAAAAAATTCTGGGACGGAAGGGAATTAAACATGCCTCTCGAAATCGTCATCGGCGCGGGAATTCGCCTCTAGACTATTCGTAGCGCAAAGCTTCCACGGGATCGAGACGCGCGGCCTTGATGGCGGGGTACATGCCAAAGAAGAGACCCACGCTCATGGACACGGCCACCGCAATCACAATCGCCCAGAGCGGGATCGACGAGGGCAGGCTGGGCACCACGACGTGGATCAGCAGGCTGATGCCGCCGCCAAGCAACACGCCGATCACGCCGCCCGCTCCGGTCAGAACAATGGCTTCGGTGAGGAACTGCCAGATTACGTCGCGGCGCCGCGCTCCGATGGCTTTGCGCACGCCAATTTCACGCGTACGCTGAGTTACCGACATCAGCATGATGTTCATCACGCCCACGCCGCCCACCAGCAGCCCAATCGAGCTGATGACGGAAATCAACAGTGCCACCGATGAAGTAATCTGGCGAAATTCGTCCGCGATTTGCTGCGCGCTGGAGATGCCAAAACTATCCGGCTTGCTGTAGGGCACGTTTCTGCGGCGCCGCAGCAAGCCGCGGATCTGGTCCTCCGCTTCCGGCATCCGGCCGGTATAAGCGGTGGCCCCGATGAAGTGTTCGTCGTCTTCAGGATTATGTTTGCGATAGCTGCGATAAGGCACCATCACCGCTTTGTCCGCCGACTGATCCTTGATGAAGCCGCCTTTGCGGGGCTGAAGCACAGCGATCACCTCGTAAGTGACGCCTGCGATCATGATCGGTTTGCCCAGGGGATCCATATCCGGGTACAACGTCTTTGCGATGTCTGTGCCAATCACCGCAACATCCGCGCGGTGATTGTTTTCCGCCTCGCTGAAGAACCGTCCGCGCTCGGGCCGCGAATTAAACACTTCTTCATTCGATGGCGTCGTCCCGTTGTAATCTATTCCCGCAACTTCCTTGCCCAGATAACGGGCCGTGACCACGCCACGCGGCGGCCCATCTTCCACAATCCGCGGAAAGACGCTGACGGTGACTGCCCGTACCGCAGGGCAAAACTGCTCGATGGCCTCGGCATCTTCCAGCGTCAAAGGCTTGCGCGAGCGTTCATCGGCAGTCAGCCGCCCCGTGTGGATTCCCGGATCGAACCGAAAAATGAACAGCGTCTCCGGCCCGTAGTCGCTCAGATATTCATTCACGTTGCCATAAACGCCCACGAGAATGGACACCACGGAAAGCAGCGCGGTAATACCGATGACCACGCCCAGCACCGTCAAAAACGAACGCATCTTGTTCTCACGAAGCGTCGTGAGAGCCATTTGGGCGTTTTCCGCGATATTCATGCGATTCGCGCTCTCCTGCTTCTATGCTTCCTGCCGCAACGCTTCGATGGGTTGCAAGCCCGCCGCTTTCTTTGCCGGATAAACTCCGAAGAACACTCCCACTGTGGCCGAAATAATTTCCGCAAGGATAACCGCGGAAATCGGCACGCTCATCGGCACGGAAGTGGTCGCCCTCGTCAGGCCGGCAATTCCGTACGCCACCATCACTCCGATCGCCCCACCGATCGCCGCCATCACCGCCGCTTCAATGAGGAATTGCAAGAGTATATCGCCACGCCGTGCGCCCAGCGCCTTGCGGATTCCAATCTCGCGCGTCCGTTCCGTCACCGTCGCCAGCATCACGTTCATGATGACCACTCCCCCGATCACCAGGAATACCGACACCACCCCGACCATCGCCGTGGCGATCACTCCGGTCAGGTTCTTCCACAAATCCATGAGCGTCGCGGAATCAAAGATCCCGAAATTATCCTTTTCGTTTGGCGGGATGTGGCGGCGCGCACGCATCAACACGCGGGCCTCATCTTGGGTGCGTTCCATCCACTCCGCTCCACGCGCTTGAACGTTGATCCAAATGCCTTCATAGCTGCCGTACATCTTGAAATACGTTTGGATCGGGATGTACAGGAAATTATCCTGCGACTGCCCGAGCACCGAGCCGATCGGTTTCGCAATCCCCACCACCTGGAACGGCCGCCCTTCGATCAGCACTTCGTGACCGATAGGGTCCACGTTGGGGAAGAGTTTCGTGGCGATGTCCATGCCAATCATCGCCACCTGAGCGCGGCTCTGATCGTCGCCGTCGGAGATGTACCGCCCATCCGCGGGTTCCACGATGTCGATCTCCCCCATGTTGGCGGTGACCCCGCGAATGTTGCAGTCTTCCAGGCTTTGCGAGCCTACGCGCACTTTTCCGCCCGTGCGCAGTTCCACGCCCAGGCGAAGCGGCAGCTTCATGTTTTCGCGCAGCGCTTCGTAGTCGTCCCACGTAACGATCTTGTTCCGCCGGTTGGCCCTCACGAATTCTTCTACGTCGGTAATGATGGGAAAGCGCGTCAGCAGAAATACGTTCGATCCGAGATTGGCCACGCGCTCCGCGATGTAGCGGTTCACTCCAGAGATCAGCGCCACCACCACGATCAGCGTCGAAACCGACAGGATAATTCCCAGTAACATCAGGAACGAACGCATCTTGTGCGCGCGCAGCGTCTCCAGCGCCACTCCGATCGGTTCTCGCAGCAGGACGCGCCGTTTCATCCCCGCATTACCCCAGGCTATTCTACGGCATACCGGGGTATAAGGTTTCGCGCTCACAGCTATCGCGGCAGGCTTCAGGTGTGCGCGCACGGGAGCCTGGGCTCGCCCTTCGCGGAGCTTAGCAGGTGGCCGGCGCCAGTTTTGACGCAGGGTTGCGGAAATCCCCGCCACCGACCACATTCCCTTTGCATCCAAGAAATACCATGCCGCGCAAAGCTCATCCCTGGGGCGTGCCGCCCTGGAGCGTGGATTTCCGTCCCACCCTGCGTGCTTTCCCGGACCACGTGGATTTCGCCATTGTTGGCGGCGGGTTCTCGGGCCTTTCCGCTGCGGCCTGGTTGAGCAGATTGGCTCCCGGGCGGTCCGTCTTGGTGCTGGAGTCGGATTCGCTCGGTGAAGGCGCCAGCGGCCGCACCGGCGGCATGGCGCTCGCGGAAACCGCCGCCGGCAAGCTCCCTGGACTCGGCGACGTGCTCGCCAGCTACAAAAAAATCCTCCGCGCTTTGCGCATCGATTCGCGGTTGGCTCTTCCTGGCGCTTGGGAGCTTGCCCGCACGGGTGCCGCAAAGGATTCGCCGATCTCCTGGAGCGATTCCGGCGAACTGAGAGTCGTGCGCCGCGTGCCCGGCGGCACCGTTGACCCCGGCAGAGTCCTCGCCGGCCTCGCGCGCGCCGCAGAAGACTCCGGCGCGCAAATCATCGAGCACACCGAAGTTCGCACGCTGGACTTCTCGAATCCTCTGCGCCTGCACGTCCGCCGCAATCTCTTCGGCCGCATCCACCAGAAAGAAATCCACGCGGAGCAAGTGCTCCTCGCCACCAACGCCTACTCTCTTGAATTATCCGGCCTGTGTGCCGCTGCCGCGCCGAAGCTCACCTTTGCGCTGGCCACTGCTCCGCTGACCGCCGCGCAGCTCAAAGCCGTCGGCCTCTCTTCGCGGCGCCCGTTTTATACTGTCGACTTACCCTATTTTTGGGGACGCTTGCTCGAATCGAATAGCGTTATCTTCGGCTCCGGGCTCGTCCCAGCTTACGTAGGCGCGCCTTCTCGATTTCCCCTCGGTGATCGCTCCATCAAAAATGTCGCGCACGATTTGCACCGCTATGATGTTCACCGGGGCCAGGCCGCAGACCGTCTCCGTTCGCTCGAGAGTCGCGTCCGGCATTTGCATCCCGCCCTTGCCAACGTGCGCATCACGCACCGCTGGGGCGGTCCGATTCTCCTCACGGAAAAAATGCGCCCTGTTTTCCGCCACCATCCTCGCACCAAACAGGTGATAATCCTCGCCGGCTACAACGGCCACGGCGTCGCACTCTCCGTTTACCTCGGCCAATGGGCTGCCCAAGCCCTCCTCGCCCGCCGCTCCCTCCCGTCCTGGCCTTGACCTAAATCCCTCTTCTGTCCCTTCATCCTTTCTTCGCGCTCGCATAAGCGTCCGCGCCCATCAAATGAATCGATACGTACGGCTCGTCTCCCACCACCCAACTGTCATGCCCCGGCGCGATGTAGAACACGTCCCCGGCCCTGATATCGATCACCCTGCCATCATCCATCGCCGCCGTCGCCCGCCCGGTGAGCACCATGCCGATGTGCTCCACCGCGCAGCTCTTCGCACCCGTCGCACGTCCCACGTGCACCGACCATTTCCATCCCGGCTCGTACGTCGCGCGCCCGATGGTCATTCCGCCCACGCGCACAACCTCGAATCTGCCTTTCTCAAACGTTCGAATCTCGTCCGGCTGCTCAAATCGCTTCAGGATCACTTCGAACATGAATTTCTCCCTTCTCAGCTTCTCATTAGAAAAGAATCGAGCGGGTTGAGCGACATCCAAATTGCCATCGTGCTGGACCAAACCCCAATCCATTTTGGCTGTTCTCATCATTTGAGTAATCCGGCGGGTGCGCCATTTTGGATTTTGCATTTCTGCTGGCCGTGCGTCACAACGTAAGGGCGCGGGGCGCGGGGTACCTGGTCCTGCAAGGTCATGCAAAGCTCGTGCCTCATCGGAGGAAGTATGGAGAAGGGTCGCGCCGCAAATGCGGCGGGCACAGCGCCGCACGCGTTCGCGATACGCCCCGCAATCGTCGAAGACGCAGGCGCCATCGTCCAATGTCTCCGCACTGCGTTCGAGCCCTACCGCTCGCAATACACGCCCCAAGCCTGGCTCGACACAGTGATGACGCCGGACACGCTTCGCCGGAGGCTTCGGTCCATGACCGTGCTCGTTGCGATCGACGTGCAGGGTAGTGTCGTGGGCACCATCGGCGGCACCGTGGTTTCTTCCTCGGAAGGGCACCTCCGCGGCATGGCTGTGCTGCCGGAAGCTCACGGACGGGGGATCGCGCAGCTCCTGCTCGACGCCATCGAAAAAAACTTGCTCGGCAAAGGCTGCACGCGCATCTCGCTCGATACCACCGAGCCGCTCCAGCGCGCCATGCGCTTCTACGAAAAAAACGGCTTTCGCCGCACCGGAAAAGTATCCGACTTTTTCGGCATGCCACTCATCGAGTACCTCAAGCACCTCCCGCTCGCTAAATTCATCTGACCGAAAGGCCAGCGTGACGAGTTGGGGGAGTACTGTACTTTTAAGGTCTCGAAGAGGAGCTGGGAACGTGGCTTACTGAAGCCAGAGCCAAGCCCGGCCCTCGAAAGAGGCCAGTATGAAAAACAGATGGATCATCGTCGGAGCTGTCGGAGTGAGCATTTTGCTTGGCGGCGCCGCAGCAGCGGCGCATTCCTACAATCCAATCAAATGGATTAAAAAGGGCCCGAGCCCTACGGCAAGCGAACAGCTCGCCTCTAACAATCAGGAAGAAAAGAAGTTATCTCTGCAATTGCAGGCCGTGTTACCTCCGCGCACCAGCCTGAAGGATGCCTGCGCGGGATTTAAGAGCCTGAACGATTGCGTCGCCGCGCTTCACGTAAGTCACAATCTCTCGATCAAATTCAACTGCCTTAAATGGGATGTGACCGGCGCCAAACCGGCTGGCGACGTCAAATCGTGCGCGGCTCCGTCGAATGACAGGACCATGGACCTGAGCAAAGCGATTCGTGTGCTGAAGCCGGATGCCAATTTCCGCACGGAAGCAAAGAACGCCGAGAAGCGGGCGCGTGAGGACATCAAGGACGCGTCCTAGTCAGAAATAGCCAGCGCTCCTGTCCCCTGTAGGGGCGGACTTCAGTCCGCCCTTTTCTTGTCTTGCCTCTGTTTCTGTTGTTACTTCAATTCACGCGGGCCGAATCGCAAACACGATCCGCTCGCGCCGGCTGAAGGACGCAAAGAATCCCAGCAACTGTTTCAACGGAAAATACTTTTTGTTGAGCAGTCGCGTACCGCGCGCCGCCTCTTCGCCCGTCACGATCTCCACGCGCGCTTCGACCCAATCGCCCAGCACTCTGCCGCGCATGTCGCACGGCGCGATCTTCACGCGCGGATTGTTTCGCACGCGTTTCACTTTTCCCGAAACGCCGATGGTATACAGGTACAGCTTCGCCCCGCTCGAATCGAGGTGCGCCGACGGCTCCGCCGCAAACCACACGGGCGTCTTCACTCCTTCGCCGCTCTTCTTGAATGTTTCAAGATTCAAATACTTGTGCCCGGCAAACGCTTCAAATCCCATCGCATCGCTCCTGCAGTCGCGTCAGTTCGCGACAGCCATTCGATGCTTGCCATTTTACATGCGGCACAAACACAAAGAGCGCTCCGGCCTTGCTGGAGCGCCCTTTGACCTCTCTGTTCAGGACTTACTTTGCGTTCTGGTCAGCCTGCATCACGCCGAAGAGATTTCCTTCCGTATCCTCAAGATACGCAAAGTAGCCAACCGTGGGGATCGGCGTCTTGGGCGTAATCAGCTTTCCGCCGGCCTTCTTCACGGCCTCCACGGCGCCGTCAACGGAGTCCACGCCAATCGTGTTGGTCGTGGTCTTCACATTGGTATTTTTCATCAGGCCGCCGTTGATCCCCGGCGTCCCCTCCGCGCCGGTGGTCACCATCCAGTACTCCATGGGCCCCGGCCACTTTTCGCTTTTCCAGCCGAACACTTTTTTGTAGAAGGCTGAAGCGCGTTCCGGATTGCTCGCCGGTATTTCAAAATGTACGACTCGAGACATGGTTCTCCTCCTGATTTATGCAAACGAAATTCTCTTGCCTGATTTTCCGGGGCTATTTAGCGCGTCGCTGGTGCCGGCACGGCGCCGTAGCGTTGCGTGGCGTAACCCACAATCATTCCCACGATGCTGCCGGGCAAAATGATTTCGAAATAGTAGCCATGCTGAAGGTATGCGACGATGAACGCCAGCACAAAACCAACTGCGAGACCGAACAGAATGCCGAGCGGCACGGAATTCACCTTTCGCGCAAAAATGCCCGCCGCTACGCCGGCGATCAAACCCTTAATTGTCGAACCAAAGATGATTCCCGCCAATTGCGCTCGCACAGCCGGAGTGAACCACGCCGTCCCGCCATCGATTGCGCCCAGCACGGCCCCGATCAAAAGTCCCAGCAGCACTTTGTTCATCGCGATCCTCCGTTCGAATCATTGTTTCTATTGTTCTGTACAACAAACCTTTGATTTCCTTTAGGCCTATCTGTGCATGAAAAGCAAAATCAGGACGCGCATCACCAAGTAAGCTGCAATCAACAAGATAAAGAAGCGGTAGCGCCGGTAGAAGCGGGCCCCTCTTTCAAAGAGGCTTTCGCGGTGAGCGCCGACGGCCAAGCCGTCCAGGTATTTCGAAACATCGAGCGCCAGTTCCTGAACGGTGGGATAGCGTTCTGCCGGAGCCGCGGCCATCGATTTTGCGCAGATGGCGGCGAGCGATTTATCAAGGCGCCGTTCATTCGAAGCGGAAGGAGCTTCCGGTTTTCCGGTGAGCAAAAATCGCAGCAGGGCCCCGAGGGAGTAGATATCGCTGCGAGCGTCCAAGTGCTCAACGTCCCCGTGCGCCTGTTCCGGGGACATGTAGCCTGGTGTGCCCATGATAGTGCCGTGTTCCGTTAGGACGGATATTTCCGTGGCGTCGCTTTCGAAAGAGGCTGGCTTGGGTTTTTCGAAAACGGTTGCTTCGGGGTCGCGTGGTGGCGCAGCATTCGAAACCTCCGTGCGCAGAATCTTAGCGAGGCCCCAGTCCATCACCAAAACTTCGCCGAACGATCCGACCATGATGTTCGCGGGTTTCAAATCGCGGTGCAGCACGCCGCGAGCGTGCGCAAATCCTACCGCATCGCAAATTCGCAGGAAGAGCCGCAGGCGGTCCGGCACAGAATTTACCGTGGCGACAAATTTGTCCAGCCGCTGGCCTTCCACAAATTTCATGGTGTAGAAGACGCGGCCATCGGCAAGCGTTCCCACATCGTGGACCGGAACGATGCCGGGATGCTCGAGGGCCGCCAGCACGCGGGCTTCGCGAATGAGGCGGTTCGCGAGATCGCCATTGGTCCCCGGAACATCGAGTACTTTCAGTGCGACGAGCCGCTTAAGATTCTCGTCTTCCGCGGCGTACACGACGCCCATGCCGCCGCGTGCGATGCGTTCGACCAGCCGATAGCGCGTACCGGCAAGGTCGGGAGTTTCGGCGGCGTCGCGCAATCTTTCGAGCGCGGCGTTCGAAAGGAATTTCATTTCGATTCCCAGCCAAAAGCGGCGCGGGCTTCACGTTGAAATTCATTCTCGCTGTCACAAAGTTCGCGGAGACGCTCGAGAGCGATCTTGCGAAACTCGCGGCGCGCCCAGGCCAACGCATTGGTTACGTCCGACACGGGAATTCCGTACTCGCGAGCAAGCTGCTCGTAGGAAACCTTGTCGTCGCCCTCGAGATCGTACGATTCGAACAGCCGGAAGGTGCGTGCGCGCTCGCGCTGCTCGCAAAGACCGCGCAAGTCCTCGACGGCAAGCGCAAAAAGGCTGCGTATCCACTCTTTTTCGAAGAATGCTTCGAGGGATTCCGGTGAAGCGATTTGTGCGGGATCGATGGCGGTGGCGCCGAATTCTTCTTCCGCGGCGGTGAAATCGAGCGCGACGTGGAGCACATTTCCGCCACGCTTCAGCCGCCGGCCGGCTTTGTCTTCGTTCATTACAAAACTGTCAACGCAAACGCGGAGGTAGGTTCGCAGGCGGCTTTTGTTGGAATCAAATTTGTCGAGGAGATCTCTTTCCAGGAGTTCAGCAAAAAATCCCTGGGTGAGATCCTGGGCCGAATCGGGCTGCCGATTCCATCGCCAACGGACGTATTTATAGACGGGCTTCCAGTAAGCCGCACACAGGACCTCCAGGGCGCGTTCGCGTTCTTCGGCATCAATGCTGCGCGCCGCTTCGACGACGGAACGGCGGGTAGGAGGAAAGCGGTCGCCGGCGGGATGGATGTCTTCCTGGGTCATGTGGCTGGCCTGTTTGAATTAGGCTGTGTACTTCGAAAGGAGTCTATGCAGGAAGGTTCGCGCTGACAAGCGGCGAATATTCGTGCGTTCGTACGAAAAGGAAGCAATTCCATTGCTGCGCCCAGTGCATTCGCACGCATTTCCAGCGTTTCCGCGCTTTGACTTGTTTGCTGTGGGCTTTGACTGAGTCGAGGAGATCTGCCTTCTACGCAGGGCAGACACCGAAGATCAAAATGAAGATCGCAGCTTACCCCTGGTGACGGATGCGCTCGGCGAGGGAGCGGGCGCGCTGGCGGGCGATGTCGACGAAGCGGGAATCTCCCGCGATCTGATCGAGCATGGGCAGGACCCGTTGCGGTTCCGGCATGAGGCTGCGGTTGAGATCCGATTCAAATTGCAACAAGGCATCGTTGATTCCCAGGCGGTCGTACTTCATGCGCCGGGAAATCAAGTCCACGTGTTGCTGCTGACGCGCTAGGCCCTCAAAAATCTGCAGGAGCTGTGTCGCCGCCGAATTCAAGGTGTAATTGAATTTTGTCTCGTGGACTTCCGGGCCGGATTCCCATCGAAAGGTCTTCTCCCCGAGATTCGCGAGCTTGCGATGCACATCGAGGTCCTGCCCCTGGAAATGTTTGAGTTGTGCCGCGAAATCAAACATCTTCGTGCGCCAAGTGGGGCTCACCTGGAAAGGCAGAGAGCCGGCGTCTTCTTCCAACTGTCGGATTTCATACGTCGCAGTCTCGGAGTCCTCCCGCACGGTGATCTCGATGAATTCCGGTGAGCTGCCTTTGAAGACGCGCCGAAATGTCAGCTTGGCGCCTGCGGGGGCGGGCGCCGACAGCGTCGCGCCGGCCATCAAGCAGGCGGTGGTAGTCAGCAGCAGGAAACGCAGAAGGGAATTCTTCATCGCGTCTATAGGATGCGCGGCGGCCCGCTCCGCGTTACGCTGCTGGTGCGGTTCTCGGCCGGCAACGCGGTGAAAGCTGGAGCGGCGCGTAAGGCGCGCAGTTTCGCAAAATGATTTGGATCCGGCAGCCCGAACTGGCGTCGGACCCGTTCTGCTTGTAGGTGGCACAGCGCCACGGCCAAAGCATCCGCGGCGTCCGAGGGCTCCGGGGTTTCGTTCATGGAGAGTAGCGCCCGGACCATCATCTGCATCTGGCGCTTGCCGGCGTGTCCGTGGCCAGCGATGTTAGCCTTCACTTCGCGCGGGGCGTAGCTGTGCACTTCCAAGCCGTGCTGCGCGGCGGCCAACAGAACCACGCCGCGCACTTCCGCCAAGCGCAGCGCGGTGCGCATATTGAGTGCGGTAAAGACGCTCTCAATGGCCACGGCGTCTGGGGAAAATTCTTCGATCAGCCGGCAGAGCAAAGCGTGCACATCCTGGAGAACGGCACCTGCGAAATCTTTCTGCCGCTTGGCGGCAACCTTCAGCGCACCATAATGCAACATATGGCAGCGCCGTCCATCGCTCTCGACGATTCCGTAGCCGGTCGGCCCCGCCGCCGCCGGGTCCACCCCTAGAACGCGCATGCATGCGTTCTTTTCGCTCCGCCCGCCCGATGAATTCGTCCCGGTCATGGCCCCAAGTCTACGGCCTTCCGCGCATCCCTGCCAGCGCTTTGTGGGGAGCGTGTCACGTAGAAAAAGTATCATTCAATCAAAAAACGGCCAGCCCGGGTCGCGGACTGGCCGTAAAAAAATCGAGTGGCTGATTAATTCGCGCCGACGGCGGCCTGAATTTCGGATTCGTCGATGTCGAAGTTGGCGTAAACGTGCTGCACATCGTCATGTTCTTCGAGAGCTTCGACCAGCCGCACCATTTGCGTGGCCTGCGGGCCGGTCAGCTTGATGTAGTTCTGCGGCACCATGGCGATTTCCGCGGATTCCGGGGTGATGCCCGCTTTGGTCAGCGCTTCCTTCACTTTCTCCAGGGCTTCCGGCGGCGTCACGATGTACCATGCCGAGCCATCATCTTTCAGATCCTCCGCGCCGGCTTCCAGCACGATGTCCAGCATTTTGTCTTCGCTGGCGGCTTCCTTGGGCACGCTGATCTCGCCCTTGCGGCTGAACATCCATCCAACGGCGCCGGCTTCCGCCATGTTGCCGCCGTTCTTGCTCATCAAATGGCGGAATTCTCCCACGATCCGATTGCGATTGGTGGTGACCACTTCAATGAGCATGCCCACGCCGCCGGGGCCGTAACCTTCAAAGGTGGCCTCCTCATACTGCTCGCCTTCGAGCTGCCCGGTACCGCGTAGGATGGCGCGCTCGACGTTCTCACCCGGCATGTTCGCGGCTTTAGCCGCCAGAATAGCGGTGCGCAGCCGCGGATTCGAACCAGGTTCGCCTCCGCCGATGCGCGCGGCGATGCTGATTTCGCGGATGATTCGCGTGAAAACGCGGCCGCGCTTCGCGTCGGTGGCCCCCTTCTTATGTTTAATCGTGGCCCATTTTGAATGCCCGGACATGACACATCCTCGTTTGTTTCGCGTGACCGCAGCCTGGCCGGGTCATCGATGGATGAATTTTTGCGCCGCAGAATGGTTTCAGAGAAAAACGGCCGTCCAGAGGCCGCGGATAACTCTGACCGATGTACGGTCGCCGAGAAAGTCGGCCGTCTTACGGCCGCCAAGTAAAACGACACCAGTGCGGAGACTTACGGTGAACCGCAAACCCCTGCGGAACCACCGTAGTCTAGCACAGCCCCGCACGAGGTGAAACAAAAGGCTTCTCAGTTCCGCCGCTCACACAGCTAGCGAGTTTTCGTTGCAACTCTAGTTTGAGTTCTGCGATCCAGCTCGCTCTCCCGCAGTGCCCTGGCATACTGAGCGGCAATGACGCTCCAGGAAAAATACCTCTGGTGCGCCTGTTTGCTCCGTTCCGCCAGTAAGGCCTGATAGGATTCATCGCTTAGCACGCGAAGCAGCGCTGGCCCAAGACCCTCTTTCGTTTCCCGGCGCACGAGCACAACTCCGGCTTCGGTAATTGGTGCAGCCGTTTCCCATCCTTCTTGCGCCACCACCGGCAGGCCGCAAGATATGGCCGCCATCGCGCTGCCCCGCCGCGTCGAGAGAGGCCCTCGCGCAAAGAGCAGTACGTCGCAGCTGCCTAGAACTCTTACGATCTGCTCCGCCGGCAAGAGACCGTACATCGTCACTTTCACGAATGTCCCCGCCAATCTTTCGGCGAGTTCCTTGCCACCAATATCCGCGTTCCGGCCTAGAACCACGGCTTGCAGCTTTCCGATTTGCTTTGTCGCAAAACTTAGAGCTTCCGCAATCAGTTTCACTTCTTCTCCCCGGACGCCGTCTTCGGACAAAGAGAAAATGGCCACGGTCGGCGGGTCGTTCCGATGCTCTTTTGCTTGCTTCCATGCCGTCTCAGGTGCAGGCAAGTTGGCGCCCACGGGGATAAAGACGCCGTTTTGCGCGCCCCGTGGGACCCAGGGAATTACGTCCGGAGGAATCGTCAGCACCGCGAGGTCGGCCAGCCTCAGAGCTTGTCGCATCGTGTGAATCTGTACCGCGCGGCGGATCCGGTCCACAAGCCTGCTGCCGTAATAAGCCTCGGCGTCATGAAACACCACCGCGCAACGCGCCCCACTTCTCTTTAACGCACGGATCACTCTCATCACGCGCAGCGAAAATCCTCGACGCGACCATGCCAGCGCCGTGTATTGCAAGAGAAACCATTCAGGATTTCCAGTTTCCATCGTGCGCTCGCGCAACTCCCGGAGCGCTTTGCGCCAGCCAGTCTCTATCCAGTTCACGCGGGACAGTTCCAGCGAGATTCCCTCCGCCGCCAGAGCCTTGCCCAGGTACTGGCAATATTCTTCGACAGCATCGATCGGCTCATCCCGCCGTCCCAGGACCGCCACGCATCTTAGACTTTCGGAAGAAATGCCCAGATGAAATCTTCTCCGTCGCCGCCACCGTGTGAAACGCCCGGCGGCTCCCGTCAGGTTAGCACGCTCTTCTTACACGCAAAACCGCTATACTGGCTGCGCGAGCAAATCCAGGGCACACTATCAACCGTGTCGCCTACCGCTACTTCAGATCCTCTGTCGCAAGAAGGCGGCCCTGCCGGACCCTTCCCGAAGGCCCGCCCCGTGGCTTTACTTTTTTACAGCCATTTTTTTCCGCCCAGTGTCGGCGGCGTCGAAACGACTGCTCTTCTTCTCCCAAAGGGCCTGGCGGAACTGCGGGATCCGCGGGGTGCTGTGCAATTTAGGGTCACTCTGGTTACGCGGACCCCCGCAGGGAATTACGATGACACCGCACTTCCTTTCCGCGTGGTCCGCCAACCTGGGCTCTTTCAACTTTGGCGGCTCATTCTAGAGTCCGACGTCTTGCACGCTGCGGGCCCCGCCATCGCGCCATTAGTCATGAGCTTGATAGCAGCGAAGCCGCTTGTCGTCGAGCATCACGGCTTCCAGACGATTTGCCCGAACGGTCAACTCCTCATGGAGCCCGGAGGTGTCCCCTGCCCGGGTCATTTCATGGCCCATCGTCACCTGAAATGCCTGCGCTGCAATGCCACGCAAGGCTGGCTAACCTCATGGAAACTCTGGCTGCTCACGTTCATCCGGAGGCTCCTTTGCGCGCGCGCCACCGCCAATATCACTGAGACGCAATGGCTGAGCGGCCTTCTGCATCTTCCCCGCGTGACCGTGATAACCCACGGGTTCGACCCCGGCCAAGCGATATCTCGGCTGGTTCCACTGTCCGGTATACCCCTGATTGTCTTCATGGGCCGGCTGGTGACCACCAAAGGCGTGCCCCTCCTCTTTCAGGCTGCCAAGATCCTTCAGGACCAAAATCGCCATTTTGACTTGCTGATCATCGGCGATGGACCGGAGCGTGTCGCTCTCGAAAAGTTGGCTGGAGAGTCTAAGCTCACGGCAAACATCCGCTTTGTCGGCCATCTCCCTGGAGCACAGGTGGAGACGGCGCTCGCCCAGGCCTCCGTGGTCGTCGTCCCGTCGCTTGGCGGAGAAGTCTTCGGCTTCGTTCTTGCTGAGAATATGCTTCGAGCTTTGCCCGTCGTCGCGTCGGACCTCGGTGCCTTTAAAGAAGTGCTCGGCGAAACCGGGCTGACGTTCCGTACCGGCGATGCGGCTGACCTTGCCTCCGCGCTCGCACGCGTTCTCGACGATCCTCCGTTGGCCGCTGCTCTTGCCCAGCGCGCACGCCGCCGCGCCCTCGATTTTTTCAGCCAGAGCCGTATGATAGAGGCTCACGCGCGCGTCTATCAGGAAGCATTCAGTGTGATGAAGGCTTGATGCTACACACTACGACATACTGTGGTCTCCACGATTTCGTCGCTGAACGCGTGCTTGCTCGTTACGCGCGTTGCGGCGTCCGCGCTGCCGATCTCGTCACAGGCCTAGGCGCCATGGCGGCCCGCCTGAGTGCGCTGGGGTGCGATGCACTCGCTGAGCAGGAACCAACCGCCTGCGGTCTTTGCCGAGATCTTCGGGGTCACCCCTATGCTACGATCTGTGGATAATGATCGAAAACCTCATTCCGCGTCTCCTTGGACGCGTACCGGTTTCTTTGCGACGCGCGATTATTGGTCGGCCAGACGAACCCTCGGGCGTCGCTACTTTTGTTCACAATCTTCTCAATCGCTTGCCTCTCGCTGAAACGGATGTAATTGCCTGTTACGGCGCACTCGAAGGTTATCGAATGTCAGCCGATTGGAGACGCTTTCGAAGTTTTGTTTACGGTACCTGGGAACCTGAGGTCACCAGTGTAATCACTTCAGCCGTGAAGCCTGGTATGACGGTTATCGATATCGGAGCGCACATCGGCTATTATTCGTTGCTCTTTGCGAAGTGTGTTGGTTCGACGGGCCTCGTCTTTTCTTTCGAGCCTCTTCCTGAGAATTTTGCGCTGTTGCAGAAAAACATCCAGCTCAACGAGTTGAACAATGTTCAGTCCTTTTGCTCGGCCCTCTTCTCCAGTTCCCGAGAGCTTTCCCTGTCGGTCCCTGATGAATCGCCGAATTCCGGCGACGGCTCAGTGATTCATGACCGGGGCAGCAAGCACATTCTTGTCCCAGCAATCACCCTTGATTCGTTCTGTGCCAGCGCAAACATTCGGCCGGACGTTCTCAAGATGGACGTGGAAGGAGCCGAGTACGATGTTCTCCTTGGCGCCCAAGAGACGATCAGCAGTTGCCGGCCGAAATTGTTGATCGAACTGCATCACTTTGACGGTAACGTGGCTGCGCATCCCGTTCCTGATTTACTTGCCAGCTGGAGTTATCAAATCGAGTGGATCGACCGTTGGCCGCTGACCAGCCACATTCTCGCAACGTCCGTCACCGAGACTTCTCTTAGACCCCTGCCGGCTGAATCAGGGACGGTGTGAGGGCGCTTTGAGCGGGGACTCCTCCATGCCAGATGCTGTGACGCCATCATGAGAGTCTCCTCCGCAGTTCTCTCCGGCAATTTGCGCCGCAGTCCGCTGGTCGTCCTGGGATTCGTTATCCTTTTTGTCGTGGCCGCGTACGAGGTCGCAGGTTTCGTCATTGCAGGTGACATGGCTGGGCTTGCTTTGGTCGCGATGGAACAATATGGCGATTTATTTCGCCAAGGATTTTCTGCTCCTTGTCGTTTATCTTTCGTTTCTCGCAGCCTATCGGCGCAAGGAGGTCCCTAGCTTCCGGCCGCCGTTTCTCGTGCCGGTTTTGCTGTTCGCGTGGTTTGGGCTGATGCAAATCTTTAATCCCGCCTCTACTCATATCGTTTACGGCCTTCTCGGTTTCAAATTGTTCTTCTACTATGTCCCCCTTGTCTTCGTGGGCCACGGGCTTCTTAATTCCGAGGTGGACTTACGCCGCTTCTTCTTCGTCAACCTGATTCTCGGGGTGGTCATCGTTTCGCTGGGAATCGTGCAAGCTATTCTCGGCCACACCTTTTTGAATCCAGCCAATCTCGCCGAGGAGATTCGCGAACTGAGCACAAACTACAGGGTCGCACCGATTTCCGGAGCCATCCTGTATCGTCCGAATTCGGTATTTGTCAGCACCGGACGATTCGGTAATTTTCTGCTGCTCACCTGGTTGCTTGTTTTCGGATTTAGCGGCTACCTTCTGCTCCGTCACAAGCGAGGCAGGGGTCTCGCTTTTGTGATTATCGGTGTTACGGCGGCCGCTATCGCCTTGTGCTCTTCCCGCGGCATTGTTCTTTGGAGCATCAGCGCGGCTCTGGTTGGCGCTCTCGCTTTCGTCTGGGGCGCTCCTTGGCGGCAACGGGAAGTGTTACGGATTCTTCGTACCGTCCAGCGTGCCGCTATTGGAATCGCGCTCGGCCTCGGCCTGCTGCTTTTCTTCTTCCCGGAAGCCCTTCTCTCGCGTGTGGCTTTCTACACGGAGACTCTCTCTCCCAGCAGCAAAGCCAGCGACCTCCAAAACCGCGCCTGGGATTACCCGGTCCAGAATTTCCTGGGCGCCTTTGGTTATGAACGCTGGCCGTATGGCTATGGGATCGGCACGACATCTCTCGGCACGCAATATGTTGCGAAATTCTTTCATGTGAAGCCTCCGGTCGCGTGGGTGGAGAGCGGATTCGGCGCCCTGGTGCTCGAAATGGGAATCGGCGGCCTTATTCTCTGGTTTGTGATGTCTTTTGCGATCTTGCTCTCCGCGTGGCGGGTCGTCAAAAAGCTCAGGGGATCGCCCTGGTTTCCGATTGCCTTTATGATTTTCTGGTATGCCGGACTTCTCCTTATCCCCATCACGTTTGGCGGAATGCAGGCGTACGAGGATTTCGTGCTGAACGCTTATCTGTGGTTGCTGCTGGGCATCTTGTTCCGCCTGCCAACCCTCGCTTCCTCCGCGCAATTTGCCATCGTCCAGCCGGGCGTGCAGGATCAGCACCCACGGATGCGCTGACTTGCGCCTCGCCGTCGTCTCACCCTTCGTTGACCGCCGCCATGGCACGGAGCGCGCGCTCGCCGAATTGCTCGAACGCCTTGCCCGTAAAGAGCATTGCGAGATTCATCTTTATGCCCAACGCGTCGAGGGCCTTGCACTGACTCCAGGAGGTGTTCCAGGCTCGCAAGACTCCGGGGCCATCATCTGGCACAAAGTTCCTTCCATTTCCGGCCCTCATCTCCTGCAATTTTTTGTCTGGTTCTTCCTGAATTCGTTTTGCCGCGCTTGGGATCGCCGGGTCCATGGACTTCGCTTCGACTTGGTCGTTTCACCCGGAATTAACTGTCTGGACGCTCGAGTCGTCATCGTTCATTCGCTTTTCGAACGCCTGCGAAAACTTGCCGGCGAAGATGAACGCGGAGGCATCCAGCCTGGCTTCCTCCGGCGTTTACACCGCCGAATCTACTACGCCCTTCTCGCGGGATTGGAACGTCAAATCTATACAAATCAAAAAGTTTCACTCGTTGCTGTGTCGCAGCGCACCGCCACGCTCCTCTCCGATTATTTTCACCGAAAAGATGTCCGCGTGATCCCCAATGGCGTTGACTCAACGCAGTTTTCGCCTTCCGCGCGGCTCGCGCTCCGTCCACAAGCGCGACAGCAGCGAAATTTTCAGGAGCGTGACTTCGTTCTTCTGCTCATCGGCAACGATTGGCGTGTCAAGGGGCTTGAAACGGTACTGCGCGCTATGGGCGACCTTCGAGAATTGCCAATTCACCTCATCGTCGCCGGGGACGATTCTCCAGATTTTTTCCTTGAAATGGCGAAATCGCTTGGCATCTCGGAGCGCTGCCGTTTTGAATCGTCTCGCCAAGATGTTCTCGATTTTTACGCCGCAGCGGATATCTACGTCAGCCCGAGTTGGGAAGACTCCTTCGGCTTGCCGGTGTTGGAAGCTATGGCCTGCGGCCTCCCCGCGGTTACTTCCGTTCATGCCGGCGTGGCTGGTCTGATCTGCGACGGGGTGGACGGATTCATTCTCCGCCAAGCCGATGATTTTCACGGTCTGGCGGGAATGCTCCAGCAGCTTCATGCGGACGAAATGTTACGCGGAAATGTCGGTGCCGCTGCAGCGACTGCCGCTCGCCAATGGTCTTGGGACCGGAATGCCGCCGACGTCTGGGAATTGCTGAAGAACACGGCGGGCAAGAAACTTCCGCCCGGCTGACTGTGACCCTACGCATAACCGCTGTTCAGCGGCTCGGGCGACTTGCTTCGACTGCTTTGCGGGTCGCTTCCAGGGTGAAAGTCAGTGTTTCTTTCGGGATGGCGGTCACAAACGGTCCGATCATCCACCCCAGCACCGTGGGAATATCTCGCGTAAGCGAAGCCACTTCGCTTTGCACGTAAACGCCGCCGTCACGCTCTTCCATGCGCCACCAGGTTTCCATGCGCCACAGGAATCCGCCGTCGTCCCCTGGCGTTTTTTCGCGTTCATCGCCCTTGCCGGCGTTTTCGACTTCCGCAATGCGCACCGCTGAGCTTCGACTGTGCGCTCTCCCCGGCGCATCGTGAAAATATTGAACGTCATGCTCGGTGTTCAGCACCACGGTGATCACTTTGTGCCGCCGGAACCGCAGAAAGATGCGGAAATGATCGCCCGCCCGGGATTCGATCTTTGAGCGCTCGACGTCCGGAGCGTAATACACGGAGTGCTTGTCATAATCCTCGAGCACGCCCAGCGCGTCTTCGAGCTTCGCTCCGGGAATGAACACCACACCGGTCCAGTGATGAATCAGCCCGCCCGGGCACGGGATGGACTTGTCGTTGTCGCGAATTTCCAGCTTCTGCATCTTTATTTCACCGCGTTTCAGCGCCGCGTAAGCCTCCGCGCGTTGCTCCTCAGCGAGGCCATCGACCCATAACAGCCCCGTACCGTGCTTCAACTCCGCTTCATTTCGCGCTTCTACCAGTTTCAGGTAGCGTTCAAACGCTCCTTGCGTTTCCGTCTTTAGTCTTGGAAGCGCCGCCTCACCGGCCCGCGCGGCTTGTACGGTCATCTGGTGCAGCATCAGCATGCCCAGCAGGAACGCAATGACTCTCGAGACTGTGCAGTTTGCGGGCTTCACCTGTCGCACGAACCCTTCAACTTGCCCAGCGCCGCTACTCTCAAATCGTTCATTTGAGAGCAGCTTACGGAATATCTCGCTGTGCGGCTTGTCTAGGATGCAAGGCTGGGACCGATTGATGCAAGAAAGTCAGGACCTGGTTTCAGGTCCTCCCGTACACTCTGATTGGTGATCCAGAGGGAAGCAAAAAGAAAGTGGCGGGTTGGGTAGCTCGCACACGACCCCTTGCGGAGCCGCTGTCCCCGCGCGGCCCCCAACCCG
>WNFT01006749.1_pt1 | contig 25057 bp, 24 predicted proteins | sample 5400191 | NCBI WGS metagenome assembly WNFT01 (sample SAMN13153359, study PRJNA577476) | soil metagenome | isolation source: 80 cm saprolite under Madrone tree | place: USA:California | collected 2016-06-14 | reverse complement strand
CAAAAACACGGCCTATGAGGTGGTATGCAAAGCGTATGCCTCTTTTAGGGACTCTCGAAGACTAAATCGTCCCAATATGATATACTGCGCGAAGAAAAGCTCTTATGGAGGGACGAGCATGGAACTGACCGAGGAAGTCAAAGTGTTGCTGTTGAAGACAGCGAAGCAGCTCAAGGGCAGCGCGCACGCCGCATGTTTCTGGCGCGGACAGTGCAAGCGTTGGGCGAAGGTGGCCAGCGGCTGGCCGAACGAGAGTTGGGCTGGAATCGCGGGACGATCCGCAAAGGAATGCACGAGGTGGAGAGCGGACTCGCCTGCGTCGATGGCTTCAGGTTGCGCGGGCGCAAGCGCAGCGAAGATCACTTGCCCAACTTGTTGAAGGATATTACAGCCATCGTGGATGGGCAGAGCCAGGCGGATCCGCAGTTTCGCACCACGCGCCTGTATACACGGCTGACGGCGACGGAAGTGCGTCGCCAGTTGATCGCTCAAAAAGGCTACAGCGACGAGGAATTGTCGACTGCCGAGACCATTGGGACCAAACTCACTCAGTTAGGCTACTATCCGAAAAAGGTGGCCAAGAGCCAGCCCCAAAAAAACTCCCGGAGACCGATGCCATCTTTGCCCAGGTGAAGCAGCGCAACGAGGAAGCGGATGCCGATGAGCACATGCTACGGATTTCCCTCGACGCCAAGGCCGTTGTCAAGGTCGGCCCCTTCGCACGGGGAGGCAAGAGTCGTGTCCCCACCAAAGCCGCCGACCACGACTTTGAGCCAACAGCAACCGTGACGCCGGTGGGCATTTTCCTGCCGTCTTCCGATGAACTCTTTCTGTATGGAGTGACGTCTAAAGTGACCAGCGATTGCCTGGTGGATCGCTTGATCGACTGGTGGGAGAGCGTCAAAGAGCGCTTTGCCGACATCACGACGCTGCTCATCAATCTGGACAATGGCCCCGAGAGCCAGAGCCGACGCACCCAGTTCATGCAGCGCCTCGTGGAGTTTGCCCAGCGCTTTCACCTCACCATACGCCTGGCTTATTATCCTCCCTATCACAGTAAGTACAACCCGATCGAGCGATGCTGGGGCATTTTAGAACAGCATTGGAATGGCGCCTTGCTGGATTCGCTCGAGGCCGTGATCCAGTATGCTACCTCCATGACCTGGAAAGGGAAACATCCTGTGGTCTCACTGGTGACCACCACATATAAGACCGGGGTCAAACTCACCAAGCAAGCCATGCAGGCTGTCGAAACCCGGCTTCAGCGATTACCACATCTGGACAAGTGGTTCGTGGACATTGCGTATCCCTCACCTGCTATTCGGGATAGCTAATAATTCTTTCGTCCCTAAGAGAGTCTCCCCTGGAGGAGAAACATAATTGGGGTGATATTCATTTTGCAGAATATTAGCCATGGTAATCCTCCACTGCAAGAACTCTAATCGCTGTTACTTCCGTCCAGTCCTCGAAAGAGAATAATCACCCTATCAGCCTCCCATAGTAATTTTAGCCCTTATAACAAGGGGTGATGTTACTATAACATAAAGCAAGTTGAATGAACAGCCTACAGCATGGCAGAACTGGCCACATGACTTGCGCAAATCTCGGTGGACCAGCGCTATTATTGTAATCGATTTCTATTTTTGGGCACACTATGTGCCTAAACGCTCCCGAACTGGCCGATGTAATGAGCTTCCCAAGAAGGCTTTCCACGAAAGGGCTTGACAAATTCATTGTAATCGATTACAATATGTATGAAGACAACGGCAAGATGATTTTTGCAAAGTGACCGCAACGAGCGGTGGAAGGATAGACTCATGAATATACAAGCTTTAGAACCAGGAACCGCTGCTTCTTATGCCAACGCGGAAACGGAGGCGTTGGCTCAGGGCGGATTCACTCAGGATGAGATTGCCTCCCTCTTGAAACTCAGACAGTGGTACCAGAACGGGGGAAGTGATCGTGGGAACGTTGTGCGCCATTTGGAGTTCCTCAAGTTTCTCATCATGCATGGCAAACTCCAGGCATAACAGGTGGACGAAGTCGAGGCTCTGTGAGGTGATTGGTGTTCAGGAAAGGCCCAACGCTTGTTAAAAAATAACTTTCCGCAAGTAGTCGAAGATACGAGAAATGAGGAGAAATGAGTACGAAGAAAGAGATTGTCCTGGTCGCACACGACGAGAAAAAGCATGATCTGCTGGAATGGGCACGCTTTAATAAAGAGCTGCTGAAGCAGCACGAGCTTTATGCGACAGGCACCACGGGCACACTGCTGGAACAGGAACTCGGCATCGACATCAACAAGCTGCAGAGCGGACCGTTGGGCGGGGATCAGCAGATTGGGGCCATGATCGCGGCAGGAGAGATCGATATGCTGATCTTCTTCTGGGATCCGCTCACCTCACAGCCGCACAACGCGGATGTGCAAGCCCTTTTACGGCTCGCCGTGGTGTGGAATATTCCCGTCGCGTGCGATCGCGCGTCTGCCGATTTCATGATCACATCGCCCTTGTTGTCGAGTACCTATCAACGGTTCTTACCCGACTATCATGTGTATACGGAACGGCTGGATCATGATCAGACGGAAGCGCAGAAGAGCAGAGATACTCATAAAGACTTGACAGAGAGATGATGAATATGTTACTCTCTTAGCGAAACGATTAACTAATCGTTTCGCTAAGAGAGTGAGCAGAGGCCTCTTCGGAGGCCATTATCGCTGATGAACTAATCAGCTATGGAGGATATCATGCCAAACAGTAATCAAGCACAACTTGACCTGATATCAAACGGTCATCAGGTGCAACCTGACTTGATGTCAAACGGTCATCAGGCGCAACTTGACCTGATATCAAACGTTGATCAAGCACGACTGCACCTGCTGCACCAGTATTGGAACGCTGCTAACTACCTGACAGTCGGTCAGATCTACTTACAGGACAACCCGCTGCTCAAAGAGCCTTTACGTCCTGAACATATCAAACCACGATTACTCGGGCACTGGGGTACATCACCCGGCCTGAGCTTCATTTACGTCCACTTAAATCGCCTCATCCAGGATGAGGATGTCAATATGATCTACCTGGCAGGGCCAGGGCATGGTGGACCGGCGATCGTCGCGAATGTGTACCTGGAAGGGGCCTACAGCGAGATCTATCCAGAGGTCACCCAGGACAAGGAGGGGATGCGTCGCCTGTTTCGCCAGTTCTCGACCCCGGGAGGTGTCCCCAGCCACGTCAGCGTGCCCACCCCCGGCTCCATTCACGAAGGCGGCGAATTGGGCTATGTCCTGGCCCACGCCTTTGGCGCCGCTTTCGACAATCCCGATCTGATCGTCGCGGCGGTGGTTGGGGATGGAGAAGCCGAGACCGGACCGCTCGAAGGCTCCTGGAAGGGCATTGATTTTTTGAACCCGGTGCGTGATGGGGCGGTTCTGCCCATTTTGCATCTGAATGGATACAAGATCGCCGGTCCAACCGTTCTGGGGCGTGAAGAGGATGAGCGGATTCACCAACTGCTCTCGGGCCATGGTTACGATGTCCACTTCGTGGCAGGCGAGGATCCGATGCAGATGCACCAGGCCATGGCCTCGACGTTAGACACTTGCTATGCGAAAATCCGCTTCTATCAAGAAGAGGCTCGCCAGCATGGCTTCACAAAGCGACCACCCTGGCCTATCATTGTCCTGCGTTCGCCCAAAGGGTGGACCGGACCCAAAGAGGTCGATGGTCGCCTCGTCGAGGGGACATTTCTTTCGCACCAGGTCCCGCTGGCCGATGTGAAGACCAATCCGGCTCGTCTGAAACTCCTTGAGGAGTGGATGCGCACTGGCGGAGAGCTCCTGGTCGATCTGAATCTGCCGCCCTTTACTGACTATGCGCTTGAAGTGACCAGGCCTGCGACGGAGCGCCATGAGTCGACTCGCCAGCTCGGCAAGCTGCTGCGAGACACCTTTAAGAGAAACGCCGGGCAGCAGAACTTCCGCTTCTTCTGTCCTGACGAGACCAATTCGAATCGTCTCGGGGATGTCTTTACCGTAGAGAATCGCTGTTCGGCGGAACCGATCATCTCGATTGACGATCATGTTTCTCCCGACGGACGTGTGATGGAAGTACTCAGCGAACATCTCTGTCATGGTTGGTTAGAGGGCTACCTGCTCACCGGACGGCATGGCTTGTTTGCGACCTACGAAGCCTTCGCGATGATCTCCGCTTCGATGACGGTCCAACACGCCAAGTGGTTGCAAGAGGCGATGAAACTGCCCTGGCGCGAGCCGATTGCCTCGCTCAACATTCTCTTGACTTCGACATGCTGGCGCAACGATCATAACGGCTTTAGCCATCAAGGACCCGGACTGATCGATACCGTGCTGTCGAAGAAAGGTACGGTTGCACGCATCTACTTGCCACCGGATGCCAATAGTCTGCTCTGGGTCGCCGATCATTGCTTGCGCAGTCGCGATGACGTGAACCTGATCGTCATCGATAAGCAGCCCCAACTGCAATGGCTCAGCATGTCGGAAGCGATTGCTCATTGTATGCGCGGCTTATCCACCTGGCGCTGGGCGAGCAATGACGAGAAAATGGAGCCAGACGTGGTGCTAGCTTGTGCCGGCGACATTGTGACGCAGGAAACGGTTGCCGCCGCCTGGTGGCTGCGCAAGCATCTGCCAGAACTGAAGGTGCGCGTGGTCAACGTGGTGGACCTCATGACGCTCTACCCACCAGAGGTCCATCCTCATGGCGTGGATGAAGCCACCTTCATTGAACACTTCACGGAAGATAAACCTGTGGTGTTTGCCTTCCACGGCTATCCGAGGGCGATTCACCAGATCATCCATGGGCGCCCGAATGCGCCTCGCTTCCACGTGCGCGGTTTTAATGAAGAGGGAACGACTACGACACCTTTCGACATGGTCGTGCTCAATGAAACGAGCCGCTATCATCTCTGCATTGAGGCGATGCGACAGGCAACACGCGTGCGAGGGCTGACACCCTCCTTGATCGCTAAGTGCAACGACCTGCTTGCGAAACACAAAACGTATATCCGAGAGAATCTGGAAGACATGCCAGAAGTTCGCGACTGGGTATGGACCGACTAGGAGAGGCAGGGGCTTGGAGGGCTTTTAAAACGCCCTCCAAGCGGCGTTCAAAGAAAGGAGAGAGGAGCTATGTTGAAAGAGCAGGCTGAGGCCCATATCGCTCGGCTCCATGCGCGCGCATTTGCACACCCAATGCGCATTGTACTGACAGATGGAGCTGATGGGAGAGTTTTGGCTGCGACTCGCACGCTCGTGCAGGAATCGGCTATTCGGCCTATTCTGGTTGGGCAGGCGGCATCCATCCTTCCCCAATTGGAACACATGGGTGTCACCGAGAAGGTTGACGTCTACGACCCAGGCCAGGACCCGCGCCAGCATGAGTTAGTACACCTTTTGCGCTCTCAACTGGAGAAGCGCGGCAAACTCATTCCCGATCCGTCCGAGTTGTCTGCGATGGCCAGTGAACCCATCTACAGTGGTCTCCTGCTAGTCCAGGCAGGTCTTGCTGATGGCCTGGTTGGTGGAGCTACGGTTCCGACCGCGACGGTGCTTCGTGCAAGCATTCAGGTTGTGGGTGTTGACCCACAACGCCCCGTGGTTTCTGGTGCCTTCGCTATGCTGCTTGCCGAACAGCTTCCTGCCGGTCAAGATGCTATCGTTCTGGGTGACGCTGCCGTTGTTCCCAATCCGAGCGCCGAACAGCTGGCCTCAATCGCCATCAATACCGCCCATGTGGCACAAGCAGTACTTGGGGAAGAACCGATCGTCGCGTTACTTTCGTTTTCCACCTATGGCAGTGCCCAGGATGCATCAGTGGCAAAGGTACGCGAGGCGCTACAGCTCGTTCGCCGTCGAGCGCCAGCATTGTGTGTAGAGGGTGAGTTGCAGGCCGATGCCGCGCTGATACCTGAGGTTTCGGTTCACAAAGCGCCTGGGAATACGGTTCAGGGACGGGCAAACGTGCTCATCTTTCCTAATCTTGATGCTGGCAATATCGCTTACAAAATGGTGGAGCGTGTAGGGCGAGCTACTGCCCTGGGAGTCATCCTCTCTGGGCTGGCAAAACCGATCAATGATCTCTCACGCGGCTGTAGTGCAAGTGATATTGTGAATATGGTAGCAGTGACGGCGCTTCAAGCCGCTCGCTTGCAAACGGGTGGACGATAAGGTAGGATGTATGTAGACTATTCCCCCGGGTCTGTCGTTGGACTCAGGTAAAACCACGACTAGAAGTGGAGCTAACTCAAACGAACGCATTGATGAGAGGAGAAGGTCACTATGCCGCGAGACTTACCACTCGGGAATGGAAAACTGCTAGTGAATTTTGATAAGCACTACAATCTCCGTGATGTTTACTGGCCTCACGTCGGTCAGGAACTGCACACGGGAATCAATATCGTCGATATCGAGGAGGAAGGTGCCCCCCCTATCTCCCATACAGGGGTCTGGGTCGATGGGCAGTTTGCCTGGCTCGATGCACCTGAATGGCAGCGGGAACTGCTCTATGACAAAGAGACGCTTGTGACCCACGTGACACTCCTTCATCCCACCTTACAACTCCAACTGGTCTTCAGCGATGCCGTTGATTTCCATGACGACATCTTCCTGCGTCATATTGTTGTGACGAATCAAGCTGATCATCCACGAGAGGTGCGTCTCTTTTTCCACTATCACTGGCATATCTCGCGTGATGCAGAGGGCAATACGGTCCTCTACTCTCCAGAGCAGCAAGCCCTGGTGGCCTACAAGCTGCAAACCTACTTTCTCATGAATGGTCAGGTCGGCAGTGGCGACCAGGCGACCATTGGGATTACAAGTTGGGCCACGGGAAAGAAAGAATTCAAAGGAGCCGAGGGAACCTGGCGCGATGCCGAGGATGGCGAATTGAGCCGCAACCCGATTGCTCAAGGGCGGGTCGACGGAACCATCGCGCTGCATCTGCCATCAGTGGCTGCGGCGGCAAGTGAAGAAGCCTATCATTGGCTGACCGTGGGAACCGATCTGCCAGAGGTCGTGGCTTTAGACAACAAGGTGCGCGAGCGCGGCCCTCACTCGTTCCTCAACCGTACACGCAATTACTGGTTTCGCTGGGTCAATAAAGACGTGCAAGACTTCGGTGACCTCTCACCTGAACTGGTGGATCTGTACAAACGCAGCCTGTTGATACTGCGCACCCAGATTGATGTCGGTGGCGCGATTATTGCCGCCAATGATGGCGATACCTACAAGTATTCAGGCGATAGTTACTCCTATATGTGGCCCAGGGATGGGGCCCTGGTGGCAAACGCCTTGAACCATACGGGCTACGCGGCGATCGCACGCCAGTTTTATGATTTTTGTCAGGCGGTGCTCACACCAGAGGGCTACCTCTTACACCGCTATAGCCCCGACCGCTTCTGGGGTAGTAGCTGGCATCCTTGGATTGATCAGGAGGGGAACCCACACCTGCCGATCCAGGAAGATGAAACGGCCCTCGTGGTGTATAGCCTCTGGCAACACTATGCCAGCTTCCACGACCTCGATTTCGTCTCGGCCCATTATCATAAGTTCGTGATTCCCGCGGCTGGTTTTCTGGTCAGCTACCGTGAACCCCATACGCATCTGCCCGATGCCTCCTATGATCTCTGGGAAGAGCGACGCGGGATCTTCACGTACACGACGGCAACGGTCTATGCGGGACTGGATGCGGCTGCCAGGTTCGCCGAACTCTTTGGAGAAGAGGAACTCGTTAGCAGGTATCGCCAGGCCGCAGAAGAGATCAAAGAGGCGGCCCTTGAGTACTTGTGGGACGAGGAACGGGGGCATTTTCTGCGGATGATCACCGTGGACACAAGCGGCACCATCCAGAAGGACCCGACGCTCGACAGCAGCGTGTGTGCGCTCTTCCAGTTCGGGATGTTGCCAGCGCATGATCCACGCGTGGAGCAGACCATGCAAGCGCTTGAGCAGACGCTGTGGGTGAAAACGCCAATCGGGGGCATGGCACGCTATGAAAACGACAACTACTACTGCGTCATATCTGATCTCTCCCTCGCACAGGGTAACCCCTGGTTCATCTCGACACTGTGGCTCGCACAATATCGCATTGCTCATGCCACCAAGCTCGAAGAATTGCACCAGGCGCTCCCACTCTTAGAGTGGGCGCAGAGCCATGCCTTGCCCAGTGGGGTCATGGCCGAACAGCTCGATCCCTTCACCGGGGAGCCACTGAGCGCTTCACCGCTGACCTGGAGCCACGCTGAATACGTCATGGCTGTACATCGGTACCTGGGAAAGTACCGTGAGTTGCAGAGAGCAAAAGAGGCTTGCTAGTCCTACTTTGTTAGTTTTGTTTCCCAAGCTCACTCGCTGCCTGCGGCAGCTTCTAAGAGGTTTCTGTGGTGGCTGGCAGGGCGGGCGCAGCCCGCCCTGCCAGCCACCACAGAAACACAGCGAACCGCGTAGAGTGCCGATTTATCGAGCACGTGCGGTGAGAAGTCGAAACATAAGAAGTAGTGCTAGAGTACGAGGGGCGTACGATCTGCCAGCTAACCCTTGCTACTACAACAGCCCTTTGCTCGTTAAGAAGGACGTTGCGACCTCTTTGACCGCCTCACTAACAGACATGCCACTTGCCTTCTTCATCGTCACCTGCTGCTGTAGCATAATGCTCACGTCAGTCGTTAGATCTGGTGCGAGTGGGTTGAGTGCAGCCTTGATGCCAGGATCGCTCTGTAACACGGAGTCACGCACGATAGGCGCGGGGTGGAATTCTGGAAACCCATGCTTATCGTCATCCAGGAAGATGAAGTTTTGCGTCTTGACCGAGCCATCGGTAGTGTAACACTCAGTTACCTGGGCAGCCCCGCTCTTCACGGCAGCAAAACCGATTGAATAGTCAACCTTCTTCACTGCTTTGAAGCTACTTGTACCAAATCCATAGGTTGTCTTTAAATCATCGAAGAAGGTAACACCGTCACTCTGAGTCGCCAGCGTCAACTGTGGTACCTTTGGGGCCAGTTGCGTGAGGTTGGTGGCACCGAGCTTCTGAGACTCAGCCTGTGACGTACAAAGGGCGTAACCATCATTCAAAGGTGCGTAATCGAGCCAGGTAATGTGGTACTGTTGCTCGAAGCCGTTCTTGACAGTCTGATAATCCTGTGCTGGATTGAATGCTGACTTTGCGCCAAGGATATTCAGCCCTGTCGCCGTAAACTCTGGATAGAGGTCAATCGCCCCGCTCTTGAGTGCCGCGAACACGGTAGGTGTCATCCCCAGAGCTAATTTGGGATTCACTGTGAAGCCAGCCTTCCGAAGCAACAAAACGTACATCTCACCAAGGAGCTGGGCTTCAGGGTCGAGTTTGCTCCCAACCGTTATCGGTACCGCCGATGGCGCACTAGTGCCACTTGGAGCACCAGAGGAGCTACTAGGGGAGCCACCACATGCTGTTAAGATGAGCATGGGAATGAGAGCGAGTAGTACCAGGAGCCTCGCTCGTAATGAGTGCCTGAGAAGAGCCATTGCTTCCTCCTTGGACCGCGATCAATCAGGTCGGACCGCGATCAATCGGGTCCCTACTAAACGAACTACTAATGTATTATGCTTTGGTTGTCGCTGCCTGCTCCTGCACTTTAAGGCCTTCAGGAGTCAAGAGGCGCTGCAACCAACTCATAAACACTTCAATGAGCATTGCCAGAACAGCTACGGCGATTGCGCCAGCGATGAGTTCCGTATAATTGAAGACAGAAATTCCGTCCACAATATAGTCGCCATAGCCACCTGCACCAATGAATGCCGCCAGGGTAGCTGTCGCCACTATCTGAACTGCCGAGGTACGAATTCCCGCCGCGACAAGCGGCGTGACAAGCGGAGCTTGTATGCGTGTGACAATCTGCCAGGTAGTCATTCCCATTCCTTTAGCTGCATCGATCATGGCAGGATCGACCCCGCGAATTCCTGTATAGGTATTGAGCAAGATCGGTGGGATACCCAACACTATCAAGGCTATAATGGTGGGTTTAAACCCCAGGCCCAAAAAAGGGACGAATAGGAGCAAGACCGCAATAATGGGAATGGCGCGCATCAGGCCACTGAGGTTTACCGCTAGAAAAGCCGCGAACGCATTGCGTGAAACAATTGCACCCAGGACTACTCCGATGATTATTGCCAAAGCGATAGAAACGCCACAGATCGAAAGATAGTCTCTGGTATGTCCTATGAAGTCGTTCTTGGGATCCAGGATAAAATTGAGAACGTCCATCTCCTACAGAGTCTCCCTTCTATGCAACGGATACTGCACTGCGTCCCCTGTTCAGTCCTATCTGTAAGGACAGCAGCAGAAGATCAGCAACGATGGCGAAGAGGGCTGTTAATATGGCACCGGCGGCAACTGCATCGAAATCAAAGCTCGCAATATTCTGGAAAATCAGAGACCCCAGTCCCCCCTGTCCTACCAGTGCTGCCAGTGCTGCTATCCCTATTGTTGTCACTGTTGCAATGCGAATGCCGGCGACAATAATGGGTAATGCCAAGTGGAATGATAACAGTTGCGAGTGTTAATCCAGTAATGGGGATAAGAATGGCAAACGCTGCAATGCTGGGGATGGTGTACAACAAGCCCGAAACGGTGATCACCGGAAAGTAGAGTCGCCGGTAGCGTGCCACCAATATTCCCAAGGGAATGGCGATGATGAGCGAGATGAGCATGGTAACCCCCACCAGGTACAGGTGCTGTAAGAACAGGTTCGGGATACTGCCCGGATCGCTCAAATCATAATTGTAGGGCTGGAATATGTAGCGCATGAAACTCCTCCAGTGCACAATCTAGCGAACACGCGGTGATCAATCTCCTGATCTCTTCAGGCTGGCCTCTTCAGGTTGGGCTTCGTGACGGCGCGTCTTCGTTATTTCGTGGTTAATGCTGGCGAGGGTAATGTATCCAAGCTGTTCCAAGGTATCTTTGTCTTGTATAGCGAGGGCGGGAGAGTTGGTTTCGAGGAGCTTCAACATAGCATCGAGCAGGGTGGCATCAGAAGAACTCGTTGGAACATCTCCCCAATGCGCCGAAGACACTGCTTCTGGTTCCTTATCCAGCGCGTCAGAAACGGGCAGATACTCTAGCTGGCGCAGAATGTTATCCGCTCCCACCAACCTGCTTACAAAAGCATTGGCCGGCCTGGCGAGTAACTCTACCGGTGTGCCAAGCTGCATCAGTTTGCCGTCATTCAAAACGGCGATCTGATTGCCGAGCTTGAATGCCTCCTCAATATCATGTGAGACGAAAAGGATCGTCTTATGGACATCGCGTTGCACACGCATCAACTCGTCCTGCAAGCGAGCGCGTGTGATCGCGTCAAGTGCGCCGAAGGGTTCATCCATAAGCAGGATGCCAGGGTCAGTAGCCAGGGCACGTGCCAGGCCAACACGCTGCTGCTGACCCCCAGACAGCTGGCGCGGGAAGCGCGAGCGGTACTCCGCTGGCGGTAGCCCAACCAGGTCAAGCAATTCGTCTACACGCTCGCCCATGCGTTGTTTTGACCAGCCTCCAGAAATCTCGGCTGTCACACGAATATTTTCAGCAATGTTCATGTGTGGGAAAAGACCAACTTGCTGGATGACATAGCCCATGCTACGGCGCAGCTTGATAGGGTCTTCCTCCAGAACGTTCTTGCCGTCGATCAAAATACGTCCAGAGGTTGGCTCGATCAGCCGATTAACCATACGTAGGAGGGTTGTTTTGCCTGAGCCGGAGGTGCCTAGCAGCATACAAATAACACCTTCCGGCACTTCGAATGTGACGGCATCAACGGCGCTGCTCGCGCCGGTATACTGTTTGGTGACCTTGTCGAACGCTATTTTTGCCATCTGAAAGTACACCTCTCGCTATGAAAACATCCGTCTCTCTTTATTGAGAGCCTACATGCCGAAATTATACAACAAAAGGCAAGAATCGACTTTGCATAAGCAACCAGGTACCAAAAAGCGCGGAATTCTCCGAAAGTGCTGCTGTACTTCCGTTTATCGAGATATGCCAGTATGTCATTTTGTTTCTGTAGAAGGTTCTTTGTAGCTGTAGAATAGGCTGCTCAACTCTGCTCCAGAGATGAGTTGAGCAGCCTGGTAATCTTTGATTTGATTGGGAGTGCTCCATGCAACGCATTTCTGTATGCAAGTTCATCATCACCATAGTAGTTTTGGCTCTGGTGAGTCTCAGTACCTTCAGCATTGAATTACTGCGCGCCAGGGCCGACCAGCATATCGTTCTTCAGAGCCAGATCGCTCCCCTTGTACGTTATGCACACTCGCTGGGGGCTGCCAATGGTCAGCAGGAACTTAACCTTTCGATAGGACTACAACCGCGCAATCAACAGCAACTGGATAGCCTGTTGAACGACCTGTATGATCCTCGCTCCTCTAGCTATCATCATTTTCTCACACCGCAAGCCTTTGCTGCCCAGTTCGGTCCAACGCGACAAGATCAGCAGCAGGTCATGGATTATTTACGTAACCAGGGATTAAACGTAAGCAGCGTTTCCCCCAATGGCTTATTGATCGATGCTTCTGCTACGGTTGCTCAAGCAGAATCCGCATTTCAAGTACAGATCAATAACTACCAGATAGGTAACAATGTCTTTTTTGCAAACGCCAACCCACCAACCATTCCTGTTTCACTCTCATCGCTGATTGTCTCCATTGGTGGGCTGGATAACAGTGTCCGTATGCATCCTCTATATCATCTTGCTGGTCCAAAGCCCAAGAGAGTTAGCATGCACAACCTGCTCGTGTCACATGCTCAGCGTGGCTATAAAGCCGTTGACCTGGCAGGAGCCTATGACTCCGACCCATTACAGCAGGCGGGAGTACAGGGTAACAACCAGACGGTTGCCATCTTCGAGTTGGATGGCTATCAGAGCAGCGATGTCACGCAATATCTGCAAACCTACAACCTTGGTACGCCCAACATCAGCAATGTGATGGTCGATGGTGCCAACGGCTCGGCGGGGCAGGGTGCTATCGAGGTTGAGCTTGACATTGAAGTGATCGCAGCCATGGCTCCCAAAGTATCACAAATTGTCTATGAGGGCCCAAATACGACGCAGGGAATCAACGACACGTACAATAAGATTGTCACCGATAACCGGGCGCAGGTTGTGACCATCAGTTGGGGCGAGTGCGAGCGGCAGAGCGGCGATGCCGAACTGCAAACCCTGGATAACATTTTCAAGCAAGCAGCAGCGCAGGGTATGACCGTGTTCGCAGCCGCCGGTGATTCGGGCGCTTACGACTGCAACGATAGCAATTTGGCGGTGGACTCTCCCGCCGACGATCCCTATGTCACGGGTGTTGGTGGTACCAGCCTGCATATGAGTGGCAGTGGCTATGGCAGTGAGTTGGTCTGGAGCAATCCGAGCGATACACAGCGTAGCCCCAATGGTGCCGGTGGTGGTGGTGGCATCAGCAGCTTCTTCTCGCAACCCAGTTGGCAGAAAGGTCCAGGAGTACAAAATCAGTACACCAATGGCCATCGCGAGGTACCTGATGTCTCGGCAGATGCGGATCCTGCCACAGGCTACTCTGTTTATTGCACGGTCTCCGCAACCGGATGTCAGGCAGGCGGCTGGATGGTCGTCGGCGGTACCAGTGCTGCAGCTCCATTGTGGGCGGGAAGTGTCGCGGTGATTAACGAATATCTGCAAAATCAAGGACAATCGCGCATAGGTTTTGCGAATCCGGCACTCTATGCTCTAGAGAACACACAGCAACCATTTGCCCCCTTCCACGATATCACTAGCGGTGACAACCTCTACTATGCTGCTACATCCGGCTATGACGAGGCAAGTGGTTGGGGGTCCCCGGACATCTATAACTTAGCGCATGATCTTGCAGGTGAAAACCTTCCCCAGGCCCGACGGCTACCGAAGCACCGGCGCCGAGCCTGATTCTCTGCTTATGTCTACTCCTGTGAGAAGAACACACTCTTCACTTCGGTGTAGAGCTGGATCGCATGCATACCCATCTCGCGACCGATACCGCTCCTTTTGTAGCCTCCGAAGGGCATCTCCGTGTGCACACTGTGATTAGAATTGACAGAGAGGACACCTGCGCGAATGCCTTTCGCCACACGGATAGCTCGGCCAAGATCACGAGTCCACACCGATCCTGACAGGCCATAGAGCGTGTCGTTGGCTTGCCGAATGGCTTCCTCCTCGGTATCGAATGGCGTGACGCACACGACAGGTCCGAAAATCTCTTCCTGGGCGACTCGCATCTTGTTCTCGACATGCGTGAGTATAGCAGGCTGTAGAAAATAGCCCGTTGCGTCCGCTGGCACAATTCCTCCGGCGGCCAGGTGCGCTCCCTCCTGTTGGCCAAGTGCGATGTAGTCGAGCGAACGCTGGCGCTGACCGGCGGAGATGAGCGGGCCGATCTCGGCCTTCTCGTCAAGCGGTTCCCCGACCTGGAGCATAGCTGTGCGCCTGGTGAAGCGCTCAACGAACTCTTCATGGATTGGGCGTTGTACGAGAATGCGGGAACGAGCGCAGCAGTCCTGCCCGCAATTACCGAAGACGGCGAAAATCGAGGATTCTATGCACCGTCCCAGGTCTGCATCCGCGAACACGACATTTGCTGCCTTGCCTCCAAGCTCCAATGATACACGTGTGATATGGTCTGCGCACAGGCGCATGATCTGAGAACCCACTTCGGTCGAGCCGGTAAATGAAACCTTCGATACCAGGGGGTGCGTGACCAATGCGTTGCCCACGGCAGACCCGGGGCCAGGAAGCACAGAGAGGACACCGGGTGGCAGACCAGCCTCCATCAAGATATCGGCCAGCATGAGCACCGAGAGCGGCGTGAGCTGGGCAGGCTTCACCACCACCGTATTACCGCATGCCAGGGCGGGTGCGATCTTCCAGGAAGCAATCACAAGGGGAAAATTCCACGGGGTGATCAGTACACACGCGCCAACAGGTTCTCGCAGCGTCACTGCGAGGCCAGCGTCTTGTACTGGAATGGTCTCACCAAAGATCTTGTTCGCTGCTCCTCCCCAATACTCGAACACTGTGGCAACAAGAGCGACCTCACCACGAGCGTCTCGAATTGGCTTGCCAGCATTGCGGGCTTCAATGGTGGCAATAGCCTCTAAGCGCTGCCGCACCAGGGTAGCGGCTTGCAGCAATATCCGACCACGCTCCGTTGCACTGAAACGAGGCCACTGGCCTTCCTCAAAGGCTCGATAGGCGACCTGCACAGCCCGCTCGACATCTTCGGATCCAGCTTCGGCTACCTCGGCAAAGGGTTTGCCCGAGCCCGGCTCAATGACGGCGAATGTCTTGCCATCTGCGGCGGGAACACGTTCCCCGCCAAGCACGAAGCGCTCGATGTTCATCTTGACCTCCTTATAGAGACGTAGGGGAGAGTAAGGTAAGCGGAACATTGTAGGGTACTCTCGCCTCTGCATGTGCAAGATATTGTGGGGCTATTATACCACGTCACTATCAGCCTGGGTGGTTCTGCTCGGCTCGCTGCCAGAGAAAACGTTCGATCTTCGTCTACGCGATACCGTAGTTGCATCGCAAGAACCCTCCTGAGATAGACTTGTTGAGTCAAGAAACAACAAGTCTATCTCAGGAGGGTTCTTCTTGCTAGCTCATCCTTCTCTTTGTGGATCTCTCAGGTTTAGAATACCTGTCCCAAAATTCCGGGATGGCTCATGATGTGATGTTAGCAACAATAACTGTGGTGGAGGTACTCTGGCTGATGTTTCCGTTGTTGTCCTGAATAGTATGTGACTGATGCCGCTCCACCACGACGGAGTAACTAGTCTTGTGGGCTGAGCTGTGCTGGCGATGGCGGTGACGTCCACCGATGACTTGCCCTAGCTGCTCATCACTAAGCTCTAGTGCCTTGTCCTGGTTGTTCATTATTAACCATCCCTAGCCAACCGAGTTATACCCTTGGGCCACGTTGAGCGCCTGGGCTTTAAGATTAACTGCACTGTTGACTAGTTTGCTAGCGGCAACGACCGCTACTTGAGCGATGGTGGAGACAGAAGTAACTGTCGCCACCTGCGTAACGACAGGCGCGTTAACATTAATAGTAGGGTTCGCGTAAACAACAATGTCGCCACCACCTGCGATAGCCTCTAACTGCTCATCACTCAGATCCTGAATGTCATGTGGGTTCATTATAGCGCTATCTCCTTCAAATGCACATCTGGATATGCATTGGGTGGATCAATTTTACTGTGGTAGCACACCCCCTGATGTACTACTCCTAACTAGTGATCGATCCTTTGTGAAAGGACCACTTCTTCTCCTCAGCCTGACCACTAGCAATGCACATCCAGATGTGCATTGCTAGTGCGGAGATCGGACTTACTTTAATGGTTTTTTTAGAGAAGAAGTTTAGAGTCGAAGATGTTCATAGAACGCCACGAACTCTGTCCCGTTGTCAAAAACACGCCAGCCTGACCACTAGCGATGCACATCTGGATGTGCATCGCTAGTACGGAGGTCGGACTTAGAATGTGAACGTGTTGAACTGCCGGGATCTAACGCCGTTAACGGCAATAGCCGAGTTCGTGGCACTCTGGACGATGTTGCCGGCATCCGCTGTTGATGCAGCTGCTGCAGTGTTCGGTCCAACAGCCTGAGTAGCCGTAAGGGCAAGGCCCGCACTAGTCGTACTGCCGACAAGGGACGATGATGCAACTTGACTGGAGGATGCCGATGCAGTTGCAGTCTGGCCGATGACGCCACCGGCAACCATTTCCAGCTGCTCGTCACTAAGGGTTACAAATTCGTTGTTCATGTAGATCTTTCTCCTTTTAAATTAAGAGGTTATTTACTTACACATGTCCATTTGCATGTGCCGATATGAGTATAGAACTAAAAGGCTGATAAAGGAATGGAGAAGAGGTTGAGATCTGGTTAAGTTCCAGTTAATTTTCGTATGAGCGTGGTTATCATTTCTTAACCGTTTTCAGAGGAAGTGTACCACAACCCTCTCAACTCCCATGCGACCTACACCCCTGTTGCCTGACCAGCAGTAATTCCGCCAGCATCTACGCGAACTCGCCCGTGGTGCCATTCGCATCGTGTTGGAAGGAGTGATGCGCGAGGGGTTAGACGCGCTCATCGGGGTGGGGAGAGAGCAGCTCTTAGATGTAGGTTTTTGGCAGCGGGGTCCAGGGGCACGGCCCCTGGCGGGGTTTCAGGGGTGTCCCCTGATATTCTCTCTCCATCCGCTCCCGAAGGGAGCGCACAAAAAAACCTACACCTGAAAGATACTGTTGGTGAATGCGATGGTGTCGGCCCCACCCCACCCCTGGGCGCGATTTATCGCGCCTCTACGCGACTTCCCATCGCTTCGCTTGGCCTTTTCCGGGCAATTCGCCAACAGTATCCTGAAAGGGAGAGAGCAGCCCCAACCGCAAAGGGTATCGCAATGGCTATAAAACATAAAAATACTTGGCAGCTTGTACTTACGCAACAACTGCCAAGTAGAAGTAACCCTATCCGAGCCTCTATGGGGTAACAACGTTCTAAGCAACACTCATCCTACGGAATCACGGTTACCAATTATCGGTGGTGCCCGCGGCCCGTACCGTTGAAGCTGTCAGCGGAAGTGTTTACAAGAGCACTGCTGGTGTTGAGACTGTCAACAGGACTGTCTACAAGAACGCTGTTGCTTATGTTTGTTACTGTAACGAAGTAGATATTGATGGTGGTTGAAGGACCACCATGGCCCCCAGTTACTAGCTCCAACTGCTCATCGCTCAGTTCCTGTGATACGATTTCGTTATTCATTAGAAATGTTCTCCATGTTTAATTGTAAAAGACGCATACACATTTGCATGCATCAATATAAGTATAGAACTAGATGGCTGATCAAGCAAGGGAGAAGAGGTTGCAGTCCGGTTAAGGTCCAGTTAAGTTTGGCGTAAGCCTGGTTATCATTTCTTAACTCCGTTCTGAGTTGAGGTAAAGGACTTTTGTGAGAAGAGAAAACAAAAGCTCTACAATGGTGATCCTGTCTTCAAGCGACTTTGCTTCTTCTAATGTTACTGTCTGTATCTCTGAGCGTTGTAATGATTGATATGTCTCTTTTTGGAAGGACTCAAATTCTCACTATATGATTTTTCTTAAAGCTGGCACTTAGAGAGACAACTCAAAAAAAGAGAAAGAGCATGGAAAGCGGGAAAGCTTCTCGCTCTCTTGAGGTATCTCTCAGATAACCGCCGATTCCGTTATCTGGGAGATACCTCATTTAGAGTGGGTTTGTCTTCAGGGCGAGGAGCGGGGATTACAAACGGGTTACTGTCCCTGTTCCGTCAAGAAAGGAGCAAGAGAGTGGCAACAGCACCCCCAAAGCGCTCTATTTTCCGTAGTAAGGCCGTACAAAAATATGTACAGAACAGGGAGAAGAGTGTTCTACCGGTTGCTATCGCTCCACCTGTTTTTGCGTTTTGTTGGGTATTACTCACGTTATTGACGACAGCAGGAATAGTTGCCTGGCTGGGGCAGGTGCCATTATACATTACTGGAGCAGGGATCGTTCTCGACCAGAATATTTCAGCTCATCAGGGTGATGAGGCTATGGCAATTATTTTTTTACCTACCGGTGAAATTTCTCATCTACGAATCGGACTCCCCGTCCAGGTGCAAATAGGTCAGACGGGGCCTCAGCTCAATCGCAGCATTGACGCCATTAATCAAAACGTTTTCAGCCCTGAGCAGGTACGTCTGCAGTATGGGCTTGGGATCGCCGAGCCCTCTGTAAGTTTAACCGTCGTATTAGGGTCTACTATCTCAGGGCCTCTGTACGCAGGAAGCCTCGTTCAAGCCCAGATTCAAATTGGATCACAAAGCTTGCTCTCCTTGTTTCCTGTATTTGATAGTTTGCTGAAAAATAAATAGATGGATAGGACAATATGAATGCAAATAAAATACCCGCCCCCTCACCTGAAGAGAAGCGAAAAACGAACTCCTGGGATGCAGAAACAATGGCCTTACCGGTTACGCCGCCTGGTGGACTACCAGGAGCAAACATACATGCACCTAGAACAGCCATCCCCTCATCTCAAGAGGAGCGAAAAACGAACCCCTGGGATGTGGAAACAACGGACTTACCGACGGTACCACCTGCTGGACGACAAGGAGCCAAGAGTTCTCAACGTGTGATAGCACCAGCCACCCCGCTCCCTTCAACCGTCCACTTTGGAGAACGCCAACGTGCCAGTTTGCTCAGACAAGCCGTTCCGCTCGCCCGGGCAGGGTCAGCCAGCCAGCCCGTTTCACCAGAACTGGCCAGGCTCATCGAACATCGCGAACAACTAGCGACTCAGGCGACTAGGCAATTGCAGGCGTTAGTCGCTGCTCCCCCCCAACAGCCACAAGCAAGCCCCGGCCCTACTGCGACGGCGACGAAAGCGGAACCAGAGAAGCGCAAGCAGAAATCACGAGGGCTGTTGCGAAGAAAGCCACGGGTACCCGTCCTGCAACAGATCAGTATGGTCGAATGTGGTGCGGCCTGCCTTGCCATGCTGCTGAGTTACTATGGACGCAAGACAACCGTTTCGGAAATACGCGAACAATGTGGCGTTGGCCGCGATGGCCTTTCTGCCCTCAGCATTGTCAAATCTGCCCGCAAGTATGGTATGCGGGTCAGAGCCGTCTCACTGCAAGAGAATAATTTTCGCTCCATCACGCTACCGGCCATTGTCCACTGGGAATTTAATCACTTTATTGTGGTCGAGCACTGGTCGCCCAAATTCGTTGAAGTGGTTGACCCGGCGGCAGGCCGCAAGCGCATGACGGCGAAGGAGTTCGATGAGGGCTTCACCGGGGTCGTCATCATGATGGAGCCCGGCGTACAGTTTTCCCGGGAAAACAAAGTATCACAGCTGAGCTTGAGATCGTATGCAAAGAGCTATATCCAGCAGGCTCCGCTGTCCTTGATACAAGTGCTTGGGGCCTCTCTGCTGCTGCAAGTGCTTGGGCTCATCTTCCCTCTCCTTTCCAAGATTGCCCTCGACGACCTGATTCCTCTGAAGATGAATGATGCCTTGCAACTCTTTGGCATCGGCATGATCGTGCTCGTGCTGGCGCAAACCATCACCAGACTCCTACGCTCCTTGATCCTGCTCTATTTGCAAGCGCGAGTCGACACCCATCTCATGTTCAGCTTTCTCGAACATTTGCTCAGCCTGCCCCAGCGGTTCTTTTTGCAACGTTCGACGGGCGATATTCTGGCGCGGGTCGGTAGCAACACGGTTATTCGTGACACCATTAGTAACCAGCTGTTTTCAACGGTGTTGGATGGAACGTTCGTGCTGATCTACTTCTTTATCTTGCTCTCGCAGTCGCCAGTTTTCACGGTGGTCATCATCGTCATCGGGGTACTGCAATCAAGACGCTCAAATCGGCAGGAGCCGAGCACCGCACATTGGAACGCTGGTCGAACCTGTTTTTTGACCAGATGAACATCTCGGTGCGACGGGTGTACATCTCCTCCCTCATTGATACCGTCATGTTTACACTCGGCTCCTTTGCCCCTCTGCTGCTCTTGTGGATAGGAATCCAGCAGGTCATCAATGGCACGATGCAAGTGGGAACCATGCTAGCCCTCAACGCGCTGGGCGCTTCCCTGCTGGGGCCCATTACCTCCCTGATAGCCAGCGGTAGACAGATCCAATTGGTGCAGTCGCACATGGAGCGCCTCGCAGATGTGATAGAAGCGGAACCGGAGCAAGACATCCAGTCCGTCTATCAACCGCCTCGGTTGACAGGGCAGATCCGGCTGGAGCAGGTATCCTTCCAGTATGACCCGCAATCACCTCCCGTCTTACGGGATATCAAGGTGAGCATCAGCTCGGGGCAGACGGTGGCGATTGTCGGCAAAACGGGTTCAGGCAAAAGCACCTTGGGGAGCTTGTTACTGGGCTTATACACCCCGACCAAAGGGGAGATTTATTATGATAATATTGCCTTGCGCAGGCTCAATTACCAGGCAGTGCGCGCCCAGTTCGGCGTAGTGATGCAAGAGGCGACGATCTTCAGTGGCTCGATCCGCGAAAACATTACGCTCAATGATCCGGCCATGAGCATGGAGCAGGTGATCCGAGCGGCTCAAATGGCCGCTATCCACGACGACATTATGAAAATGCCGATGGAGTATGAAACGATGGCCTCCGAAGGCGGCAGTGCTTTCTCCGGTGGGCAACGCCAACGGCTGGCCTTAGCGCGTGCAATCGCCAACTCGCCGGTGATCCTGCTGCTGGATGAGGCGACCAGCAGCCTGGATGTGGTCACCGAGAAAGTGGTGGAGCAGAACATCAGTCGCTTAGCCTGTACGCAGATTATTATTGCCCATCGTCTGAGCACGATCCGCAATGCCGATGTGATCCTGGTCCTACACGAAGGACAGATCGTCGAGCGTGGGCGTCATGAGGAATTGCTCAGGCGTGGTGGCTACTACGCACGCTTGATTCAGAGTCAATTAGCCAATGGCGAGGTGGTGACCAGGTAGCCTGTCGCCCGTATCGTCTATGAAGACCTCTCGGTCGCTTCGATGCGCTTTAAGGCGAAAGTCATGAACGCCTATCTGTATGCCTCCCATCTGGGGCATATCCCGGAGCAGCTGGCTTGGGCCACGGCCAGGCGCGGCATACGGTCAAATATAGAATCCCTGTAGCAAAGTGATTGTCACCGTGGAACGCCCCTATGTTGATTTGCCCCCTGATCGGCTTCTCAGTCTACCATATCCTTCTTACTTACCCGGTAAAGTAACTACTCAGGACTCCTCACTGCACGTGCGGCGAGGAATCGTAACTATTCAGGTCGCCTGTCTTCGAGACTCCTCCCACCTGCGGTGTCCACGTGCTCGATAAATCGGCACTCTACGGATAAATCGGTGGCCTACCGTGCTCGATAAATCGGCACTCTACGGCAGTTCGCAGGTTTGGTGGTGAGTGCAGGCATTGCCGCCTCCGGCGGCAATGCCTGCACTCACCACCAAACCTGCGCGAGTCGCCGCAGGCGACGAGGAGTCCTGGTAACTACTCAGGACTCCTCACCACCTGCGGTGGTTCGCAAGAGTTTTTTTGCTGCGGGCTTGGCAGCCTGCGGCTGCCAAGCCCGCAGCAAAAAAACTCGAGCCGCTGTAGAGTGCCGATTTATCGAGCACGTGCGGCGAGGAATCAGGCACCTGAATAGTTACGAGTCCTGAAGAGTTACGAGGAATCAGGCACCTGAGTAGTTATCCTATATATTATTCTATCTATGTGATATATTGATCATTATTAATATATCAATATAGAGATTGCTGGACTTATAATTGTTACCATCTGTTCCGTTGATCGTTGTAATGATTGGTGAGCCCTTTCCGAAGGATGATATACAGACTTTTTTGAACGAATGGAACAAGTTCTTGGAGGAGGATGGAACATACTGAAGTGGAAGGGTATTCACAACGTTGTTACAGTATTGTACTTAGTTACAAAGAAAGGAACAAAAATCATGCGTGAACTCAATGAACAGGAACTGGAACAGGTCGTAGGGGGCGCTACTATCAGCGCATTTGGTGGGATAGCAACGGGGTCTGCCGATGCAGCAGGGACTGGCAGCACCACCTTATCGTTTTCTAACACCGCTGTGTCCTACAACCCTGCAGGCACTTCTACAGCTTCTGCTTCGAACGTGAGCTATGCCACTGGTAACACTAGCGCTAGTGTAAGCAGTTTTGCTGCCAGCGGTAACTTCTCGGAGAGCTTCTAATCCGTCCACCGGACCGATAAGCCAGGGCTAGTAGTGTGTTTTCTTGATCGCTACTAGCCTTCTCAGAGGTGTTTCCACGAGAAAGACGGATTCCTCGTTGTAGTGGTTCGTCTTTCTCCGAGAAGTAATCATACTCTAGTGCGTAAGCATGCGGGTTAAGAAAGAGAGAGTACATGCAATACTTTCAAGAACTGAGTGATCGGGACTTGGAAACAGTGGTCGGTGGCAGCGGTCCTGTTACTTTTGCCAATGCCGGGTTCATTCCTAATGGTGATCCGTCTGCCGGTAGCGCTGTCCTTGTGACAGCCGACGCCTCGGGAGGACAATATGCCAACGTAGCGTATGGCGCGACTCAAGGTATCACTGTTAACAATGGACTGGCCAGCGTCTCAGCTGCCACCGGCATTTCTTTCGCTTTCTCTGTCTAAAGAAAAGGGAAAGAGCATGGGGAAGCGGGAAGCTTCTCCCCCTCTTGAGGTATCTCTCAACGAATCGGAAATGCGATTCGCTGAGAGATACCTCATTTAGAGAGGGTTTGTCTTCTTGGCCAGAAGCAGGGATGGCAAGCTAGTGACAGTCTTTGCTGCAGCTATTTGATAGCCTGCTGAAAGATAATTGATAGCTTGCTGAAAGATAATTAGATGGACGCAAACGACGTAAATCCAAGCATAATGCCAATCCTCTCGCCTGAAGAGAAGCGAAAAACGAACTCGGGGGATGTGGAACCCCTGCCCTTCCCAGCGACCACAGCTGCTGGACGGCAAGGAGCTAGTAGTTCTCAACGTGTGATAGCACCAGCCACACTGTTGCCTTCAACGGTCCACTCTAGAGAGCGCCAACGTGCCAATTTGCTCAGACAAACCGTTCCGCCCACGCACAACGGCTCATCCAGCAGGTCCGTTTCACCAGAACTGGCCAGGCTCATCGAACATCGCGAACAACTAGCGACTCAGGCCACCAGGCAATTGCAGGCGTTAGTCGCGGCTCCCCCTCAACAGCCACAAGCAAGCCCCGGCCCTACTGCGACGACGAAAGCGGAACCAGAGAAGCGCAAGCAGAAATCACGAGGGCTGTTGCGAAGAAAGTCACGGGTACCCGTCCTGCAACAGATCAGTATGGTCGAATGTGGCGCAGCCTGTCTTGCCATGCTGCTGAGTTACTATAGGCGCAAGACCACTGTTTCGGAAATACGTGAACACTGTGGCGTTGGTCGCGATGGCCTTTCTGCCCTCAGCATTGTCAAATCTGCCCGCAAGTATGGTATGCGGGTCAGAGCTGTCTCACTGCAAGAAAATGATTTTCGCTCCATCACGCTACCGGCCATTGTCCACTGGGAATTTAATCACTTTATTGTGGTCGAGCACTGGTCGCCCAAATTCGTAGAGGTGGTTGACCCGGCCTCCGGCCGCAAGCGTATGACCGCCAAAGAATTCGGCGAGGGCTTCACCGGGGTCGTCATCATGATGGAGCCCGGCGTACAGTTTTCCCGGGAAAACAAAGTATCCCAGTTGAGCTTGGCAACGTATGTCAAGAGCTATATTCGGCAGGCTCCCCTGGCCTTGATACAAGTGCTCGGAGCATCCCTCCTGCTGCAGGTGCTCGGACTCATCTTCCCTCTCCTTTCCAAGATTGCCCTCGACGATCTGATCCCTCTGAAGATGAGTGATGCCTTGCAACTCCTTGGTATCGGCATGATCGTGCTCGTGCTGGCGCAAACGATCACCAGGCTCCTACGCTCCTTGATCCTGCTCTATTTGCAAGTGCGAGTCGACACCCATCTCATGTTCAGCTTTCTCGAACATTTGCTCAGCCTGCCCCAGCGGTTCTTTTTGCAACGTTCGACGGGCGATATTCTGGCGCGGGTCAGTAGCAACACGGTTATTCGCGACACCATTAGCAACCAGCTGTTTTCAACTCTCCTGGATGGCACGTTTGTGCTGGTCTACTTCGTGATCTTGCTGTGGCAGTCCCCCTCTTTCACCCTGGTCGTCGCCATCATCGGGGTGCTGCAAGCCGTATTACTCCTCGGTACAGGCAGGCGCCTGGCCGAACTCAACCGGCGTGAATTGGCAGCTGGTGGAAAGTCGCAGGGGTATTTGACGGAGACCCTGGCTGGTATCAAGACGCTCAAATCGGCAGGAGCCGAGCACCGCACATTGGAACGCTGGTCGAACCTGTTTTTTGACCAGATGAACATCTCGGTGCGACGGGTGTACATCTCCTCCCTCATTGATACCGTCATGTTTACACTCGGCTC
>WNFT01000907.1_pt1 | contig 25061 bp, 23 predicted proteins | sample 5400191 | NCBI WGS metagenome assembly WNFT01 (sample SAMN13153359, study PRJNA577476) | soil metagenome | isolation source: 80 cm saprolite under Madrone tree | place: USA:California | collected 2016-06-14 | reverse complement strand
AACAGCACCTTGGTGCCGCGATGCTCGCGGATCTGCTTGGTGGTCCGCTTGATCATACCGTGGCGCTTGCCGGATTGGGCGAAAAGCACCTTTCCGGAGGCGGTGACCTTGAAGCGCTTTTTTGCGCCCGACTTCGTCTTCAGCTTGGGCATTTGGCTCTCCTTTCCGACCTGGACCCCACCCTGCCCTCGCCCGCCAGGCGGGTGAGCGTCGGGTGGATCCACCGGGTGTTGCTCGATGAAGCTTGAGGCTCGCCGGCGTCAGGCCCGACGAGGCTTAAGGCTTGATTGAGCAGGTTGCTCTTTATGAGCGTGCTGCTTGAGCACTCCGCCGCCACGGCAGCCCTTCAGCCGGGCGGCGGGAGGCCGGGTTATGGCAGAGCGGCCCGCAAATGGCAACCGCCGGGGCAGCAAAAAGCCACAACTGGACCTGCTCGGAAATCAGCGCCCGTAGCGATGCCGGGCGCCCTCGGCGCCGGAAGCGGGAGAGGAGACTATTTTGGCGCCAATACCATGACCATCTGACGCCCCTCAAAACGGGCGTCCATCTCGACCTTAGCGACCTTTTCGGTATCGCCTTTGAGGCGATCGAGCAGCCTGATGCCGAGTTCCTGGTGCGCCATTTCGCGGCCGCGGAAGCGCAATGTCACCTTGACCTTGTCGCCCTCCCCGAAGAAGCGAATCATCGAGCGCATCTTCACGTCGTAATCGTGATCGTCGATCATCGGGCGGAATTTGACTTCCTTGATTTCGACGATCTTCTGCTTCTTGCGCGCTTCCGCCTGCTTCTTCTGCTCTTGAAATTTGTACTTGCCAAAATCGAGCAGCTTGCAGACCGGCGGCTTGGCGTTTGGCGAAATCTCGACGAGGTCGAGGCCCGCCTCCTGAGCCAGCGCCAATGCGTCGGAAATTGAAACCGTGCCGCGGTTGGCACCGTCCCTATCGATCAGATGAACCTCGCGTTCGCGGATGTCATCATTGATGCGCGGACCGTCTTTCGCGACGGGCGGCGCGGCTCTCATCGGGCGACGAATGGCTATCTTCTCCTTTTGCTGTTGCACATCCCACAGCGCAACAAGCCTTTAAACAGTGACCATAGACGAGCATGGAGCGCCCATGGTCACGTCCACACGGCTTTGCTACGCGGAGGTCTCTCAAGATCGGTACAAAAGCCTAACAAGTCAACGGTGTTGCGCGAATTTTAAGGGGGTTGAGCGTGCGGCGGATTCTTCGTGGCAGGGATTCCGAGTCAGGCCAGAGGACGTGCAAGTTCCACATACAGGGCAAGCATTTGCGTCGCCCCTTCGTCGGTGGCGAATTGCGCGACCACGCGCTCGCGACCGCGTCGCCCGACCGCCAGGCGGTCGCTCTCCGGCGCAGATAACAATCTGATCAAGGCCGCGGCGAGTTCCCGGTCGTCGCCGCTCCTGAACGTCAGCCCGGTCATGCGGTCTTCCGCGACCTCCGGAGGCGCCAACACCGCATCCGACCCGGCGGCGAGATCGGACGTGATCACCGGCCGCGCCATCGCCATCGCCTCGAGCACGCTGCGTTCCAAGCCCTCGAGCTGGATCGCCGGTGAAACAATGGCGGTCGCCGCGCTATAGGCCGCCGGCAAATCGTCCGGCGGTCCTACAATCCGGATCACGTCGGACGTCTGTGTCGCCACCACCAGATCCCACAATTCCCCTGCGTAGCTGGAGCGGCCTGGATCCTCGCCGACAAAAACAAAGGTGAAATCGCGCAGTCCCAATTCCTTGAGGCGCCTCGCAGCCCGTACGACGACGTGGTGCCCTTTACGACGCAGGATGCGTCCGGTCACCACAATGGCGCGGGTCTCGGCCCCAATGTCCCACCCGGATCGCACCGCTGCAATCCGCTGCGGCGTCACCAGCGCCGGCTCGAACGCTGCGAAATCGATGCCGGACGGAACCACCACAATACGGCCTGACGCGCTGCGGTAACGCGCCGCGATCGCGTCGGCGATCTGGTCGCTGACGGCGATCACCCGCTCGCCACGCGCCATCACGCCGTTGTAGAAGCGCTTGAAGACGTTCTGTTCGCGAAATCCGTTGTACCAGGTGGTCACGAAAGGCACGCCGGCCATGCGGGCGGCGATAAGCGCGCTCCATGCGGGTGCGCGCGCCAGTGCGTGCACGATCGTGCAGCGGCGCTGGGCAATGACACGTTTGAGAACGAAAGCATTGTGCAAGATGGCGAGCGGGCTCCGGCTCGCCATGTCGAGGCGCATCGTCTCAGCGCCGCTCGCGGCAAGGCTCGGTTCCAGCCGGCCGCCATTGGACACGACGACGGCGTGATGTCCATTGGCGCGGAGAATGCGGGCGAGTTCCACGGCGCCCTCGTCAGCCGCGCCGGCTTCGACTGTCGGTACCGCTATCAGAACGACCAGCGCATGCGCCGCAACCGGCTCGATCGGAGCTTCCGGGCAGTCCGCGCTCGACATGTCATCGGCGCAATGCGCCGCGGTCGATATGATCGCCACTCCCCACTTCCCTCCGGACTTTGACGTTCGTCCTGCTCGGACGCTTTAACTATTTATCGCCGGGCTGCAACTCTCGTTCGAGGCGGGCATGATATAAACCGCAAGGCGGCGGGCCGCAACGACCTTTGCGGCGCGATCGTCGCGGCATGATCATCGCGGCTCTTGGAGACGCGATCTTTAACGGGGGTCGCAGGATCTTTGGCGATTCGGCGCGTATCTTTGGGAATGTCATGCAACAGGACTTCGAATCCACCGCTGCTGTCGCGCCCGAACCGGCGGCGCCGGAGCCCGAATTCCTGCACGTCGGGCGTGGCGACGACATGCGCAAGATTGCGGTGCGATGCCGGAGCGGTGCGACGCCCGGCCTGTTATGGCTCGGCGGATTAAAGTCGGACATGGGTGGAACCAAGGCGGTGGCGCTCGACCGTTGGGCCGCGGCGCACCAGCGCGATTGCGTGCGCTTCGACTATTCGGGGCATGGCGACTCGGACGGAAAATTCACCGACGGCACCATCAGCCGCTGGCTCGACGAAAGCATTGCGGTGTTTGACGCGTACTGCCGTGGGCCGCAAGTTCTGGTTGGTTCTTCCATGGGTGCATGGCTGGCGCTTCTACTTACGCGCGAATTGCGGCGCCGGGAACCTCCGCTGTCGCCTGCCGCACTGGTCCTGATCGCACCGGCGGTGGACTTCACTGAAGAGTTAATGTGGAAGCGATTCCCGGCTGCGGTGAAGCGAAAGCTCGAATCGGAAGGCGTGTGGGAGCGTCCATCGCGGTATTCTCCAGAACCTTATCCGATAACGGCGGCCCTCATCGAAGACGGCCGCCGGCATCTTCTGCTTGGCGGGCTGATCGAAACCGGATGCCCGGTGCGCATCCTGCAAGGGGTTGCCGATCCGGATGTGCCGTGGCGGCATGCGGTCGAATTGGTTTCGCGCCTCGCACAGGACGACGTCGTGCTGTCGCTGATAAAGGATGGCGACCACCGCCTGTCGCGACCCGAGGATATCGAGCGACTCATCGGCGTTGTTTCGGAGTTTTGCAAAGATGGGAGCGGTTGAGGCGTATAGCCTGGGTCGGATGCGGAAAAGCCGCGGATGGCGCCGGAGGGACGAATTTTACCGTTGATTAGCCATAATTAAACTATGTTTGCAACGGAGGGTTAAGCTCTTTGAAGAGCTCGGTTGGGGGTGCAGAAGTGCATCATGTTTTGGCTAAAGCGGGCATCTTCGCATTAGCTTTCCTCATCATGCTGGTTTTCGCCGCCATGGCGAGCTTGGGGGTAAGCTTGAGCGCGGTGTCATTGCGATCCGCGGCTCCGTCTCCGCCTGAGAGCATGGCATCCACGCCCGCCGAGATCGTGGCGTCGCGGTTCCCATCTGCGGATGCCACCTTGCCCGTCCAGCCGGTGACGTTCTCAACGGCGAGTGTGCTGCCGGTCGAGCATTGGGAGAAGTTCGATCAAGGAGCCTTGTCTGGTATCGCAACGGCGGAGCCGCCTTGGCCAACCGCCGCGGCGGGCACGCCGGCCGCGATCGAGACCACAGAGCCGCCGATTTCGGGACCGACGGGCGAGGCCGCCGCTATTGCGGAGACTATGAAGCCCGAGCCGCCGAAAGCGCAGGCCGCAAGTGCGCCCGCGCGTCGGATCACGAGCCATTCGAGCACCGTGCTCAACGATGCGCAGATCGCCAGCATCAAGCAGCGATTGAAGCTCACGGCCGAACAGGAGCGGATGTGGCCGGCAGTCGAGGCCGCACTGCGCAAGATCGTGTACACCAAGAACGCCATGAACCCGCAAACCCGCGCGGCACAATCGAGCGGTTCCCCCACGCCCTACATCGATCCGAGCAGCGCCGAGGTACAGCAGCTCAAATCCGCCGCCCTCCCGCTGATCATGCGCCTCAACGACGAGCAGAAGCGCGAAGTCAAAATGCTCGCATACGTGATGGGGCTGGAAGCCGTAGCGTCTCAATTCTGACCGGACGCCCCGAACGGCTGGTTTGCGAGCGCCCGCAGACCCTCGCGATAAGTCGGATAGCGAAGCGAAACGCCGAGCACGGACTTGATGCGGTCGTTGCGCACGCGCTTGCTTTCGCCGTAGAAGCTGATCGCGAAGGGCGTCATCGTCTTTCTCGCTTCCGCGAAAGCAATTTCGGCCGGCGGCGCGACGCCGAGTAGGCTCGCGGCAAACAAAATGGGATCGCCGGGCGCTGTTGGCTCATCGTCGGCGGCGTTGAAGACGCCCCCGGCGCCGCGCGCCAAAGTCATGTCCACCGCCTTGTCGATGACCTGCGCGAGATCGGCGACGTGAATGCGGTTGAACACTTGTCCGGGCTTGATAATCCGTCGCGCCCGGCCCGCCTTCACGGCCTCCAGCGCGTTGGCGCCGGGTCCGTAGATTCCTGAGATGCGGATGACGGCGACCGGGACGCCATGCGCCTCTCCAAGCGCCTGCCAGGCGCACTCCGCATCGATACGGCTCGCGGCACGCGTCAGCGCCGGGGCGAGCGGCGTCGTTTCGTCGATCCATCGGCCGTCGTGATTGCCATAGACCGCGATGGTCGAGAGATAAACGATCGACTTCAGCCGAGGCGCAGCCGCAATCGCGTCGCGCAGATGTGCCAACACCGGGTCGGTATCGCCATCAGGCGCAATTGAGACCAGCAGCACGGTCGCATCCGCGATGGCGGCGGCAAGTGCCGGCGCGTGAGCGGCCCCGTCGAATACGAGCATATCGACCGCATTATCGCCGAACCGCGCCGCACTGAGCGCCGCCGCGCTTGCCGCGCTGCGCGTTGTGCCGACGATGCGATCGAAGCGCTTGCCGTACAGCGTCACGTAATGCTGGGCCGAATAGCCAAAGCCGGGGCAGACCAGGGTAATCATGCGGCAACGCCCTCTCCCGTATCGTCTTTGCCTCGTACTCTCCCGTGTATTGCGCGAGAAGCCCCGGCACCCGGAGTGGCACCAAGGCCGGACAGCATCATGCGGTAACGCCCTCCGACGCCCATTCATCTCGCACCGAGGGATCGCTTTCGGCGGCTCCATATTTCGCCGCCAACGCCGCCAAGTCCCGCTTCACAACCAGCCGCCCCAGCGCCCATACGGCCGCGCCGCGGACGATAGCGGAAGTATCGTTGAGGAGGCGCTCGGCGCAGGGCGCGAGGGCGGGATTGCGACTGTTGCCGATCGCAATCAGCACATTGCGGACGAAACGGTCGCGCCCGGTCCGTTTGATGGCGGTCCTGGCGAACAGCTTGCGAAATCCGGCGTCGTCGAGCTGTGCAAGATCGGCGAGATGCGGCGCGCGAAGTTCGGCACGGGCGGCAAGTTTGGCGTCGTGCCCCTCCCGGGCAAACTTGTTCCACGGACAAACCGCGAGGCAATCGTCGCAGCCGTAGATGCGGTTACCCATCAGCGGCCGCAAATCACGCGGAATCGGCCCCTTGTGCTCGATCGTGAGATAGGAGATGCAGCGCCGCGCATCCAGACGATACGGCGCCGGAAATGCCGCGGTCGGGCAGATGGAGAGGCACGCGCTGCAGGTTCCGCAGCGATCCGGTTCGGCCGGGTCGGAAGGCAACTCCAACGTGGTGAAGAGCGCGCCGAGAAACAGCCAGGAGCCGAATTCGCGCGATACCAGATTAGTGTGCTTGCCCTGCCAGCCGAGGCCGGCGGCCGCGGCGAGCGGTTTCTCCATCACCGCAGCGGTGTCGACGAAAACCTTGGCGTCGCCGCCCGCCTGGGCGATGAGCCAGCGCGCCAGCGCCTTCAGCCGCTTCTTGATCACGTCGTGGTAGTCATCGCCCTTCGCGTAGACCGAGATGGCGGCCCGTTCAGGCCTCGCAAGAATGACGGTGGGATCATGATCCGGCCCGTAATTGACCCCAAGCATCACGATCGATCGCACGTCCGGCCACAAGATGCGCGGATCGCCGCGCCGTTCCGGCCGTGCCGCCATCCAGTTCATTTCGCCGTGAAGGCCCTCGGCCAGGAAGTCCCTGAGGCCTTGCTGCACCGGGGGAGCGAGCGTGGGACTTGCCACCGCGAGCGCATCGAAGCCAAGCGCTGTCGCCGCCTTTGCGAGCGCCCGCCTGATGTCGGCAGGTGCGGTCAGAAGTCGAGATCGGCGTAGGTCCGGGACGGCGCAATTCCCGGAAAGGACTCGGTCAGCAGCGGCCGGAACGACGGCCGCGACTTCACCCTCGCGTACCAGTTCTTGGCTGCTTCGTCTTGATGCCACGGCACGTCGCCCAAATAGTCGATCACGGACAAATGCGCCGCCGCCGCGAGGTCCGCATAGCTTAAGCGCTCGCCGGCAAGCCAGTCGCGGGTGCGCACCAGCCAACTGATATAGTCGAGATGATACTTGATGTTAGATAGCGCCGCACGAATTGCGTCGGGTTCCGGCGCCCCGCCGCCGTGGGCCCGGCTCATGAGCCGCTTGAGGACGCGTTCGGTGACCAGCGGACCGCTGACCTCGGCGTAAAATTTGTCGTTGAACCAGCTGAGCAAACGCCGCACCTCGACTCTCCCGACGAGATCGACCGGCAACAGGCGATGACTGCCAAGCGCAACGCCGCGAGTCTCGTCGAGATACTCCGCAATGATTGCGGCGCATGGCACCGCCGGATGCCCCTCTTCCAGCAACACCGGTGTGGTGCCGGCCGGGTTGAGGACCAGAAACTCGTTCCGTCGCTCCCACGTGCGCTCTTCGACGAGCGTGGGATTGAGGCCGTACTCGCCCGTCGCGATGCGCACGAACCGCGAGTGCGGACAGAGGGGATGATGAAACAGGGTGAGCATCGGTTTAAGCGTCACATCGACCTGATCGGCGGCGGACAGGTTCCTTCAAAATGGCAGCCTATAGAAATCCACAATGCGTTCAAATCCGGGCGATGCCCCCTGCCCGCCCTCCGCGGAGGGCGGGCAGGGGATTATGCCTGGAATCAGCCTTAACGGAATATCTACGGCTGAACCAATCGAGCGTTGAGGTGTTGGCCGGCGGTCGGGCTGAGGCAACCCCCTCCCTGCCCTCCCCCGCGAGGCGGGGGAGGGCAGGGAGGGGGTTCTTGCCCGGCCGGTCGGATTGGGCCACAAGCACTGCGGCTTGGGGGCCTCTCGCGATCCTTGTTCATCTTGTGATCTTGGCGGTTCACACGGAGTTCCTGTCCATGTTGGTCGATATTTTCAAGGCAGCCGGTCTCGGCATCGTCGAGGGCCTCACCGAATACATTCCGGTGTCGTCGACCGGGCACCTGCTCCTGCTGCAGCATTTTTTCGGCTTCGGGGACGACGATTTCGGCAATACCTTTGCGGTCCTGATCCAGCTTGGCGCGATCCTTGCGCTGCTCAGCATCTACTTCGCCAGGTTGTGGAACATTGCCGTCGGCATGCTTTCCGATGCCAAGGCGCGGCGATTCGTGCTGGGCGTCTTCGTTGCGTTCCTGCCGGCCGCCGTCATCGGCGCGCTTTTGCACAGCTTCATCAAGGGCGTGCTGTTCAATCCGTGGATCGTCTGCTTCAGCCTGATCGCCGGCGGGGCGGTATTGCTCTATGTGGACAGCCTCGATCTGCGGCCGCGCTACCGCGATGCGACCGCCTTTTCGCTTCCGGTTTATCTCGGCATTGGCATCTGCCAGTGCCTTGCCATGATTCCAGGCGTTTCGCGCTCCGGTGCAACCATCATCTCCGCGATGCTGCTCGGCGCTGACCGCCGCTCGGCCGCGGAGTTCTCGTTTTATCTCGCCATGCCCACCATGGCCGGCGCCTTCGCGTATGACCTCTACAAAAACGGCGCCCACATGAGCGCCGACAATATTGTGGTGGTGGCGGTCGGGTTCATTGCGTCATTCATCGCCGGGTGGTTCGTGGTGAAAAGCTTTCTCGACTATGTGTCCGGGCACGGCTTCGACCTGTTCGCATGGTGGCGGGTGATCGTCGGCACGCTCGGCCTCGTCGGGCTCGCGCTGGTGGGGTGAGGCTGGGGACTGATTGAGGCGCTTCGGGCAACGAAACTCGGAAGTGCCGACCTGAAGTCCCAGCCAAGCTTCCGAGCTGACAAGCGCGGTGCGGTCGATCAATCCGAATATCGATTACGCGACGTCGGGGTGTTGACTTGCCGGCGAACGTCACTGTCATGTCGCTCTCGACATCTGCTCCACTCCACCCGAGGTTTCTTTGGGAACTCGCCCGTTCATGCGGTCAAGCCGGGCAACGCGACGCATGCGAGACTGACGAAATTTATCGAGCGGTATTTCGACGAACTTGGTCGCGACGGCCGCAAGTGCCACACTCGCTGCAACCGCGAGGAGGGCACGGATGGCAGGGTGAGGGGCAAGGATCCCGCTGCCCTGCAACAGTTGAATAGGGATCAAGTGGCACAAGTAAACGGGATAAGACAGGTCGCCCGCAATACGATCCAAACCTGCATCCTTGGTGAGTCGATATAGCACCGGTAGGGCGACGACAAGATATATATAGAGGCCGATGCGCGACGCCGTAAAGAAAATTGCTGCGCCAGAATCGTACAGCGGGAACAGGATAACTGCTGCTATGATTCCGAAGGCTGATACTTTCGTAATTCTGTGTAGGGGTGCCCCTTTGAAGCGTTCAGCTAGGCGATACGAAAGGGCTCCAGCCAGGAAAGCGGACAACTCAAACGGAAAGAACCGGTAGGACCATGGATCGATTTGTAAGCCAATGACGTATGCGATAGTTCTGGCCGCCAAACAAGCCGCTGCAATGAGTCCTATAGTCCACGCCCCACGCCGAACAATAAACGGCGCAATTAAATAAAAGGTGAGTTCAAGGCTCAGCGACCATGCTTGCGGCACGAACATAAAGCTGAATACTCCTGGGTCCGACAAATAGAATTGCGTTGTCCACTCCAATCCAGATTCGCCAAGCCCGAGCAGCAACGTTTGGTCTTGCCCGAACAACAGAAGGCTCGTGAAAGTCAGAAATGTTACGTCGATGGGACTCAGGCGTGACCAATTGTCGTGCCAGATCGCCAGCGCGCCCTTATGGGCTAGGGCGTAAGCCGCAATGCCCACGACGAACGCCAGCGCAAGGAACATCCAATACAGGGGGAAAATGCGCAGAAAGCGGTTGCTGTAGAAAAGATACCTATGCTGTGGTCCGACGTATTTCTCGTTAAGGATCAGCGCGATGAGGAAACCGGAAATGATGTAGAAGCACTGGACCGAGACGGCGCCCCCGGTCATCACAGGGACCGTCAGGCCGGGAACATGGCCAATAGCAACACTCAAGGCGAGAATGAGCCTTAGCGACCCCACCGTGCCCCCCCGATATCTGCGCCTGCCGCGGCTTGGCTTTAAAGTCGCTGGCGGGCTGGTGCCGATGCGTTCTGGCCAGATGTCGCCAAGCCGCTCTACGGTGCGCTCAGCTCACGCCAGATGGCCGCGAAACTGCCCGGCTTTGCGGAACCGCCACAGATAGGTTGGCACGATCGCGGCAATAGATTGCGGTGTGATTCCAAGCCCTTCGAGCGTGAGGCCGTCGCGGCGCGCGGTGTCCGAGACGACATTGTCGTAGCGCAGCAGCTCGACTTGGTCCCGGGTCAAAAGCGGCTTGGACAGGATGCGCAACGGGAGCCGGGACACCAGTTCGAAAACCGCCGCCTGCAGCTTGGCAACCCCGAACGGCAGCGGCAGAAGCAGCCGGCGCCGTTCGATCGTCGCCAAAGTGAATTCCATCAGCTCCCTGAAAGTGTAGACGTCCGGCCCGCCGAGTTCGTAGATCGAGCCTGGCCGGGTCGCGCCGTCGACAGCTTTGGCGATGGCCGCAGCAACGTCGCCGGCAAAAACCGGCTGGAATCGCGTATGCCCGCCGCCGACCAGCGGCAGGAACGGCGACAACCTGGCAATGCCGGCAAACCGATTGAAAAAGTCGTCGTTAGGCCCGAACAGGATCGAGGGCCGGAAAATGGTGGCCTCCGGGGTTGCGGCCAGTACCAGTTCCTCGCCGCGCCGCTTTGCCCTCGCATAGGCGGCGCTCGAATCCTCATCGGCCCCGATGGCAGAGATGTGGACCATACGGGCATTGTGCGCCGCTGCCGCCAACGCAACGCCCTCGGCACCGAAACTCTGCACCGCGTCGAAACGCTGGCGGCCGGATTCGAACAGGATGCCGACCAGATTGATGACCACATCGCTGCCGCGCACCGCAGCCGCGACCGACGGCCGATTACGCACGTTGGCCTGGACCGCATGAATCTGGCCAACGCGGCCGAGCGGCTGCAGATAACCGGCGAGGTCCGGGCGGCGCACCGCGACGCGGATGCGATACTGCCGCTTCGCCAGCGCCCGGACCACGTGCCGGCCGAGAAACCCCGAGCCGCCAAAAACGGTGATCAGAGTTTCCAGATTGGATTTTGGGGTCATCGCCGCCTTGCCTCATCGGCGTCTTAACGCCGTGCGTACCTTCTCCCTACCTCCAGCGCATGCGCGCGAGGGTGGGGAGGGGGATGCTCAGGCGGCATAGCGGATCGGTCTGCGACTGTACAGGGGCGAGGCGGCCGATTTTTGCTGGGCTCTGCCGCTTCTATCGCTACGATCCGATTGGCGTACACTTGCAAGGATCGGGCAATGCAAGGATCGGGCAACAGCACAACGGGAGGAAAATCAATGACTGACCAACCCATCGGCCGCCGTACTTTCTTGACCGCGGCCGCAGCCGCAGCCGTGACGGGCACGCTCGACGCAACCGCCGGCCGCGCCCAGCAGGCCGTGCCGAATACGACCGGCACAGGTCCCGCCAAGGTGAGGGCGCCGGCGAATGCTGCCGACTGCCATATGCACATCTACGACCCACGCTTTCCCGAATCCAACCCGCGGCCGGGCCAGAACCCGAAAAACGCCACTGTGTCGGACTACCGGCTGCTGCAGAAGCGCACCGGAACGTCCCGCGTCGTGGTCGTGCAGCCGCGCAACTACGCCACCGACAACCGGGTCACCGTCGATGCGCTCAAACAACTGGGCGCGAGCGCGCGGGGCGTCGCGGTCGTGCACCCCATCATCGCGGATGCGGAACTGAAAAGCTTGCATGACGCCGGCATCCGCGGCATTCGCTTTTCCCTCGGCGGTGCCAACGCCGTCGTCAGTTGGGACATGGTCGAGCCGCTGTCGAAGCGCGTCAACGAACTCGGCTGGCATCTGCAGTTCAATGTGGACGGCGACGATATCGTCGCCCACGCGGACCTGTTGCGGCGCCTGCCGTCGCAAATGGTGTTCGATCATTTGGGCCATCCGGTGCTGCCCGCCGGGATCGACCACCCCTCCCACGCGGTTCTGCGCAGCCTTCTCGACAAGGGCCGCACCTGGATCAAGCTGTCGGGAGCCTATTCCAACAGCAAAATCGGGCCGCCCGACTATCCGGAAGCAACCAAGACCGCACAGGCCTTCGTCAAGGCGGCGCCGGAGCGATTGGTGTGGGGCAGCGACTGGCCCCATCCGAGCGAGCAGAACGGAACCCTCCCGGATGACGCCCTGCTGTTCGATCTCCTCGCCGTGTGGGCGCCGGAGGAGACGACGCGCAAGCGCATCCTGGTCGACAATCCGGAGAATCTCTACAGCTTCGCGAAATCCTCGTAATTTGTTTTACGCTATTGGCCGCCTGCGATTCTGGCGGGGCATCTACCCGAGCGCCTTGGACGGCACACCGCAAATCCCCAAGATAAGATGGGGGTCTATTGCTTCGCCGTACCCCTACGATGTGCGCGATCAAGGGGGTGTTCAGGCGGCGGTTCTGGGAGCCTTAGACAAAAGGACTCCAACTCCTGGAGCATGCAGGCGATAGATTGACCGCAACGTACAAATGAGCACGGATCATGCCGATCGATGAACAGGGCACCCACGACGCAGGTCGCCGGAATAGGCCCTTTGTGACACGCCTCTACGCCACAAAAGAATCGCCCCTTAAAGCCCTCCGTCCGCACGGTTTCTCGAACAACTCTCGGAGTCATTAGTCGGGAGGCGCACTGACAGCGATCGATTTCGAGCCAGATAGCGCAGCGTCCGTCGTGCTCCCTTCCAAGCCAAGGAAACCAGTTGGAGGTCATAAAGTCATCTTGATCATCGGCTTCCTCGCCGAAATCAAAGAGGCTGACGCAACCCCGACAGCGACAGAATGAATTACGATATCGATCTCCGGTGCTCACCTTGATTTGCGCGTCCATCAAGATGCCGCCAAGGCCCTTGTGCCCAGTCGCATGCCAAAGCTTTCCCTCAAGTTGTATCCACAAGGAGGTTGGCAGTCCCGGATTCATCATCTCGATCCATCCTCGCTGCGGGTGGGCGATAATAAGCGGAACGATGAAGGCTGCGCGAAAAGGAAACGCATCGCGGATAGGCGAGTGAACCGGTAGGAGGGGCCCCGCTGCGCGCCGTATGGTCTCCCGTGCGTTCCTGCCCGACATCTCACCACAGCGACTCCCGGACTGCGGGAAGGCGCTGTTGCCGCGGGAGAGGCTGAGGGGATCACAGGTGACAGGCGATGGCAGGACGACCCATGACCCCTAATGAACCGAGCGAGCCAACCAATAAACGAGAGAATCTACAGCAACAAAAGTGCCTCCGTAAATTGCGGCAATCTTGATGACGAACATTGATTTTATCTGAGAAGGGGTGGTGCTAAATGTATGCTTGAATGACGGTCTGGCCCACCACAGAAAAAAGATGGTGAAACCGAATGCCCAAACAATTACGCTCAAATATGGGAGGCTCCTAAAGCCGTAATAAGCCGGCCCGAAGGCGGAAAGCGCGACTGGTCCTATGGAACTTAGAAAGTACATCCCCATAAAACTGTGTCGTCGTCCGTTGGTGTATTCAATCGCGTCTTTCAACAGCCTCGCACCTATCCGGTCTAACTCTTCCTCGTCTTCTCCTTCTGTCTCTCCCCACTGTACCAGCCGATCCAGATCGCGCTCTGTCCTGGCTGTTAATTGGGCGTTGTATATATAATCCTCGGCAATGTTTTCCGGAGTTTCCGGCGTGCCCTTGCCGGCGTACATCTGCCTCCAATCGATTTTCGCTTGCCACTTGAGCGACCGAAGCTCACGTCGCACTTCACCATCGTTGATGGTCCGCTTGCCTTTGAAATAGTCCACGAGAATTTGTCTATTATACATGGCACGGCACTTCGATTGGGTAACTGTCGCTCCGCTTCTCGCAAGCGTCATTTTTCTAACCAGGTTACCACAATTCCAATGACACTCACGATCACTGCTGCAATGGCAGCCCACAACGTCATCATGGCGAGGTATGCATCATGGCGTTCTCGCCGAGCGCCGTGCGCATGGCGCCGGCGCCCAATGTGCGAAAGTCAAAAAGCCAATAACAAATTGATTTTATTCAATTTATCTCAAAGAACGATTTCAACAAATGTCACATATCATCAGCAAGATCGGCCCGCCCGACTATCCGGAAGCAACCAGGACCGCACAAGCCTTCGTCCAGGCGGCGCCGGAGCGATTGGTGTGGGGCAGTGACTGGCCCCATCCGAGCGAGCAGAGCAGAACCCTGCCGGATGACGCCCTGCTGTTCGATCTCCTCGCCGTGGGGGCGCCGGAAGAGACAACGCGCAAGCGTATCCTGGTTGACAATCCGGAGAATCTCTACGGCTTTGCGAAATCCGCGTGATTTGTTTTACGTTGCTATCGGCCGTCTCTTGGCCGCGCGACGTGGCATCAGCAGCCCCTCCTCGCCCCCCACACGCGGGGGAGGATAGGGACGGGGGGGACAGATGGGCGACGCGACCCCACTGCCGTTAGACTACGGCATCGGACGGTGAGAAACCCGACCGTGCCGTCACCAGCAACAACCGTACGGATAGTAGCGGTAGCGAGGGTAGTAGTACGGATACGGCTGATAATAGTAAGGGTAGTAGGACGGATAGTAGTGGTGATGCCTGTATTGGCTTCCCACGATCGCCGCGCCGATGAGACCCAGGGCCACGCCGGCGAAAAGGGCTCCACCGTTATGGCGCACCTCGACGATGTCTTGCTGCGCTGCCGCCCTCGCGGTGACAGTATCCACCGGAACGACCCCCGCCGTCGATGTCTTCACCGCACTCAGCGTCGCTGCCACCACGAGGATGGCCGCCATCGAGCACGAAGTGTACTTGCGCATGATTGCCTCCATTCGAGCAGCTTTCCGCGAAACCTGAATGCGCGGAAACGGCTGACCTAAGTGTAAGAAATTTAACATAGACCCGAGCAAGCGCTCGGGTTCCGCGATATCTCGATGCATGCGACGCCGAGACGCATCGAAGCTAATTCGGCACGGTAGGACGAGCCGCATTTTGCGAGATCGTCTACCGGGGCGCGTAATGGCTTTTCAAACCGAAGCGATCGCACGAAGGTGTGCGTTAAAGGTGTGCGTTATGGGACACGAAGAAGCACGTTATGGCAGATAAGGCTGCAGATAACAGATAAGGCAGCAGAGAAGGGGCCGCTCCGTGATCTTCCGCCAGCTCTTCGACCAGGTCTCCAGCACCTACACCTACTTGCTCGCCAGCCGGGCCGGCGGCGAGGGTTTGATCATCGATCCGGTGCTGGAAAAGGTTGACCGCTATCTGCAGCTCGTCACCGAGCTTGATCTGAAGCTCGTCAAGGCACTGGACACCCATCTCCACGCTGACCACATCACCGGCCTTGGGGCGTTGCGCGACCGCACGCATTGCATCACCGTGATGGGCGAGCAGACCAAGGCCGACGTGGTGTCGATGCGGCTTGGCGACGGCGACAGGCTCACGATCGAAGGGCTGACGCTTCAGGCCATCTATACGCCCGGCCACACCGATGATTCCTACAGTTTTGTCATGGCGGACCGGGTGTTCACCGGCGACACGCTGCTGATCCGGGGAACCGGCCGCACCGACTTTCAGAACGGCGACCCGCGCGCGGAGTACGAATCGATCTTCGGGCGGCTTCTGAAACTGCCGGACACGACGCTGGTTTATCCGGCGCATGATTACAAAGGTGACACCGTCTCCACGATCGGCGAGGAGAAGGCGTTCAACCCGCGGCTTCAGGTCAAGTCGGCCGAGGAATTCGCAGACCTGATGAACAATCTCAATCTCCCCAATCCGAAGATGATGGACGTGGCCGTGCCCGCCAACATGAAAATCGGCCTGGCGCAGGAGGAGATCGCGCGCCGCGGCTGGGCCGTCAAGGCGCTAGAGGCACAGCGCATGATCGGCGTCTCCGATGTGGCGATCATCGATCTGCGCGAACGCAGCGAGCGGGAGCGTCACGGCGAGATTTCGGGCTCGATGCACGTGCCATACCCGTCGCTGAAGGAGAATATCCAAAGCGGCGGCATCCTGTACGAGCTGGCTAAATCCACCGGCAAGCGGCTCATGTTCTATTGCGCCTACGGCGAGCGCTCCGCGATGGCCGTGCAGGCCGCCCAGGAGGCGGGCCTCACGGCTTCCTGCCACATCGACGGCGGCTTGGATGCCTGGAAGAAGGCCGGTGGCCGGTTGGCCAGTAAAGGATAGCTGAGACTGAGCAGCCCGCAAAAAATCACAACCTCATCCTGAGGAGCGCCGCACTTGGCGGCGCGTCTCGATGGGTGGCTGCGAGTCATTGCCGTGCATCCATCCTTCGAGACGCGCGCAAAAGCGCGCTCCTCAGGATGAGGTCCAACTTATTTCACTCGCTCATTCGCGCGGCATGACACTGGCCGGGCCGGCCCGGTCACCTCGGGGTCTGCTTGAAATAGCGCAGATCCGGCTGTGGCTGGTCCTTCTTGGTGGGCATCAGCAGGCCGTCTGCGCTCAGGAAATAGGCCTGCCCCCCAATATCCAAATGGACGTTGGCTTCGGCGCAAATGTCCTCGTGCCACCAGATCGGTTGCTTGGATTGGGCGCGACGGTAGTTCTTCGTGACCGTCCAAGGGCGCGTCAGCGCGTGATCGATGATGGTGATTTCGTCGTGCAGCATGTCGGGATCGCTTTTGTCCAGATAGATGCGCTCCCTGATGATGCTCTGATTGTCCCGGTGCAGCGGCGTGCCGCTGACATCGTAATTGCGGGGGCCCTTGAAGCCACGGGTCTCGACCAGCAGCACGTCGTAGCGGCCGTCGCCGTCCTCGTCGACCCATCGGCCGATCGAATAGCCCGCGAACATCGGGTCCTCATCCATGTTGCCGGGAAAGTCGCGCCCGTCGGTGTGAATGCGGCGATTGTCGTGGATGTGTTCCATCAGGATATACGTGGTGTCCGGCATCACGACGACCTCCATCGGCGCGTAGGCGTGCATGATGCGCGGCAGGCCGGGCGGCAGGCATCGGTAGGTCGGGTCGCTGCCCTGTCCGCCCGCATCCTTGTTGGCGAGGTTGGCCTCGTAAATGGCCTGATACTCCGCCGTCAGTGGCACTTCCTGCAACCGGCCGGGAGGCTTGGTCGGATCGAATCGACCGGCGCCCGCGTTACCTTCGGCGCGGTGCCACTGCCCTTTCAGGTTGGGATACGTCGCGTCGTCGAACGCCTGCGCGGCGGTTGCGGTCAACAGCGCCACGATGAGCGCGGCCGCTCCGATCGGGCCTCGGAAAAGCATGTGGTCCTCCCTGCGTTCTTGTGGCCCGCGACGCGTGCGCAGCGTCGCGAGGGAGTTTTTTCATCAGCGCCAAAAAAGGCCGGCCATTGCGGAGGCGATGCCCGCCGGTGGCACCACGCCTGCCCATTGGGGGGATCGGAGATACCGGCACATCTCATTCACGGGGCGGCTGCGCACAAGTTACACCGCCGCGCCGGCCATCGGAAGGCCGGCGGGGGCGCGCCCGCGTTCGCGCTTGGCGCCAGAGCACGTGCCATTGCAATCCACGCATTGTGAGTGGAGCGTGCCCAACATTGGCGTATCCGCGTGGGACGGAAAAGAGCCGCCTGATTCCGGCGTTGCGTGCACGGGCGCGTCAGCTATCGAAGGAAGTCCTGCCGGGCCGGACACATGGGTGGCTTGGCTCTTTGTGACCCTAACCGGACCTCTGCCAATCATTCGATCACCTCGTCAGCGCCCGCGAGCAGCGTCCGCGGAATCTCGAGGCCGAGCGCCTTGGCGGTCTTGAGATTGATGACAAGCTCGAACAGCGTTGAGTGTTGCACCGGCAGATCGGCTGGGCTCACACCATTGAGAATCCGCCCGACATAGACGCCAGCAGGGCGATAAGCATCCAGCACGCGGCCGCCATAGCTCATCAAGCCGCCACCCAAGACGTAGTCGCGGAAAGGATAGATCGCGGGGATCATGTGGAGTGCTGGCAGGGCTACAATCCTATCGACGTTGCGGCGCAAGATCGCACCGACGCCAACGGTGAGCGCCCCAACCCCGCGTTCGACAAGTGTGGAGAAGGCCGGATCAATGTCACTGCCGCGGCGAATATCCAAGACAATTATCTCCGTCCCGGCCGGGGCCGCCGCAAGCATATCGCTCTTCTGCTCCGCGATTCCCCGATCATTCGGATCGCCGGAAAGAAATGCGATCGTCTTCGCTTGCGGAACGAGCTGGGCCAAGAAACCGAGCCGCTTTCCTCCAAGGTTGATGCCGGTGTAAATCACGCCGGTGACGTTGCCGCCCGGCCGGCTGAGGCTGGCGACGAGCCCAAGTTCGATTGGATCGCCGGCAAACACGAAAACAATCGGGACCGCGGATGTGACACGCTTCGCCGCGATCGCGGGTGCGGGTCCGCCCGCGGAAACGATCACTTTAGCCTGGCGGCGAAGGAGATTGGCAACCACGGCGGCCACTTCCGCCGGCTGCCAATTCGCCCAGCGCCAATCAATCTCCACATTCTGTCCCTCGACATAGCCCGCCGCCTTCAGGCCCTCTCTGAACCGGTCCGCGAGGGCCTCGCGGGTCTGCCTCTCGGTCTCGCCCGAATACATGCCGAGGAAGCCGATCAGCGGCGGCGCCGGGCGCTGCGCGCGCGCCGCTGGCGGCCAAGCTGCCGCCGCCCCACCGAGCCCCGCCATGAAGTCCCGCCGACGCATGCGTGATCAGCCAGTTTAGATTTAGAGGCACCCTAACGCGATCCGGTTGGCATGGGAACCCGGGTTTCGCCGACGGCGCTCTCGCTTCGGCGGGGACTTCTGTAATTGGCCCATGGCTGAAATCTGCAGCACCGCAGCGGCCATCCGAGGCTAAACGGACGTGCCATATGCGGGGTTGCTCCGCGCCCTTCGGCATGCCGCCGACCTGTGGGGGCGTCCCCATATTTAAGACGCCGCAGGGAACCCGTTCTGATAATACGGATCAGTTGCGGCAAATCCTTGTTGGTATAAACGAGCCCTTGGGTGGCTTCGGCTCGATTCGAGGGCTTTAGCGACGCACATGATGCTACGTGATCTTTTGATCGGCGAGGCCCGCTGCGACGGGCGTTTTGCGACATTGGCGGTGACTGGAATTTCGGCCGACAGCCGCGCCGTGAAACCCGGTTTCCTGTTCGTCGCCGTGCGCGGCACCAAGACCGATGGGCTGGCCTTTTTGCCGCAGGCGGTCGCAGGGGGCGCCGTTGCGGTTCTCGCCGAGTGCGAGCCGTCCGCTCCGCTGCCGGCCCACGTCGCGCTGGTCAACGTACCCGATGTGCGGCGCGCGCTGGCACTGGCGGCGGCGAAGTTCTACCCGCGGCAGCCCGCAACCATTGCGGCCGTCACCGGCACCAGCGGCAAGACTTCGGTTGCGGCCTTCACGCGCCAGATCTGGACCGCGCTCGGACATGCCGCCGCCAGCATCGGCACTGTCGGGGTGGTGACGCCGGCGGGCGAGGAATACGGCGCGCTGACGACGCCCGATCCGGTCGAACTCCATCGCATCGTCGACCGCATCGCCAGCGAGGGCATCACGCACCTCGCGATCGAGGCGTCGTCCCATGGGCTCGATCAGCACCGCCTCGATGGCCTGCGCGTCGGCATCGCGGGCTTTACCAATATCAGCCGCGACCACCTCGACTATCACGGCACCCAAGAAGCGTACGGCAGCGCCAAGCTGATGCTGTTTCGGAACCTGGTGAAAGCGGAAGGCGTTGCAGTAGTCGCAGTCGATCATACGTTCGCCGCAGACGTCAAAGATGCAGCGCGCGGTCGCTCCCTGCGCATCATCGAGGTCGGACGGACGGCCCGGGATATCCGGCTCATCTCGTCTGCCATCGCTGGATTTTCACAAGTTTTGACGCTTGAGTATGGTGGCGTGAAGTATCAAGTGCGGTTGCCGTTGGTGGGTGCGTTTCAAGTCGAAAACGCGCTGGTTGCGGCCGGTCAGGCGATTGCGGCCGGCGGCGACGCTGCTGCCGTCTTCGCCGCGCTTGAGGGATTGGTCGGCGCCAAGGGGCGGCTCGAGCTGGTCGGCCGCAAATCCGGTGCGCCAATCTTTGTCGACTATGCGCACAAGCCCGACGCGCTCGCCAAGGCGCTTGATGCGTTGCGCCCCTATGTGGGCGGCAAGCTCGTCGTCGTGTTCGGCGCCGGCGGCGACCGCGACGCCGGCAAGCGGCCCCTGATGGGGGCAATTGCGGCCGCGAAGGCGGACCGCGTCATCGTCACGGACGACAATCCCCGCAGCGAAGAGCCCGGCGCCATCCGGGCCGCGATTTTGGGCGGCGCCCCTGGCGCCGACGAGATCGGCGACCGCAATGAGGCGATCCACCGCGCGGTCAAGGATCTCGCCGGAGGCGACGTGCTGTTGATTGCCGGCAAAGGCCACGAAACCGGTCAGATTATCGGACACAAATCCGTGCCATTCAGCGATCACGAGGCGGTGCGGGACGCGCTTGCGGCAGGAGGGCATTCATGACGGCGCCGCTGTGGACGGTCGACGCCATCGCGGCTGCGACGGGAGCGGAGCGCGTCGGACCGCTGCCGCAGGCCGTTACGGGGATTTCCATCGACAGCCGCACCGTGACGGCCGGCGAGGCCTTCTTCGCCATCAAGGGCGACGCCCATGACGGCCATGATTTCGTCGCCGCCGCGCTCAAGGACGGCGCCGCGCTCGCGGTAGTGGCGCGGAACCGGCGCGATGGCTACGGCAACGACGCGCCGCTCATGGTGGTCGACGATGTGCTGGAAGCTTTGCGGCAGGTCGCGCGCGCCGCGCGTCGGCGCTCGGCTGCGAAAATTGTGGCGGTGACCGGGTCGGTCGGCAAGACCTCGACCAAGGAGGCGCTGGCGCTGGCCCTCGCCTCAAGCGGAGAAGCCCACGTATCGCCGGCGTCGTTCAACAATCATTGGGGCGTACCGTTGTCGCTCGCCCGGATGGCGCAAGCGGCGCGCTACGGGGTGTTCGAGATCGGCATGAACCATGCCGGCGAAATCACGCCGCTCGTGCGTATGGTGCGTCCGCATGTGGCGATCATCACGGCCGTCGAGCCGGTGCATCTTGAATTTTTCGCCTCGGTGGCAGAGATCGCGGACGCCAAGGCGGAGATCTTTCTGGGGCTTGAACCCGGCGGCGCTGCCGTCATTAACCGCGACAACCCGCACTTCGCGCGGTTGCGGCGGCGCGCCGAGGAAGCGGGAGTGCCCAACGTCGTCTCGTTCGGCGAACACGCGGGCGCCGAGGCCCGCCTTCTTAAATGCGCACTGCACCCGGACTGCTCGACCGTCGAGGCCGAGATCCTGGGCCAGCCGATCACCTACAAGATCGGCGCGCCGGGGCGGCATCTGGTGATGAATTCGCTCGCCGTGCTGGCTGCCGCAAGCCTGGTGGGCGCCGATCTCGCACGGGCGGCGATTGCGCTGGCACAGCAGGCGCCGGCGGCCGGCCGCGGCACGCGAATAACACTCGAACTGCCCGGCGGACGGGCGCTCGTCATCGACGAAAGCTACAACGCCAATCCGACGTCGATGCGGGCCGCGCTCGCCCTCTTGGGCCAGGCACCGCTCGGGCCGGGTGGTCGGCGCATCGCGGTCATCGGCGACATGCTGGAATTGGGGCCGACCGGCGCGGACCTTCATCGCGGCCTCATCGACGCGATCCGCCACAACGGCATCGATCTCATCTATTGTGCCGGGGAGCTGATGGCGACGCTGTGGGATGTACTTCCCTCCGCCCGCCGTGGCGGCTATGCAAAAACCGCGGCGGAGCTGGAGCCGCAGGTCGTGGCTGCTGCCCGTGCCGGCGACGTTATCATGGTCAAGGCGTCGGCAGGCTCGCGGATGGGACCGATCGTCAAGGCGCTGGTGCGGCGCCATTCCTTCGCCACAGCGCCCGAACCGGCGCGAGTGCAGGGCTGATCCCATGTTCTACTGGCTGGCCAGTTTTTCCGACACCATCTCGGTCCTCAATGTGTTTCGCTACATCACCACCCGCACTGGCGGCGCGATGTTTACAGCGGGTGTTTTCGTGTTTCTGTTCGGCCCGACCATCATCAACCGGTTGCGGTTGAGGCAAGGCAAGGGCCAGCCGATCCGGCCCGACGGCCCGCAATCGCATCTCGTCTCCAAGACGGGCACGCCCACCATGGGCGGCTTGATGATCTTGTCGGGGTTCATTGTTTCTACCCTGCTGTGGGCCAACCCGGGTAATCCCTATGTCTGGGTGGTGCTCGGGGTGACGCTCGGCTTCGGTTCCATCGGCTTCTACGACGATTATCTCAAGGTGACGAAGCAAACTCATGCGGGCATCTCCGGACGAACGCGCCTGTTGATCGAGTTCCTCATTGCCGGCGCCGCGTGTTACGCGATTGCGGTGCTTGGCCGTGCTCCGATGGCGACATCGCTGGCATTCCCCTTCTTCAAGGACGTGCTGCTCGATCTCGGCTGGTTCTTCATCATCTTCGGCGCCTTCATCATCGTCGGCGCCGGCAATGCCGTGAACCTCACTGACGGCCTCGATGGTCTCGCGATCGGACCCGTGATGATCGCAGTCGGCTGCTTCGGGGCGATTTCGTGGGCGATCGGCAATGCGAACTTTGCCGACTATCTGCAGGTCAATTTCGTGTTCGGCGCCGGCGAGCTTGCGGTGCTGTGCGGCGCCATTCTCGGCGCCGGCCTCGGCTTTCTGTGGTTCAACTGTCCACCCGCCTCGATCTTCATGGGCGACACCGGCTCGCTTGCGCTCGGTGGCCTCATCGGAACCATCGCGGTCATCACCAAACACGAGATCGTGCTTGCCATTATCGGCGGGCTGTTCGTGCTCGAGGCCGTCTCGGTGATCGTCCAGGTGGTGTCGTTCAAACTCACCGGCAAGCGCGTGTTCCGGATGGCGCCGATCCACCACCACTTCGAGCAACTCGGCTGGACCGAACCGCAGATCGTGATCCGATTCTGGATCATCGCGGTGGTGCTGGCCCTCGCCGGATTGTCGACCTTGAAGCTGCGATAAGGCGTGTAGGATGGGGTTGAGCCACCGGGTCCGGCCTTTGGCCGGCCCGATGATAAACTCAGCGAAACCCATCGTCTCTCGACAGGATGGGTTTCGCTGCGCTCAACCCATCCGACGGCACCTCTAACGGCGACAAGTCGCAATGATCCCCATCACCACCTTCGCGGGCAAAAGAGTCGCCGTGTTCGGTCTCGGCGGCTCCGGGATGGTCGCCGCCGGCGCGCTTGCCGCCGGCGGGGCCGACGTGGTGGGCTGGGACGACAGCCAGGACCGCATCGCTCATGCGGCAAGTGTGGGCGTTGCGGTTAGGGACCTGCGCGAGCTCGACTGGAGCGGGATCGCGGCGTTCGTGCTCGCGCCGGGCGTTCCGTTGACCCATCCGGCGCCGCATTGGTCGGTCGGGCTCGCTCGCGCCAAGGCGGTCGAAGTGATCGGGGATATCGAGCTGTTCTGCCGCGAGCGGCGCGCCCATGCGCCGGCTGCGCCTTTCGTGGCGGTCACCGGCACCAACGGCAAGTCGACCACGACGGCGTTGATCGCCCATCTCTGCGCCCACGCCGGTTTCGACACCCAGCTCGGCGGCAACATCGGCACGGCCGTCCTCTCGCTCGCTCCGCCCCAACCCGGCCGTGTGCATGTCATCGAGTGCTCGTCATTCCAGATCGACCTTGCGACAAGCCTCGACCCGTCGATCGGGATCCTGATCAATCTGACGGAGGACCATCTCGATCGCCACGGCACCATGGACAACTACGCTGCCGTCAAGGAGCGGCTGATTGCAGGCGTCCCACCGGACGGCACCGCGATCGTCGGCGTCGACGACAATCGGTGCCAGGCGATTGCCGACCGGGCCGCGCGTAGCGGCCGGCGCGTCGTGCGCGTTTCGGTACGTCACCCGTTGGCTTATGGGATCTATCTTGACGCCGAGCGCATCGTCGAGGCCACCGGCGGCACCGCGCAGGAAGTCGCTCATCTGGGCAACATCGGGCCCTTGCGGGGGCGCCACAATGCCCAGAACGCCGCTTGTGCGGTGGCGGCTGCGCTCGCGCTCGGGATCGACCGGCACGTCATCCAGGCCGGATTGCGGTCGTTTCCCGGGCTGGCTCACCGCATGGAAGAGGTCGGCCGCAGCGATCGGGTGCTGTTCATCAACGATTCCAAGGCCACCAACGCAGATTCCGCCGCCCAGGCCCTGGCCTGCTTCGGCGACATCTTTTGGATCGCGGGCGGCAAGCCCAAGACGGGCGGCATCAATGAGCTCTCCGGCTATTTTCCCCGCATCCGCAAGGCCTACCTGATTGGCGCCGCCGCGGAGGAGTTCGCCAAAACGCTCGACGGCAAGGTCGACCATGTTACGGCCGGCACCCTCGACCGCGCCGTCGAGGAAGCTGCACGCGATGCTGCGGCTTCGCCTTACGATCATCCTGTCGTGCTGCTGTCTCCCGCGTGTGCGTCGTACGATCAGTTCGAGAATTTCGAAGCGCGCGGCGCGGCGTTCGGTAGACTCGTGCAGGGACTTCCGGGGATCGTTGCGCCGGTTCGACCGTAGCGGCGAAATCTGCCTCCCTACCCTCCCTCGCAAGCCGGGGAGGTTAGGGTGGGGGAAAGGGGAGGGTAGGGAGGGGGACATCACCCAACTGAGGCATTTGAAATTTTTTCTTAACAGGGTGGCAACCATATTTGCGCAGGACACTACGAAGTCTCGAATCGGTCTGCCACAAAATTGCCCAGCCACGAACCGGGAACTAGACGATGGTTTCGCGCGTCGAACGAACGCCGTTTGCGGCATGGTGGTGGACGATCGACAGGTTCAGCCTCGTGGCGCTGGGCGCCATCATGCTGGGCGGCATCGTCCTGTCGCTCGCGGCAAGCCCGCCGGTTGCGGCGCGCATCGGGCTCGATGCGTTCTATTTCGTCCACCGCCATCTCATGTTTCTGGTCCCGGCAATCACCGCCATGCTGGCCATATCGTTCCTATCTCCCCGTCACATCCGCCGTCTCGCGCTCGTTGTCTTCATTGTCAGCCTGGCGCTGGTGGTTGCCACGCTGTTCGTCGGCGCCGAGGTGAAGGGCGCCCGCCGTTGGATCGTCCTTGCCGGATTGAACATTCAACCGTCCGAGTTCCTCAAGCCGTCCTTCGTGGTTCTCTGCGCGTGGTTGTTTGCCGAATCGGCGCGCAAACCCGACATGCCGGCGACCACGTTTTCGCTCCTGCTGT
>WNFT01000906.1_pt1 | contig 25091 bp, 28 predicted proteins | sample 5400191 | NCBI WGS metagenome assembly WNFT01 (sample SAMN13153359, study PRJNA577476) | soil metagenome | isolation source: 80 cm saprolite under Madrone tree | place: USA:California | collected 2016-06-14 | reverse complement strand
TAAAGATCTCGCGCGCGCGCTCAGGTACGCGCGGGTATGGGGTACAACCGGATTCGACGGACAGCAGGTGGGGCGTGAGCATCCGGTGGAAGATGGTGACGTGGTCGAGCTGCACTCGTGACCCAGGACTTGGCTCTTCGAGGCCGGCGCGGAGGCACCGACGCCGCCAGCGCCACGGGCATCCTCGGCTCATCCAGCGCTCGAAACGCGCCCCGCAGGGGCAGGCAATCCAGAGTCGATAACCGGCTCGGCTAGGCGCGAGCGCCAGGATTAGGATCCGAGGTCCCGACCCGGAGGTGCCTCATCACGTGCTCAACGAGCCGTCCGATCAGGAGCTGAAGCGGACGGGATGACTAGACGCCGGCCAGCTTCTCCGTCTCCGACCAGAGGCGCAGCCCAGTCACACGGGCACCCCGATTCAACTCGCCGGGCGTACTGCAGGAACCGCCTTGACAACCAGGGAGGTGGAGCGCAGAGTCTTGCTGCATTCTCCGGCCCATGCTCAGGGAGGCGGTCATGCTCCTGATCCCGGTCATGGCCAGGTCTCCTCTTCGTCGCGAAATCACGGCAGCGGTCTGGTGCGGCCATCTCTTTTGAGCGATCGAGGAGAATCCGGCGCGAAGTCACCAGAACGACGGAGGCGCACATGAACACGCACAACTCCGGTCTGAAGCAGGGGGCGGTGCTGATGCTGATCGGGAGCCTGGCGTTCATCGGCTACGCGGTGGTGTTCTTGTTCCGCAACTTCACGGGTGCCGGCTTCGAACTGGGAGTGCCGACACTCAACGGCGTCACCCGGGACAATCTGAACGCGCTGAATCCGGCGATCATGCACTACATCGGGCACTTGCACGTGGCCACGGCAGGGTTCATCGCGGCTACCGGCATCGGCGTGGCTGCCCTCTCCTGGTGGGGCGTGCGCCGCGGGGAATGGTGGGCATGGATTGCCGCCGTCGTCTCCCCGGTGGTGGGCCTGGCGGTGGCGCTGCCTTACGACTACACCGGGACCTTCCAGCACAATTGGGTCACGCACCTTGGGCCAATTTACGTCGCGACCCTCGTGTTCGTGGTGGGTGCGCTGCTGGCTCTGCGTGCGATGACGCGACAGACCTGAGGCCCTAAGAGTTCGGAGTAGTGTCCGGCATTCATCTTCCTGAGGATGTGGCTTGACCTCCTCATCGGCATCGTGGGGGCATGCGGGTCGCGAACCCGGCCCTGCCCGGCCTGCGCGCGGCAGATCCCCAGGGGCGCGCTGAAATGCCGCTACTGCGGCACCTGGTTCGAGTGGAAAGAGCAGTAGACTTCGGGGGGCCTGGTGCTCCCCTTGTCCCAGATCACCCTGATGCACCCGACGGAAGTACCCCGCTCCGGCCGCCAGGAGAGCTGGGTCTACGAGGAGTAGGTAGGCTGTGCTCTAAGCCCGAGGTTATCGGATGGCGAACCTGGAGCGCGGTTTTCGTCGCTTGACGTTGGCCGCTTCGATACTCCTGATGCTCCCATTTCTCGGGGCCACCATACCGTCATTCTTGGCAAGGGATGGTCCGGCCACCTTGTTCGGGTTAGGACTCACGGTGCTCGCTTTCTTCCTGCCGTGGCTCCTGTTCGTCGTGGGCCGTTGGATTGCCAGAGGGTTCCGCAATTGAGGAAGACGCCGCGCGGGTCGAGCGGCTCAGTCCCGCCAGCAGGTCCCGACCTGTAGTCTGGCGCCCTCCACTACCCTCAGGTGCTCTCGGTGGTGGCCCTACTGCTACCGAGTCTGCATCGTCTCGACGTCTCAGCCCCGATGGAGGTGAGCGCCATGGCTCCGCGTTTGGAGGTCAAATCCCGCCGACTGCTCACTGCGTTTTCAGCCAATCTCAACCGATTGGACCCGCAGCCGCTCGACTGGCAGCGGTTCTATGATTTCATCCTCTATGCGTTCGGCCACGAGCCGCCTTCAGCCGAAGCGGTGGGCCACGCCCTGGTGCAGAACGGCCTCGACTGGGACGAGGCTGAGCCGTTCATGCTGTTCTACAGGCACGCGGTCGAACTTCTGCAGCGGCAGGCTCCGATGGCGCGGACGGCACCGCCCGCGAGACAAGGGAAGCGGAAGCCGCCGCGCCCACCAAGCGGAGGGTCGATGGGCGCGCCGAAGACATGGACTCGAAGGACGCGATAGCTGACCCGTGCCCAGCCATCGCGCGAAGGGGATGAGCCGCCCTCTTGAGGCTGCCCCTTCGGGCTCTTGCTACGGTCTCTTCGGTGCCAGGGACGACACCGACTCCTCTCGCCAGAGCATGTAACACGCCTCGTGCGCGCCGACGCCATCAACCTCGCACTGCGCCTCCGCAGCCGCTACCGCACGGCGGCACACGACGCAGGGCCGACCAGTGCCTCGGTGAGTCCTGTAGACACCACCGGCGATGGGGAGACACCCCTGCGCCAGTCGGACACGCACCTGCTGCCTCAACTGCTCCACTGAGGGCAACGAAGTAGTCATGGCGACCGCACCTTGTTCCGCTCGAACTCCCAGGCGGCGAAGCAGCGGACGTGGACGTGGAACTTGTCTAGGCCCGGATTGTCGCCGTCGCGGGCGAACTGAATCTCGAACTCAAGCTCGGCTTTCGTCACGGGTTTATCGCAGATGGCGCATGGCGCCCCGACCCCAGGACCGCCCCAGGTCCGATCAGGTGACCGACTTGGCAGCTTGCCGCTTTCGATTACTGCTCTAGCTTGCTCGCGTAGGCGGGGTTCGTCTGGCATGGCCGCTCCGTGTGTCGCGACTGCGGGAGAGGATCAGGCCAGATGCCAAGGGGGTTAAGACGCCCGGTGCGTCAGCCGGTAGACCCGATGGAAGGCAGGACGAGAGTACCACCGGCTAGCCCCTTCGTGGTAATCTCCTCGGCCCATGCCGAACGTTCTCACCGCCTTGGTGGCCCTTGTCGCTGAGCACAAGCGGTGCGGTGATCTGGATGCCCCGGTTTCGTAGACGACGCACGGCTTCCGCACTACGCGAGATCGCCCGTGTCGTTGTACGTGCTACGAGGGAGGAGCGCGACGGTGAGAGTTGAAGCAAGGGGCGGCATGGTCTACCCTCCGGTCGGCCCGTCTGCCTCTCCTCAGCGGGGAATAGGAGTGCAGGCGAGGTCCGTGGACAGAGCAAGGGCCGCCTCCCGAGCCGCCCCACGGAACGCCGCCCGATGATCCGGGTTATGCTCGCTCAAGGCACAACGTCGTCGTGTGCCGGGTGACCTGATCTAGCGGGTCGGGCTACGCCCGATCACCCCCGGACCTTCCGCCTGGGGTGCGATTGGCGCAGTCTGAGCGTCTCCCCCCACTGATTCTCGGCGCGAGCCCGCGAGCACGCCGTCAGGACGTTACTCGGTATGTCAATGGACAGGGCATAGCGAGCCGGGCGACAGCAAGGTTTTCCGGAAGGAGGCGGCCGAAAACCCGCTCGCTAACCCGTTAGAACGTTGGTAGGCGGGGGGAGGATTGAACTCCCGACCCCGGCCTTGTAAGGGCCGTGCTCTCCCAGCTGAGCTACCCGCCTATGTCGGAATATCCGAGGCTTGCAGAGACGATTCTAGCGCGCACGAATTGATTGTGCCCGGAATTGTGCCCACTACGAGCCCGCCACTATCAAGGTGTCCACGAAACAATGGTTCTGGTCAAACCCCGGAGCGCGGCAACCCAAACGGCATAGAGCTTCCCTCTGTTCGGTTTTCTCCCACCAGCTCTTCGAGTACGGCACTCACCCTTGCTGTCGCGGACGCCTCGAGAACCTCGCCGTCGCGGCCTGCAAGTCACTCGGGCTCACGATGGCGTAGCGCTTGTACACGCTCGCGGTCTTGTGGCCGGTCAACCGCCGACGCCGGCGCTAGGAGCTGGGCCTGGCTGAATCGACAGCCGCCACGGTGCCGCACCGAGGACAGTGCTGCCAACTCGGATCGAGGGGCGCCTCGCACGAGGCGCACTTCGTGGCGGACGCCGGAGCCGCCGGGGTCCCGGCTGCCTTGACCGGTTCCTCCTCCGTCGCGTCCGACACGCCCTTCTTGAACTCCTTCATGGACTTGCCGATCGACCCGGCCAGCTCAGGGAGCTTCTTTGCTCCAAAGAGGACCAGCACAATGACGAGACCCACCATTAGGTCTTGGCTACCAATCATCGCGTTCCCTCCAAAGCGGGCGTGCCTGGTTTCCCGCTCTCACGGCGTTTCCCCAGATACATGACTGGACCTTACCCACCAGCGTACTCCTGTGGCGTGCGTCGGGAAACCCGAGACGCCCGCACAGGTGACACGTTCAGGGAGGTTCCTTCTACCGTAGCCGTTATGCCGCGGTACGCCTTGCAGAGCCGAACTGGCGAGACGTACCCTCTAGTCGCCCCACCCCGGCCTTTCGGGTTGACGCACGTGGCGTCGAGACCCCGGTGTTTTGGCTTTGAGCCTCGGCCCTTCACCGGGAGTGTCAACGATGAGCAACGCTACTGTGCGCCGGGTTGTGCGGGACAAGATCGCGGATGGCCGGTTACCCGGAGATCGGACCGGCTCAGTCTCGGTAACGAACGGGACTGACGAAATATGTAACGTGTGCTCCGAGCCAGTCTCGCTTGAAGAAGTGCTGTATAGGCTTGTCCACGAGCGCTCGGGCCGATTCGTTTTTCACACCACGTGTTTTGCCGTCTGGCGAGACGAGCGGAACAAGATGGCCGCGGCACGGGCAGCCACAAACTAGCGATGGCCCACAGCGCGAGGATACTGGCCTTGATCCAGAAGATTGACGCCGCAGACGCTGCGCACTTCGCCGAGCTCCGGGAGAAGGGCAAGGCGCAGGCAGACGCCCTAGCGAAGGCCCGAGAGAAGACATTGGAGAAGAAGCGGGCAAATCTCCGCGTGGCCCGAGCGGTGAACGCCGCGGCAAGGAAGAAGGCGAAGAACCAACGGCCCGCGCCGGGAGAGGCGAGATGATGGCCGGCGTCCGAAAGGCCCTGAGTGGGCCGCGCTATGAGAAGGTACGCTGCCGCTCGCCTGCACGCGGCCCACTCTGGAGCACTTCACCAGCCAGCCCGCCATTGCTCGCCATGATACCGTGCGGGTGCCGCTGGCGGAGGCCACCCAGCGGCGGAGTGGCCGCAGATGGAGTTCGATCCCGCGATCGTGTTGCTCGGCGCGGTGGTCGTCTTGCTCGTCGCGACCTTCATTGGAGTGCTCTGCGCCACGCGGGACCGGCGGACGCAGGTCAGCGCGGAGGCCTTCGACGAGCTCCACCGCCGACTCGAAGCAATCGCCCCCGAAATCGAAGTGCTAGCCGCCCAGATCCGTCATCTCGAGGAGGTCGAAGGCCTTCAGCGCGAGATCACACACCTCCGCGAGGAGAATCAGCGGCTTCAGCATGAGTGGAGAAAGTTGCTCGACGAGGTCGCTCGTATCGCGGTACTGTTTGGGCGACAGTCGCCTTAGGGTTGCGCCTGGCCTACTCGATCACCTGATCCACCCGCTGCAGCAGCGAGGGCGGGCTCGTCAGACCGAACGCACGCCGGTCCATCACTCGATCACCCAATCCGCCCGCCGCGGCAGCGAGCGCGGGATCGTCAGACCGAGGGCCCTGGCGGTCTTGAGGTTGATGACGAGCTCGAACTTCGTCGGCTGCTCGACGGGAAGATCGGCCGGCTTCGCGTTATTGCCGCCAGCTAGGGTGCCGAGGAGCGGGCGTCGGTCCATCGACGAGGACCTTACACCAGAGCGGCCGGGCGCGGGGACTACGATCGCGACAGGGGCCAGGCCGTCATCCGTCGAACCGCCACCCCCAGTCACTGGTCCCGTAGCCCAGGTCGTAGTCGACGAAAGACAGCTGCGCCAGCCGGCCGGCGCCGAGGATCTGCTCGTAGGTCGGCAACGGCGCATTGACGACCTGAAGCTCGCCCCCGTCGACCGTGAACCGCGGCTTGACGACGCACGGCGGCCACCGGAAGCTCACGAACGGATAGACGGCCATCGTGCGCAGCAGCTCGTGTCCCATCAGGCTGATCAGGACCACCCGCGGCTTCCAGCCCCGGACGTCCCGCTGACATCGCAGATAGGTCTGATCGAGCCCGTAGCCGTCCACCCCGAAGTTGAGGACCGCGGCACCGCGGGGCCGAGCTGGCGCTCCAGGTGGTGGCCGTCCGGGATCGTCCTCGCCGCGATCCGGACCGCGCCCTCGAGCAACAGGAGCGCGACGAGGCCGATCGAGAGATTCGTGGCCAGCGCGCGCGAGAATGCCCTTCCGCCCTGCGGGCCGCCGATCTGTCGCCCCAGGAGCCATCCGGAGGCCACCAGGCCCAGGGCGCCCGCGACGAGCACGACGCGGGTGCTCGCGGAAAGGAGCGCCCAATGAAGGCGCAGGCGAAGATGCGCGAGGCGCCGGCCCGCCTCACGAGGGCGAGAAGCGGATGGACCCGATGAGCGATTCCGCGCGCGAGTGCGTGTCGTTGGAGTCGATGGAGAGCGTGATCGCGCCCGGATCGGGCGGCTCCTCCCCGTAGATGGCGCGGTAGTCCGCGCGGACGTCGCGGCGCTCCTCGAGCCAGCGCCCCAGCTCGGCGGGGCCGGAGCGCAGGATGATGTAGGTGACGGTGCCGGTCTTCTCGCTCGGGAACGTGCTGCCGGCCGGCGCGGTGGTGTCCCACGCGTAGCCGATGATGCGCGAGCGCAGCAGCGCGGGCGGGCGCGGCCAGGTCACGTAGACCTGCGCGGCCTGGTCGGCGGTCTCGCGCCGTCGCGCGTCGCCGCCGGTGGGCAGCACGATGACCTTCCACCGCCAGCGCAGGATCGGCGTCCGCGCCAGAGAGACGCTGCCGCGCAGGTCGCGCGTGATGGTGGCGCGATCGTTCCGGCTCTCGAGGCGAAGGACCCGCTGGCCGTCGTCGACCACCACGCTGAGGGCAAACCCCGAAGCCTTGCCCCAGGCCTGGCCCTCCCAGCCCGGCGGGATGCCCACCTGACCCGGGACACCGGCCCGCCAGTCGTCCACCACGACGTCTGGCGCGGGAACCGCCGTGGACTGGGCGGCGGGCCCGCGCCCGCCCGCGAGGAGCGCACCCACGAGCCCCGCCCCCATCGCCACGAGCACCGAAGCCACCCTGATCCTCATCGACATCGCCTCCTGGTTTCGGCAGGAGAGCAATCCCTGTGCCGGTCCAGACCGGGCGCCGTGGCCGCCGCGCGCTCTCTCACCGGGTAGAGTTTACGTGGAACTCTCTTCCCGATCGCGCGCAGGAAACGGGCCGGCCCGCCGGCTTCTCGTCCTCGTCTCCCCGATGCGGCACGGCACGTGGCTTGCTCCCACGTGCAGGGTCCGGGTCCGGACGACGAGGATCGGATCCCTCGGCGCATCCGGCGGGGTGAGAGCCGCGGGTCGGGCGCCGACCGTCGCGGCGGCTCCCGCGGTGGCTATTTCCGGTGGCTGCTCGAGAGCGCCGCGGCCACGCCGAGGCTGATGTAGAGACCGCCGGTGATCCAGCGCTCGCCGGTCAGAAAGCGCGGCTGGCCGCGCAGCCACCGGGCGGCGGAGCCCGCGGTCATCGCGTAGAGCGAGTCGGTGATCGCGCCGAGCAGCACGAACACCACCCCGAGCGCGATGACCTGCTCGCCCACGTGCCCCCGGGCCTCCGTGACGAACTGGGGCAGGAACGCGAGGAAGAAGAGCCCCGTCTTCGGGTTGAGCACGTTGACGATGACCCCGTCGAGGAACGCGCGGCGCAGCTCCTTGGGCTTGCCCGCCTCCGGCGCGACGATGCTCGAGCGGTCGCCCAGCCGGCGCACGCCGATGTAGATCAGGTAGGCCGCTCCGAGGTACTTCACCGCGCTGAACGCGGTGGCGGAGGCGGCGAGGAGAGCGGAGAGCCCGGCCGCCGCCGCGAAGATGTGGGCCAGGGTGCCCACGTGCACGCCCACCACCGAGACCAGCCCGGCGCGCTTCCCCTGGTCGATGGACCGCGTGACGATGTAGAGGACGGCCGGGCCCGGGGTCAGCAACAGCACCAGGGCCGCCACCGCGAACAATCCCAGGCTCGACCATTCCGGCAGGATCATCGCGCTCTCCCCTGGCCGCTCAGCAGCAGCCGCCGCGGATCGGCCCCCCCGCGGGCAGCGCCCGGTCGGGCTCCCAGCCCCACGACCGCGGACCCCAGTCCGGCGTGAACACGCGCCCCTTCTTGACGGTCACGAACGGGACCACCGCGCGATCCGCCCGCAACCCGGCGCCCAGGACATCATAGACCATCCAGTCGCCCGGCCGGACGTCGAGCACCGAGATGTCGGCCTGCCGGCCCACCGCGAGGCTGCCCAGGCGCTCCGCGACGCCGGCCGCCTGCGCCGGGTTCGCGGTGCACATGGTCACCACCTGCGGCAGCGTGAAGCCGAGGCCGAGGAAGCGCGTCATCATCTCGGTCATGCTGTGCACGGTCATGATACGGCCCGGCACGGTGAGGTCGGTGCTGATGCAGTGTGGCAGCACGCCCTGCTCGATCACTCGGCGGCCCACGTCGAAACTGAAGTTCATGCGCCCGTGCGCGGTGTCGAACCACACCCCGCGGTCGGCCGCCTCGCGCACCTCGGGCACCAGCTTGCCGTTGCCGTCGAGCACGCCGCCGGGATTGGCGGTGAAGTAGTGGGTCAGGATGTCCCCCTGCTCGAGCAGCGGCAGCAGCGAGCGGATCACCTTCGGGTCGTAGCGCTTCTCGGTGTCGCCGATGTGCACCATCAGCTTCACCCCGCTCTCCTTGGCCGCGCGCTTGGCCAGGCGCGGCATCTCCATGCCCATGATCTCGAGCGCGGGCGAGACCATGCGCGCCTTGATGCCGCGGATCAGCCCCCGGTGCTGGTCCACCACCTTCAGGGTGTCGTCGAGGTTGACGCTCGACTCCGCGATGATGTCGGGCAGCGTCGCGAGCCCGGTCGAGCAGATGTGCAGGAACGGGATGACCTCGGTGTGGCAGTGGGGCAGGATGTGGCGGGGGAAGCCCCCGAACGTGGCCGACCCCGCGCTGCCCGCGTCCACGATGGTGGTGACGCCCGCGTAGACGCCGCCCAGGTCGGGGTTCACCCCGGTGCGGTTGAAACCCTCGAACACGTGCGCGTGCATGTCGATCAGCCCCGGGGTCACCGTCTTGCCCCGCACGTCGATGGTGCGCGCGGCCTCCGTCTCCGCGATCTGCGGCGCGATGCGCGCGATCGCGCCCTTCTCCACCGCCACGTCCATCGCCCCGTCGAGCCGGGAGGAAGGATCCAGCACGGTGCCGCCCTTGAGCAGGAGATCGTACATGGGAGGTCTCCGATCGATCAGCGGGTGAAGTGGTCCCAGAGGCGGCCGCCGGCGGCCACCGAGAGCGGGACGTCGTCTTCCAGGAGGTAACCGTCGCGGGCGAGCGTGCGCGCCGCCTCGCGGACCCGGTCGAGATAGGCCTCGCGCGAGGCGTAGCGCTCCGCGATCGACGGCCGCGGGTCGCCGGAGGTCTCGCGCTCGGCGCGGGTCCGGGCGAACGGGATGGTCGCCCCCGCGAAGACCAGGAGCTGCTCAACGCCCCCGATGTCGGGATGCCGCAGGTTCCAGCCGCTATGCGCGGCGAGCGGTACCGCCAGCTCGGGCAGGATGATGCCGCCGACCTCGTTCCCGTCGCCGTCCACCGCGGAGACGAGCGAGCCGAAGGCGCGGCCCGGGGTGGGCGGCAGCGTCGCCCAGTCGAGCCGCCGCGGCCGCGGATTGTGGCGCGGGTAACGCGCGGCCGGGATGCGCCCAAAGGCGGCGGCGAGGCGATCGGGTGGCACCGCGGTGCCGTCGGCCAGGCGCGGGTGATGGCTCGGCGGCGGCTCGATCCCCTCGACCACCCAGCGATCGAGGCTCATCAGGCAGGCGCGCAGCAGCGGCGAGTAGTCCACCACCCCGCGGAGGTTCTGCGAGCGCTCCACCGGACCACTCGGATCGGCGGGCGCGGTCTGGCTATCGCTCGGCGGCCAGATGCCGAGGCCGTGCTCGGTGCCCGCGAAGTGATAGACGCGGGTGTACGGGCCGAGAACGGCGTCGCGCTGGCCGTCGGGATCGGTGTGGATCAGCGAGGCGTCGCCGCGGTGGTACTCGGCCGAGGTGTTGGTGTAGAAGACGCGCAACCGGCTGCCGCGGGCGTCGAGGCGGGCGTGCAGCGCGTCCTTGGCGCCGGTCTCCGGATCCACCGCGGGCTGGTCGGTGAACGGGAAGAGATGCGCCATCATGTTGTTGCGGTCCTTCGAGTGCTGGCCGAAGCGCTGGTTGAACTCGCCCCGCATGCCGCCGGGCACGTTGGCGATGACGCCGTCGAGGGCCTCGCGCCCCTGCTCGTCCAGGTTGAGGTCCTCGTAGACCAGCGTGCGCAGCAGCCGCCCGGTCTGCGAGCGGCCGTAGGCATAGGCCCACCGCAGGCGGCCGGGCGCCGGGTTGCCCCCGGCCGCGCCGCCGTGCTTGAGCCAGGCGACCGCGTCGCGGAGCGCGGCCATCGCGAGGCCTTGCACCGGCGCGCCCTCCGCGGTGTACGTCACCTGGTAGAGCCGGCCCTTCTCGAAGCCGCCCTCGAGATGGATGTGGCCGGCGTCCGGGACGATGCGACCGCCCTCGCTCCGGGCGAAGCGCCAGCGCCCGCGCGGGATCGTGGTGGCCGGGCCATCGGGCTGATCGCGCACGGTGAGAAGCGCGCCCGGCTCCGCGAGGTCCGCGGCCGGATACGGCACGTGGCCGCGATCGGAGAGCAGGAAGTCGGCCACCGGTCCGGTGGACTGCACCTGGGTGTAGATGCGGCCGCGCAGCGGACGGCCCTGCGCGTCCCGCGCCTCCGGCGTGCGCATGCCGATGAGACCGGGTACGCGCGGCAGGTCCCCCTGCCAGCCGCACGAGATGACGACCCAGCCGCGCTTCATCAGGAAGCCGTCGCCCACGTCGACCGGCGGGTTCGGGTCCGATCCGGAGGTGAAGGTGGGGCGCGTCGCGCGGTTGAAGTTGGGCACCGCCACCGTGTTGCCGCGGTTGACGACATCCAGCAGGACACGCCCCGAGCACTCGGCGCGATCCTCCGGCAGCAGGATCGACACGTCCGAATCCCACGTGACCCGCCCGGCCGCGTCGCGCGGGGCCAGCGCCACGTCGGTGATGCGGAGGTTCGACGCGTGGAGCGGATCGATCGCGAAGTGCAGCCGCCCCTTCAGCTCCTCGTAGCCCGGGAAGCCGGCCAGCGGGCGGCGCAGCGTGACGTCGAAGCGGGTGACCGGCATGGTAGGCCCCTAGACGGCTAGAGATCGAGGGCGGCGAGGCGGCCGGGCGTCGGCACGCCGTCGACGTCCCAGCCCCGGAGCGCGTAGTAGCGGTCGAGCATCCCGTCCAGCTCCTCCGGGGGGCAGTAGGCGCCGGCCGAAGGGCCGTCGGGAATGGGCTCGTGCATGACCCGCCAGGGCAGCGCGTCGTCGCCCCGGCGCACGCCCTCGCGCACGTTGAAGAGGCGCTCCAGGTTGATCACGCGCTCGCCGACGCGCTCCAGCTCCTCGACCGTCGTGTCCCAGCCGGTGATCGCCCGGACCATCCGGGCGTAGGGCTCCTCGACGTAGAGGCCGAAGCCGCGCTCGGAGGTGAACCGGCAGAGCACGAGCGAGTCGTCCACCGCGGTGAAGTGCTGGCTCCGCACCGCGAACTCGGGCTTGCCGTCGGGGCTGCGCCGGTCGAAGTTCTGGGCGTACTGCGGGGTGGGCCGCGTGTCGTGGTGGCTGCCGCCGCGGGTGGCGGTGGCGTAGCCGATCGACATGCCCTTGAGCGCCCGCGCGGAGTGGGCGGGCAGCTCGAGCCGCTTGACCGCGTAGACCAGCCGCGTGCCCTGCGCGTGCACCGACTCCGCGAGCCGCCACGCTCCCTCGGCCAGGCGGTCGCCGAAGCCCTCGCGCATCGCGGTCATCTCGACCAGGCGCAGCATCCCGCGCCAGTCGCCCCAGCCGAACGGCACCCCCAGCTCGTCCGGGGTGAGCCAGCCGCGCTCGACCGCCTCGCAGACGAAGGCGAGCGTCACCCCCATGCTGATGGTGTCGAGCCCGAGCAGGTCGCAGAGGTCGTTCGCCCGGGCGAGCGAGCCCGCGTGCGCGTTGCCGAGCATGGAGCCGAAGGCGAAGATCGTCTCGTACTCGGGCATCTTGGCCTTGAGGCCGGCCAGCTCGCCTGCCCGCACTTCATACTGCTTGCCGCAGGCCACCGGGCACTTGAGACAGGTGGTGTCCTTGTCGTGGAAGTGGGCGTGCATCTCCTCGCCCGAGATCGCGACCGCGTCCGCGAAGACCTCCTGCCGCAGGTTGTAGGAGCCGAGCGCGCCCAGGGTGTTGATCGGCTTGACCAGGAACGGGGTGCCGTACGTGGAGAGCGCCTTGGTGCCGGTCTTGAGCGGCTCGCGCTGCTGCTCGAGCAGCGCCTTGAGGGCGGCGGGGTCGGCCACCTCGGTCTTCCGCGCGCCCGCCACCACCACCGCCTTGACCCGCTTGCTGCCAAGCACCGAGGCCAGGCCGCCGCGTCCCGCGAAGGCCTCCCGGTTCTTCCAGTACGTGCCCATCGCCGAGAAGCGCACCAGACGCTCGCCGCCCGGCCCGATGGCCATCACGTCGGTGTCGCCCCCCTCGACCGCGTGGATCGCCTGCACCGTGTCGCGAGTGGTCTGGCCCCAGAGCGAGCGCGCGGGCCGCAGCTCCGCGCCCGTCTCGGTGACCTTCACGTAGACCGGCTCGGCCGCGCACCCGGTGATCACGATGGCGTCGAAGCCGGTGCGCTTCATGGTGGCCGGGAAGCGCCCGCCGAAGGTGGAGTCGAAGAAGAGGCCGGTCAGGGGGGACTTGCCGGCCACGCAGGCGCGGCTGTTGCCCGGCACCGTGGTGTCGGTGACCGGGCCCACCGCGAAGATCACCGCGTTCGCGGGGTCATAGGCGTCGACGCCGGCCGGCACGTGGTCGAGCAGCAGCCGCGCCGCGAAACCGTTGCCACCAAGCAGGCTCCGGGCCAGGTCCTCCGGAACCGCCTCGATGTGGCTCGCGCCGGTGGTGACGTCGACGAAGAGGACCCGCCCGCCGTATCCCCGCATGGCGCGGCCCATTTTAGTGAGAATGCAAGCCGGTTACAATGCGTCGCATGGACGATCTGCTCGCCGCCGCGCTGGCCCAGGTCACGGTGCAGGACGAGACCGGCGCGGCGGTCTCCTTCAAGGGGCTCTGGGCCGAGCGCCCGGTGGTGCTGGCCTGCGTCCGCCACCTGGGCTGCATCTTCTGCCGCCAGCAGGTGGCCGGCCTGATGACTCGCCTGCCCGAGATCGAGCGGCGCGGGGCCACGCTCGTGGTGGTGGCGCCCGCGAAGCCCGAGCACATCGGGCCTTTCCGGCAGGCCACCGGCTACGCGGGCGCGCTCTACGTCGACCGGTCGGGGCGCGCGTTCCGGACCGCCGGGCTCGTGCGCGGGTGGGGCAGCACCTATCACCTCCGCGCGGTGCTGAAGGGCGTGGTGGCGTTCGCGAAGGGCTTCCGTCAGGCCGGGCGGCAGGGCGACGTGGTCCAGCAGGGCGGAACCTTCGTGCTCGGGCCGGGCGACCGGGTGCGCTACGAGTGGCGCGACCGCTTCGCGGGCGACAACGCGAATCTCGACGCGGTGGTGGGGGCGATTCCGACGACGGCCGCGGTGAAGTAAGTCAGGGGAGAGGGAGAGCTAGGAGGCGCCGAGGGCGCGGAGGCCGCGGCGCGCGGCCTCGGCCAGGTCGGCCTCGACCCCGTTCATCGCGAGCAGCTTCCGGTACACGATCACCGCGGCGTCGTTCTGCTTGAGCGCGGCGAAGGCCTGGCCGGCCCCCACGAGCGCGCGGCGCGCCCAGGGCGAATCGCTCGTGAGGTAGGCCGCGGTCAGGTACATATCGGCCGCGTCCTGCGGCTTGCCGGTGGAGCGGTAACCCTCGCCCAGGCGATACGCCGCCTCCGCGGCCACCGCGCCCTCGCCCGCGTCGAGCGCCTGCTCGAGCCGGCCGCGCGCCTCGTCCCACTTGCCGTCGGCGGCGAGGAGCCGCCCCTGTCCCAGCAGCCCCGACGCCTTCTCCTTCCCGGTGCCCGCGGCGGCCACGCGCGTGTAGGTCTCGAGCGCGGCGGCCCGATCGCCGGTGGCCTCCTGCGCCTCGGCGAGCAGCATCGAGGCGCGGACGGAGGGCGACTGACCCGCGCTCGATGCGGCGCCGGCCTCGAGCGTGCGGCGGGCCTCGGCGGCCCCGCCGGTACGCAACAGCGCTTCCGCATAGTCGAGCCGGTTGCCCGCGCTGGCCGGGCTGCCCGGGAAGCGCTCGCCGAGCTTGGCGTACATGTCCCGCGAGAGCGCCCACTGCTCGCTCTGCCCGGCGGCGGTCGCGAGCTGCGACAGCGCCGGCTGCGTGCCCTCGTAGCGGGGAAACTGGTCGGCCAGGCGGAGGGTGAGGGTCCGCGCGTCGCTCCAGCGCTTCTCCTCGACCGCGACCGCGGCGAGGGCGTGCACGAGGCGCGGAGTGGTGGCCGGATCGACCGGCCCCGCCACCATCGGCGTGGCCACCTGCTTGAACTCGTCGATCTTCCGCTGATTGAAGAGCACGGCGGCGAGGCCGTAGCCCGCCGCGTCCGCCACCGGGCCCGTGCCCGCGTCCCGCGCCTCCGCGAACAGGCGCGCCGCCTGATCCCACTGCCCACGCGCGAAGCTCGCGCTCCCCAGCCCGAGCTGGGCGACTCCGGTCTCGCCCTGGCCGAGGGCGGCCTGGAAGTCGCGCTCGGCCTCGGCCGGCTTGCCGGTGGCGAGGAGCGCGGCGCCGCGCGCGGCCCGGGCCCGGCCCACGTACGGCGAGACCACGCCGCGGTTCACGAGGCGGCCTAGCTCCGGCAGGGTGTCGGCGGCCCGGCCGCCGCGCACCGCGAGGATCGCCCGGTTGAGCATCGCGACCTCGACGTACTCGCTGTTGGGATAGCGGTCCACCACCTGGTCGAGCAGGCTCTGGGCCCCGGCCCAGTCCCCGGCGCGCCCGGCCAGCTCCGCGGCCAGGACGAGCGCCTCCGGCGCGCGCGGATCGGCCTGCGCCTGCTGGGCGAACCGCGCCCAGCGCTGGCGGGCCGCGGCGGGCTTGCCGCCACGGAGCTCGGCCCAGCCGAGCGCCAGGCTCACCATCGGCGCCTCCGGCTGCGCCGGATAGCTCGACAGGAAGCCGCCGTAGAGCGTGGCGGCCTGCGCGTAGTCGCCCGCCCAGTAGGCCGCCTCGCCGCCCAGCACCTGCGCGGCCGCGCGCGCCTCGGCGGGGGCCGCGGTGTCGGCCACGAGCTTGCGGGCGCCGTCACGGGCGCGCGCGAACTCCCGCGTGTCGAAGTCCATCTGGGCCAGGCGAAGCGCGGCGTACGCGGCCAGGGCCGGCGAGCCGGGGGCGGTCCGCACCAGCTGGAAGCGGTCGCGCGCCTCGTCGAGCTGGCGGTTGAGCCGGCTCGTCTCCGCGCTGAGCGTGAGCACGTAGGAGCGGGTGGCGGGGTCGAGGGTGCGCGCCAGCAGGTCGTCGTTGATCTCGCGGGCCTCGTCGAGCCGCGCCTTGCCGGTCGCCCAGCGGCTCATCAGGAGCCGCACCGGCACCACGAGGGGGCCGCTCCGGTCCGCCTGCTCGAGCTTCTTGGCCTCGTCGCGCGCGGCGGTGTAGTCGTCGAGGTCCAGCAGCGCCTGTACGAGGCCAGCGCGCGCCCAGGACGCCTCGCGGGCCCGCGGGTATGCCGAGAGCATGCCCCGGTAGGCCTTGGCCGCGTCGAGCGGCTGGCCCGCGGCGCGACTCCACCAGCCGAGGCGCAAGAGCCCGCTGTCGATGAGCGTCTGCGGGCCGCCGGAGACGAAGGTCTGCAGCCGCTGGACCGCGCCCGGGTAGTCGCCGAGCCGCCCGAGAGTGTCGCCGAGCCAGAACGTCCCTTCCCAGGCCACCGCGCGGGGCGAGCTCTGGTTGAGGAGTCCCGCCCACGTGTCACGCGCCTCCGGATAGCGCTTGAGGCCGTAGAGGGCGAGCCCACGCCCGTGGCGCGCGTAGGGGACGAGCACCGGCGGCGCGCCGGTCTTGAGCAGGGTGTCGAAGTAGGTGAGCGCGCGATCGGGCTTGCCCAGCTCGAGCGAGACCCAGGCGAGCTCGTGGGTCGCGTAGAGGCCGAGCTCGCCGCGCGGCTCGTCCTGCTGGACCTGCAGCATGAGGCGCTCGACCTCGGCCGGCTTGCCCTGGCGCAGCAGCGTCTCGGCGAGCCAGTAGCGCGCCTCCCGGATCTGCCCGCGCTCGGTGGCCTCCTGCACCGCCCGCTGGAAGGTATCGCGCGCCTCGTCGAGCTCGCCGCGCTGATACCGCGCGCGCCCGCACTCGATCAGCTCCGAGGCGACACCGAAGAGGCTCCCCACCGGGTTGCACGCGAGGAAGCGCGGCGGCGCCAGCGGGGCCACCGGCCGCTCGCCCAGGTTCCCCACCATCGGGGCCGGCGGCAGCTCGGGCATGCCCACCGGCGCCGGCGGCAGCGGCACCGCGGGCAGCGGCACCGGCGGCTTGTCGAGCGGAGGCGAGGCGAGCGGCACGAGCGTGGCCGGATCCGGCGGCGGCAGGATCAGGCTGATCTCGGCACGCGCGACCGAGCCCGGCGCGAGGGTCAGGAGCGCGGCGAGGAATAGTGTGCGCGGCCGGCTCATGGCTTGGCCCCCTGTGCGCCCGACGACTTGCCGGTCGATCCCTTGGCGGGCGCCTTCGGCGCCGGCTTGGCGTCGCCCTTGTCGGACTTCATGTTCGTGTTGACCGCGGCCAGCCGCTCCTTGGCCCAGGAGGCGAGCGTCTTGTCCGGACTCTTGCTCGCCACCTCGTCGTAGAACTTCGCGGCCTGCCCCCACTGGCGCTGCTCCTCGTAGGCCAGGCCGGTGCCGGCCAGCGCCCGGTAGCGCATGGCCGGCTCCAGCGCGGGGGCCTCGGCGGCGGACTTGAAGGCCGCGACCGCGGCGGCGTGGCGCTTCTGCTTGAGCTCACTCTCCCCCAGCAGCACGAACGCCTCGCCGCGCACCGCGTCCTCCGGGCTACGGGACGCCGCCTTCGCGAGCGTGGCCGCATCCTTGAAGCTGTTCTTGGCGAAGGCGCTCTGGGCCATCTCGAGCGAGACGCGCCCGCTCAGCGGATGGTCGGGAAAGTCCTTCCGGAGTCGTGCCCACGCGGTGTCCGCATCGCGCGGCCGACCGAGCTTCCCGGCCACGAGCCCCGCGTCGTACAGCCCTTCCGCGGTGGCGGGCGACTGGGCGACCAGCCCCTTGTACTCCTCGGCCAGCTCGCTCTTCTTGCCCTGGCGCACGAGCGTGTCGACGACGGTGCGCCGCGCGGGGGCGGCCAGGTCGGAGCTCGGATAGGCCTTGACGAACGCGCGCAGCTCGCCCACGCCCTCGTCGCTCTGCCCGCCCGCGATCAGGGCCTGGCCCAGCGTGTAGCGGGCGTCCGGCAGCAATCGATGGTCGGGATACTTGGTGACGAAGCCCCGGAGCAGGCCGATCGCCTCGTCGGGCCGCTTCAGCTCGGCGAGGGTGCGGGCCAGGTAGAAGGTGGCCGATGGGACGTTGCCGTTCTCGGGGTAGCTCGAGAGGAGGCGGCGGAACTCGGTGACCGCCTGGTCGCGGCGCTTGAGCTCGAGGTTCACCCAGGCGAGGCCGTAGACCGCGTCGGGCGCGCTGGCCGAATTCGGATTGTCGGTGAGGATCCGGTCGTAGATGGCGCGCGCTTCCGGATACCGCTTCATCCGGAACAGCGTCTCACCCTCCCAGAAGCGCGCCTCGTCCGGCCGGCCGGGGACCGGCGAGAAGGTCTGGGCCTGGCGGAAGGCCTGGAGCGCAGCCTCGGGCTGGCCCTGGGAGAGGCGCGCCTTGCCGAGGAGCAGCGTCGCGTCGGGCGCGCGCGAATCCGACGGGTAGCGCTCGAGCAGGCGCTCCAGCATGCGGCGGGACTGGGAGAAGAGCCCATCCTGGAAGGCGCGATCGCCCACCGTCCAGAGCCGCTCGGGCTCGCTCACCGCGAGGGCGGGGCCCGGCCAGCCGAGGAGCGCGGCCAGGACCGGTCCGAGCGCGAGGCCGAGCGTCAGATAGACGCGTAGCGACGTGGGCGGCATAGCAATGAACCCACGCTACCACGGATGCCCAGCCCTTACCGCATCCCGAGGGCCAGAATCGACGTGGCGATGGCGAGCGTCCGGCTCTCGTCGCTGGTAAATCCTTCCTCGTTGCCCTCCCACAGGTCCAGCGTGACGGGCCCCCGCGCGGTCTGGAGCGTGAGCCGGCCGCCCCCCTCGGGGAGGCGCATGCCCTTGCTCCCGAAGCGCACCGCCTCGTCGCCGGTCGCGAAGAGGGTGTCGGCGGTGAGCGCCAGCGGCGGGGGCGAGAGCACACCCGCGGTATCCGGGGCCGCAGCCAGCAGGCGTCCCTGCCCGTCGCGGAGGACGAGCCCGCCCAAGCCGAAGTCGGTCCGGAGATCCTGGAGCAGCCCGGCGGGCGCCCGGCCGCTCCGCGCCCGCCCGATGAACCGGGTCAGATTGAGCAGCTCCCGGTCGGCGCGACTGGCCGCCTCTAGGAGGCGCTCACGGCGGCTCCCGAAGGCGGCGGCGATGAGCCCGCACACGGCCAGCGCGAAGAAAGCGACAACGTCGTCGGTCTTGTTGATGGCGAGGTTGAGGTAGGGCTCGGTCAGGAAGAAATCGAGGCTCATCGCCGACACCAGCGCGGTGACGAGGGCCGGGCCACGACCACCAAGCTCGGCCACCACGATGGTGAACGCGAGGAAGACGAAGGCGAGATTAGACGCGGCGACCACGCTACGGAGCGGGATGAGCGCGACGCCCAGGGCCATGGAGCCCAGCGCCCCGGTGATGACCCAGGCGCGAATGTCGTCGGTTCCGCGCATACTTTCTTCCCTCCGTGAGGTGGTGGTCAGCCGGGTCTGGGGCGCGCGCCGTGCGCCGGCCGGCGGCGCGCCGGGCGGAAGAGCAGCACATCGCGGCTCAGGGTCGCGTCCAGGTCCGGGACGGTGGCGAGGCGGGCATGCCGGCTCGCCCGGCCCGCGCGATAGGTCCCGACCATGACGTCGCGCACCGAGGCGGGGTCGAGATGGACCGTGTGACGGATGCGCTCGTGCCGATCCAGAACGAAGAGGGGGGCGAACGTCTCGATCGCGTTGTCGACCCGATCCCGGGTGACGCCCTCGCCCAGGACCAGCTCGCGCACCTCGATCAGATCGTCGGGCGCGGGCACCACCAGCAGCAGGGTGCCTTCGTCGGCGAGCACCCGCCGGAACTCCTTCGGGTTCCGTTGCGCGGTGATCGAGGCCACCAGCTGGAACGACGCGTCGGCGTAGGGCAGGAAGCGGTCGGCGTTCGCCACCACCCAGTGGAGCTCCGGATGCAGGCGCGCCGCCGCCTCGATGGCGGGCACCGAGATGTCGAGGCCGCACCCGGCGGCGCCGAACTGGTCCGCGATGGCGGCCAGATGATGGCCGTCACCGCAGCCGACGTCCAGGACCGGATCGCCCGGCCCGAGGGTCAGCAAGCTCGTGATCGCGTCCGTGAGGGGCGTCTCGAACCCGCGCGCCGCGAGGCGCAGGCGTGCGGTCACGATGGCGGGAGCGTCGCCGGGCTGACTCGAGCGTCGATCCCGGGGCTGCAGGAGGTTGACGTATCCGCGGCGCGCCACGTCGAACGAGTGCCCGCGAGGGCAGGCCAGGCTGCGCGGGCTCCGCGTGAGCGGCCGCCGGCAGCCCGCCGCCGAACAGAGAAGCTCGACCCGACCGGATTCGCTCGCGTCCATCGACATCGCCAGAGACATCGTAGCGGTGGATGTTACCAGAAGTGGAGAGACGAGCCCCCGGCCAGGTCTTGGTATCACCGATCGGCGCCTAGAGGACGATCTCGGTTCCCACCCGGTGCGGAGCCAGGAGTGTCATCGGCACGGCATGCGGAACTCGCCCATCGATGAGCTGCGCCTGAGCGGCGCCGCCCTTCAGCGCTCGCACGCAGCCCTCGATCTTCGGCAGCATCTCGCCGTCGATCAGCCCTTCGCGCACGAGCGAGTCCACCGCCCACCGGCTCAGCCGCCGGAACCGGCGGCCGGCGCGATCCAGGATTCCCGGAACGTCCGCAAGGTAGATCACGAGGTCCGCGCCCAGGACCGCGGCAACTTCGCCGGCCACCAAGTCGGCGTCGATGTTGTACGTTCGGCCGTCCGCACCGATTCCTAGCGGCCCGATGACCGGGACGATGCCGCGCTCCTGCAGCGCGCGAATTGGTCTCGGATTCACGCCCGCCACATCCCCGACGCGCCCGGGGGTGACCAGCCCGCCCGCGGGCAGCGGCGGTACCCGTGGGCAGGCCCGCACGATCTGGCCCGGCTAGGCGCCCGACCCGACCGCCTCGACTCCGTGTCGGTCGATCAGCCGGGCGATCTCGTCAGTGGTCACCGCCAGCGCCCGCTCGACCAGCCCCATGGTCTCGTCGTCGGTGACCCGCGTGTCGCCGCAGAAGCGAGTGATCCTGCCCGCCGCCTCCATCAGGCGACCGATCCGAAGCCCTCCGCCGTGAACCACCACCGGATTCACTCCGGCCAGCCGGAGCGCGGCGATGTCACGGGAGAAGCCCTCCTTCAGGTGAGCCTGCTCCATCGCGTCGCCGCCATACTTGACGACCACCGTCCTCCCCCGCAAGGGGGCGATGGCGTGATCGCTCGACTGGATCTGGTCCCGTACCATGACACCCATCGGCGTGTCCTCCGCCCCGACTGGGTCGTTGCTGTCACCGCGTGCCCGCGGCAAACGCGGCCCGGCGAGCGTCTCTCAAGGCCGGCCGGCGCCGGCCGAGCCAAGACCACACCGCCCAGAATCCGGCCACCGCGACCCCGAGCTGGAGTCCCGTCCGTACCGCGATCGCCATCGCCGCGAACTCGACAAGCCACAAAAGAGCTGCGGCCGGCAGCTCCCGGATGCCTAGCCCCGTCTTCATGTTTCGCCCCTCCATCGAGTAGACGCGGTGAGGGGTCAAGGAGACGCCCAATGCCGTGCCGGCCTCGTCAAGGAAAGGTCAAGACACGCCGTCGCTACCGGAACAACGGGCCTCGACATTTGCGAGGGCCTCCTTGATGCTGTGAAGCATCACTGGGTCGATGGTGGCCCGATCTTCTTCATGGCTTAAGTTCTCCTTTTGACGAATTCTTGACGCCGGGGGCGCGGCTTTTGAGGCTCTCTCTTCAGGGCCCTTGCTAGATTCCTCGCGTGGCGAGGACGCCATCGCAATCCCTCGCGCGAAGGAGACAAACCATGCGACGTCTGATGATCGTGCTGGGAGTGTGCGCGTGCGCCGCGGCGGCCCCACAGTCGGCCGCCCTTGCTGATGACACCCCGTACACGCTCACGACCGAAGCGCAGCCCGGCTTCTTCAAGCGCCTCTTCAACGCCTACCGGGACGAGTTCAAGGAGTCCACCGATAGCGGGCCGGAGCCGGCCCGGCGCGCGCTGCCCGCGCCCTTCGACTCGCCGCCCTATCCGTCCGGCGAATACCAGGGCTTCCCGCTCGTCGGGGTGCCGTACAACACCGGCGCCTATCCCCTGATGCAGGCCCTCTACGGTGGTCCCTACGGCGAGGAGATCAAGGCGAGCCGGGTCAAGCTTTACGGCTGGATCAATGCCTCCGGCAACTGGTCGACCAGCAAGAACTCCAACATGCCGACCTCGTACTGGATCTTCCCCAACCAGCCGGTCCTCAACCAGCTGGTGGTGCGCCTGGAGCGTGAGCTGGACACGGTGCAGACCGATCACATCGATTGGGGCTTCCGCTCCACCATCCTCTACGGCACCGACTACCGCTACATGACCTCCGGAGGCTGGTTCAGCGACCAGCTCCTCAAGCACAACCAGATGTACGGCTTCGACCCGACCGAGCAGTACGTGGACGTGTACATCCCCCAGGTCGCCCAGGGCCTGATCATCACCGCGGGGCGCTGGATCGCCACGCCCGACATCGAGACCCAGTTCGGCCCCGACAACTACCTCGGCACCCACTCGATCCTGTTCACCTTCGACACCTACACCCAGACCGGCGTCATGGCCACCCTCATGCTGAACAAGAACTGGACGATCCAGGCCGCCCTCCATGCGGGCACCGACATGGCCCCCTGGTACGCGGGCGCCACCCCGACCGGAATGCTCGGGGTCCGCTGGGTGTCCGACAGCAACAAGGATTCCGTGTACCTGGTGCTCAACTCCATCAACGACGCCAAGTTCCGCCGCTTCAAGGTCGACGGCCAGGACGCCGGCCACGACAACTTCAACTACCTCGTGGGCACGTGGCAGCACACCTTCACCCCGGGCATTCATACCAAGACCGAAGGCTACTTCATGTGGCAGCGCGACGCGGTGGTCGGCGGCACGCCCAGCATCGGCCCCACGAAGTCCTTCGGCGGCGGGGGTGGCATCGGGAAGGACATCCCGGGCGTCACGTATACCTACGGCCTCGTGAACTACACCATGTTCGAGACCACCAAGAAGAGCTTTTTCACGGTGCGCAATGAGTGGTGGCGGGACGAGGACGGCGAGCGGTCCGGCTTTGCGTCCAACTACTCGAGCCACACCGTCGGCTTCACCTATCAGCTCAGCCCGTCGATCATGGTCCGGCCCGAGGTGGGCTACTACCACTCCTACAACGCGAAGGCGTTCGATCTGGGCAAGAAGGACTACGCGGTCATCGGGGGCCTGGACGTGACGCTGCGGTTCTAGCATGGCGATACGGGCACGGTGGCGGATCGGCGCGGCTCTCGTACTCGCCTGGCTCGCCTCAATGGGTGGGGCGGTGGCCATCGAGGACACATTGGAGGCTCGCCGAGCTGCCGCGGAGGCGTTTCTCGCGGCGGTCCCGGTCGGCGCGGAGGTCGATGCCCTGATCGAGGAGATCAGCCACGACGTGCCCCGGAGCGGCACGACTGGTTCGTGGAACAGATGGGGCGTCAGGTGGACCTGTCCTACATCCGGCGCGTGATGGAGAACGGGCTCACCGCGACCCTGAGCGCGGCCGAGCTAGAAGCAGCCGCGCACTTCTATTCGACGCCGGAGGGGCGAGCCGTCCGCGACGAGCTTCCGAAGGTGATCGACAGCATCATGCCCTTGATCCGGGAGGAGCTGGCGCGGACGGTCCGTCGGTTGCCCCACTGACTCGCCCTCACCCGACGGCCTCCTTGAGGGCGCCTTGACCGAGGCGGGGTCGAATATGACACCTTCTTGCCGCCTGACCACGGTCTACTCGCAAGAGGAGGAACCGCTCATGAAGAAGATCGAGGCCATCATCGACCCGGAGATCCTTACCGAAGTGCGACAGGCCCTGACGAGGGCTCACATGTGGGACGTGATCGTGAGCGACGTGCGATGCACCGACCCGCACGGGCCACATACCGAATTCTATCGCGGCCTCAAATACAGCGTCGCGTTCATCCCGAAGGTGAAGCTCGAGCTGGTGATCGATGACTGCGATGTCGACTTGGTCGCGGAGGCCATCAGCGAGACGGCGGCCCTGCACGGTGGAGCAGGTCGGCTTTTCGTCTCTGCCATCGAGTCGGTCGGGATTCCGAGCAGAGAGGAGACGGGCTCCCGTCGCTGAGGGCGCGTCGTCGACCATAGGCCGGAGTCGTCGCGGGCATCGGAACCTGGCGCGAGGAGAAGTTGGGCGTGAGCGCAGCGAGTCTCGCGCAGTACGGCGCATTCCTGCTGATCGTCACCCTGCTCGTCAGGCCGGTCGGCGGCTACCTCGCCCAGGTCTTCAGCGGCGAGCGGACCTGGCTCGACCCGGTGATGCGTCCTCTCGAGCGGGTCACCTACCGGATCGCCGGGGTCGACCCCACCGCCGAGATGGACTGGAAGCAGTATGCCGGGTGCTTCCTGGTTTTCGGACTCGGGGGGACGCTGCTGCTATACGCGGTGCTGCGGGTGCAGCCGCTGCTCCACACGTTCGACCCGGCGTATCGACCGGGGCCCCTCTCCCCCGACCTCGCGATGAACACCGCGATCAGCTTCGCGACCACGACGACCTGGCAGGCGTACGGTGGTGAGACCACCATGAGCTATCTGAGCCAGGTCGTCGGCCTCACGGCCCAGAACTTCCTGGCGGGGGCCGCCGGTCTCGCGGTGGGCATCGCGTTCATCCGCGGCCTCGCCCGCGAGCGCACCGCCTTGCTGGGCAATTTCTGGGTAGACGTGACCCGCGCGACGCTCTGGGTGCTGCTACCCCTGGCGCTGGCGACCGCCCCGTTGCTCGTGTGGCAGGGCGTGCCCATGAACTTCTCCCCGTACGCGCATGCCGCGGTCCTGCAGCCAACCGCCTACGACGAGCCGGTGACCGACCCCGAGGGCAAGCCCGTCCTCGACGAGAAGGGGCAGCCGAAGACGAAGAAGACGCGGCTCACCGAGCAGGTCATCGCGCTGGGCCCCGTCGCCGCCCTCGAGCCCATCAAGAATCTCGGCACCAATGGAGGCGGCTTCTTCAACGTCAACGCGGCACACCCGTTCGAGAATCCGACTCCCCTCGCGAACCTTCTCGAGCTGCTGTCCATCGCGGTCCTGCCGGCCTCGCTCACCTACACCTTCGGGCGCATGACCGGCCGGCTCGCTCAGGGCTGGGTGCTGTACGCGGTGATGGTCGTGCTCTTCGCGGCGGGCCTCCTGGTCTGCCATCTGGCCGAGCAGCGCGACCACTCCCTCGCCGCCCAGGGGGTGGATCACGCGGCCGGTGCTTTCCAGGCCGGCGGCAACATGGAGGGCAAGGAGGTCCGCTTCGGAATCGGCGGCTCGGTCCTGGCCGCGGTTACCACGTCGAACGGCGCGACCGGGTCATACAACTCGATGCACGACAGCTACACTCCCCGGCGGCCTGGTGACGATCGTGAACATGCTGTTCGGCGAGGTCGTGTTCGGCGGCCTCGGCACCGGGCTCTACAGCCTGGTGCTGATCGCGCTGGTCGGTCTGTTCGTCGCGGGCCTGATGATCGGGCGAACCCCCGAGTACCTCGGCAAGCAGGTCACCGTCGCCGAGA
>WNFT01005197.1_pt1 | contig 25096 bp, 22 predicted proteins | sample 5400191 | NCBI WGS metagenome assembly WNFT01 (sample SAMN13153359, study PRJNA577476) | soil metagenome | isolation source: 80 cm saprolite under Madrone tree | place: USA:California | collected 2016-06-14 | reverse complement strand
GGTTGGATCGGTCTGTGACATACGAGTGTTTCTCCTTCTTATGGTTTGTGATTTTTCGTGAGACGGTACTTCTCTGCCGGGTCAGCATACGCACTTCTCAGAGTATACCACGATGTGCTATGCTCTGGCTGTAGTATCTGTGTTATCGGGTGTAAGAATGACTCTGCTGGGAAATTGGTTTCCCAAGCTCAAATGGGAATGACATTCACGCTCGAAGCGAGCATTGATTTGGAATTTCCCAGCAGAGTCAAGAATTCGTTGTAGGCAGGCAAGTATGCGGAGCAAAGGGCTGGCTGGCGTGTCGAGAGGGCGACGAGGGCGTGCCTCATTGCTCCACCCCGAAGCCCCCCTGTCGGCACGCCCTCGTCGCGGACGCGCTGAAGCGAGTCCCTACGCACGTTCGCCGCTTCCTTGCCAACAACTTTTTCATACACTCTCTGTTATCAATACAGCTACATACTGTATACGAAGGCAGCGTGCAATAAGTTGGACGGCACCCACATAGCGTACTTTCTCGCTATTTCCTGGCTACACTGCCGTGGGGCGTCAATTGTTCTTGGAACGCCGCGAGAAGGAGCGAACCCCTATGTAGATGGCTACTGCAAGTATGACTAAACACTCGATGAGGGAGAGTACATCATGAGCGGTCAGGAAAGAGTGAAGTTCCAAAATTGCTGCGATAAGGAGGAAGACTATACCCACCCAGGCCAACCAGGGACGGAGGAAGTATGTGAAGAACCCGTAACCGATGGCTACTCCCAGCGTGCCAATGCCAACTCCGAGTTCATACTCGCGGTGATTGACGATGATACTAGGCAAGGTCACCAACACTGACACCAGAAGAATGATGCCCAAGTACAAGGGGCCTTTGGAGGTGCTCTTTTGCATGTTCGTTCTGCTTTCCTAACCGCGTAGAGTGCCGATTCATCGAGCACGTGCAGTGAAGAGTTGTATATTTGGTATACGACTTCCGAGGAGTGCGGACTAGTGACACGCATCCCTCTTTTTAAGAGAAAGCGAGGCGATCTCTTGCTATTGTAGACGTGTAGCAGACGGAAATCTCCAACAGAGAGCACTTCTTCATTAACAGACGACTCGCAGTGGTGAATTTATGGACAACAACGCTCTATGGTACATCAACGGAACCTGGGTACATCCCCAGCAAGCTACACTTTCCATCAACGATATAGCCGTCCTACGCGGCTACAGTGTCTTTGAGTCATTGCGCACCTATGACCGTCGCCCGTTCCACCTGGATGAGCACCTGGCGCGCCTCTACCGCTCCGCCGCACACATAGACATGGACATTCCCTTCTCACCTGAGCAGATTACCAGTGTAGTGCATGAGACGATCGAGCGGAATGCATACCGGCATGCCACTATACGCATCCTGGTGACAGGCGGTGAGAGTGAGGATGGCGTTCTCCCTTCCGGCAAACCGGTGCTTGCTGTCCTCATTACCCCACTGGGCGAGCGTGATATGCAGCGCTTCGCCAGGGGTTACAAATTGATGACAACGACATTGCAGCGCATCTCGCCAGAAGCAAAAACCACCAGCTACATTGCTGCCGTGCGAGCGCTGAAAGAAGCCGCCTATCGCGGAGCCGATGACGCGCTATTCGTCAATGAGCAAGGTCATGTGCTGGAAGCCACACGCAGTAACTTCTTCATCTTCCGTGGCGATACTCTGGTCACTCCCCGTGCAGGTATCTTGATCGGCGTCACTCGCAACGTCGTGCTCGACCTGGCGCGAGGTCGCTTCCCCATCGAGGAGCGTCCAATATTGCTTGAGGAGCTGGTTCAGGCCGACGAAGCTTTTGTTACCTCTTCGGCAAAAGAGATTGTTCCTGTGGTGCAGATCGATGACCAGGTCATTGGAAACGGGAAACCTGGGCCTCGCACATACGAGCTAGAACAACGCTTTATTGAGAGGGTGGAGCGTGGTGAGTTTTAGGCTACCTCGTACCTGGCAGCGCGTGGTGATGCCTGGCAATACGCTGTCGCGACAGCGCATTGCCAGGTCTTGCTAGCCTACAGCCGTCGTGGTCGCCGCCGCGACTTGAGCAACCGTTGCACACGCCGCCTCAAGAATATCCAGTCCCTGCTGCAACTGCTCATCCGTCACACACAACGGCACGAGCACACGCACCACATTATCGTACATACCCGCCTTGATCAGCACCAGTCCACGATGGTGGGCCGCAGCCAGAATATCGCTGGCGGCATGCGCATCCGGCTCTTTGGTCGTACGATCCTTCACGAGTTCCATAGCAACCATACCGCCCAGTCCACGTACGTCACCCACAAATGCGAACTGCTCCTGGAGTTTCAAGAAGCGTTCCGTCACGATTCTGCCAATCTCGCGTGAGCGGGCGGCCAGGTCTTCCTGCTCATAGAGATCAAGAACCGCCAGTGCCGCTGCACAGGCGACAGGGTTGCCACTGTAGGTGCCTCCCAACGTACCAGGCGGTGGCGCGTCCATGATCTCGGCGCGTCCAACCACTCCGCTGATCGGCATGCCTGCGCCCATCGATTTGGCAATAATCATCAGGTCTGGCGCGACACCGTCATGTTCGACTGCAAACATCTTGCCGGTGCGACCGAAACCAGTCTGAATCTCATCGGCAACAAACAAAATGCCGTATTTCTCACACAGCGCCTTGAGTGCACGCAAGAACCCCGGAGGGGCAACGACGAAGCCCCCCTCTCCCTGCACCGGTTCAATCACGACCGCGGCCACCTGGTCTGGCGCAACCTCCCCGGTAAACATGTACTCCAGTTCAGCAATGCAGTATTCCGCAGCCATCTGTGGCGACATGTTCATGCGGTAGTCATAGGGGAATGGCGCATGATAGACCTCTGGCGCGAACGGCCCAAAACCATGTTTGTAGGGCTTCACCTTGGAAGTCATTGTCATAGCCATTAGCGTGCGACCATGAAAGCCATAGTCGAAGGTGATGATCGCGGGGCGTCCCGTGGCATAACGAGCAATCTTAACTGCGTTCTCGACCGCCTCTGCACCGCTATTGAAAAAAAGGGCTTTTTTGGGGAAGTCACCAGGGGCGAGCTTCACAATACGCTCAGCCAGCGCAACATACGGCTCATACATCATGACGCTAAAGCAAGTGTGTGTAAACTTAGCGGCTTGCTCTATGATGGCCTGTGTCACCTCTGGGCGGGCGTGCCCAATATTCATGACACCGATGCCACCTGCAAAGTCAATGTAACGGTTCCCGTCTACATCTTCGATAATCGCGCCGTCAGCCTTGGCTGCGAAGACGCTCATCGTAGAAGCGACGCCCCGCGCTACGAACTCCTGACGCCGCGCCAGCAGTTCACGCGATTTCGCTCCGGGAATGTTAAGATACGGTAGGTTTTTAGGATCGGACATGCGTTGCCTCCTGCTTGGGAAAACGATAGTGCATTGTCATACGCGATTAGCTTAGCTCTCAGACCGCTTCTGTAGTTCATTCTACCATATTCCATGTGGAAAGGATAAAAATACCTCAGAGAACAGCAACATAGACTGTCTTCTGAGGTACGGAATGTTGTTGCCTCTCAGGCCACATCTCCCAGGGTAGCAGGCTTTTTTCCTCTCAAAACCCGCGCCGCTGCATCTTTCAGACGAGCCTCGCTGCGCATGCCAAAGCCAGACAACTGGCGGATACGTTGTTGCTGTGCGGCCCGCCACAACTTCTCGGGCGTATCGACACCCAGCTCTTCGTATAGCCGAACAGCCGTATGCGGGCCAACGTGCTCAATGCCCATGAGCGCACGCACTTGTGCCGGCAGTGCCTGTATACAAAGATCATTGTAGAAAGTCATCGTACCCGTCTCAACAAGTTCTACGATGCGTGCTTGTAAACGTCGGCCCAGGCCAGGCACCGGTAATGGCTCCCGGCGCGCTACAAAATTGGCGGCTGGTTCGGGCAAATCCAGCACACCGCGTGCGGCATTGCGATACGCTTGAATACGATACGGGTTGCTATTCTGGAACTCCAGCACGTTAGCAATGCTGGAGAGCACCTCTGCTATCTGTCGATTGGTTACTATTTGCGGTGCACTCTGCTCCGGCTCCATCCCTGGTAGCATCGGCTGCTTAGGTTGTTTCGCCTGTCGCGCTGGGGCAATATGAACCGTCTGGGTGAGTTGTATTATACTCATGTGCGCCAGCTCCTTTCCTTCACGGGTGATATCATCGATATCTTTTACTCTGGACACGAGAAAAAAGATGATAGATCGTCCTAGCTCTTCATTAGTGTATCAAGTACGTTGAATTCTTGTTCTAATTATACCATGGAACAAGGGGTATGTCAAATGGGATATAATAACCACACCGACAACGAGTACCTGTAACGAGTTCTTCAAGCAGCAAGCCAACCTTACCAACTACATGCAGTGGCTCCAGCGTGAAAAGGGGCTCACCTTTCACACCCGACATGAACTCTGGCAGTGGTCGGTGGACCACCTCGAAGACTTCTGGGCCTCCCTCTGGGATTATTTTGACATCCAGGCCTCAAAACCTTACACCACTGTCTTAGCAGAAAGGAAGATGCCCGGTGCAACCTGGTTTGCCGGCGCTGAACTCAACTTTGCTGAGCATGTCTTCCGTAATGCGACCTCCGACCATCCGGCCTTGCTCTTCCGTTCCGAGCGACACGATCTGGTGGAGGTCTCGTGGAACGAACTGAAGCAGAAAGTAGGCGCACTAGCCAACGCACTGCGCGCCATGGGTGTACAGCGCGGCGATAGAGTAGTCGCCTACATGCCCAACATACCGGAAACCACGATCGCCTTCCTTGCCTGCGCAAGCATGGGCGCTATCTGGTCTAGCTGCTCACCGGATTTTGGCACCAGCAGCGTCATTGACCGCTTCAAACAAATAGAACCAGAGGTCCTCTTTGCCGTCGATGGTTACCAGTATAACGGGAAGGGTTTTGACCGACGCCCCATCGTAGCTGAACTGCAGCAGGCCTTACCCACCTTGCAGAAAACGATCCTGGTCCCCTACCTGTTCCCAGGTGCTGGCCCCGGACCAGAGAGCCTGCCAAACGCCCTGGCATGGCAAGATTTGCTGTCGGGCCCATCCGAACTCGTCTTCGAGCAAGTTCCCTTTGATCATCCCCTGTGGGTGCTCTACTCCTCAGGCACAACCGGCCTGCCAAAGCCCATTGTACAGGGCCAGGGGGGCATCTTGCTCGAACACCTCAAAAGTCTTGCTCTGGACTTTGATCTGAAGCCAGTAGATAGATTTTTCTGGTTCACCACGACCGGTTGGATGATGTGGAACCTCCTCAACAGCGGCCTGCTCGTTGGCGCTACTATTCTCCTCTACGACGGTAGCCCTTCCTATCCCGATATCGGCACACTCTGGAAATTTGCCCAGGACAGCGGCATGGCCTTCTTTGGCACCAGTGCGGGTTTCATCACCTCCTGTATGAAAGCAGGCATAGAGCCTGGCAAAACATACGACCTGAGCAAGTTACGTGCCCTCGGCTCTACCGGCTCGCCGCTGCCGCCTGAAGGTTTCCAGTGGGTCTACGATCACGTCAAGCGCGATCTCTGGCTTGCTTCCGTTAGTGGCGGCACGGATGTATGCTCTGCCTTCGTCGGGGGCTCTGTCCTCCTGCCTGTCCATGCGGGTGAGTTGCAGTGCCGCAGCCTGGGGGCAAAAGTAGAATCCTTTGACGAGCAGGGCCACCCTCTGATCGGTGAAGTAGGAGAACTGGTCATCACCGAACCGATGCCTTCCATGCCCCTGTACTTCTGGAACGACCCTGAGGGTAAACGCTACCAGGAGAGCTACTTTAGTGTGTATCCCGGCATCTGGCGGCATGGCGACTGGATTCAGATTACCCCCCGGGGCAGTGCCATCATCTATGGTCGCTCTGACTCCACCCTCAACCGCATGGGCATTCGCATGGGCACGAGCGATATCTACCGCATCGTCGAAGGCTTTCCAGAGGTCCTTGATAGCCTGATTGTCGGCATTGAACTGCCAGGTGGAAAATACTACATGCCACTTTTCGTCGTCCTGCGGGACAACGTGGAGCTGGACGATGCCCTCCAGGCCAGGATCAAGGATGCCTTGCGCCGCAACGTCTCGCCGCATCATGTCCCTGACGAGATCGTAGCCATCCCGGAGATTCCCCGCACCCTGAACGGTAAAAAGCTTGAGGTACCAGTCAAGAAGCTCTTCATGGGCATTGCCGTTGAGAAAGCTATCAGCGCCGATGCCATGGGCAATCCTCAGTCCATTCAATACTTCATAGAGTTTGCCAGTCAAGCCACAGCTCTTAGAAGAGCATCATGGAGGGAAAACAATGACTAACGCTACCTACAATGAATTGCGAGAGCAACTCGTACAAGCAGCACATCTGCTCTTTCAGTCTGGCGTCATGTCCCATAGTGGGCACGGTAACATGAGCGTAAGATTGCCAGAGACCGAGCACATGTTGCTTACATCCACAGGTCACATCGCCCACCTGACAGCAGAGCAATTGGCTGTCGTCACAGAATAGGGCTTTAGCCCGCTGGAAGCCACGCCTCATCTTTGGCAGTGGTAAAGCGTGTTCGGCTTTAGCCCGTAGCAGGTCCTATCTTCCATTGTTGCCCATTGACAATATCTCTCAATTCTGCTACACTCCTCTCATGAAACAAACGATGCTCTTGAAACTGGCACCCAGTCCAGAACAACATAGCGCTCTTCTTGAGACGATGCACGCCTTTAATGCAGGAGCCAACTATGTGGCTGAGGTTGCATTTGCCGAACAGATGGCAAACAAGGTAGAGTTGCAAAAGCTGGTGTATGGGGAACTGCGTACGACGTACAAGTTGCCATCTCAGTTGGCTATTCGCTGCATCAGCAAGACGAGTGAAGCCTACAAGCGGGATAAGAGCATCAAGCCGACGTTTCGGCCTGAAGGCGCTATCATCTATGATGAGCGAGTGATGAGTTTCAAGGGACTCACTATCGTCTCCCTGCTGACTCTCTCTGGGCGCGTGTTGATTGCCTTCCGTATCGGTGATTACCAGCAATCGCGACTCGATAGCATCAAGGGACAAGCTGATCTGCTCTATCGCCAGGGAACGTGGTACTTGGCTGTGACCTTGGATGTTCCTGAACCCACTGCTGATGAACCCCTAGGAACGCTCGGAGTCGATTTGGGCATTCTCAATCTGGCCACCGATTCGACGGGCGAGTCCTTCAGCGGTGCGCAAGTCGAGCACGTTCGCAAGCGTCATGCAGCCTTGCGCCAACGCCTACAAAAGCGTGGCACCAAGTCCGCTAAGCGACATCTCAAGAAATTGTCCGGCAAAGAAGCCAGGTTTCGCAAGAACACGAATCATGTCATCTCCAAACGCATTGTTCAAAAGGCCAAAGCCACGGGACAAGGACTAGCGATTGAAGACTTAAGGCACATCCGTACTCGTACGGAAGCACGGTTAAGGAAGTCTCAGCGTTCGCGCCATTCCTCTTGGGCTTTTGCACAATTGCGTGAATTCCTCTCCTACAAGGCTGCTTTGGCAGGAGTGCCGTTGCATACGGTTGATCCTTCCTACACCTCTCGCACCTGTTCGGTGCCATCCTGCGGGCATTGCGAGAAAGCCAACCGCAAGAGCCAAGCAGAGTTTGTCTGTCGTAAGTGTGGCCAGATGATGAACGCTGATCATAACGCCGCCATCAATATCTCTCGGGCCGCCGTCAAGCGGCCTATTGTCTCGCCCGGTAGTCGATCTGGATATAATCAGGTCGGCGCGTAAAGGCAGGGACAAGCCGCCGTGGACTCACGCCCGTGCGGTTCTTGACCGAAGACATTCCCGTCGCAGACTGGGCACCACGCGGCTCACGGGAGTCCGTAACCAATATCGTTGCCCAGCTTCAGCACTACCCCACAGTTCCCGCCGTCCTTTTAGGCAACCATGGCCTGCTAGCCTTCAGTCGTGACCCGCTCTCAACAGCCCGACTGATCATCATCATGGAAGAGGCATGCACTTGACCGCGAGTACAGGCACATGCAGCAGTTCCGCTCTGCACGATAAGGATAGAGCCGTTACTTCTCCAAAACGTACGTCCCAGGAGCTGGCGTGATGGGCGGGTGCGCTGAGCTGCCCATGGGTGGTGGCGCTACCTGCTCACCGGAGCGAGGCTTCAGCCACTCCACCCAGTCGCCCCACCAGCTTCCTTTGTGGCTCTGAGCGCTCTCAAACCACTGATCAGCATTCTTCACAGGCTTGTCGTTCGTCCAGTAGCCTCGCCCCTTGCTGGGTGGGCTGATGATGCCCGCAATATGGCCACTACCGCCTAGCACAAAGCGCACCTGGCCGCCGCTCAGTTGCGAGATACGCCAGGCCGACTTCCAGGGCACGATATGGTCTTGTTCCGCGCCAACCGCATAAATGTCCTGGCGAATCTTGCCCAGGTCAATGGGCACACCCTTCAGCACAATCTTATTAGGCTTGATCAGATTGTTCTCCAGGTAGGTATTGCGCAAGTAGAACGAGTGAGCCGCGCGAGCCATGCGTGTACCGTCTGCGTTCCAGTAAAGCAAATCGAAGGCCGGGGGCTCCTTGCCCAACAAGTAGTTGTTCACCACGTTGCTCCAGATCAAATCGTTGGCACGCAGCATGTTGAACATCGTCGCCATCGAACGGCTATCCAGATAGCCACGCTCCATCATTTGCCCCTCGACATAACTCACCTGCGGCTCATCAATGAAGACCGAGGTATCGCCCACCTCAGTGAAATCTTGCAGAGAGACGAAGAAGGTGGCAGAATTGACCGTCTCGTCCTTTTTGGCCGCGAGATAGGGCAGCGCCATAGAAAGTAGCGTGCCACCGATGCAGTAGCCAATGGCATTGACCTTCGGCGAGCCGGTAATCTCTTTAATGGCATTGAGCGCGTTGAGCGGCCCCAACGTGAGATAGTCGTCGAAGGTGGTCTCTTCCATGGAGGCATCCGGGTTTTTCCAACTGATGACAAAGACAGTAAAGCCGGAATCCACCAGGTACTTGATGAGGCTATTCTGGGGCTGCATGTCCAGGATGTAGTATTTGTTAATCCAGGGTGGAATGAAGAGCAGGGGGAAGGCGTAGACCTTCTCGGTTGTTGGTGTATACTGGATCAGTTCGATCAGCTTATTGCGGTAAATCACCTGGCCGGGCGTCAAGGCCAGGTTGCGTCCTGGCCTGAACGCATCGGTGTCGGTCATCTTGATATCCCCGCGTTGCATGTCGCGCAACAGATGCTCCGTGCCACGTACCAGGTTCTGACCACCGCTCTGAATCGTCTCGTGGATCACCTGGGGATTGGTGAAGGCCAGATTGGATGGACTAATGGCATCCAGGAATTGGCGCAGGTAGAAGGTCAGCTTGCGTTGCTGATGCTCATCCAGCCCCTCGACCTCTGAGGCGGTCTTGAGCAAGGTCGTGGCGGCGAGCAGGTAGCTTTGTTTGAGGGCGTCGAAGACAGGGTTCTGCTGCCAGTCGGGTGCGCTGAAGCGTTTGTCGCCTTTTTCAGGCGAGACGGTCGGCTCGACATCCTTGCTTTGTCCCCAGAATTTGAGGGCTGCCCCCGTCATCATTTGCGTGTAGCTCTGGACGAAGTCAGCATAGTTGGCCCAGGCCTGGGCCGGGTTACGCATCGCATCAAGCCAAATCTGCTGAAAGGCATGAGTCACTTCAGCAGGATCAATGGGTAGTAGTTTGCTGTACGGATTGGCCTGCCAGAGTTGGTCAATCAGAGTCATCCAGGGGTCTTTCCCGCCCTCGCGTGTCTGCTCGGCGGTCATCTGGAGAGCCGGATTGATCTTCATGGTGCTCTCAATGAGCTTGCTCCAAGCGTCGATGGGACTCTGCCCAGTAGATAGTACATCTGCCATAGTGATAGCTCCTTTTATGGAACGAATGTCACAACACTCCATTTCTTTCTGTCAGGGCCGCCTGGATACGCCCAAGTAATGGTACCACTTGTTTCTTGCGTGAGACAAGGTCTTCTACAATGACGGTATGTCCATCTGCCTCTAGCGGAACTCCCAGCACCTTCGCCACTGCACGTTCCCCGCCCCAGATCAATAAATGACAACGCATATTGATGATATCGACAATCATGAACAAAAACGAGCTGTAGCCCCGCTCTTGCGTCAGCCGCCGCATAGTGGCGAGCAATTCGGGGATGCGTTTCTCGATGGTGGCCGGGCTGGCTGTCTCGACTGTACCAATAGCGATCTTGGTGTCACTTACCGTGAACTCTTTGAAGTCGGAGGTAAGCAATACCTCGGCGGGGCGTTCGTTGAGATCGGCAGCGGCGGCGGCGAAGAGTTCTTGCCCGAATTGCTCGATATCTTCGCCCGTGATCTGTGCCAGTTCGGCGGCGGTCCGCTCGTCACGTGGAGTGCAGGTGGGCGAACGCAGAATCAAGGTATCGTAGAGCAAGCCTGCCAGCAACAGCCCGGCTGCTTCGCGAGGGATGGCAATGCCTGCTTCGTGGTAGAGCCCGGCGATGATGGTGCCGGTGCAGCCAACGGGATCGGCTCGAAACATGATGGGCTTATTTGTGTGCACATCGGCGATACGATGATGGTCGATGATACCAAGCACTTCAGCCTCTTCAATACCATCTACTGCCTGTGACCATTCGTTATGATCCACCAGAACGACACGTTTGGGGCGTGCATTGATCAGATCGGTGCGCGAGAGATAGCCCACCAGCTTGCCATCATTATCCACCACAGGCAGGGAACGACGGCGTGCCAGCTTGCCCTGCACCTCGCTCATCTGATCCTGGGGGTGGCAGGAATCAAACTCGCGGTACATAACATCCTGTGTGCTGATACTCAGATTTATCAGGCGCACTGCGGTAAAGGTGTGATGTGGGGTGCTAATGACCAGCACGCCCTGCTTGCGTGCCGCTGCTAATGTCCGTTCGGAGACCAGCAGATCGCCAGTAACCACCAGTGCGGCAGCGCCGCGTTCAATCGCTTTGAGTTGAGCATCCTCGCGGTCGCCTAGCAGCACCAGGCAACCTGGCTCGACGTATTCGGCCATCGTCTCGGCTTGCATGGCTCCGACGAGGACACGATTCCCCAGCTTGCGCCGACCCTCTACCAGGACGTGACCCTTCAGGACACGTACCAGGTTATCTCGCTGTAACGGAATGCGGTTGACCGACTGAGGGTCGAGGTCCTTGAAAAACAGTTTGGAGAAATCTTCAACGGAGATAATACCGCACACTTTGTTTTCGGCGTCCACTACCGGCATTGAACGGCGATTATACTCCTGCAGCAGTTGCCCGACTTCCAGCAACGGTTGGTCGACGCGGCCAGAGGTCACGCCGCGTCGCATCACATCGCGTACCTGCAGGTACACGTCGTCTATGGCTTCTGGCGGGGAGACCTGAAAGCGCTCAAGTGCGAAGCGTATCTCCGGCTTCAGATCGCCATTGCGAGCTGCGATTGCCTCTTCTTCGCCTTGCAGTTGTAACAGGCGGGCATAGGCATATGCCGAGGCAACGGAATCCATGTCGGAGTTTTTATGTCCAATTATGTAGATCGATCCTGGCATGTTTTCTCCTTTTTTGGCATCCTGTATCACCTGTCCGATGGCCTCTACACTGGTGTGAGCAATTTTCTGTGTTCAGATGCATGCACTTTGATTCACTCTCCTTTATCGGTGTAGCTGTCAACTTGGACTGCGGCGAGTGGGCTTTGTGACGACTGCCATGTCTATAGTACTCTTCTTTTTGGTAAGAAGCAAGATCGTTGCCGCAGTTTATACTTCCCCAGCAACCTCTACTTGCTTGTAGCCCTATAGTACTGTGACGTTATCATCTTTACCATCGAAACGTAGGAATATTGTGTGTGCGGAATGGCGTGTCAGGTGATGAGACAGGAAATTCTACATAATAGAGGCATCAGCGTTTTCAACCTGAAGGGGGAACAGGCAAGACAATCTCACGTGCCACTCGCTCAGGTAGGCATTGAAAAACAGGAGGCTCACCGTTATGCATAAAGCACCCAGGCAGCATTCACCTATCCGTCGTCTTACAATCCTATACATCTGTGCGCTTAGCTCAATTGCTCTGTTGGCGATACTCGGCCAGATTGGGATCCAATTCGCTATTCAGCAGCAGGGGAGCGACGCACTGGTAATCAACGTGGCTGGACGCCAGAGGATGCTCAGCCAGAAAATAAGCAAGGCAGCACTTATTATTGAGTTCACCACTGATCCTGCGATGCGCAAGGCGCATGTAGAAGAACTCCAGCAAGCCGTGGCACTATGGCAAAGCTCCCAAGAAGACTTGCAGCAGGGAAATGCCCAACTGGGCCTTCCCGGCAACAATAGTGACGCGGTGAAACAGCTGTTCAGTGTGATTGAGCCGAATTATCGAGCAATGTTGGGGGCTGCTCAGAACATCCTCTCAACGGCTAGTCAAGAGCAACCAGGCGTGAACCAACGCCTCACTACTATTGAGCCGTTCGTGCAAACGATTCTCGACCAGGAGTCAGGTTTCCTGGTGGGAATGAACCAAATTGTTTCACAGTACCAAACGGAGGCAGAGGGTCGCGTTACCACTCTCAGAACAATTGAACTCATCTTGCTGGGGATTACGCTGATCGTCTTGTCTTTAGAAGGGTCGTTCGTGTTCCGGCCCGCAGCCCACCAACTAAACCAGACGATAGCAGAGATCATTGCGCTTGAGCGTTCCAACGCCGAACAGAAGCATCAGCTCGAAACAGGCATCCAGTTGATCTTGCAAACGCATGTGAGAACAGCCAATGGAGACTTCAGTGCTCGTGCTCCTTTGGCGCAGGATCATATTTTGTGGCAAATTGCTTACTCACTCAATAACTTGCTCGCTCGCATCCAACGTTTGAGCTACGCTGAGACTGAACTCCATCAGACGAAGTTGAAGGCAACGCGGGTAGTAGCATCACTGCAGGCCCAGGCGAATTTTGTCCAGGGCGAGCTTCGGGCGATTCAGACAGAAACAGAACACCTGGTTGAAGCTCTGCACGAGGCCAAAGAGAACGATCGTCCCATTTATGCTCCACCGAGTCGCACCCTGCTGAGGCCACTTTATGGGGAACTGAGTGGGAACTATCTTCAACCGGCTTTACCCATCAGCCAAAGGGAGATCTCGCTCGACTGAGTAAGGAATACTGTATTTCATCAGAAAAGTCAGGAGAGGACAACACAGGTGCTACAGCCAGCTATTCTTCTACCTCAATTAGAACATCTCTCAAGTGCCCAAACAGAGATCCAAGAGCAACACGGCACTTGCTTACCGGAGCAGGAACAGATTTTGGCGGAAGCGCACGCGTACTTGCATCTGCTCCAGCAAGAATGCGGACCATCCAGCGTGCATCCAGAGCGGTTTGCACAGATCCAAACACAGATCGAACGTAGCGGAACCTATGAGCACACATCTGAAGAGCTAGTGTACGGAGCAAAGGTGGCCTGGCGCAATAATACCCACTGCATCGGACGGCTCCATTGGAAATCTCTCGTGGTGCGCGATATGCGTCACCTCTCGCAGGCCCAGGACGTCTTCGAGGCCATCATTGAGCACATCCGTGCTGCCACGAACGGGGGAAAAATTAGGCCGATGATCACCATTTTTGCTCCCCAAAAGCCACAGCAGTCGGGGATACGCATTTGGAATCCCCAGTACATTCGCTACGCCGGCTATCGGCAGGCCGATGGCTCCATCATTGGTGACCCGCTCCATGTCGAACTGACCGAAGCGATCCGTCGACTGGGTTGGAAAGGTGGAAAAGGGACGCCTTTCGATGTCCTTCCCCTGGTCATCCAGATGCCGGACCAGCCTCCCAAGGTGTTTGAACTGCCAGATGAAGCTGTTCTTGAGGTTCCCCTAAGTCATCCGATCTACCCCTGGTTCGCCGAGTTGGGACTCAGGTGGCATGCTCTTCCGGCCATCTCCAATATGCGCATGGAGATCGGCGGAATTTCCTATACCGCTGCCCCTTTTAATGGCTGGTACATGGGTGCCGAGATTGGAGCGCGCAACCTGGGAGATGTCGATCGCTACAATCTGCTCCCCGTGCTCGCTCAGCAACTGGGACTGGACACGCGCTCCGACCGCTCGCTCTGGAAAGATCAAGCGCTGGTCGAATTGAACCGAGCCGTCCTGCACTCGTTTGCAAAGCAGGGAGTCAGCATAGTAGACCACCATACTGCTACCCGACAATTTATCCGTCACGAGGAGTTGGAAAAACAAGCTGGACGGACGGTGCCAGCGCATTGGGCCTGGATCGTACCACCGATTTCCGGCTCAGCCACTCCCGTCTTCCACGTTACCCACTATAGGAATACCAAACTCAGACCAAACTTTTTTTATCAGCCAGCTCCCTGGCTGGGGCCACTTCAAGGGTCCGGCTGTCCGGTGTAGGGATATGAGATAGTAGCATGCCAGGGTGTTGCTCCAGAAGGATGTTTTTTCTGCACGGCGTCTGTCGTCTACCTTTAGTAGACGCGTCAGAAAGGAATGTGGCGTGACACCCTGCATGCGTATGCGGCTTTTCTGGGTGATGCCGCATCGTTCAGCTATCTTTAAACGTGCGCTTTTCAGTGCTATTAGTAGTGCTATCAGCATCGGAATAATGGCAACTGCTGGTGTTCTAACCCACTCACATTTTGTGTTCCCCTCGCTCGGTCCCACAGCCTTTCTCTTTTTCACCACACCAACAGCGCCAAGTGCCTCTCCCCGCAATACGCTCATTGGGCATACTATTGGTGTATGCATGGGATATCTCTGTCTTATGGTGACTGGTTTAGCACTGACGGGGCCAGCGCTTGCCACTGACATGAAATGGCGACTTGTTATTGCTGCTGGGCTCTCACTAGGACTCACTACCGGATTGATGGTGCTGATGCATGTTGATCACCCACCGGCGGCAGCAACAACGCTGCTTGTCTCCCTGAACATCATCTCAAGACCCTGGCAACTTGTTGTACTCATGGTTGCTGTTGGGCTACTGACACTTCAGGCCATTGTCATCAATCGTCTTGTGGGTATCTCTTATCCTCTGTGGAGTGCACTTCCCATGATAGAGCAGATTACTATCAGAGAAAAGGCCGTTCGTCTCAACGGTTCTAGAAGAGCCAGGAAGAGAGGACGCCACAGGAAAAAGGTTAACAGGAAACGTTGATGCTAGAACCTCGAAAGTGTTGGTGAACTTTGCAGGCGGGTGAAAAATCGACGAGCAACATACTGGTCAACGTTCTTCCCGACACGCACGAGCAGAATGTTGCCAGGCTCCATGCTAATATTGGGTTCAGTCGTCGAAGATTCCACGAAACCCTGCGATGCAAATAGCCGTGAGATCAGTTGGCGATAGTGACCGATGGAGAGGCCGAGCCCTTCAGTATCCCAATGCCATGATAGCCCCATAGCGAAGAAGATCATATCTTCCAGTGCATCTAGCTCAAGGGCAAAAGCTAGCAAATGACGTGCCAGACCCCCCCCGCGCCAATTCGAGCTGACCTCAATAGTCACCTCATAGACATTCTGGAAACCTTCCCACCAGTCATCACCAGGAGCCAACGTCACTTCACCAACAATTTCCCCCGCAGGCGTGTGTGCCAGGGCCAGTTCACAGTCTGGACTCTTCGCGATGCTCAGGAGGAGTTGGTGCTCGCGCTCGGGAGAGCGGGTAAATGCGTGCAGTCCACTATCAGCTTTCAAACGCTCGACGAGTGATGGTGGACAAAAGTCGCGCAGCAAGAGCGGTCCTTTTTTCGTCTCAAGTGTCCTGGTGCGTGAGGAGGGAGCGCTGCCGCTGGGGTGTAGCAGGTCAAAGAGTCCTGCCATCGGCGATTGGCGTCGGGCGGAAGGAAAGACATGGCGCACCACCGATGGCACTATCAGTTGACGCACGAGTGCCACTGTCTGCCGGTTCGTCTGGCTAATCGACAAGCGGCGTGGCTGCGCGCGAAAATCCTCTGCCCGATCCTGAAAGGTAGTCGGGAAATTCGCAACAGAGGCTTCCTTGCCCATGGCCTGCTCGGCTGCTAACTCCTGCTCCTCCGCTGCAAGCCAGGCAGGACGCCAGCGCTTCACCCATTCCTCGGGTAAGTGTTCAGGAAGTGCTTGCCCTGACATCTCGGCCCACACCATGCTCCAGCCACGGGGTACGACGCGGTATGGGTCATAACCTCCGCTCCCCAGAGCCAGCCAGCGTCCCTGACAATACATCTGCGCCAGCTGGTGTACTAATTTCACCTGTGCCTCCATGCTGCGCAAGGTCAATTCCAGATGGGTCAAAGGGTCCCAGGCATGCGTATCACATCCATGTGCGCTGATAATGACGTCGGGAGCAAAAGATAGAGCGAGGGGGGGAAGCAGCGCCTGAATGATCTCAATATAGGAATCATCCTCGGTAAATGCTTCCAGGGGAACATTGACGGAGTAACCGCGACCTGATCCTTCGCCCAGTTCAAGCACATCGCCCGTCCCTGGGAAGAGGTAGCGCCCGGTTTCATGGAATGAGACCGTCATGACGCGTGGGTCATCGTAAAAGGAACGCTGCACGCCGTCGCCGTGATGTGCGTCAAAGTCAATATAGAGAACCTTCGCTTCCGAGCCACGTAGCATGTGGGCAATGGCAACAGAAATATCGTTGTAGATACAAAAACCGGAGGCACGTCCCGCCCAGGCATGATGCAACCCACCGGCAGGATGAAATATGCACAGTGGCCGTTCATCTTGCGTGGCAAACGTTCCACCCTCCGATAGGCCCATAATGGCACTCAGCCCCACGAGAGTGCCACCCACAATGCGAGCTGTCACTTCGTGCATGCCTTGCATCGCTGGCGTATCCCCCTCGCCAAAACCATATTTCAAGGCAAGAAGTTCACGTTTTTCATGTTCTTCCTTACTCGCTGTTCTTGCCTCGCTAATGCTGAGCTGTTGTACGGCAGCAATGTAATCAGGCGTATGTATCAGGCCTAATTCCTCTATGCTAGCAGCACGTACGGGTAATCGTGGCTCGTTGCTGCTCTGCCATAATCCGCTACGCTCTAAGAGCTCCATCAGAGCAGCCAGACGACCTGTTTGCATGGGATGCTCTGGGCCAAAGTCATAAGCCAGTTCTTTGGGATCATAGATGAGGTATGCTCTGGCGGATGTCTTAGGCATGTGCCTCTCCTACCGATAGAGGGTCTGCAAATGTATACTGGATGTTCGCTTTCTGCAAACGCACCAGCAGAGGTGTGGGGTTAATCGTCCCCAGACGCACCGTCGCGACACGCGGGACATTCCCCTCCATCGGTGCCGCGAGAATACTGCGCACCGGGATGTGCAGTTCCGCTGCCAGCAGCAGTGTCTGTGTCAGCGGAGCCAGATTCCCCGCGGGCAGAGGCAGGATCAACTGCATCCCTGGTTCAAAAGCACCTAATAAGCGAGCCAGTGCCTTGAGAAGGTCACTGCGTGTAAGCAAGCCAACCAGTATTGGCCGCGTTTCGCGTTCTGCACTGTCCGTCATTTGCTCGTATTCCACCACCGGTAAGTAGTTCAAGCCACGCTCGACAAGGAGTTGTGCTGCTGCTGCCACGTCTGTCGTGGGAGTAACGCGAATGCTGGCGTGATGCATCACTTCCGCAACGCTTCGCTCCTGCCACGGCTGATGCACGCTAGCAGGGCTCTCGCTGGGCTCTTCGGCAGGCCCTGGCGTTCCGACGGTAGCTGCCAGGTCTATATCTTGCGACGTGACCAGGCCTTCTAACAAGAGCGACGCTTTTTGCGTTCCTTCTGTACGTAAAGCCCGTACCACGGGCAGATGATGAAATTGGTATTGCCGTAACAGGTTGGCTGCGTGACTCAAAGTGTCATCGGGCGCAACTGTCACCAGTCTGGTCATCATTACTTCGCTGACAATCATATCCAACTCCGTATCGAGGCTGTGGGCCTCGTTCCGCACCACTCCATAAGCGTCAAATTAACGATTCTCTGATGAGAGCGCGGGCAACCTATCCCCAGATAAGGTACCTTGTCTAGCTCTGTCCCCGACACAATTCGGAGCCGTCTTGCACCTGGCTGAGAGCCCCCCAGGCTCTCAGCCAGGCCGCTCTCTCCCAGACACTTTTTGGGGCCACCGGACCTGGCAATTCGCTCCCCCCTACCCTACAACAGCTACACGGGGGTCGTTACCGTTCCACGATCATGGCCACGCCCTGGCCGCCACCGATACACAAAGTCGCCAGGCCGTAGTGGGCCTGTCGTCGCTGCATTTCATGGAGCAGCGTGACCAGAACGCGTGTACCGCTGGCACCAATCGGGTGTCCCAATGCAATTGCACCACCGTTCACATTGAGCTTCGAGCGGTCGAACCCGAGTTCTTTGCCCACCGCCACCGACTGAGCGGCAAAGGCCTCGTTGGCCTCGACCAGGTCAATATCCGCCAGCTTCAGCCCAGCCTTTTGCAGCGCAAGCCGAGAGGAGGGCACTGGACCCATACCCATAATGCGCGGATCGACGCCTGCCGAGGCATAGCTACGAATCGTGGCCATTGGCTTCAAACCAAGCTGCTCGGCCTTCCTACGACTCATCACCACCACTGCCGCGCCGCCGTCGTTGAGCCCGGAGGAGTTGCCGGCTGTAACCATGCCTCCTTGCGACTTGAAGGCGGGGCGCAGCTTGGCAAGCCCCTCTGCTGTGGTATCAGCTCGTGGCTGCTGGTCCTGCTCGAAGAGGGTCGTCCCCTTTCTGCCCGGCACCTCTACGGGCACAATTTCGCTACGGAACACTCCGTTTGCGATCGCTTGAGTTGCTCTCTGCTGGCTTTGCAGTGCAAACTGATCCAGTTCTTCCCGGTTCAACTTGTACTCTGAGCAGATATTTTCCGCCGTGACGCCCATATGACAGCTATTAAAAGCGTCCCATAAGCCATCCCGTATCATCTCATCGACCAGTTGACCATCATTCATACGATAGCCAAAGCGAGCCTTCTCCAACAGATAGGGTGCACGACTCATACTCTCCATCCCACCGGCAACGATGATCTCCGCGTCGCCCAGCTTGATGGCTTGTGCTGCCAGCATTACAGTTTTCAGGCCGCTGCCACAGACTTTGTTAATCGTCATTGCGGGAACGCTCACAGGCAACCTGGCATTGATGGCCGCCTGGCGAGCCGGATTCTGGCCCAGTCCGGCCTGCAGCACGCTCTAATGCTGCCCGAATACAAATTTCGCCTAACTTCACCGCTGGCACTTCTGTCAATCCGCCACCATACGTGCCTATCGCAGTACGCACTGCACTCACAATAACCGCGTCTTGCAACTCTGGCATGATTCTTGCTCCTCTGCTAGGAATGACTGACCTGGGATACCCGCCGGGGCATCCCTATCCTAATTCTGTCAAACTCGTCGAACACTGTATAGAAATGGACATATTCGCCCCCGTAGGCTCAAGAGGCATTACCTGTCCCTCCAGACAGGGTCCCTTTGCGGTCGCCCTGTAGGTTCCCCTGTCCGGAGGAACACATATACCGTTACGCGTCCAGCGTGGTCAGGTCGCCTACGGGCTCGCCGAGCTCCCGTGCTCGGACGACGCGCCGCATAATTTTGCCGGAGCGCGTCTTGGGCAGGCTCGGTACAAAATCCAACTCGTCGGGTGTGGCGAGTGGACCAACAACCGCACGCACATGCTGTTTCAGTTCTTTTGCCAGCTCGTCAGAAGGATTAACGCCGTTCTTGAGGATCACAAAGACCTTGACGCGCTCACCTTTGATCTCACCTGGCTTGCCAATGGCCGCTGCTTCTGCAACTGCCGGATGGCTGACTAAGCTGGACTCGATTTCCATCGAACCCAGGCGATGACCACTGACTTTGATCACATCGTCCACGCGCCCCTGAATACGAATATAGCCGTCGGTGTCCATCGTCGCTGCATCACCGGCAAAGTACACATTCTCGATGGTGTTCCAGTAGGTTTCGTAACGGGCTGGATCACCGAAAATGGTACGCATCTGGGCAGGCCAGGGATGGCGGATAATCAAGAAACCGCCTTTGCCTGGGCCAACGCTGTTGCCGCGGCTGTCAACCACATCAGCATCAACCGTAGGCAGTGGGCGAGTTGCGCTGCCCGGCTTGAGCGGCAGGATAACAGTTGGGCTAATCTCGATAGTGCCCGTCTCCGTCTGCCACCAGGTGTCCATGATCGGCAGTTCGTTACGCCCGATGTTCTTGCGGTACCACATCCAGGCTTCGGGGTTGATCGGCTCACCCACTGTGCCAAGTATGCGCAGGCTCGAGAGATCATGCCTGACCGGCCATTCCTCGCCAAAGCGCATCAGGCTGCGAATAGCGGTCGGGGCTGTGTAGATGATCGTCACCTTGTACTTCTCGACCACGCTCCAGAACCTGTCGGGAGCAGGGTAGGTTGGAATGCCCTCGAACAGTACGCCGGTCGCGCCGTTCATCAGTGGGCCGTAAACGATGTAGCTATGGCCGGTGACCCAACCTATATCGGCGGTGCACCAGTATACATCACTTGGTTTGATGTCAAACACGAATTTGGTAGTAGCATAGACACCTACGGAGTAGCCACCCTGGACGTGTACAACCCCCTTTGGCTTGCCTGTGCTGCCGCTGGTGTAGAGGATGTAGAGCATGTCCTCGCCGTCCACCGGTTCGCAGGGGACAACTGTATCGGCAGGAACATCTTTCAGCAGGTCGTCCAAATAGATGTCACGCCCTTGCGTCATGGGTACTTCTTTCCCCGTGCGTTTGACGACAATCGTCTTTTCAATCGTGGGTGTTTCAGTCAAAGCATCGTCGGCGATGTGCTTGAGTTCGATGATTTTGCCACCACGAATGCTGCCGTCGGCAGTGATGAGTACCTTGGCCTGGCAGTCAACGATGCGTTCGCGCAGGGCAGTAGCTGCAAAGCCGCCAAACACCACCATATGCGGCGCTCCCAGGCGAGCGCATGCTAACATAGCTGCCACCAGTTCGGGGATCATGGGCATATAAATCGCTACACGGTCGCCCTTCTTCACCCCCAGGTTTTGCAGAGCCTTCGCCATCCTGTTCGTCATGACATAGAGGTCTTCATAGGTGATCGTGCGTGACGTGCCATCATCGCCTTCCCAGTAGTAGGCGACCTTGGAACGCGTGGGCGTTTGCATATGCCGGTCCAGGCAGTTATACGCTGCGTTGAACTGTCCGCCCACAAACCATCTGAAGAAGGGCTTGTTGGTCCACTCAAAGGTCGTGTGCCAGGGGGTAAACCAGTCCAGTTCCTTGGCCTGATCGTCCCAGAACTCAAATTGATGCGCCACCGACCACTTATAAAAGTCCTCGTAATTATCGAAGCCCTTGGACTTTATGTAGGCCGTAATGTTGGCATTCTGCACGACATCGGGCGATGGGGTGAAAACTCGGTTTTCGATCAGGACGCTGTCGGTGTGTTCGAAAGAAAGGTTGGTACTCATACCTGATGATTCTCCTGAAAAAGTCAACTACGACTACTAGAAGAACGACCATTACATGTAAATGCCGCCGTTGATATTGAGGGTCTGACCGGTGATATAATCACCATCCACAATTAGGTACCGGACCGAGCGAGCGATTTCCTGGGGCTTGCCGGTTCGACCGAGTGGGATGCGCTTCAGAATTGCTTCCTTCGCCTTCTCCGGAATATTGGCGAACATTTCCGTCTCTATAAAGCCAGGGCAAATTGCGTTGACCGTTACGTTATAGCGGGCCAGCTCCAACGCCGCCGTCTTGGTGAAGCCAATAATCCCTGACTTGGCCGCTGAATAGTTGGCTTGCCCAAAATTGCCGGCTTGCCCGACAAAGGAGCTAATGTTAATGATCTTGCCGCCGTTCTGATTCATGAAATAGGACAGGGCAGCTTTGACCGTGTAGAAGTAGCTGTTCAGGTCCACTTGGATGACCGTGTCCCAGTCTTCCGCGGACATATTCTTCAGCGAGCGATCGATGTTGATCCCCGCATTATTGACCAGCACGTCTATGCGGCCAAACTGCTTGACAGTCTCCTCAATGAGGTTGGTAGCCTCGGCTGCATGCGATACGTCCGCCTGAATCGCTACTGCCTGGGGGGACCCGCTGTTCCTGAGCTTGGCGACGAGTTCGTCTGCTGGCCCCTTGCTGCGGGAGTAGTTGACGACGATCTTTGCTCCACCTTGTCCCAGTTCCTCTGCTATCGCTCGCCCGATGCCTCTGCCTGCACCTGTGACGACGACAACAGCGCCTTGCAATGTTGCCACGGGATAACTCCTTTCTTGTGTCCAATAGGGAATCGTACGTTGGGCCATGTTTCCTACAAAGGTCTGTGCTTCGTCTACCAGAGAAATCTCAGTGGGCGTAGCCTGAATAAAATGGTACAAGATACGTCTGCGAATGTCAATGCGAATTTTCAGGCAGTGGATAGACTCTACCTTGAGCATCAGACATCCGCAGTGGTAGTAATCTCACCAATTATTGAGAGCGCAGTGCCAACCAATTGTGTATCTTGGGCCAGAGGCGTTTCTTGGCGTCTACACCCGTCAGCAGACCAACGTGCCCGGCATCGAGGACGAAAAATTCCTTATCCTGGCTGCTGATATGGCTCATCGTGGCTTCGGCCTGAGGGAGCGTGCAGATGTGGTCCTTTTTGCCTGCGATATTCAGCACGGGGCACGTGATATTCGCCAGGTCTACTCGACGCCCGCGCAGCTTAATCTCGCCTTTCACCAGTTTGTTCTGCTGGTAAAAATCGCGGATCCACTGCCGGAATGCCTCACCGGCGAAGGGGACACCGTCGTTCACCCACTTGCTCATCGCCAGCCAGGTGTCCATAGACTTGTCGTGTAGAATGCGGTCCCACATCGTGACATAGGAGCCGACGTAGTTGGTAACAGGTTTGACCATCCGGTTGCCTGTATCAATGAGCTCGCCTGGCACGTTGCCGAATGCCTCGACAATCAGATCAGGGTTAAAGTACTTCTCGTTGGTCCATACTCCATAGAGTCCCATCTCATCTGGCGCGAAGTCGGTGGGTGTGGTGATCAGGATCAAATTTCTCAGCGGTTTACCTGGAAAGAGGGATGCGTACATCGCGCTCATCGTTCCGCCCATACAGTACCCTATCAACGTGAACTCTTCGGCGTGAGATGCTCTAAGAACCTTCTTGACGGCGCGGGGAATGTAGTCCAATACATAGTGTTCAAATGAGATGTTTTTATCCTCGTCGCCAGGGGTACCCCAGTCGAGCATATACACATCAAATCCCTGACCTACCAGGTATTCCACAAAGCTATTACCCGGCATCAGGTCCAGTACATAGGGTCGGTTGATCAGCGCATAGATCAGCAGAACAGGGATCGTGTAGCGTTTCTCGACCGTGGGTTCATAGTGATAGAGTTTAGCCTTGTTCTTGGTCCAGATCACCTCCTTGGGCGTTTGACCCGTCTGGGCCCGAGCCCCTTCTATGATGATCTGCATACCCGTTCTGTACTTCTTGAGGGCGGCTTCGATATCCTCCGGTACAGATGGTAGAGCATGTTCGTTGGCCATGTGGTCCTCCTGGTTTGCTTCTTTGCATTGTCTCTAGTCAACTGATTCGGTTCTCTATGTTCAAGCTCCGCCCACCCTTGGGGGAGGCATAGAGCGAGGTCTATACGCTTTCACCTTCCTGATTCACATTTTTCCTGGCTGTCTTACGACGTGCTACCGTCGTCGGCTTGGTAGCTTCTGGATACTCTTGGGCTTCGAGTTTCCCGAGTGCTGCAAGAATTTGATCCAGCTTGCTCTCTACGTGGTCCAGCCGTTTTGCCAGGTCCTCTACAGCCTCAATCTTCTTAAGTGCCGTGGGGACTGTATCCAGCTTGCTCTCGACTCGCCCCAGGCGTCCTGCGAGATCTGTTACCGTCTCATTTGTTGCCACATGGGCAATGCCATCCTCGAAATCCTCAAATGCGTCCTCTATACGGTCAACCTTCTCTTCCAGGGCAACAACAAGTCCTGCCACGCGGGCAACATCTGAGCGTGTGGGCAGTTGCAGATTCCTGAAGTACTCTTCGCTTGTACGATGGAATGTCCTGGTGAAGCTCGTGTAGCTCTCTAAGAACTGACCGACTGCCTCCATGAACTTCTCGGTTCCGAGAACGTCGCCTACTACCTTCGCCCATGCCTCGCTCGCGGTATCATACCATTGCTTAAAAAACGTGTATGGGTCCGCAGGGACGCTTTCTCCGGCCAGCATTTTTGCGCGGGCCTCTTCCATCGTCTCCAGCCAGTGGCTCGTCAGCCCTAATGGATCCATACCCATGGTGGCAACGTTTCGCCAGTTCTCTGTAGTCTCTACAAACCATTGCATCCACGCATCTTTGGTATTCATCATGCCCAAGGGGTTGGTCGGCATTTGCTCCTGGATCGCCTCCATACTCTTCAACCACGATCGGTAGAGGCCGTAGGGGTCGATGTACGTTTCTTTGCCCCCATCCAGCACATTCGACCAGACCTTAGAAGACGTATCGTACCACTGCTTCCATAGCCCCACCGGGTCCATAGGGTTTCGCGTATCTGCTCCGTCTAACATGTCAACCTCTCTTTCAGTAGCAGGGGCAGCCCCAAGAAAAAACGGTGCTAAAAGCCCGACTGGCTCCTAGTCTCCATCCTCATACTGACAAGATATCACAAAAAGCGCAAGGGCGGGATTGTCCTTTCGTTGCCGGGCTTGCAGTGCTTTGCAAGCGGCCCTTCTATGTGATTTCTGCTAGAATGTTGTACCAGCATCTATATGCATTTTACACTTAGATGCAAGGTTTGTCAAGGGTTTTCGATACTTTTTTGACGATATAGGGCTTCAGCCCGCCGCAAGCCACGCCATTTCAATGGCCGTGGTTAGGCGTCTTCGGCTTTAGCCCTTGCACGTTTGTGGCGAGTTACATAGTCACGCAACGCCGTGATAATTTCGCCATTGAGCGAACGGTCATGGGCACGTGCAATGGTTCGCATATCTTCCAATAGATCAACGACAATCCTGATGGAGTTCCGACTTGTTATAAAAGGGCGATCTTTCGCCAGATAGCGAGTAATCATATCATACTATACAATAAGTAAGAGGGCAAAG
>WNFT01000901.1_pt1 | contig 25129 bp, 25 predicted proteins | sample 5400191 | NCBI WGS metagenome assembly WNFT01 (sample SAMN13153359, study PRJNA577476) | soil metagenome | isolation source: 80 cm saprolite under Madrone tree | place: USA:California | collected 2016-06-14 | reverse complement strand
ATTCGATTATTTCGCCGAGCGGTTCCGAAATGGCGACACCCTGCTTCCCGAACACTGGAATTCGTAGCTCGATCCTAAGCTGGGAAGCGTTCCGGCGTCCGACCATCGCCCATGCCCGCATAGGCCCTTCAGGACGCAGCGCGAAAGAACATGATGCTCCAGCCGCCGCCCGGCCCGCGGCAGGCAAGTCCGTCACCACCGCTACGTGAGGTGCCGCGAATCTCCTCGCGGCTGAATTCCCGGCAGGCCCGGTTGTAGGAGGTTGTGAAGCTGCGGCCCAGGGTGATCTTCCCCTGGCCGACGCCCGGGCCGTCGTAGGTGAAGCTCTGTCCTGGCGCCGCCCCGCTGTCGAGCGATCCCTGCAGCGTCGCTTCATAATTGGCGGCAAGGGGATCCACGCCGGGTGCCTCGGCCGGGACATAGCCTCCGGAGAAGTCTCGGAACAGATAGCCGCCGGCAAGGCCGATTGCGAGGGCGGCAATGCTGGCAGCGAGCGGGAGCAGCCATCGTGAGGGGCTCCTGCGCGCCGTCGCATCGATTGCCGGGGCGGGCTTCGCCCGCGAGATTCCTCGGGCCGCCTTCACCAAATGCAGTGGCAGCGGTTCCCTCAGCGCGTCGAGAGAAACGCTTTTCGCGATTTGGGCGCTGACGCGCAGCTTGTAGACGATATCCCGCGCCGTCGCGTCATGGGCCAAAGCCGCTTCCACGGCTGCCATTTGATCCGCCGGCAACTCGCGGTCGACGAAGGCGACGAGGATCTCATTCGTCAACGAGATGCGATCTTCATTCATGAGCTACTCCGCGGACTTTCTCATCGCTTCCGACTGAATGGCTTCGACAGCCGCGCCTTGGGCTCGGCCATCATTTCGTAGAGGGTCAGCCGGGCACGCGATAGGCGGCTCATTACGGTCCCGATCGGAATACCGAGGACTTCGGCCGCTTCGCGGTAGGGCAGCTCTTCGATCGAAACCAGCACCAGCACCTCTCGCAGATCCACCGGCAGTTTCGCGATCGCACGGCGCGCCTGCGCCAATGCAATCTTGTCCTCGGTCAGGTTCACCGCATCGGCGCCCGGATAACTGGCGAGCTCGGCGGGATCGACGCCTTCTTCCCGATGGCTCCGTTGTCTCAAGCGGTCGATCCAGACGGTCTGCACAATGCGATACATCCAACTGTCGAAACGCGTGCCAAGCTCGAACTGATCGGCCCGTTCCAGGGCACGTTCGCAGGCCGACTGAACGAGGTCATCGCCTTCGTCAACCGAACCCGTGAGAGTACGGGCAAAACGCCTCAGCTTCGGCAACAACCCCAGGAGCTGGTTGCTGAACGCGACACTCGCACTCATCCCCGACAATCCATCGGTAAAGGGACAACGATCCTGCGGCTCGGATTATTCACTAAAATTAACCAACGAGCGAGAAGAGCCAACTGATTCAAATCTGTTCAATCGGTCGCATCTGCGACCTTTCGGTCCCATTGAGCCAAAATTGCCACTGAATAGGAGCATGGCCTCATCCGTTGTTCCCACATGCAGATGCAGATCTCGTGCCGTTGACGATTTCCTCGAACAGGTCGATCGACGATCGGCCTGACGACGGCAATTCCACCGGGTCCAGTTCGACCAGCCTCTAAGGAGAATAAGACATGATTGCGAAGACAATCGTTAAACTTGCCGCATCGACGACCGTCGTGGCCTTCCTGGCCGCGTTGCCCGTAACATTCGATGCGCAGCACCTTCTTTCCGCAAGCAATGCCGTCGCCGGTAACGGTCATGGCAATGGTGGCGGGAATGGGAACGGCGGGGGGAATGGGAACGGCGGGGCCAATGGCAACGCCGGCGGGAACAGCGGCGGCACGGCTGGCAGCAACAGTGCCGGCGGCAACGGGAACGTCCATCCCGACAATCATGGCGCGGTCGCCAGCGCGCTTGGCGCCCTCAACGCCGCCCACGCCTCGGCGACGGCATTTGCCAATGCATCGCCGAATTCACGCATCGGTAAGATAGGGGCCTACAAGAGTGCAGTGGCGGCGGCTGCAGCGGCCGCTGCGGCGGCGGTGGCAGCTGATCCGGCTGCGGTCGCGGCCGCGGCAGCGGTGACGGCGGCGAGCGACAAGCTCGCCACTGACCAGACGGCCCTTGATGCCGCCATTCAGGGGGGCGACCCGGCTACCATTGCTGCCGCCCAGGATACCGTCAACGCCGACAAAACGGCCTTGGCTACGGCCCAGGCGGACCAAGCAGCCGCAGATGCGGCGGCGATAGCGGCCGATCCGGCGGCAACGGCGGCAGCAGCGGCGGAGCAGGACGCGCTCAACGCGGCCGCGAACAAGACGCCCGTCAGTGCAGACACGCAAGCCGCATTGGATGGCTTGCTGGCCGGCAAATAGGCGGGTCTTAATACTTTAGCTACGCTTTGCGATTCGGGGCCGGCAACATGCCGGCCCCGTTTGCATGCAGGGCAATCGCATTTGGGTTCTCCGACCTCTCTGTTGCCGTCATTCCCGCGGAAGCGGGAATGACAGAGGAGAGAAAGGCAACAGTATCGCCAAATGCGATTGCCCTGCGTTTGCATGGGGCCATAGGTTTGGGCTAACTCTTCCCAAGTCGGTCGGCGCGCGGCTGAAATTGTAGACGCTCTAACTGCCGCGGCTGAATTCAACTGTCATTGGCGATTGCTGGGTATGGAGCGTCGCCGTCACCGGCGGTGTCTCGGCAATCACCTTGCCGCGACGCACCACCTGTAGCCTGGCCGGCCTTAGCCGCAAGGCCTCGATCGGGTCGGCGGCCTGCAGGACGACGAAATCCGCATGGCAACCCGGCGCCAGGCCATAACCGGGAAGATCCATCACCTTCGCGGCGTTGATCGTGACCGCTTCAAAGCAGCGGCGCATTTCGGCCATGCCCGTCATCTGCCCGACATGGAGCCCCATATGGGCGACCTCCAGCATGTCGTGGGATCCCAGGCTGTACCACGGGTCCATGACGCAATCATGGCCCATGGCGACGTTGATGCCCGCCGCCATCAACTCCTTCACCCGGGTCATGCCGCGGCGCTTGGGATACGTGTCGTGTCGGCCCTGGATGGTGATGTTGATCAGGGGATTGGCGACCACGTGCAACCCGGCGTCGCGCATCAGCGGGATAAGCTTGCTGACGTAGTAGTTGTCCATGGAATGCATGGATGTGAGATGAGAGCCGGTGACCCGGCCCTGCAGCCCCAGGCGCTCCGTCTCGCAGGCCAGAGTCTCCACATGGTGCGAAAGAGGGTCGTCGGTCTCATCGCAATGCAAATCCACCGGCAAGCCGCGCTCGGCGGCAATCTCGCAGAGCGCCTTCACCGAGGCCGCACCCTCGGCCATCGTGCGCTCGAAATGCGGAATGCCGCCGACCACTTCCACGCCCTTGTCGAGGGCCCGCAGCAGATTCTCGCGGGCTTTCGGATGGCGAAAGAATCCGTCCTGGGGAAACGCCACGAGCTGGAGGTCGAGCCAGGGCGCGATCTCGCGCTTCACCTCCAGAAGGGCGTCCACCGCCAGCAGTCGGTCGTCGCAGACGTCCACATGGCTGCGCACGGCAAGGCTGCCGCGCGCGATGGCCCAGCGGCTGAATTCATGGGCCCGCTTCTTGATCGCTTCTACGGTCAGGTGGGGCTTCAGCTCCGACCACAGCTTGATGCCTTCCAGCAGCGTGCCGCTCTCGTTCAGCCGCGGCTGACCCAGGCTGAGGGTGGAATCCATGTGGAAATGGGCGTCCACGAAGGGCGGGGTGACCAGCCGTCCGCGGGCGTCGATCTCGCGGGCTGCCTTGGCCTGGATCGCCGGGCCGATCTCGGCGATGTGCCCGTCCTTGACGGCGATGTCCTGCACCACCCGCCCGTCGGGCAGATTGGCGCCGCGGACCAGAAGATCCAGCATCGGTTTTCCAGCCTCTCCATCGTCGAGCCGGCCGGGAAGAATGGCCGCCCCTGCGGCCTAATATGCAGATTCCCGGCCGCTGTTGCACGGTCTCTTGCCGGATGCGGGATCGCGGCTATGGAACGCGGCGCTAACGGAGATCCGCGGCCGGCTGGCCCAGCGCCGGATCATCGTGGGCCATGCGAGGGTGTGGTGGTTCTTTGCCAGAGAGAAGATCAGCTTCAAAAAAAGCCGCATACCGCCGAGCAGGACGATGAGACGTTGGATAACGTGGAGCAATCCCCCACCCTATAGTCCCGTATCCCAACGCAGGACACTCACTCGCGACTTGCATTTCCCGGCACTGCCGCTGTATAGTGTTCGTGTTTTGTTCTTTCTCATGGTGAAGACGCTTGCGGATTCCGGGCCCTTCGCCGCATTCTCTTGCCCCTAGATCTAGATCCAATAGCCTGCAGATCTCCTGCATTTGCAGGCGGCACCCCAAGATCTGGTATCGAAGTTCGGACGGGCTGGAACCGGTACCCGGCCCAGCCCGCTTACTCCCACTCGATCGTTCCCGGCGGCTTTGAGGTCACGTCGTAGACCACGCGGTTGATGCCGCGCACCTCGTTGATGATGCGGGTCGCCACCCTGGCCGAGGAACTCGTGGGGGAACGGGTAGTAGTCGGCGGTCATGCCGTCGGTCGAGGTGACGGCGCGCAACGCGCAGACGTTGTCATAGGTGCGCCCGTCGCCCATCACGCCCACGGTCTTGACCGGCAGCAGCACGGCGAAGGCCTGCCAGATCGCATCATAGAGTCCGGCGCGGTCGACCTCCTCGAGATAGATCGCATCGGCCTTGCGCAAGGCCGCAAAACGAACCCCGGATGGCCTCATACTGGCCACCGCCGATGCACTGCGCGCAGTCAAACCCCAGCACTGCGCCAACTACTTCACCGCTTACGGATACGTGAGCGGATTCCGCACTAGCGGGCCGTTCAGCGTTTCAGGATATGCCGCAAGCGCTCGGCGATATGCAGCACTTCCGGGTCCTCCAACACGTCCATGACCACCGCCAGGCGATCGCCTTCGACGACGGCCAGGATGCTGGGATCGCCCGCGGCCAGCGCGTCGGCGGCCTCGCTTGCCGACAATCCGGCTACAGCCTTAGCAAATTTGACCACCAGGCAATTGACGGGCGAGGGCACCAGCCGTTCGTCCATGGTGAAGCACATGGGCAACAAGTTGAGGCCGGGAATCCCCCTCAGCTTGGCCTGCAGCATGTCGACCTGGCGCAGGTAGTTGGCAAAGCGGGCCGCATGATCGGCGTTCAGCCATTCCTCCAGCGCGGTCACGACGGCGACGATGGTCTGGCGATCCATCTTCAACGGCCGGCCGAATTTCAAATATTTGCCCGATTCGTAACGGGTGAAATGGACATTGGCGACGGCGGGGATCAGGTCCTTGCGGCCGAGCAGGAACCCGCCGGCGTTGGGCCCGCCGAAATATTTCGCGCTGATGGCGACCAGATCGCCACCCCGGCGCAGATACCCCGCCATGAGGTCGGTCGGATAGTTCATATAGGCGGCATCGACGAAGACCGGAACGCCGCGCTTATGGGCGATGGCCGCAACCTGTTCCAGGCCGATGGTGCCCGGCTTGCCGTCGAGATGGGCGGGATGGATCACCATGGCAGTGCGCTCGCCGAGTGCCTGTTCGAACTGGTCGGGGCGCGTGCCGTTGGCAGTGCCGACTTCGATGAGCCTGGCGCCGGTGAGGCTGACCTGGCGATCGTATTTGTAGCGATGGCCCGCCTGAATCAAGACCTCGGACTTCATGCCGCTGGTATCGGGCAACTGCTCCGACTTCGTCCCATCGATGCCGGCCATGCAGGCGGCCGTGCCCAGCATGATGGCGGCGGCGGCACCCGGTGTGACGCGGGCGCCCTCGGCGCCCAGCAACTGGGCGATATGGCGGCCGGAAAAATCCAGCAGATCGGTCAAGCGTACGAAATTGCGGTTCGCCTCCTCCATGGCCGCCCAGACGCCCGGCGAAAGCCGCGAGCCGCCGAGGTCGGTATAGATGCCGCAGGCGTTGATCACGGGTTTGACGCCGAGCCGGCGGAGCGGGGCGTTGTCGGCCGTCCTCGGCAGATGGCTGGCGGTCATGGGCAGGTCTTCCTGGGTTGAAGGGGAGGGCCGTTCGCGGCGCTACGTTGCATCGGGCAGGCCGATCCATAGGATGGGAAAATGTCGATATGAACTTCGGCATCGCGATATCGAAACAAGCATTCACAAGCTGCCATATTCATTCCCTATCAGCCTGGGGAATATCGGCCGGAGATGGCGGCCCGGCTTGAGTTTGCACGAGGGACAAGGGCGATGACAGGTGGTGTATTCGCCGCGATGTTGACGCCGCTGAAGGCAGGCGGCGCGATCGACGAGGCCGGGCTCTGCCGCTTGGCATTCTGGCTGCTTGGCCAAGGCTGTGATGGCGTCGTTCTGTTCGGCACCACGGGTGAATTCCCCTCCTTCAGTCTGGAGGAGCGCAACGCCGCTCTCGATCGGCTGATCGAGGGCGGAGTGCCGGCGGCGAAGCTCATTGTCGGGACCGGCTGTCCGGCGGTCCGGGATACCATCGCCGCCAGCCGCTATGCCGCCTTGCACGGCTGCGCCGGCGTCCTGGTGGTGCCGCCCTATTATTTCAAGGAGGTGCTGGAGGAGGGGCTGTTCGCCGCATTCGCCCAGACCATCGAAGGGGTTGGCGGCGATATACCGATCTTCCTCTATCATTTTCCCGCCATGTCGGCGGTGCCCATCGGGCTCGAGGTCATTGGCCGCCTTCATCGCGCCTATCCCGGCGCCATCGCCGGGATCAAGGACAGTTCGGGCAGCCTCGACAATATGCGGGCGATGATCCAGCATTTTCCCCAGCTTGCCGTCTTCACCGGGGACGACGATCTGCTGCTGCCCTTGCTGCGTTCGGGCGGCGCCGGCTCGATCACGGCCGGGGCGAATATCGCGCCGCACCTGTTGGCCCATATCTACGCCAATTGGCGCCGGCCGGACGAAGCCGTCGAGCGCTATCACGCCATGCTGGAGAATCTTTGGACCGGCATGTTGTTGAAGCATCCGGTGACCGAGGCGCTGAAGGAGATCCTGGCCGCGGAATCGGACAATGAAGCGTGGTTGCATATGCGCGCGCCGTTATGCCGCCTGTTGCCGGTCAAGCGACAGGCGCTGCTGGCAAGATATCGCGAAATCGGCTTCACGCTCATTACCTCCCAGCGGGAATTGCTGGACCGGCCCGCGCGGCGGCCCTGATCCGCCGCGCTGGGCCCCCACGCGCTGCAACCACCGTAAAAGGAGAACGCGATATGCCGATCGCCAGGCCCAGGAAGGAAGTCATCGGTGGCGCCAATACGGAGGGATTGCCCTTCTCGGAGGCCATCAGGCTGGGCAATCTGGTCTTCGTCTCCGGCACCGTTGGTTTCGATGGCGCGGGCCGCATCGTCCCGGGCGGCGTGGGACCGCAGACTCGGCAGACCTTTGCCAATGTGGAAAAGGTGCTGAAGCAAGCCGGCTGCACCCTGGCCGACATCGTCAAGGTGAGTGTCGTTCTGGCCGATCCGGACGATTTCGATGGCTATAACGCCGTCTATAAGACGATCTTTCGCGACGCCCCGCCGGCGCGGGTGACCATCGCCGGACGCCTTACCATTGACGCCCGGCTCGAGGTCGATGTGATCGCCGGCGTCGGGGCCGGCGCCTTCCCGCCAAAGGCCGCCCGGCATAAGCCGGGTTCCGGGAAAATGGCCGGACCAGCCAAGAAGGGGTCCCACAAGCGCCGCCGCTGAGACTCGCTGCAGCCGCCTCGGCTAGAGTGCTGCTGCATGATCGGCCGGTTGAGCGATATCGACTTTCGTCTGCTGCGGGTCTTCGTGGCGGTGGTGGAATCGGGCAGTTTCTCCATCGCGGCCACTCGCCTCAATGTTTCGGAATCGACGGTCAGTTCCCACATGTCGGATCTGGAGCGCCGCTTGGGCATGCGCCTATGCGAGCGAGGCCGGGCCGGATTCAGGCTCACCGACAATGGCGAAGACGTCTATCGTGCGACCGCCGCATTGCTGGAAGAGGCAGCGCGCTTTCGCGACCGGCTCTCGATACTGCGTTCGGCGTTGGGCGGCACGCTCAAGCTCGGGCTGCCCGATTCGATCGTGACCCATGGCAGTTCGGGGCTGGTGGAATGTTTGAAAAGCTATACAGCGCGGGCGCCGGAAGTATCCCTGGAACTGTCGATCCTGACGCCGCGCGAACTTGAACGCGGCGTGCTGGAAGGCTCGCTTCATGTGGCGCTGGGCGCCGAGCATCGGCGCGTCAGCGGGCTGAAGTATCAGTCGCTGTTCACCGAGCAGAACTATCTCTATTGCGGGCGCGATCATCCCTTCCATGGCCTGGCCGACAAGGCCATCGGGGGCGAGATGCTCGACAAGGCGAGACGTATTTCACGCGGATATCTGGAGCGGTTCGACGAGAAGTTCTTTTCCAGTCCGGTGCACCGCGCCACGGTCCACCATATCGAATCCGCCGCGCTTTTGATTTTGACCGGCCAATTCATCGGCTTTCTCCCCGATCACTATGCCAGGGCCTGGGAAGCCGATGGCCGCATGCGGGCGATCAAGAAGGACAAGATCGTCATTCACTCGCCCATCAGCATCCTCACCCGCCGCAACGCCGCGGCCGATCTGCGCGTCGCCGCCTTCATCCAGGACATGCGCAAGGCGGCCGCCACTGCATAGCGGGCCGCCAGCCGGATCAGGGCAACGCGCGAAGATGGCGCACCGGCCGTCCGGGCGCCACGGCCTGGGCCGCATGCATGATGGTATTGGCGTCGATGCCGTAATGACGCTGGAGATCGGCGAGACTCCCGGTCTGCCCGAAATGCTCGACGCCCAGGGTCTTCGTGCGGTGGCCATAGACGCCGCCGAGCCAGGCCAGCGTGGCGGGATGTCCATCGAGGACGCTGACGATGCCGCATTCGCGCGAGAGAGCGGCCAGCAGCCGCTCGATATGGCTCATGGCATTCACTTGCCCGCGCTGGCGCGCGCGCTCGGCGGCGGTCCAACCGGCATTCAGCCGGTCGGCCGAGGTGATGGCCAACAGGCCGACGTCGCGCCGGTCCTCGCCCATGAGTCCCACGGCCTCGATCGCCTCCGGCGCCACGCTGCCCATATAGGCGACGACCACTTGGCAATTGGGCCCTGGCCGTCGCACCCAATAGGCGCCGTTGACAATATCTGTGGCGAGATCGGGGGTCATTGCGCGGCTCGGCTGTTCGATCGGCCGCGTCGAGAGCCTGAGATAGACCGAGCCGCCGGTCTGATCGCGCAGCCAGGTTTTTTCGTCCGGATCGCCTTCGCCGTCGCGCTGCATATAGTCGAAGGCCCAGGCCATGATGACGGCAAGCTCGTCGACATAGGCAGGCTCGAAGGCGGCGAGCCCATCCTGGGCGATGCCGATGAGGGGCGTGCCGATGGATTGATGGGCGCCGCCCTCCGGCGCCAAGGTGATGCCCGAGGGTGTCGCCACCACCATGAAGCGGGCATCCTGATAACAGGCGTAGTTCAGGGCATCCAGCCCGCGCTGGATGAACGGGTCATATAGCGTACCGATGGGCAACAGCCGCTCGCCGTTGATGGAATGGGAAAGTCCCAGCGCCGAAAGCAGGATGAAGAGGTTCATTTCGGCGATGCCGAGTTCGATATGCTGGCCCTTGGGGGAAAATTCCCAGGCGAAGGTGGAAGCGATCTTCTCCTTCTTGAAGGTGTCGGCGAGCGACTCCCGCGCATAGAGCCCGCGGCGGTTGACCCAGGCGCCGAGATTGGTGGAGACGGTCACGTCTGGGGCCGTCGTCACCACCCGATCGGCGAGCGGGTGGCCCGAGCGCGCGAGTTCGTTCAGGATCTGCCCGAAGCCCTGCTGGGTCGCCATGGTCGCCGTAGCCGTAAAGGCAAGGTTTCCCGGCACGGCGATCTTGGGCGCGGATAGACGCCTGCGTCCCTTCTGCGCAAACGCGACCTTGGCCAGGAAGGCCTCGAGATCCTCGGGCGCCTTCGACAGGCCTTCGAACTTGTCCCACTCGTGGCCGGGGCGCACGCCCGTGGTGGCGCGCCAGATTTCCATCTGCTCCAGGGTCATCAGCCCGGCATGATTGTCCTTATGGCCCTGGAAGGGCAGGCCGGCACCTTTGATGGTGTAGGCGATGAAGCAGACCGGCCGGTCGTGGTCGATGGATTCGAAGGCCTTCAGCAGGTTGGGAATGTCGTGGCCGGCCAGATTGGTCATCAGCTGCGCCAAGGCCTCGTCGCTGCGGGCCTCGATGAGGCGCGTGACGGGGCCCTGGTCGCCGATCTCGTCGTTCAGGCGCTTGCGCCAGGCGGCTCCGCCTTGATAGGCCAGCGCGGAGAAGAGCTGATTGGGACAGGCGTCGATCCAGGCCCGCAGTCTGTCGCCGCCTGGTTCGGCGAACGCGGCTTCCAGCAGCGAGCCATATTTCAGGATCACGACATCCCAGCCGAAACCCCGGAACAGTTCCTCGAATCGCGCCCAAAGACCCTCGCGGATGACCGCATCCAGGCTCTGGCGGTTGTAGTCGATGATCCACCAGGTGTTGCGCACCCCGTGCTTCCAGCCTTCGAGCAGGGCCTCGAAGATATTGCCTTCGTCCATCTCGGCATCGCCGACCAGCGCGATCATCCGCCCCTCGGGCCAATTCTTGGCCCAGCCCCTGGCCTTCACGTAATCCTGCACGAGCGATGAGAACAGTGTCTGGGCGACGCCCAGGCCGACGGAGCCGGTGGAGAAATCCACGTCGTCCACGTCCTTGGTGCGCGAGGGATAGCTTTGCGCCCCCTTGTAGCCGCGGAACGCTTCCAGCTTCTCGCGCGTCTGATTGCCCAGCAGGTATTGGATCGCGTGATAGGCGGGGCTGGCATGAGGTTTCACCGCCACCCGGTCTTGCGGGCGCAGCACCGCCAGATAGAGCGTGGTCATGATGGTGGCGAGCGAGGCGCAAGAGGCCTGATGGCCGCCAACCTTAAGGCCATCGGTATTTTCGCGCAGATGGTTGGCGTTGTGGATCATCCATGACGACAGCCACAGGATCTTCTTCTGCAATTCCGCCAGATAGGCAACGCGAGGGTCGCTCATTCTTCGTCTCCGCTCTAAGCTGGCCGAATCGCGGCTATCGCTTGACCGGATAGGGTGTCCCATCCCGGTGGCTGTACCCCGGCACGCCCGGCTCGGCGACCATGTCGACGTCCGGATAAACGCAGCGGTCTTGTGGATCGGAATTGCCGATCTCGAGCACCTTTGCCGGCCGGCCCGATTTGTTGACCAGATGGTGGCCATCGGGGTCGCCGCGCCTGAAGGCGGCGCAGTCGCCGGCACGCAACACCTCATCGCCGGTGTCGGTGACCAGCGTCAACTCGCCCTCCAGCACCCAGACGAATTCGTCCTCGTGGCTGTGCCAGTGACGCTGGCTGGACCAGGCGCCGGGCCCGATGAGGGTCAAGTTTACTCCGAACAGGGTCAGGCCCGCGTGGCGCGCCAGCCGCTGGGAGGATTGATCGTTGCAGGGCTGGTCCAGGGGCTGCGGATAGTTGCTGCCGGTCTGGGCAGGCACGGCGGTAAGGTCGATCTTCTTCTTCATGCAGGCCACCATAAAGGATTGGGCAGAACAGTCCCAGTCCGCACCGCCAAATAGACAATGCGGGGGTCGCTCATAAAGAACTCCGTTCCAATGGGTTTTCAAGCCAGCGGCGCGAGTGTCCATCGTGAAGCGTCCTGACATTCGGGCGTTACCCAGATGCCGGTAGACTCGAGACGATCGCCACGATCGCCGCCAGGGCCGTACAGACGCCGATAGCCTGGGGCAGCGAGATACGCTCGCCCAGAACATAGCGAGCCAACAGGATCGTGGTGGCCGGATAGAGCGATGCGATGGTCGACACCACGCTGAGCGCCCCGCCATGGGTGGCAAGAAGATAGAAAGCGTTTCCCGCGCCGTCCAGGGCTCCGGCGAGCACAATGAAGATCACCGGACCCAGCGCGGGCTTGACCACCGGCCGGGTGCGATGGCGTAAGCCTGCCAGCGTTGCGATCGCCGTCATCGCCACCGTGCGGGCGACAACCAGCGGCCATAGCCCGCTCTCCGGCGAGCAATGCTTTATGAGGACGTAGAAGATGGCGATGCAGGCTCCCGCCCCCAGGGCATAGGCGAAACCGCGTAGGGCGCCGGGCAGGATGCCGGTGGCGGGCTTGAAGATCTCGGTAATCCTGGCGCCGCCGCCCAGCAGGAAGACAGCGCATCCCCCGACGGCAAATCCCGTCAATGTCAGCCATCCCGGCGCTTCGCCCAGGATGAGCAGGCCATAGGCGACGGGAAGTAAAATGGAGACGAGTGCCGTGACAGGCGCCACGATGCTCATGGGGCCGATCGCCAGACTCTTGTAGAGCATGGGTATGGCAATTGCCGTCGACAGCCCGGCCACGGCGCCCAGCGCCAGATCCTGGCTCATGAATTGGAAGGGGTTCAGCAGATATGCCGCAAGCAGCAATGCTCCCAATGCGGCGATCTGGTTAACCAGGATGACGAACAGCAGATCGGCGCGGCGGGTCGCGACGCCGCCAAAGAAATCGCCGGCGCCGTAGCAGATCGAGGCCAGAATGGCGAACAGGGCGGAGGTCATCGGGATATCGCGGTGGGTTGAGGAAAGAATTTCGACGCGAGCGACGCTGCCGATCGCATCATATGGTATCATAAACAGTACCGTGATAGTAATATATGAGTCCAATTGCGAATCAAGAGGCTCAGTCCGTCGGTCCCATGGACGATATCGCCGCCATCAACAGCCGAGTTGCCCGGAATCTCCGGCTGGTCCGCAGCGCCCGCGACCTCACGCTCGACCAACTGGCCAAGAAATCCGGCGTCAGCAAGGGGATGTTGGTGCAAATCGAACAGGGCCGCACCAACCCCAGCGTGGCGACCCTTTGCCGCATCGCCAACGCACTGGGGGTTACGGTCTCTCGCTTCATCGAGACAGCCCCGGAGCCCGCGGCGCGCCTGATCCCGGCCTCTCAGGCGGTCGAGCTGTGGCAGGGGCCCCGGGGCAGCAGCGGCAAGCTGCTGGTGGGCTTCGACAGCCCGTCTCTGATGGAAGTCTGGGATTGGGATCTGGTGCCGGGGGAATGGTACGACGGCCTTGCCCATCCCAAGGGGACGCGCGAAGTCCTGTATATCCAGAAAGGCGAATTGACGCTGTTGACCGAGGGCGACCGGCATAAAGCCAAAACCTCGGACATTCTCATGTTCCAGGCCGACCGGCCCCACCGCTATGCCAATGAAGGCGCGGCGCGGCTGCGCTTTCTGATGGTGGTGACGGAGCCGTCGCCGGCAGCCGGCATGGGCAGCCGGCTGCGCCGGGCGGCGCCTGCCGTTCGATGAATCCTCGTCGGCGACATTCGCCTCGTCCGCTGTTTCATCCCGACATTCTGGCGCGATTTCCGACTGCGCGGACCGCCGTCGTTTATGGCTTCGGCCTGAGCAGCGGCCCGGGCGAGGAGGCCAGAGGGGCGCTGGTGCAGATTGCCCGTTGCGAGCCAGGTCGCAACCCACTAGCATTCTTCATACTTTGAGTACTATGAGTGCCATGCCTTCGAGGGGGGACTACGTGAACAAGATCGAAAATCCGGTTATCGCCGACGCCGAACAGGCAGCCGTCCAAAAACGTCGCGAGGCGTTGAAGCGGATTGGACGCTACGCCGCCGTGAGCGCACCTGCGGTGACATTGCTTCTGGCGGCGCTTGGTAAACCGAATAAGGCCATCGCCGTGACGGCGACTTGACGAATTTCACGGCCGCGAGACGAGACAGATCGCATCAGCGATAATCAGGAAGGCAGCGCGTCCAGGGCCGTAGCCGACATCGTGGCGCCGGCGACCATCCTTTTGCCGTTGCGGCCGATTCCTGAGGGGCCTGCAGCATAGTGAACATCCTTGCCGGCGAATTCCGCTAGGCTGAAGGTTTGCGCGGGCATTGACCGTCGAGGGGTGCTAGAAGGCCGCCTTGAACTGTGATAGTAACCTCGCCGGATAATGTTTCGCGCCGATGGCGGTAGCGGGCGCGGAGGTTTCCCTTGTGCGACGCCGCCTCCAGGCAGGTGGCGCGTCACACAAAACTGGCCATGAGACCCGGGGCCGGTTGATGTCGCTGATGGTCGAATCTGCCTATCCCAGAAGGACAACTTATATTTTGGCTCAGCTCGCGGCCCGGGATCGACGGCATCCCAATCCGGACAGCCCTCCGCACAGCGAGGGAACCGATCGTAAGCTTTACGCACGATTGAAGGAATTTCGCGCCAACCCCTGGCGCAGCCTAGGCCAATTGCTGGTGACCGGTGCGGGCTTCGCCACGCTCTGGCTCGGCATGTGGTATTCGCTCGATCATGGCTATTGGCTCACCCTGCTGCTGGCGATTCCCGCCGGTGGATTTCTGGTGCGGCTCTTCGCCATTCAGCATGATTGCGGCCATGGCTCGCTGTTCAAGGCGCGCTGGATCAACGATGCGATCGGACGCGCCATCGGGGTGATCACCCTGACACCCTACGATTATTGGCGCCGGGCTCATGCCTCGCACCACGCCACATCGGGCAATCTCGACCGCCGTGGGATCGGCGACATCGAGACCCTGACGGTGCGCGAGTACAACGCCCTCTCGCCACGGCGAAAGCTGGCCTATCGCTTTTATCGCCACCCCCTCGTGCTCTTCGGCGTCGGGCCGATCTATCTTTTCGTCCTCAAGCATCGCCTGCCGTTGGATCTACCTTGGTTGCACCGGGGCTGGCTCAGCGTGCTGGGCACGAATGTCGCCATCGCCTGTCTGTTGACGGCCATGGCCCTGATCGTGGGCCCGATGGATTTTCTCAAGATTCAGCTGCCGCTGGTTCTCCTGGGATCCTCGGCCGGGGTATGGCTGTTCTTCGTCCAGCACCAGTATGAAGCGGCATATTGGCGGCGCGGCCCGGATTGGGACTTTCGTCAGGCGGCGCTTTACGGCAGTTCGCATTACAGCCTACCCAAATTCCTGCAGTGGATGACGGCCAGCATCGGCCTTCACCATGTCCACCATCTGAGCAGCCGAATCCCCAATTATCGCCTGCAGGAATGCCTGGATCGAACGCCGGAATTGCGCGTGGCGCCACGGCTCACCCTGGTCCAGAGCCTGGCTTGCGCGACCTTGGCGCTGTGGGACGAACAGGCGGGCAAAATGATCCGCTTCCGCGACCTGAAGAAGAGTCGATCGAGCGCGTCGGCCTAGGACCGGACCGCCCCAATTCAAATCGTCCCGTAATTCAGCCTCTGTAGCGGCCGCGTTCAAGCGTGATCGAAGGTATCCTTCGGCGCGCCGGGCGCTTCCTGGAGGGCGAGCAGGCGCGGCGCCAATCCAACGAATAGCTCCAGAATAGGCCCGGGCGGAACCTCGCCCGGCTTGGGCTTCTTGCGAACCGCGCCGGCCAGCCGATAGCGTTCGAACCCGATATCGGCGATCAATTGCCCCACGTACCAATTCCACTGAATCCGGCCTGCGTCGGCGCTGGCAAAGCGGGAGCGCTCCTCACGCACGGCCTTTTCGGCTTCGCCAAGGCGCAATTCGAGATCGCCCGTCGCGCTGCCGATTTGGCGCAGGCGCTCGAGGAGCTGGTCGTTGCGCGACATCGGGCGCCGGGGGGCTTCTTTCGGTTGGGTTGCCATGGGATTTACGCGACCCTATTAGCCGGCTGGATATCGCCGATAGTCGATGCGCCTCGTTTGCTGGGCTTCCAGCCCCGCGCCAGCTTGGTCGTGCGGGCGAGCTCGGCCTTTGTCAAATTTGCCGCGGCGCGGGCATAGCCGGATTGGGCATTCAGGCGATGAATGCCATTCGACCCATCGGTGGCCAACAGGAACCAGAAACAGGCCTTGGCGTCGTCACCGGTTGCTTTCGCCCCGCCCGCGTAAACCTCGGCCAATTTCGCCTGCGCCCGCGCCATGCCCTGCTCGGCCGCCATCTGCAGCCATTTGAGCGCCTGGGCGCGGTTGCTGCCGATCTGATGCCCATTGTCATCCAGCCGGTTGTCATACAGCACGCCTAGGTTGAATTGCGCGCTGGCGTCGCCCTTTTCGGCCGCGACTTGTAGGCGTTTCATGGCTTGGCCTCCTGCCGTTGGCATGATGGACGCCCGAAGGCCCCGAAACAGACCGGCTCTGCGCGAGGTGAGATGCAGGGTGGTCGAGAGATATTCACGACGCAGGCGTCCGTCTGAAAAGATGGTGACATTACTCGATTATTCAAGAACCTGGGAGTATTTCGTCGCATCGGTCGGCACGGAAATCACCCCCATCCGCGGCGCCCGGCCATTTGGTTCCATAATAAAATCTTCTCGGTGTATTTTATTCTCAATAGAAAAAATCAAGATTTGTCCGCAGATACTCCAATTATTATTTATTGCCTCGTCAATTTTTACTTGAAATCCAGCGGAACACTTACCACTTGATTGAGGCGACCACCATTGTCGCGCACCGAGGCACAGGGGCCCCTTGAGGGCGCGCTGATCGGCGGCGCGGTAGGCGCCGGGACTGGTGCGCTCACCAGCTCGAACCAGGTCAATCTCGGAAGGCCGATCTGGAGGTAATTCCCTGACAGGCGCAAACCCGCCAGCCGTCTCCATGGACGAAGGGTGGCGGTCGATCTTGGCCGGAGATCGCAGATGGGACAGCGCGACGTCGGCTCCCTGAAACCACGGGGCCAAGCTTGGGCCCTTGCTCTCGGCTGGAGATGAGGTATATCAGCCGGGTCCCTTCGGAGTAACCGGCTTGCTCAGCCAGATTATCGCCCTGCTCGCGTCTTTCATCGTGGCCGCGATTTCATCCCTGGGACTCTTTGGCATCGCTCTCATGATGGCCATCGAATCCGCCTGTATTCCTCTCCCCTCCGAAATCATCATGCCCTTCGCGGGCTATCTGGTTTCCATCGGCCAGTTCAATCTTCCCCTTGTTGCGACCGCCGGCGCGATCGGTTGCAACCTCGGCTCGGCCGTCGCCTACGCGGTCGGCCAATATGGCGGTCGTCGCTTCGTCGAGCGTTGGGGCGGCTATGTCCTGATAACGCGCCGCGACCTGGATTGGGCCGATCGGTTCTTCGCCCGCTACGGCAGCGCCGCCGTCTTCATCGCTCGGCTGTTGCCGGTGGTGCGCACCTTCATCGCTCTGCCGGCAGGGGTGGCGCGCATGCCCGTGGTGAAATTTCACGTCTACACGTTTCTCGGATCCTGGCCGTGGTGCTTCGCTCTGGCCTATGTCGGCATGAAGCTAGGGCAAGCCTGGGAGAGCGATCCTACGTTGCATAACTTCATGCATCGGTTCGATGTCGTGATCGTGGCGCTGCTCATTGTCGGGATCGGGCTCTATATCTGGCGTCACTGGCGCCAGCGCGTCCGCGGCGGCGAATAATCCAAAGGGCGCCTGCGGCCAGGGCGGCTCGGCCGACCCGGACGAGCCAAGGCGGGTGGAACTTTTGCCACTGCATACCATTATAAATTGGTAACCTCGGTAAACGCGGCTCGAATTGGTTCGGGTTCGCCGCAGCCTGCCGGAAGGGCCATAAGTCATGAATTGCAGAACGATCGTTGCCATGGTTTCTGCCTTGTGGCTTGCCGGCTGCGTGCACCTGCCCAACGCGGCGCATACGGAGAGCGCCGCCGCTCAGAGCGATGGCGAGATCACCAATGCGACGCCGCTGGCGGCGGTGATAGCAAAACAGCAGGTTCATCCCCTCGACCCGGCCGCCGGCATGCCTCTGCTCGATCAGGCAATGGCCGAGCTGGCCAAGACGGATACCGAGAAGCGCCTTCACGGTGTCACTTACAATCTCACCAAGGATAATGTCCTCGATTCCCACTGGCTGATCGAGACGCCGAATGTCTGGGGGCGGACGTCCGCCTCCGTTGCGTTCATGCCCCTCGATTGCAAAGGGAAGTGCGAGCCGGATTTTCACTTGCCGTTCTGCCGCCGCAATTCCGACTGCGGCGGCGGGGCGGTCTGCGGCCATCTAGCCGCCTTCGAGGCCAGCCCAGCCCTGGCCGGTAAGCGCCTTTGCCTGGGTCAATCGGATCCCGTGATCGATCGCTTCTATCGCCCGGTCGTCGACGCCCGCCAGGCTGTCGACATAACCCTGCTCCAGCCGATGCCCGATTTTCGATTTCTTGCTGCGCTACGCAACGCGGTGACCATGCTGGCCCGCAGCCATCGGGCCGTGACCATACGAATTCTTATTGGGCAGTACCCCCCGATCGGTGCCGATGCCAAAGCATTTCTCGGCGAACTGATGCGCGATGCAAAGACGGTACCCGGAAGCCGGCTTACCGTCTATGCGGCCGCCATGCGTTCGTGCAGCGCCAACGTCTTCTGCCACTCCTTCTCATGGAATCACGCGAAGATCGTCGCCGTGGACGGCAGGACCGCCGTCGTGGGCGGCCACAATTTGTGGGGCCAGGATTACCTGATCGATCAGCCTGTGCACGACATTTCGATGCAGCTTCAGGGTAGCGCGGCCATCGATGCGCATCACTATGCCGACGAGTTGTGGCGCTGGGTCTGCGATCACAACGACCCCCTCAATGCCGTCAGCACCTATGTCTATCGCAGCGGTGGCGAGATCACGTCGGGCTGCCTGGAAAGGATTGAACTTCCCGTAGCGCCTTCCGGGGCGACCTCGGGGGTGAGCGTGCTGGCCACGGCGCGTCTGGGATCGGGGATTACGGATGAATTCGCCAACCAGGACGATCTGGCCCGCGATCTGATCTTTGGCGCCGCGCGCCGCGATATTCTTGTCGCCCAGCAGGATGTCGCCTTCCTCCTGCCGGGACAGGTCGAGCCGCTCTATCCCGAACTGACCCTGAAAGCTTGGGTCGAGTTCGTTTTGGCCGGACGCGGCGATGTCTACGTCGTTCTATCGAGCGATGGGGCAGTAGGGCGCAGCAAGAGCACGTACAACAACGGGGTCAAGCTGACGACTGTGGCTGATAAGGTGCTGCAGGTCGCCCAGGCTCATAGTGCTCTGCCACGGCCGGCCTTGATCGATCTGCTGTGCAGCCATTTCCATCTCGCGCCGTTCCGTTTCGGACCGGATGCAACTTGGCCGGATAAACATCCCATCGGGAACCACGGCAAATTCTGGATGGTCGACGACCGGTACTTCTACCTCGGCTCCGACAACCTCTATCCGGTCGATTTGCAGGAATTCGGCTACATCCTGGACGACCGCGCGGCAGCTGCGGAACTGCGGCGGGCATATTGGGATCCGCTCTGGCGCTGGTCGCGGAAGGCGGCCATCTCCGGCGCGGACGCGCCATCCTGCTCGCTGCGCCCGAAGGCCACGTCCTAGGTGATGGGCTAATGCGCCAGGGGCGGCTCCTGGTTGCCGGGTATGCCGGCCAGATGACGATAGATTGCCAAGGCTCGGTTCAGATATGAAGAATCGTGATTGCCGAAAAGAGCGGCACCTTCCCGTGCACCGGAAAGACTGTAATACCCCCAGGCCGCCGGCGAAAGCCGCTCAAAGATATAAGTCGATTTGAGATCGCCAACATCGAAAATTGTGAAAAGGAACATGTAAACCGAACTGACGTTCTCCACGGTGATGATCAACCGGTTGGGCTCGGGGGCCCCGACCCTCATGCGATAGATGACGGCGTCGGATGACCGGTTATCCTGTTGCAGAAAATAATGATCCGCGCCTGATTTGAGCTCGGACAGCGTGAAGTCTCCCCGGCGACTTCCGGCGCTCGATCCGTCCAAGGCAGCCGCATCGGCGATGAGGGTGTTCCAGCGTCCGTCGGTCACTGACCAGTATTGGATGCCCCGCCAAGCCGATATGGCGCCAAACCTCACCAACAGGTCATCGGCGGTACCTTCGAACTTGAAACTTCCGGCAAGCGCCGTCAGCACTGTAAATTTCTGGGCCGCCCAAGGCATACAGGCGGGGGGCGACCAGGCCGGGGGGATATCGCCCGGATGCCAGTTGCGGCCATTCGGCGGGTCGCCAAAGGCGGGAAAGGGCACCGGCCCGGCGGTTCCACAAGGCGCGACCGGGCCATCGGCCGCACCGGCCTGCCCCGCTGGAATCGGAATGGTGGCCAAGACCAGCATGACCAGTCCGGCACCCAACTGACGGGTCGACTCGTTTCGGAACCTGAAAAATCGGTCAGATGAATGGTTCATCGAACATGCCTAACGCTTTCAAAGGGCAACAAGTTGCATTTGTCGATTTCGAGGAGGCGATGCCGGCGCACGCGGGGCCGCCGTTCAGCCCGACGCCTGCTGGGCGCGAAAGGTCGCCCGCGGCGCCACACCTATCGGCATTTTGTCGTGATCGAAGTCCAGAACAGAACAGCCTGCCCGCCTTCTCTCACCGGCGCATAACGCGCCGTGGCGGGCCTCAGGCGACAGGCATTGCGATTCAGATCATCGACGGATCGGCGGAGACCAACGCTATGGAGTAACAGCGCCGTGGCCGCCGGCGCGCCGCGCCAATCAATCGCTGAACCCGCCTCGCTACGTGGGCCGAACCCGGTGCCCGCCGCTTGTGGGACGCCGGACATGCATCCCAGCGCCTGATCGTCTCAAGCCAATTTGCTTGAGATCTGGATCAGTCGCTCCTTTGTCGAACGAGAGCAGGATTCATCGATCAGTTTGACTTAAACTGATCGGATCATGCTCTAGCGGCCGGCAGGTTTTTTACCCGGGGGCGGCGCAAACGTCGACGCGGTCGCGAGGGGCTTCTTCTTGTCCTGTTTGGGCTTCTTTTTCTCTCGATTGCTTCTTTGCTGGCCTTTGGCCATGGCACGTCTCCCTTTCTAATAGGCTAGGCCGCCGCGAGCAGTTTCAAATGAGATCGCGGGCGTTCGCCGTGTCCCCGACATCCTTTGCGTTCCATGGTCGAGGCCCTCCAAGTGTAGCCGAGGATGGCGCCCGATCCACCACGATATTGCGGTAATTTCGGCGCCATCGCGGCTTAAGCCGAATTGGATCAATACGATCAGGCGCTGGGGCGCAGGAAGTCTCTAGCTCCGCCCTTCGGCGCCGAGGAAGTGACCTAGCGCCATCAGGGGTCGGACGCGATCGCAGATGATCTTGAGCGTGGCCAGCATGGGCACGGCGACGAGCGCGCCGGCAATGCCCCACATCCAGTACCAGAACACCAGCGAGACGATCACCAGCACGGGATTGAGCACGAAGCGCCGCGCAAGCAACATAGGCGTCACGGCCTCGCCCTCGAGGATGTGGATCGCCAAGTAAATTCCCGCTGGCAGCAGGGAATGCGAGATGGTACCGAAGGTCAGTAGCCCGGCCAGAAAGAGGATGGCGACGCCGCAGAGTGGCCCCAGGATGGGAACGAAGTTCAAAAGAAACGCTAAGGTGCCCCACAGGATGGGATCGGAAAGGCCCAACAGGTAGGTGGCAATGCCGGTCGCAACGCCGACAGCCAAATTCATCAAACTGACAGTGGCGAGATAACCGGAGATGTTGCGCTCGATCTCGCGTACGATCTCCACGACCTGTTTCTTGTTGCTGAGCGTGGGAAGGATCTCCACGAAGCGGCGCAGGAACAGATCGCCGGAAACAAGCAGGAAGAACAGCAGCACCATGGTGGTGCCCAGCCCGAACAGCATGCTGCGGGTGCCGGCCAGCAGGAAACTGCCGAGGCCGGGGCCGCTCACGGTAACGCTGGGCGCGTCGGCGGGCGCGCCTTCGGCGATCTTTTCCACCTGCTTGGTGGCGCTTTGCAGTTGGGCGATCGGCCCCTTGATAAAGAAGAGCCGCGATTCGAGGCGCGAAAGGCTGTCGGGCGCCTTCGATAGCCAGCTCACCGCGGGCCCAGACAAGGTGAAGCCCAGCGAAGTCAAGGCGCCGAATACAATGAAGATCACAAGCACCGCCGAAATGGTCTTTGGAATCCATAGTTTGGCGAAGGCCCGCATCACCGGCTGAAGGACCAGATACAGAATGATGGCGAAAATGATGGGGAGGACGATCTCGCCGGTGTAATAGAGCGTGAAGAAAAACATGAGCAAAAAAATTCCGAACAGCAGAAGCGATTGCAGATTGCGCGGCAGCGGCATCGCGTCGCGTCGTTCCGCCAGCTCCGTCTTCTGTGCTGCTTCGTCCGTCGAACTTGCCGCCACCGTGGCGTCGATGCGTATGGCTTCTTCGGTAAGCGAATCCCGCTTGTCGGTCGCGCTGGACGCCTGAGAGGGAATCACCGCTTGCGGCCGTTACTGGCAGCCAGCATGCCGGCCAGGGCGGCCGCCAGCAGGGCCGCCACCTTGTGCTCGTTGATCAACCGGCCAGCCTCCGTCAGTACCGCGTCCAGTTGCAGGCCGTCGACGGGCCGCGCGCGCCGCGGATATATAGCCAACCATGCGACCAATGCCAGAATCCCAGCAAGCAATAGGCATGCGCCCGCCACGACCAGCGGCGCTCCGGCGGGTCCCAGCGAGGGTATGAGGGCGATCCAGAGGGCGGCACAGGCGCAAGCCCAAGCCGCGGCTGCGAGAAGCAATGCGCAGCCGCCCAGGAGGGCGGCGGCGGCCATTCGGCCTGTAAATGCCCCTAATGCCGAACTTCCCCTCGATGCCGCCAGGGCAGATAGCGCGATCTTCAGCAAGCTGCCCATGGTGCCGGCCGCTCAACGCGACAGCAGGCGGCTGACGAGCATGCCGATTCCGAAAGCCACGAGCAGGCTGGTGATGGGTCGCTCTTCGACCTGCCGTGTGATCGCCTTGACCGAGCGCTCGCCTTGATCGGACATGCTCTCATATAGCTCCGAGGCCCGCTCGTTGAGCTGTTCGAGAAGGTTCTGCGCCGTTTCGCTAGCGCCGTCGATAGCCCCAGTCTTCATCTGGTCCATCAAACGGGCGAAATCGCGCTTTAACGTGGCGAGATCGTCGGCGATGGTATCGAAGCTGGCGGGTGCTTCCACGCGACGCCGTGCTTTCGCTGTGCTGGCCATGTGAAACATCTCCAATTGATTGTCATGTTGTAGAAGAAAAACACGCGTATTGATGAGAGAAAACGGCCATATCGCCCGGCCGCCGCCCCATGGGGCGCCGGGCGATATAGGTCAACCAGGCCGGCTCTCTTGGCCGAAAACAGCGGCCCCGCAAGGCCGGCGCATGGTTACCTCTTCAGCGTATCCTTGATACCGCCGACGGCGTTCTGGACTTTGCCGGCGGCCTTGTCGGCCTTGCCCTTCGGCCTTCAGCTTGGCATCGCCCGTGGCCTTGCCGGCCGCTTCCTTGACAGAGCCTTTCAGCTCCTTTGCCGCGCCGGCGATCCGATCCTTGTTCATGATTCTGCACCTTGGTGTGGGTTTCGCTGCTGTTACAACAACACGCTGGCGCTGCGAAAGTTCAGCTCGCGCGGATAAAACTGGCGCCCCTGCTTATTGGCGGGCCGACGGTTCGCCCGCGGGCAGCGGCAATCTCAGCACGTTATAGAGATCGGAGAGATCGAGGCCGACGAGGTCACGCGTGAGCACCCAGCCCCCGTCGCTGGTGGCGGCGACCAGCCCCGCCTGCTGCATCAGCGTCAAATGTTCCTCGGCGATGGCCGGGCTGGTGCCGAGGCGAGCGCCGAGTTCATAGAGACCAACCGTGCCACCGCGATCCCTATTCTCCGCCAGTGCAACCAGCAGGCCGAATGCCAACTCCCCTCGAATGACCAATTGGGCAGAGCGGTGCGGGCTTCCCACGGTCCAACGCGGCGCCAGGGCGGCCGCGATTTCAGCGCCGAGAAGCACGACCAGCCAGAAGATGTACATCCAGAGCAGGAAGATGGGGATTCCCGCCAGCGCCCCATAGATCAGGTTATAGGAGGAGATCCGGGAGATGTAGAAGGCGAAGGCCCATTTCAACAGCTCGATCAAAAGGGCGCCAATCACTGCGCCCGCGATGCCGTCACGCCAGCGCACCCGGCAATTGGGAATCGCACAATAAAGGAAGGCGAGCGAGGTGAAATCCAGGGTGAAGGGGATCAAATGCGATACGCGGGCCATCCATTCCTGGATCGTCTGCTGCGCGATAATGCCCGCGGGCCCGTCGACGCTGGTGAAATTGTCCACGTAACCCGACAGCGACAAACCGCCGCCCAGCAGAAGTGGTCCCAGAGTCAGCACCAGCCAATATGCCGTGACGCGCTGACCCCAGGTCCGCTGGGTCTTCACATTCCATATGGCGTCCAATTGATCTTCGATCGTGGCCAATAGCATGATCGAGGTAAAAACGAACGCGATCGCCCCGACGGCCGTGGTTTTGGCGGCGTTGTTGGCGGCGAATTGAAACCACTGAGTTGCGTTCTCGCCCACTTCGGGGGCGAAGTTATTCACCAGAAGCGAGAGAAAGCGGTTTTTCGCGTCGGCGAATATGGGAAAACTCGAAAAGATGACCAGCACGATGGCAGTCAGCGGCAAGACGGACAAGATGGTGGAATAGCTGAGTGCACTGGCCCCGATCAGACAACGATGGTTGAAAAATCCGTAGCCGGCCCGCTCTGCCACCTTGACCAGGTGATCCAGCAGCGCCTTTGGACCCCTCCGCTGAGGGTCTTCCGCCGAGTCAGGCGGAACGGCGACCGTCATTGCGCAAAGGCCTGGCCTAGGCGCAGATCTTCACCGCCCGCGCCATTGGATCGTCGCGGGCGCATAGGGCCCGGGCCGCGTTCCTGCAACAATCCCGTTCCTTTCTTCCTCGTCTTCCTCGTCCGCGTCGCTCGGCGATTGCCCCTGACAGGGTCTTCGACGGCGTTGCCCCCATCGGAATAAGGTTCTGGGGGTGGACGGGTTCCCCGGCCATGTCGCGAAACCGGCAAGGGCCGTACTGTGGGAGGCTCGCCTATCGGGTCGCGCTGGCGCGCCCGATGGCTATCCCAAGCCTCGACAGGCCGGCCGGAACTATGGTTTCTGGCAATGATTTTTGGCTATGGTTTCTGGCCGGTTGGCGGGCGAGCGGGATGGCGGGAAATGGTTGAATTCGACTTTATCGTGATCGGCGCCGGCATGGCCGGGGCCTCGGCCGCCTACGAGCTGTCAGATTCGTCGCGGGTGCTCGTCCTCGAACAGGAAGATCAGCCCGGGTATCATTC
>WNFT01001142.1_pt1 | contig 25141 bp, 33 predicted proteins | sample 5400191 | NCBI WGS metagenome assembly WNFT01 (sample SAMN13153359, study PRJNA577476) | soil metagenome | isolation source: 80 cm saprolite under Madrone tree | place: USA:California | collected 2016-06-14 | reverse complement strand
TCATTGCCGAATCCTATGGAAGGAAGCTTACAGCCTTCGATATCGACATTGGCGGCAGTCTCTCGAATCGGCGAGTCTGGGCCGATCTGGGGACCGGCGTCCCTGATGGCATCTGCGTCGATGCAGAGCAATCGGTCTGGTACGCCGACGTACCGAACAAATGCTGCGTACGCGTCCGCGAAGGTGGTGAAGTGCTCCAAACGGTCCGTGTGGACCGCGGTTGTTTTGCATGTATGCTCGGCGGAAGCAACAGAAAAACATTGTTCATCGTCGCCACCGAGTGGCGTGGAATGGACAAAATCGTCGAAGTTGCGAGAAATCGCACCGGACAGATACTGTCGATCCCACGTGGGTACTGAAGCGGACCTCTCGAAAAACGCGCGGAGATCGCGCCAAAGATGAATCCTCCGACATGCGCCGCGTAGGCGACGCCGCCGGATTGGACATCCGCTACAGCGCCGATCTGGCTGAAAAGCTGGATGACAAACCAGAGTCCGATCAGCAGCGAGGCGGGAATCATGGCCGTCCGGATAAAGATGAATATCACGAGCAGAACGCGTACCCGGTCTCTGGGGTACGTAATCAAAAATGCGCCCATCACGCCGGCGATGGCGCCGCTCGCCCCCAGATTCGGAACCTGCGACGACGGTGCAATCAGGATCTGTGCCAGCGTGGCGGCGATGCCGCTGAGCAGGTAGAAGGTCAGAAATCGCAGCCGCCCCATTGCATCTTCGACTTCCGGACCGAAGGCATGAAGGAAGACCATGTTGCCGATAATGTGCATCCAGCCGCCATGCATGAACATCGCACTGAAGATCGTCACCCAGCCTTTGCCGGCAACAAGGTCAGCGGGGATGACGGACCACTGCCGGACGAACGGCTCGCCGCCCATGAGTTCCAGCAGAAAAACCAACGCGTTTATCAGAATGATCGCCGTCGTCATCGCTGGATAGCGGAGCGGTCGCCGGGAAGTATCGGTTAAGGGAATCATCGTCATAGCAGTTTCAGATACCGACTATACCCTCGCTTGGACTTTATGCAATGTCCTCTGATATGTGCGAATACGCGCCGCCACATATGCTCCGAAGGCTAGGTCCACCGCCAGACAGGCAATTACGTACCAGTCCGGTATGTAAGTCGAGTTGCAGTAGTGCCAGCTATCCCAGGCTAATCCATGCGCCACTATTCCAATGGCTAGAAACCATGGCGACACCGAGCAAAGCGAGAGCGGCAAACACGAATACTCCTGAAGCCTCCACCCAAAACCACGAGCTCGTGTCTTGCCCTGCGGAGGCGAACAGGTACCGTGTCAGATAGACGAGTGGCATGGCTGCAAGGAACCCTGTAAGCAAATGCCGTTCAAAATTCACTCCACGTGATCCTTGCCTGTCCTTCGCCAAAATTTGTCACATCCAGGAAGCGATTGATTTTCCGAACAGTTGACCGCAAAGTATCGCGTCATGCTCGGGGCGGTTTTAAGCACATTGCGATTTATCATTCTTGTTCTTGGGGGCCACTACGGCTGGCCCAAGAATCTCCTTCACTGGGCAGGAATCCACGAAAGCATTCTCGATATCTGCGCGACGGTTCGACCACATTTCGTTATTGCTGACGGTATCGTCGCGATGGATGTGGAACCGAATCATGCATATTCAAGAGGCTGGTCGCTTCCTCGGCAATCCCAACCATTCCGCAATTTTGCGGCTCGCTTAAATGGCAGATGCGGTGCTCGGTTTTCGTTCAGGGTTCCCCCACAGAACGATTCAATAGCCCTCAGGGTACTGGTAAATCCCTACGATTTTCAGGCAAGCTAGACGCAACTGCGGTGTGCACTGGGCGGGCTTTGCGACTGCCTCTGCTGCCGACGAATATTAGCGACGGACAGCTTCCCTGCTTGGTTCTTTGCACGCTTCATTATTGAACTCTCCACAACATTCCGCTACACTTACAAGTGTAATAATCTGTCATAATGCTTGTATTCGATGCTTCAACTCTCATACTGCTGGCAAAAACAGATCTCCTCGAACTCTTTCTGGACCACCTTGACGATAAGGCATTCATTACAAAGAAAGTTGAGGACGAATGCAGCCGGAAGCCACAAGCGTTTGATTCCTTGATTATCCAGAAGGTCATCGACGAAAAAAGAATTGCTGTAAGAGCACTGAGGAACAGAAGCGTCTATCAGAAACTACAAAAGGATCTGGGTCTCGGAAGCGGCGAAGGAGAGACGCTCGCATTCGCTTTAACGCAGAAGGCCGCGCTTGTCGCAATCGATGACAGGAAAGGAATTCGGGCGTGTAAACTCCTGAAACTTCCCTTCTCCACAGCAATTGATATTGTCGTCCGGATGCGTCAAAAGCAGATTTTAACCAAACAAGAGGCGCTTCGAAAGCTTGAGGCTTTAGCGCGTCACGGCCGCTACAGCGAAGAGATTATCAAGAGAGCGATGGCAATCCTGGAGGGTGAGCAGTAATGACGAAGACCATGAGTATTCGAATGGATAAAGAGAACTTTGAGTTTGTGAGCCGCTTGTCCAAGCAAGAGAAGGGCGACATCTCCAAAACGGTTCGCGACCTCGTTTACAAGGGCCGCGTCATGCTTGCCATCGAAAAGTACAAGAACGGAGAGGCTTCTCTTGGAAAAGCCGCGGAACTGGCCGGTCTTTCCGTCGGCGACATGATGACCACCCTCGAGCAATATGGAGTCAAAAGCAACCTTGAAGTCGAGGACTATCTCGAAGGTCTGGATAACCTCAAGAAAGTGTGGTGAGCGAGTCGCAGAAAGCCGCTGACAACTGGCTTTGCGAAATGGAAGGCATTTGTCTTTGACGCGCGACACGACGGGAGACAGTCGATCCTGGTCTCGATGCAAATTCATCGTCGATCAGCCTCCACGGGGGCCAACACGGGGGCAAAACGGGGGCTCACCAACGCGCCAGAATAGGCCGAAATAGACCGAAATGGACGACACTGAAATCGTTGAAATGACAAGGACGCCCATTAGAAATAAGGGCTCATAACCCAAAGGTCGGAGGTTCAAATCCTTCCCCCGCAATCAAGGGCGGCTGCATAAGCCGCCTTTTTTATTTGGGTTACAGGCAGGCCGCGGCGTTCTTATACTCCCCAAAACCGTGGATTTCTCTCAACATTTGGCCCCCGATCACTCAAATTAGAGATGGTCCGGCGGAAGTATCTTGTTGAATGAAAAGCAGAATGCATTCTAAAACACAACCCAACAGAAAGGCTGTGGGTGGCGAATTACAGTTCTCTAAGGAAAATCAACCGTTTACAAGATAGATAGATCGTGTCCATGGCGAATTCCTGAAATCATGCGGCGATCGGTGTCTGATAGAGGCCGCGACAGTGCATCCGCCACCGGTAGGAAGCGAAGCTTATCGGTGATGCTGGTCCGTCATCCGGTTCTGGCAGTCTGCCTCCCAACCCACCATGCGCGCGATGGCCATTGTAATAATCTTGGAAATCCCGAAGCTTTGCCTCCAGGTCCGCCGTCGTCCAAAATAACGTTTGGTCCAAGCACTCTCGCCTTATCGTCCCGATCAAGCGTTCGACAAACGGATGCGACAAAGGAACGCCGGGAACAGTTTAATTTCCATCACGTCCAAAACCCGAAGATTCGCCTGCCACTGATGGAACCGATACAGCGGATCGTTGTCGGTGCTGAGATATTTCGGCAATGATTGAAATCGAATTGCTTGCTGGAACATCCGACACAATGCGGACCCACCGACTATCCCCCTGTGAATACCAAACCCGACGATCCGGCGCGTGAACTGATCCATGACCACCAGCACCCAATGCGTTCGCAAGGTGAGTGACTCACAGCGAAACATGTCGGCGCTCCACAAACTGTCCTTCGTGTGCCCCAGGAACGTAAGCCAGGACGGACCGGATGTTCCCTTCTCCGGACGGAAATGCATCCCTAAAATCCGGCGCACCATGTCTTTATCAATGTCGAGGCCAAATGCCAGTGTGACCTGCTCGGCAATTCGTGGGCAGCCCCACGTGGCGTTGCGCCTCTTCATTTCAACGATGGCATCGATCAGTTCTTTGGTCGGTCCTTTCGGACCAGGCCGACGTTTGTCATTGGACGAAAACAGCAGCCGGTACTTTCGTTTGATGAGCATGTGATGGAAACGCAGCAGAGTTGTGAGGGCCTCAAAACAATCCCGGAACGCAGAACGCGTGTAGGGCGCATGAGAAGAGTGCACAAACCGGCGATCATCCGATCCGAAACTCGAAGATTGGGAGCGCGTTTCCGGCAGCGATTGAGAATCAGCAGTTGATGTCGGACCAGAGCGGATTCAGCAACGACGGAACGGAGCCCACCCGGCCGCGCAAGTCGAATTATGGTGACGATCACATGAAGAAGGGCGAAGATGTCACACATGCCGGGATGGTATCAAACTGCCAAAGCCTCACAATTCATGGCAATTGGGGAATTCGCCACCAACAGGGCTGCGCAGCCCCCAGTCAACATCGAGATTGGCTTTCGGGCCGGAGTGCCATTTACGGAATCGCTGACGAGCAGACTAACGGGCTCGGCTGCCTTTTTTTCGAGCACATCGTTTGTAAAGCCAGGGTTTACCCTGGGACCTACATTGGGAATGATCTACCATGACCAGCTTGAAGTTGAGTTCGACGCGATCTACACGCCGATTCGTATCTTCGGCAGTTCGACGCTTGGGCCCAGCCTACAATCGTCGAGCACAACCCGAGGTTCCTCCTGGGAATTCCCCCTGCTGGTGAATTACCGATTCTTACGCCGGCCGATCCGGCCGTTCGGCGGTGGCGGAATCGTTCTCGGCGCGACCCTCAAGGGGACGACTGAGACGCGAACCCTGGACTCTCGCACGGGCCTCGAGAGCGTCAGCTCGGGATCATTTCGCGAGTCTGCCGTGAACCAGGGGGCTGCCCTCGTAATCAACGGTGGTCTGGAATGGCGAAATTCTCGCCTCCTGATCCGCCCAGAACTGCGGTACACACATCGATCCGATGCGGATCAGAATACATTCCCCCTGAGGGCGCCCAATCAGTTCGAATATCTGATTGGATTGTCATTTCTTGCCCGTTCGGCTGGCGCCAGCAAGTGATCAACATCGTTCATTTCCGCCTTTGATCCGTCGCGATGAAGTCGCAGTTGGCGTGTAATCGGAAACTTGCGCACCGCGATCTCTTGCCATGAAAACTGCCTGTGCTGGTTTTGTGCCGGTTCTCCAGCAGAAAGAAACCAAATCAAACCTAAAGCCGATAGCCCAAACCGCTTTTTTTATTGGTCTCAGCGGTTGGTAATCCAATGCGCACCACGCGGAAGCGTTGCGCCAGTTCTTTTTTTTCACCTTTCCATTCTATCGGCGGATGGAAAGGTTCACCGTGGCACAGGAAGCGCGTGTCAGGTCTGCAGCGCCGCTCAGCGCGGGGACCTGCGCCAACTCTACCTCATAAACTCCGGGATCCAGATTCTCAAACTTAAACTTGCCGCGGCTGTCGGAAGTTGTTTCGAGGATTTCTTTGCCTCCCAGCAGCCTTATCCGGAAGGGCGTGCCGGAAGGTGGAAGACGACCAGGCGAACCAGGCCCGAGTACGGCGACGAGTTCGATTATCTGGCCGCTGATCCGACCTGGAAGACGCTGTCCAGTTTTCCAGGCGTGCAACGCTTCCAAGTCTTCAGTTGCTTGGGCGAGCAACCGCGTTCGCGAGCAGGAACTCGCTTCCCAAGTGCCGGTCGCGACCTTCTTGTGAGTCTCCACGAGATATGTCTCACCTTCGGCGAAATCAAACCCACAGCCTTGGGACTCAGTATACAGAGTGAATTCTCGTGCATCTGCTCCCGTGAAATTCTCCACCACTTCCAAATGGACCCGCTGGCGCAATTCGAACGCCAGGCGGTCCAGCTCCCGTTGGTTCGCGGTTCGCAGTTCCTCCCGTTCGGCAGTCGTGAGAGTATCACCCCATACGTACTCGATGAACTGCTTCCTCAATTCGACCTCGGCTGACGAAGCGCCCACGCCGGCAACGACTCGACCCGTTGTATTTGGGGACTGTGTGCGCAGCGTTTCCAATAGGTCGCGATGTGTACGACCGAATTCTTCTCTAAGCCGGTTCATATCGGCCCGCGAAGGATAGACCTCGGTTGCCTTGCCCACGAAAACGGCATGATTGGCATCGCCAGTGTTGGGCAGAGCCCCGCAAAACGGAGGTGGGACATCGCAAAAGCAGGCCAAGAGTGGCGCGGGCAGCAACGTCAAAACCAAACCGGACAGCAAATGGTTCCGAAATTTCATCGAGCCTCCTTTTGAAATTTGATCTCGGCGAGAACTGCAATCACCCTGAAACAGCACTCCTTCTGGTCGGACTAACGCGATATGAGCCTCTTAGCGCTTTCATCGTAGGTGCCGTTGTGGATGTAATGTACCCCCACCACGCCGACGCCTTTTTGAAACCAGACATCTTCCCATCCGCCGCTCCCGAAGTGGCCGGAAAAAATGTGAATGGCGCCCGCATATTCCGGAGGCAAGAACGATCCCACATTGTCGCGGGCCGGTTGGACGCGCCACGAAATGTCGTTGTTGCCCCACTCACGGCCCGCTTGCAAAGGAAAGCAGAAATCAGGTGAGACAGTGCCTTCGATCAAATACTTCCGGTATTCCGGCCGAAGTTGCTGCCTCTGAGAATCCCAGCCTTGGTCGATCACGTATACACAATTTCCATGGACCAGGTAAGGCTCGCGGTCACGCGCGATCAGATAGGAACGGCTATAGCGCTGAACCAAACCATGCTCCTTCACTTCGCGCAGCACGACGATGCCTTCTGGAATTGTGAGCCAACCAGTGATCGTTTCCTCGCTCGTCCAGCGGTCCACGTCGGGCCGGTTCCGGTTGCCCGATTTCCACTCGTGCTCATAAACCCAGTGGCTACCCACCTTGAGGGGAAACCACGCCAGTGGATCGTCTTGGGCGCTCGCGACCATCGAAAAAACGCAGAGTGCGATGAGCAGACGCACCGTTCGGATCATCCCATTACCTCACTCGAAGGAAATTTCACGCTGCCTTTGTCGGCTACCTATATTTTAGATGCAACGGGGCCGCAGTCTGCAAATCGGCTAACCGGACTTGTGAAACCCGCTAAGAACCCCTTGGCATAATGACGAGATGCTGTTTTACGACGAAGTGGCACGCCGTTTGAGTGTCTCAACTGCTGTGGAGTAGAGTGTCTAAATGCGCTCCAAGTTCGCTGCAGCCCTTCTGATGACGGTGTTCGCGTGTCAAGGTGTGCCGGCAACCCAGTCCAGCCGTGATAGTGATCCGGTTTTCTTTTTGCATATCAATCAGCGTGTCGATCCCGCATTCGTGACGATTTCTTACCATGTAAAGGGAGAGAAGGATGGCGGTGGCTATGCCATTATCAACACCGGCGGGGCGCAGATCAAGGTGACGGCGACGCAAGACATCCCGATCAACCTGATGCTTCCCCAGAAAGATCAGCGTGCTACAGCCCTGAAAGCCGTCGTGTTTTGCCGCGACTATGCGCTTGCACTCGTCGATGTGCCGTCAATCGCTGACGCGACGTCGAAGCGCGTGGCGGTCGATCTTGTTCCCCTGGCTTCGGTGGGGATCACCGGACGTGTGACTCTGCCCAGGGATGAAAATCCTGCCGATCTCCGCCTTGATGTCTACTACGACAATCATGAGATGGTCTTCCGCTACTTCGAACAACTCGGAGGGATTATCGGCAGCGGAATAAAAGTTTCCACGACGACCCTTACTGGGGACGGATCCTTTTCGACAACCATTCCGGATTTTGCGAACGATCCTGTCGCATCGAAGGTCCCAGGGCGGTTGCACTTCGTTATTCGAGCCCTTCGGCCGTACCACGGGGCGTCGGAGCGAGGCACGGCTGCCCTCATTGATGGCCTGCCCGACGTCGTGGGACCGTTTACCGGAATTGCGATGGCGCCGTCATATCCTGAACCGATTGCGTTGGAATTGCGTTGGCCGTAAAAGGCGCATAGGAGGAATTGTGCCCTGGCAATCCAATGCTTACCACGTTGCGAATGCGCTTTGCGTCAGTTCTCCGAGGTTTTTCCGATATGCCGACCTATAAGACAGGTGGAAGGTACTTTGGGATAAACGCGCAGGTCGTCGGCGCTAACGGCTCAACGCTCAACCGCGAGCGGCGCGAGCAAACTGTTGGAAATTCGAGTCACCACCGTGCGCGGCTTGGCGGCTTTTTGTTAGGCAGCCAACCCCTTACGCGTCGCGCTCAGCATCTTCGGTAGCTGCAGATTGCACTGCGGCCACGCAAGCGGAACAGAGCACACCTCTATTCTCTACAAGCAAGGCACTCGATGTCGTCGTCGGGAGTCGGCACAGGCTACACCACACCACCAGCCCAACACCAGTCCCGTTATCCCGCGCGTCTCTCTGCGGCGATCCCTCTGCAGGGGCTTGACCCTCTGCAGCGGCTTGAACATCTTCTTCCATGATCTCCAAGCACACGCGAACGCACTCATCACAAATGTAGACTTTCGGGCCTGCGATTAACTTCCGAACGTCGTTCTGAGTTTTGTTGCAGAACGAGCATCGAAGCATGGCGGTGTCGGCTCCTGCATTCCTGTCTCTGCCAAACATCGCTGTCCGCCTAACTTATTATTCGGCTGGGCAGTCTATTTGGCATAAAGCCGAAGAGATCGCAAGATATTTCAAAGTCTCGTTGAACCTGCAAGGCATGAAGTCATTGTTGCACGGTCGGATAACCGGAGCATTATCGTTCGCTGTGTTTGAGATAGGCTGCGAAACGCACGCAGCCTCACTGCTGTCTATCCGCCCGCTGGGGCTCCTCGCCCTGGCACTTGGGTCCTGTTTGTTGCACTCGTTACTTGGCCGTTATTATGCGTTGTCGCAGACTGACCCCTATCCGGGGACGATTTCCGTCGTTCGACTGTGCCGGTTTTGTGCTGGTTCTCCAGCGGAAAAGACCCAAATCAAACCGAAAACGGAAGTCGTGAGATCAACTATTTATTGGGTTGAGTTGTGGGGAGTTGGTTAGAGTCGCGCTCGATTTTGCCCTTGAAAACCAACGGACGCGGCAATCAAAGGCATTCCAGCACTTGTACGCGGTTGAAAAAAACTGAATTTGAAAGCCTATGTACGGCCGCACCAAACCCAGTAGCGGGGCCCGAGCATAGACGCTTCAAACGGGGTGCCGCAAGTATAGGAGAGCCATTCCGAGAGTTCCCGCGCGTCGCATAACGGGTTTTCTGAAAGCTTTCTGGGCGACCGAAGGGTTTTCTGGGGGGACGGCACAGCACAGACGGCACAGCCCCGTAGTCACAGCAGGCTTTGACTTTCGTGCTCACAGGTTTCATTTCCAACCGGAACTGCGATACACGCGCTGGAGTGACTCGCCATTTTCCTTCTTCACAAAGCCGGATTCAGTTGAAGCCCTCATCGGCATTGCGCTTGGGAAGTGATGTGCGCCACTGGAACTGACGCTCCGGCAGCACTGACGGCGATTCCCATATTCTTTTATTTATCCTTCTTTCTTTTTCTCTCTCTTAAAAAAAGAGATAAGCAAAAGAGCGTCAGCCGCGTCAGTGGTGTCAGTGCGCTGTTCACTTGCGAAAGATCAGGTACATTGCAGTACCAACGTCTGCGTTAGTGTCCGCAGGGACATAAATAGGTGCGGCCAGTTCCCAGCCGTCCGCCGCATACTTGTCCAGAACTGCCTGAATGCTATTGGCCTGTGATGGGTTGCCACCGTAGGCTTTCACGGCCACATATTTGTGTTGGCCTTGCGCGTGAACAGATTGGGGAGACACGATCAGACGCAGCGCGATTACAGCCAAAAGCAGAACGATCAGTACCAGACAAGTCTTGAAGAAGCGATCCATGATGTTTTTGCCTCCGTTAAAAGTATAGGTGTGATTGGGAGCGATCGTCTTCTGTGCGAGATAACGATCTGGCTGATTTGGAATTAGATGGAACGAAGTCGGCATTCCGTGTATCTAATTCTTTAATTCAAGATTCGATTTTGTAAGTCAACGAATGGAGGCCGTCCAATGGTTTCACGCAACCGCATCGCGCTGATTGTCGTGTGGGCGCTGTCCCTCATCATCGTTGCTGTAATTGCAAACGCCCAAGCGCCAGCGCAACGTGGCCCAGCGCCAACAATCATTACCGGAAGCGATCTTGGTTTCCGCGTTGAACGTCAACAGGGCAATCGTGTGATTGGCCTTTCGTGGTGAGGATCAACGGGGAATGGGTTGCGGCTGAGCCTGCCGCAGGAGCGAAGGCGCTCACCCTAAAATAGTCAATCAAGCGATTGAATCAGCCGGGGCAAGTCAAAAAGCGTTTCTATCGTATAGGCCGGTTCAACTTGCGTGTCGGGTGAGTCATCAACACTTCTATATATCGCATCCGCCAAATAAATACTTCGTATGCCCGCGTTGTTCGCGCCGAGAATGTCAGTGTTCAGTTGGTTCCCGACAAATACGATCTCAGATCCGCAAAGGCCACATTGAGCGAGAGCAGACGTGAAAAATTGCAATGAAGGTTTACGATAGCCGATCTCGAAGGACGTGACGACCCATTGGATGTAAGCATCAAGGCCCGCCCGTTTGAGCCAGCTGCGGATTTGTGAGGCAGGTGTTTCCCGTGTATTCGCCCATATCCCCTTGGGCAAGGTGATCTGAGTCATGGCTTCAAAGACTCCGGGCATTAGCTCAACCAGGGAGGATTCGATGTTTAATGTCTCAGGCATTATCGTCTGTCCAAAATCGAATATGACTGCCTTCAGCATCTGGCGGCAGAATACGCCGAGGTATCCGAGGTAATAAATAAAATCAATAATTTATAACCGAGGTATCCAACCGAGGTACTGGCGAGGTAACCGAGGTACCCCGATCGCCTCGGCACCGCCCCGGCACCTACTCCGGCGCTAAGGTGTTGATTTGATGAAGTACCTCGGTGGCCTCGGTGCATGCGCCATGCGCAACCTAGCGGATCTGGGTTTGGGCCGCGTTCTTTGTTTCGGCTCGAAACCCGTGTTAGAGCGTCTGCGTTGTACCAGTTAGTCGGCAATGGCAAACTCTACGTACGGCTTAGACATCTTGACAATAATGTCACGACCGTCCTCTATTAGGGTGACGCGCCCCTCTTGGTCTCGGTTCGGTCGCCCGACTGCCTCGAATTCAACGTCGACCTTGAAATACAGGCAATCTCGACTGACGAACGTGCGTTGGAGACCAGTAGAAAGACCTCCTTCGGTGGTAAAGACTTTGAGGAGATCACTTCGCGTCATGCCCGGCTTTATTGTATGCATGCGTATCAACGCGTCAGCGACCCAAGTGAGATGACTTTGCGACGATTGGTCCTGACCCTGTGCGCGACGTGCATGGAGAGAAGCTAGGCTACCGGTGATCGTCCCTAAAAGCACTAGAAGCATTAAGCGTCGGTGAATCATTTATACCCTTTCGCAATCAAGAACGACTCTGTAGGAAGCGGTTCAGCTATTGCTTGTCGTAAATGGCCAAGCTCAATCTCCGCCAGCCACCTTTAACCATTGGCCGTCGAAGTAATACCAAACCAGAAATGCTTTTCCGTTGTACTGATCGTTGATGCCCTGATGCTCAATCGGCGGCAGTGGGATGCCAAGGTGCTCAAGGTCATGATAACGGAAGATGTCCTCTACGCCCATCGGCTCTATCAATCTTGAATAGGCCCATTGTTGATCGCCACCAGCACCCTGGAGGTAACCGCTGTCTGGCGCTGGCACGATGGCTGCGGGGTTTTCCTCCGAACCATTCCAGAACACAAGGATGGTAGAGACGCCCTTCACCGAGCACAGCACGGCCCAATCGATCTGGCCGGGTTTTGCAAATTCACCCTTGATAACGTTATTTGGGTTAACTTTCGAGAACGCCTCCTGCGGGATCGTGCATCCTCTGCGTTGAAGATCCTGGACTACATTGGCTGGAAGTTCCGGGAAGGCTGACGGTGGCAGTCGCACTATCCACGAATCCAATGATTGCGATAAGGGCATCACCACAAATGCGAGCACTGATGCCGTGAATAGACTCAGCCTCATTTTCAGATATTCTACTCCGGCGTCGTACTGACCATCTCAATGATGGCCATAGTCGGGATCACGCAATTGGTAATAGATTCGTCAACAAATGGGACGATTGGGACGACTGGGCCGGTTATATAAATAAGGTAGCCTTCCACCAATTCGGGCGACGTAAACTTTCTCTTATGGCAAAGGTCCTGGTCCGATTTGTAAGCCCAAACTTCAAGATCGAAGAAGCGACAGTAAGCCTGTTCAATACCAACGCCATCTATCAGGATTGGACCAAAGCTGCCGAGGCGTTCTCCGTATTCCCCTTGCGACCCGATATGGCTGAGATTGAGGTTGGCAGTCCCGGACTAATTGAAGGCTCACTAATCGATATTGTCTTGCGCCGTACCGCAGGCGGAACCTTAAATCGCATCAAGTTTTGTCGCTTTAATGAGGACATTACAGAGACAGCACTCCGTTCAGGGAAGTTTGACGTGGATTTAAGCTCGTACAAAGAAGTTATCTTGCGGGCACGTCGAACGGAACCTTCGGTTTCCAATGCGACCGTCTTCAATATATCCATTCGTGACAATCCAATCCCGACCTTCGATTTGACCGCCAACGATTCTGGCGAAAGCACGCTCTTGGCAAAGCCTGGGCAATACCGCGTAGTCGCTTCGGGCAAATTGCCACGTACTAATGAAGCAGTTTGAAATTTCGGATGATGAAGTTGAGCCTAAAGTCATTCAGTTTGAGATCGAAACGTGACCATTCCCATACAGACCAACGATTCTGGCGTTAGCTGGACTGACGTAGCTGCTTTTGGTGCCGATCTGAAACACCTGAAAGAAAAATTCGCGTTTTGTCCTCTCCTGTGCAGCCCTGATCGGCGGCATCCTGGTATTTGGGATTACTTCGGCGGCAAAAGAATCCTCAGACGGAACATTAAATCTTTGATCAAGTCCGTAAAGGCATTCAGGTCCATATTGTCATTCTTGTGAAGTTCTGCGCTGGCATGAGGCAGAAATTGAATCTTATTATTGACCACTTTCGCCTTGCCGCTCCACGCGCCAACGGGTGCATACCTTGGCGAGCCGGATGTGTTGGGTACGCTGATCCTATTGTCTGGCCACAGAAACAAGACGTACTCTTCACCCAAGGACACTAAAGGATCACCGTCCACGATGAAACCGCAGCCGCCCACGTTGCCGCCTAATTGGGAAAGGGCAATCGTTCTAACGCCTGGAGGTAAAGTTCCATGCAGCGATTCCCTAATGGACACCAAAGAATCTGTCTCAACTATATCTAAATGGTCCGGGTTGGTATTGAACGCAGGAAGAACGTTGACCACGTCACCGACGATGATAAGGTCAGACATACGGATTAATTGAGCCAATGACGATACTGTGACACCATCCAGTACGGCGAATCCCATGCCGCCGGGACAGGGATTCCGGTCAAAAGGGCTTCTCCTCGCGATCTGTCCGCTCGTAGTGAGGGTGTTCAGGACTGCTACGGTGATTAATATGATTGTCGGTAGCTTCATAGGACTCCGTGGTGCCATTTTTGCAGTTACGTAAATTATTGCACGACGCGCATCATCGCGGGCAGATCGCCACATACGTGTCCGCGAATGGCAAGCCGCCGATCAATTCCGTATTTTATTTAGTATTGTTTGCTGCATAGGGTTTGATGTCTCACGGTGCCTGATACAAAATGCGGTAATGCCAACACGCGAAGAACTTCACAAGCTCGTTGACTCCATGCCCGAAGGCGCACTGGAAGCGGCACACCACGTCCTAACAAATCTTCAGGTGTGGCCCCCGCCGCCACCACCCGATGTCCAGGAAATGCGGAAGAGGATGGAAGTGCGGCGACTTGAAACGAGGCTACGACAAAAACCCGGTACGACTGCCGGATTTGGCGGCACTGGTGCCTATGATCCGGCAAAAGGCGCGGGAGGGTTCAGCTTTCAGTATTGGGAAGACGACACATTCGTCCAGGAAACTTTGCGTAATCATAAGGGACACGAGCTTACGGTTGTCGAGCGCATCGGCATTGACGGAAAGCGGCTGATCTACAAGCACGAGATTACTGGTTAGATAAGTGGAGAAGGAGGAAATTCGTAATGCCTCGAAGATTCAGTTCGCCATTGGCCCTGCAGGTTGCACTGGTAACGCTGGTAACGCTGGCGATAGCAACGGTTGCGATAGTGGAGGCCGCTTCCGCTCAGCAGTTCGGCGGTGCCAAGGAAACAGGTGAGAAGGAAGGGAGGCTCCACAACCTCGTCAAGTCCGCGAGGGAGCACGGCGAAGCGAAGGTGGTTCTTCCTACCGTACTCATTCTACCCACAGGACTCTCGAGGGTCGAAGAGATCTTCGATGACTACTCGCTGGTGGTCGCCAAGCTGGTTGACGCAGTCACGACGGTCGATAGTTCGGGCGATAAGATCATCACTTGGCACAAGATCCGTGTGAGTGATTGGCTCGCTCGCCAGAAGACCACTTCGGGGGACTCGTACGACGGAAACGTCCCGCAACAACTCCTTCCACTTTCGCAAGATGAGTTAATTTTCTACACTGAGGGCGGGACGTTAGAGATCGATGGTGTTACGGTGGAACAAGGTTCGCCGCAATCATTTCATTTGAGGCCGGATACGCCTTATCTGTTCATTCTTTTTCTTGAAAACCCGCCCGGAATTGCGAGTCTTGCAGCGGACGCTAACGGCGTCTTCGCCATCTCATTCGCCATCTCATCTGAGGGAACCTTCTCAACTTTAGGGAACCCAGAGCACGACCTTGTCAAGGACATGCGTCAGCGGTACGGCGAACGGTTGGACTTCTTGCGAGAGGACGCCAAAAGGCGCACGGCTCGCTAGCATAACCGTCAACTAACTATTATTTCGCGAGGACCACCCTATGAAACTCAATAAGGATAGCCTTGTCTGTCTTACCATTTTGCTCGCAGTGAATGTGACGCTTCCGGGTCTGGTCAACGCCCAGACCTGCAGTTACAGCTGCCCACCTTGCTACAACGGCGGGCAACCTGCCGGACACGGCGCGGCGCCCGATGGCAGTGGGCGGCGAGTGCTGAACATTTTTATTGATTCCAGCTGGGACGATTCTCCGGGCGTGACCAACTCCACTATTTACAACGCAGTCCAGAACGCCGCCGCGAACTGGAACTCCTCCACCAACTGCGGATCGACCACAGCGTATTATTTCCAGCTGAATCAGCAGGCTGGCTCAGGGAGCGCCGACATCATAGTTCAGAAGGCGAATCTCACAGGAACCTGCGCACAAACCGACCTCAGTCCCACACGGACACCGCCCGAGTACATAAGATTGCGGCCGTCAGTTGCGAATGACCAGGCTTCCGCTACACGTACGATCTCGCACGAACTGGGTCACACCATTGGACTCCTCAATACAGGCATCTATGGCTGTTCCAGCACGTTTGCGAGCATTATGAGCCTGGGAGCTCCACTGACCACCTGCATCACGGATGACTTTGGAATAACTGCTGCTGACGTAGCCCAATCCAATGTAAACTTAAATTCACAGGGTAGTTGCCCAGGACCCTTCGTAGGAACTTCTCGGGAGCCCACTACAAGCTGCGTAGCGCCGAATAGCTGCGGCGCTGATTTTCCCTTTGGCAATGCCGTCGGTGCCGACTTTTGTGCTTGGGATACTGGCTGTGACCCCGGTTCGGGGCAATGGTTTGCCATCGCGCAGAACGGCGATCAGTGTTGCACGTCCAGCTCGACCCCCATCATTATCGACGTCAACGGCGACGGATTTGACCTTACGTCGGCAGAAGGTGGAGTGTTGTTTGACTTCTTTGGGAATGGACACAAGATGAGGATCTCTTGGACCGCGCCGGGGTCCGACGACGCCTGGCTAGTTTTGGACCGTGACGGTGACGGTCTGATTGATAACGGTTCTGAAATGTTTGGCAATCTGACCCCGCAGCCGCCCTCGTCAAGACCCAATGGGTTCTTGGCGCTCGCGGAATTCGACAAACCTGAGAACGGCGGAAATGGTGATGGCGTAATCGACAGGAACGCAAATCGATATTACCGACTATATGCACGCCATTACGACACAATCTGAAAACGTCGCGGCTGCAAGGGCCCGGTCAGATCAGGGCGCTGCGGATGAACTCCGGAACGTAAGAATTTTAACCGGGTGCAGTGATGGGTGAGGCCGTTCGCAGTTGGGTGTTATGTCAACTTGAGTGGCTGCCGGGCCGGGCCAGGGGACGCGCGGCGGATTTAAGCAAGAATGCCCTGGCGGGCGCAGGATTGAGGACGAAAATCTCCGGCGGATTCAAGGCAAGATCGGCGCACGTTCCCGCCCCGATGCTCAGAAATGAAAGGGTCTCGTCGGGCCATTGCCGGCAGAGGCGCGCCATGTACGTCCTGAAGAACTGGATGGCATCGTTGAAACCGAATGGCGCCACCATGGGAGGAATGTATTTGTGCGCCCAATAATGCGCGATCGGCGGAAGCGTCTCCAGGACATTGATGTTGGTGAAGGTCTCGATTTCGCTTTGGACCCGGTTGCCATAGCGCGATCTGCCACGCAGAAAGTGGAGACACCTGCGCAGTGGTGGACGAAGCGGCGGAGGAACAAAGCGCTTTAGGGCTGAAACGATGTTCATTGCTCCGGGGCCGGAATAATCTTCGCCTCCATGACCTCCGCGGACGATTCCGCAATGCGAACGGTGCGTCCCTGTCCTTCATACGGCTTCACGAAATCCAAATCATAGAAGCCATTTTGCTCGATGGCCTCCCAACTGAAGAGCTTGTATTCCCCGGGAGTGATGTCTGTGATCGTGAAACGTCCGTTTTGATCGGTGACCGCCATCTTATAGAGGTCCGTGCGGTTCTTTTGCGCAGGTATAAGTACTGCCTGAGCGCCCGCAACAGGTTGGGTTCGTGCGTCCATCACGACGCCGTTGAGCCGGGCGGCGCCCGGACGCAACACAATCTCCAGCATTCCAGAGGTCGAGGCCGAAAACTTGAAGGGACTGCCCGCCAGATCGACACCGCCGAATTGAATGCTCTTCACGTAAAAGCCTGAAGGAACGCCGATGAGGCTGGTCAGGTACTGACCGTCTCTCACGCCGTCCACATGGAATGTTCCATCCGGACCGATTTGTGACGGAATGGACGACGATCCGGCGGGGTTAGCGGAGCCATCCAGGAAAGGTTGAAAGAGAACCCGAATTCGATCAAAGTTTGTCAGACTCGACAGCGCCGCTCCTTCGACATTCAGCCGTCCCGGTATGGAGACGCCGGTCGTCAGCGTCAGAACTACACCTTCGATGTCCGAATCCGTGATGTTGATCGGAACCTGCGCTGCCGGCCGCGCCGCGGCTGCCGCCTGCCGGGCCGCAGCCCCTGCCAGATCCAACGCGGGGCGTGGCGGATTCGCTTCCTGCATTTGAGCCTGGACTGTGTATGCACCCGGATTCACATTCTGCAATTCGAAGTTTCCAGAAGCAGGATCGTAACTATTACCCTGGCCGAAACCACCGCTTCCTCCGTTCAGAGTGCGATAGTTGAGCATCACATCCACCGCCGGCGGCGCCTGCCCGGTCCTGGAGTCGATAACGCGGCCCCTCACGCGATAGAATCGCTGCCGGGCGACTCTCATGTCCGCAACGAATTCGGACCCGCTCTTCACTTCGATCAATATCGCCTGGCCTGGATCTGCGACACCGGGAAAATAGCTGAAGGCATAACCCGGACCCGAAACCTGATTCGGATTTCTCCGTTGTCCTAAAGGCGATGACGAGCCCGGACCATTGCCGACATTAAGGTAGTAGCGGCCCGGCGTGATTCCGTACAGCCGATAGTCGCCGAGGTCATTTGCGTTTGTTGCGGCTGCGGCCTGGAACGTTTTGCCCTGAGGATTGTACGAGACTCGCAAGAGCTGAACAGGAACATCCACTGCAGGCAGCCCGGTATCATCCAGAATGCGGCCGGTCACAATCCCGGTGGGCTTAAGTCGAATGATCAGATCTTTCAAACCTTGTCCGGCAGTCAGATCGATGGGCGTACCCTGCGCGCTGAGGACGCGCTGTCCATATTCCTGCCTTGCATAACCATTCGCGGCTACCGTGATTCGATACGTACCAGGCTTGAGATCCTTGAACGAGAATCTGCCGTCGCTACTCGTGGTGACGGGGGGAATGGCGGCAGGGAAGGGCGGAGCCTGCGCTGCCGCAGGAGGCGGTGATGGTGGCAACGCTCCGGTTCCGCCAGTGACACCACCCAACACGCCTCTGAGGACGCCGCCAGCGCTACCGGTCAACGCAGGGACTCCGAACAACGTGACTTGTGCTCCGGGGACAGGCTCACCCGTTCCCGCATTGACGACAGCACCGTCAATCGTTCCGTTCGCAGCCGGCTGTTGCTGCATCCCGGCGGCGGGCGTCAGCAGGAGGAGTAGTACGGACACGGCGAGGACAGCCAATCTCATAGGAACCTCCGCTTTGCGTAGTAACTCATTTTGACTTTTGTCTACGATCAGTGTGCGGCACGACGAAACATCCAGACAAAACCGAGCGCAAAGCCCGAAACCGCAACCAGCCAAAACAAGGGGCTGAATATGAGAGAACTCAAATCAAAGCTGATCTCGCCGTCGGGGTAGGTCCTCCTTAGAGCGGCGTACGTTCTTGACAGGGACCACGCCCAAATCATGACGTAAATTACTATCGATAATAGTCGAGATCAGGCCTCCGCAAAAACTAAATGCGACTTGTTTCTCAACGAAATCGCTCTCACTGGTTGGGCCGAATGTTGCCTGCAGAAACACCGTCCACGAGTTGCCGGTTCGTCTGACATCCTTATATGTACGGATCCCTAAAACATATATACGGATCCCTAAAACCCCACGAACGGAACCCGGGAAAAATGACCTTCACTACTGCCAGCGGACTACTGCCAGCGGGGATTGCCGTTTACGTCTAGCGGGGGCCGAACGGAGTCGGTTTGGAAATGGGATATCCGGCTGGGCTATAAGGCTTTAGATCTAAAAGCGGGGAACGCGGAACGCCGCCACTACTGCCAGCTTGGGAAGCTGGCGGCCGCTTGTTCAATTAACTGGCACCCGTTCCGCTCGCTCCGCGTAGCTGGTAGTCAACTTCTGTGCTGAGCCGAATCGGACCTGCGGAATCAGCGTGCCGGCGTTTGGGCTCCACGTTGTTCTTTAACGCGTTAGGTATCAAACAAATAATCGATAACATATGATGACAGCTTCGTATCTTTAACTGAGTGGGTAGCTCCCTGTCGACTGACGATTGCGAACGCGTTGGGTCGAAATCCCTACTGTTTTGGGGCAAATTTCGGGGGCAAAGCCGGGGGCAAAATCGGGGCAAACGGGCCTGGGTAGGCCGAAATAGACCGGAATGGACGACAGTCAAATGGTTGAAATGGCAAGAGCGTCCAATCAAATTTTCGGCTCATAACCCAAAAGGTCGGAAATTCAAATCCTTCCCCCGCAATTTCGGGCGGCTGAATAAGCCGCCTTTTTTATTTGAGTTACAAGCCACGTTCATCATCGCTTAACAAATCGGGGGCAAAATCCTTCCGAGCGCGCTTTCGATCAGTTCCGCCGCCTTTTTCAAATCGTCCATATCTCGGTCATTGTAATGCTCGTCCGTCGTCGTCATCCGTTCATGTCCGAGTTGAACGGCTTCTAGTCCAGCGGCTTCTCGTAAATACTTGCTCGTCGCACGGCGGAATGCATGAAATCCGTCCGCGCGGGGCGTTCGCTTGATGTCACAGCGATCAAGAACCGGATACAGCACTTCCCTTCTCAAACCATCAGGATCATGTGGACGGGGATCACCATCGGATCTGCAAAACACGAAATCATCCGGTCCGATATTCTTGGAGCCTTCAAGATGTTTCACCAGGTTTGCCGAGGCGTGTCCGTCCATGGCCCCTTCTAAAATATGAGGCTCCATCTGCGGACAATCTGACAGTCGTACCTGCAGAACGTCAGGCGCAGTTGCGCCCAGTATAATGGTTAGGTACTTTCTTTCCTCCTTCCGGGTCTCCCACCAGCGAGGGGTAGGATGGAGGCGCCGTCGTAGAAGGGATTTCATATCATGATTACGGAGTGGATACCGGCCGCCCGGCCCGAGCATATCTTCCCCGTGCTCGCGCCCGAGTTGCGGACGCGCCTGGCCGCGAACGGAAAAACCCGCCGCGTGAAAGCGGGCGACTCGCTCGCCGTTCCGGGCCAGCGCGATACACCGATGTTCCTCGTATTATCGGGCGCCGTGAAGGTCGAGGTGCGTACGCCTACCGGCGAGGATCTCGTCACCGTGTACCGGTCCGGCCAGTTCTCGGGAGAGGTGGCGATCTTCACCGGGCGGCCGCAGCTGGCCGCTCTTACGGTGATCGAGGACGGCGAGGTCGTTGAGCTCGACAGTTCCCGGCTGCGCACGCTCCTGCAGACGGACAGCGAACTCAGCGATATCTTCATGCGGGCGTTTATCCTGCGCCGCGTCGAGCTGATCGCCCATCAAGCCGGCAACGTGGTGGTCGTGGGCTCTACGCACTCGCCGGACACGCTACGCATCAAGGAGTTCCTCACACGCAACGGTCATCCATACACCTATCTCGATCTCGAGCGCGATCCGGACGCGGAAGCCTTGCTCGAGCGCTTCGGCATTAAGCCCGACGAGGTGCCCGTGACGATGTGCTACGGCGGTGCGGTCCACAAGAACCCCACGAATAGTGAGCTGGCAGGCGGCCTCGGCTTCAACGCGCCCATCGACGAGAAACAACTGCGGGACGTCGTCATCATCGGCGCGGGGCCGGCAGGCCTGGCGGCAGCCGTCTACGCCGCCTCCGAAGGGCTCGATGTCCTCCTACTCGAGACGCACGCGCCCGGCGGGCAGGCCGGCTCCAGCTCGAAGATCGAAAACTACCTCGGCTTCCCGACCGGCATCTCGGGCCAGGAGTTGGCCGGCCGGGCCTACGCCCAGGTTCAGAAATTCGGGGCGCATGTGATCATCGCCAAGAGCGCCGCCAAGCTTCATTGCGAGCAGAAGCCGCTGCACGTCGAGCTCGACGACGGCACCTCGGTCGCCGCGCGCTCGGTCGTTGTGGCTACTGGAGCGAAATACAGGCGGCTCAGCGTCCCTAATGCCGAGCGTTTCGAAGGTGTCGGCATCTACTACGGCGCGACAGTGATGGAATCACAGCTCTGCGCGGGCGAGGAGATCGTCGTCATCGGCGGCGGAAACTCGGCGGGCCAGGCGGCCGTCTTCCTTGCACGCAACGCCAAGCGCGTTTACATGCTCGTCCGTTCCGACGGACTCAGCGAGACCATGTCCCGCTATCTGATCCGGCGCATTGAGGAAGAAAAGAAGATCGAGCTTCGCACCCAGACCGAGATCACTGCCGTGGAGGGGAGCAACCGCCTTGAGCGCATCTCCTGGCGCGACAAGCGCGGCGGCAAGGTCGAGACGCGAGACATCCGCCACGTCTTCGTAATGACGGGCGCCGATCCGAACACGGATTGGCTCCGCCGATGCGTCGTTTTGGACCGAGCGGGCTTCATAAAGACCGGCGTCGATCTGACGCCCGAGGACTTGGCGTCGTCTCGTTGGCCGTTGACACGACTGCCCCGCCTGCTCGAGACGAGCGTGGCGGGCGTCTTCGCCGTCGGCGACGTGCGCGCCGGCAACATCAAGCGCGTCGCCTCATCCGTCGGCGAGGGTGCCATCGCAGTGGCCTTCGTCCATCAGGCGCTGCACGAATAACAAGAAGCGAAAGTCACACACCTCAGCATTAACGATGAGTTCATCCGCTGTAGACGTTTGATCGTTGGTGCTGGGCCAAGCGGTTCAACAGCAGCGACGGCGCTTGCGAATCTGGGTCATTCGGTTGCGATCATCGACAAGGCGATTTTCCCCCGGCACAAGACCAGCGCAAGTTGGATCAACGCTCTCGCGTTCAGCCGATTCCCATACCTCCAGCCCTACCTCCAGGCCGAACTGGATAACCTTGTCGACTGCCTTTTCCACCGAATTCGATTTTACGATTAGTCGATTTCGCGACATGGCAGCTACAACGAAAGAAAGCCTTCCGGGTATCCGTCGGGACCGAGGTGACAGTGGTGCAAGAAGGCTAGCCATCCATCATTCCACCCGAAGCTTGCTATCCTGGCTGGCAAGAATCGCTCATCCTTCTTCCAAAACTTGTCGAGGCCGACATTCCAGATGAAAGGCCGCGTGTTCCGTGACGACCTTTGATTAGTCACGGTAAATGCTGACCTTTCGCCTCGCGCGGAGCCATTGCTCAAAGACTTATTTTCATTTCTCCGCGCTTTCCGGGTTCACTCTCTCCGCTGCCTGGAAACCGATCCTGCTGTGGCTACCATCACAAAAAGGTTTGGTCGACGAGGCTCCGCAGCGGCACAACGCGATCTTTGCCCGGCCCTCGGTTGGAACTTTCGTACCTGCAGTGTCGTAGAGTTGAATACTGCCTTCTACGAGATACGGGCCATTTGGTGTTGCTCGAATGATTATGTCTGACATGTTTCCCTCCAACGTGTTCGGTGGTGTGTTTCGGCAAACTACTACCACGGATTGGGTTTGTCCTAGCGGTTGTGTTCACCGTTCAGGGTAGTTTGTCGAAAAAGAGATATATGGCGGCAATCCGACCGTCCCGGGCAATGATGAAATCTGTCCCGGAGTAAGCGGGCGGGTCACCAGGACGACCCGATACCCATCGGACCAGCCCACCGTTTCCCGATTCCTCAGGCTCGGTAATTGGCTGGTATCGAAAGTCAGGGTGGGTAGCCTTGATCTCGCCTGCGATGCGATCGATCTCGTCGCGGCCACGGAAGGCACCCTTGCTGGGATCGTAGAACACGCAATCTTCGGTGTAGATCTCGTCGATGGCCGCGCGCCGGCGCGCAGGATCGTTTTCACCGAAGACGTCGCGAAGATTTCGGATCATCAAGGTCGATATGCTGTAGGACATGCTTTTCTCCTCCTCACCATTGACGACTCTTACCCCATCGAAACCGCGAATCGTCCTCACCTGTGTAGTCGGGGTCGAGATAGATGTGCAGGCTCGATATTCGGCCATCCCGAAACTTGAAGACGTTGCAGAAACGCCCGCCGGGAGTTTTCCCGCCCGCCCACGCCTTACCAGACATTCTCCCATGTGAAGTGCCTTCAACGATGAGATAGTCGCCTGAAGGAATGAAATTAAACCCGTCGTAATCGTGTTGAATGTGTTCCAGTATCCCTTCGAATCCCTTAACCATTTCCAGAAACGACTCGCGGCCCGATCCGAAGCCGAATTTGGGAAAATAGATTTCGGCATCTGCATTGAAGAGCTCAAGGACGTCCGGGCGTCCCTGGTCCGCCCTCAGGAAGTATTCGCGGGCAATCTTTATCTTTTCTTTGATGGCCTGCTGTTCCCAGGTACCACGCTTTTGCTCCTCCGATTGGGGCGCGATTGCCTGTGTATTCGTCAGACCGGGCAGCACCGAGTTTGCGGTGATGCCATCGCCTGCAACATCATTCGCCAAACCTCGCATGAACCCGATGATTCCCATCTTTGTGGCGATGTAGTGGCTCATGCCGGGAATCGCCAGTCCAACCATATTCGATGAAATGCCTATGAAGCGGCCCCACTTCTTCTTTCTCATGGCCGGCAGGAAGTACTTCACGCTCAGGAAATGCGCGTCCAGGTTGGTTGCGAAGGTTCGCCGCCACGTCGGCAGATCCAAGTCGTCGATGGAGCGATTCGGAAAATAGCCCGCGTTATTCACGACGATGTCCACGTCGCCGATATCTCGAACCTCGGCGGCGAGCGAACGCCACTGCTCTTCTTGCGTCACATCGAGTTCGAAGGCAGACGCCGACGGACCGATCTTACTGACGGTGTCGTGCGGCGACTTGAGGTCGGTCGCAACGACCCGTGCGCCGCGTTCTGCGAACGCCAACGCGATTGCTTGACCGATCCCTTGAGAGGCGCCGGTGACCAAGACAACGCGTCCCTCGTGCGTTTTGAATGCGGTTTTCATTTTGCGGCCCCGCGTGCCGTCTTGAGGGCGGTCGTCCACCAGAGAAGATCGTCGATCATGGCGTTCGCTTGCTTCGTCAACTCGGCCAGGCCTTTTTCCACATCGCCGCCTTGAAAATGCGCCCATAGCGTCGCCGGGGGAATGTGAACGGCCGATCGAATCGGCGCCATTTGAACTTCGACGGCGGTCTCGCGAAGCTGCTGAACGGCGCGCACGCCCATCGCGCCGCCATAGCTGACAAACGCCGCTGGCTTGCGGTTCCACTCCGGGTAGACCCAATCGATGGCATTTTTCAGCACCGCGGACGTGCCGTAGTTGTATTCCGGCGTAACGAACACAAAGCCGTCCGACTTGGCGATTTCCGCAGTCCACTTTTTGACGACGTCGTTGTCATAAGGCGCCCGGCCGGGCATTGCGGGCGGCACGGGTTGATCGAAGAATGGCATCGGGAAATCGCGGAGATCGAGAATCCGCGCTTCGATCCCTTCTCTCTTCCGAAACTCTTGCAGAATCCATTGAGCCGGCTTTTCGGAAAACCGCCCCTGGCGTGTACTGCCGATGATTACGGAAATGGTCGTCATATGCTTTCCTTCGCTCCTTTTGTTATGCGCCGGCTGCATTGGACTTGTCCCCCGTCAGCTCGCGTTCTGCCTGAAGCCAATCCTCGATGTCGCGGCCGGGCTCTCCGCCTCGTTCAACATAGAGTTCATACGCGCGACGCCTGATCTTGTCTTCGCGCGTTGAGGCCGACAAACGACCTTGCTCCTGAGTTTCGGTCCCCGGTTCCACCGCTTTACTCCTGTCGCCGTGCTTTGCCTTTGATGCCATAGACCTCTCCTGGTAAATCAGTGCAGTTCACGGAATCAAAACGAGTTTGCCCGTTGTTTTGCGCTGCTCAAACAGTGAGTGAACCTTGCTCGCGTCGGCCAACGGATACTTGGTGATTTCGACTTTGAGATTTCCGGCTATCGCGGACTTGAAGAGCTCGCTGAGCGCGCGTGG